>Ga0335077_10000696_pt1 | contig 38148 bp, 32 predicted proteins | sample Lox_Sample_31_FD_207151 | JGI IMG/M metagenome (GOLD analysis project Ga0335077, IMG submission 207151) | Soil microbial communities from Loxahatchee National Wildlife Refuge, Florida, United States - Lox_Sample_3.1 | ecosystem: Environmental > Terrestrial > Soil > Wetlands | place: USA... | reverse complement strand
TGCTGGTCGCCAACCCCTTGCACACGCTTAAGGGAGTGGTCAGCGGGTTGATGTTGGTGATCACCGGCTCGAAGTTCAACAAGCAGCGTTATCTCGATGCATTGAAGATGATGTACGACCTCTTCACCCGCATTCGCCGCGACGGGCCCGCGACGGTGGAGAATGACGTGGAAGCACCGAATGAGAGCAAGTTCTTCTCCAACTATCCCAACTTCCTGAAGGACCACGAGACACGCGACTTTGTCTGCGACACTATGCGAATGGTGATCATGGGAGGGGTTGAGCCCTTCGACGTTGACCAGATGATCGAAACCGACATGGACGTCCGTGCGCATGAGGCCAGCCTGCCGGTAACGGCGCTAAGCACCATGGCCGACTCGCTGCCGGGGCTAGGCATTGTGGCCGCCGTGCTCGGCGTCGTAATGACGATGAGCGCACTCGGCGGGCCTCCGGAAGAAATCGGCAAGAAGGTAGCCGCCGCACTGGTGGGGACGTTTCTTGGCATCCTGCTTTGCTACGGGTTTGTCGGCCCGATGTCAGCCAACCTGGCCAAGCTGGCGCACGAGCAGCGCGAGTACTGGCACGTGCTGCGGGTCACCATGATCGCGTTCATGAAGGGCACGTCGCCACTGCTGGCTGCGGAGATGGGACGCAGGACGGTTCCGGCCCATGTGCGTCCGTCGTTCCAGGAGTTCGAAGCCAACTGCAAGCGCTCGGTGGCAGCAAACTCAGAAGGTGCGCCGGCGGCTGAATCGGCTGGAAATGCTCAGCCCGCAGCCGCGTCCTGACGGGCCCGAATCCCATGGCCACGGCAACCCAGCCCATCGTCATCAAGCGCAACGGAGGTCACGGCGGTCACCACGGCGGAGCGTGGAAGGTGGCCTACGCCGATTTTGTCACCGCAATGATGGCGCTGTTCATCGTGCTCTGGCTGATGAACTCGAGCAAGCAAATCCAGGAAGCGGTTGGCGGCTACTTCAAGGACCCCACCGGCACTTCAAAGATGGTCGGCACCAACCAGCAGGGCTCAGGCCAGAACATGCCGATGACGAAAACCGACATGACCAAGATCAAGGAGCAACTGCTAACCGTCTTTCGCCAGGTCACCGACTTCGAGAAGCTGAAGAGTCACATTGAAATGACGGTCACCGCCGAGGGGCTGCGCATCGAGCTGATGGAGTCGGAGAAGGGCACGTTCTTTGAGAGCGGGCGCCCCGAGCCAACCGCCTACGGCCGGGAGATGCTGATCGCAATTGCGACGGAAGTCGGGAAGCTTCCCAACAAGGTCTCGTTGGAAGGCCATACCGACGCCCGTCCCTACAGCGGATTGGCCAATTACAGTAACTGGGAGCTCTCCACCGATCGCGCCAACGCCAGCCGCCGCCTGATGGTGCAAAATGGACTCCGCGAAGACCAGGTCAACGAGGTCCGAGGTTTCGCCGATCAGCGTTTGCGCAATCCCAACAGCCCCGCCGACGCAGCTAATCGCAGGATCTCGCTGATTGTGCGTTACCTGGAAGGGCAGGGACCGGCGGAAGCGGCGCCCGCCAGCGAGGCAGCCGGGAAACCCAAGTGAAATGGAGCCTGCAACAGCCGTGGCTCTTAGCAGCGGGCATCTTTAGGAGTTGTCCGTACGAGCGCCCCGTTGTTGGGCGCGAGGAATCCGCTTTCTCTTTACAGCCGACAATCCCACGCTGCGCCCTGAAAAAGCAGATCCCTCGCGGACTGAAAGTCCGCTCGTGATAACAATTCCTATGGGTCAACTATCCGACCGCTCCCTAATTCGGAAGCAGGACCTTCACCACACACCCGCGAGCGCCTTGACGGTTTGCCAGCTCGATTGTGCCGCCGTGGGCCTCGGCGATCTGCTGCGACAGGACGAGCCCGATGCCGGAGCCGCCCGGCTTGGTGGTGTAGAAAGGAACGAAAGCGTTGCTGGGATTGAGCAGGCCGATGCCGTTGTCTTCCACCATGAGCGCGACCTTGCGGTCGAACTGCTCCCAACGAATGGAAACCTTGGGGTCGACAGGCTGAGCTGTGGCTTGTGGCGACTGCGCCTGCTCCAGAGCGGCATCCACGGCATTACGAACGAGGTTAATCAGCATCTGTTCGATGAGGTCGGGATCGAGCATGAGCACCAGGTCCGCCCCGGGCGCAATTTCGACATTCAGGCGGGTCTCAAGGACGGCGACACGTTCCAGCAGCGGACGTAACTCGACGGGCTGCAGCGTCGGCGACGGCATTTGTGCCAGCCGGCGATACGACTGGAGAAAGCGATGCAGCGCGGCCGTGCGCGATTCGATGATGTTCAGACCCTTCTGAAAGTCGGCGTTCTGCTCCTCGGGCAGTTCACGCAAGGGCAGGCGCGACGCCAGGCTGCCGGCAATGGAAATAATGGGCGCCAGCGAATTGTTCAGCTCGTGGCCGAGAACGCGAATCAGCCTCTGCCACGCGCTGCGTTCCTGCTCGCGTAATGCACGGCTCACGTCCGACAGAACGATCAACGTGTGCGGCACGCCATTCTGGCGGAAGGAGGCCTGGCGCACCATCCAGCGCGCATTCGGCGTCGAGTAAGGAAGTTTGACCAGCGTCTCATTTCTGGCTTCGAAACAGGCGTTGAGCTCGAGTTGGGCGGCCGTCTGGCCGAGCAGCCGGGCTGCCGGCTGCTGCAAGAACCGTTCGCCGGCCGCATTCACCAGCTTCAGGACGTGATCGGGATCGAAGGTGAAGAGCGGGGCGTCGATTTCATCGACAACGCGACGCAGCAGCGCAGTCGCTTCAATGGTCTGAATGCGCTGCTCGGTGAGGATGTCGGCCAGGGCGTTGATCTCCAGCGCCAGCTCGCCGAGAGCATCATTGGGCACGGCGCCGCGAGCGCGGAAGGAATAGTCTTCTTCGCGCAACGCACCGACAACATTGGCCAGAGTTTGCAGCGGACGCACAATCTGATCAAGCAGCACCAGCGTGAATACGAACCAGAGGAAGAATTCCAGCGCGGTGAGAGTGAGCTTGGTGTCTCGCGACCAGGCGCTGGTCCAGATGAGGGTTGTGCCAAAAGCCACGCCGGGCAGCGCAGCGAGCACGGCAAAAAGCGCAATGCGTTTTTCGAAGAGCAGCCTGGAGGGACGGAATCGGGAGCGAGGTGTTTTGAATCGCGATTTGGCGCCTGTGGCAACTGCGGCGCTTCCGCTCCACGAAGAAGATTCATCGGTGTCATCACCGATAGCCATTTTTGCGCTCTGAGGAGTAAGTGTTGCCGGTTCGCCGCCCGAACTAGAGACCATAACGTTCCATTCGCCGGTACAGAGCGCCACGACTCAAGCCCAGCGCCTCCGCTGCCTGGCTCACGTTTCCGTGAAAGCGCTGCAGCGCCTTGCGAACGAGAATGCCCTCGACCTCTTCGATGCTGAGCTCCTCAAGGTTCTGGCCCTGCGGACGCTGTACATTCAGGCCAAGGTCTGACACCTGAATCTCATCCGTGTGGCACATAAGCACGGCTCGCTCCAGGGTGTGCTCCAGCTCGCGCACATTGCCCGGCCACGCATACTGCAGCATCGCCTGTAGGGCCGGCGCCGCAAATCCGTTCACCGCCATACGATACCGCGTCGAGTAGCGCTTGAGGAAGTAAGCCGCCAGTGGTGGGATGTCTTCGCGCCGCTCGCGCAGCGCCGGAACGTGGATCTCCACCGTGTTCAGCCGGAAGAGCAGGTCTTCGCGGAATTGACCGGCAGCGATGGCTGCCTGCAGGTCGGTGTTGGTCGCCGAGATGATGCGCACGTTGATGCGCTTGGTGCGCGACGACCCGACGCGCTCGATCTCGCCGGTCTCAATCACGCGCAGTAACTTGGCCTGCTGGCGAATGGGAACATTCCCAATCTCATCAAGGAAGATGGTCCCGTTGTCGGCCAGCTCGAAGCGGCCGATGCGATCGTTACGCGCATCGGTAAACGCGCCTTTCACATGGCCGAACAGCTCGCTCTCGAAGGTGCCTTCAGGCAGAGCGCCCGTATTCACGGCGACGAGCGGGGTGTTGGCACGCGGCGACAGGGCGTGCAGCGTCTGCGCCACGACTTCCTTCCCGGTGCCGTGCTCACCGGTGACCAGCACGTTGGCATCGGACGGGCCGATGCGCGCGATGGTCTGCAGTACCGGCTGCATGGCAGGCGCCGTCGCGATGAATTCCGGACGCCCTTCGGCACGCAACAGGCGGGCCTCAGCCTCAAGATGCTCGGTGCGCTGCAAAGCGCGATGCAGCTCCACCTGTGTCCGCAGAATCGCCAGCAGGCGTTCGTTCTCCCACGGCTTCTGAATGAAGTCGCGCGCGCCGCGGCGCATGGCCTCAACAGCGAGGCGAACGTTGCCCCACGCCGTCATCACGATGACGGGAATGCTGCTGTCCTGGGCAACAATTTCCGACAGCAGGTCCAGGCCTTCCTGACCGGAGGTCGTGTCGCGAGTGTAGTTCAGGTCGATGAGGATGGCATCGTAAAAGTCGCAGGCAAGGGCTTCCCGTACTGCGGCGGGCGACTTGGCGGTGTCAACCGCAAAGCCTTCGGGGCGAAGCAGCAGTTCGATGGCCTCCAGAATGTGGGGCTGGTCGTCTGCGGCCAGAATGCGGCCGGGACTCTGCCGCGTGCGAGTTTCGGGCAAGCCCTCGCGTGACGTATCCGGGTTGCTTTGCGTCTGAGTCCGCGGCAAAGTGCTCTCCATCATGGCGCGGTGCCGGCTACCGCGTCCTGAATCTGAATGCCATTATCTTCCAGAGTGGTCCCGGTTGCGCGCTCCAGCTCAAGTTTTGACTTCTGATAGGAGGTGGTCGCGTTCACCAGGTCAAGCTCGGCGACGGCGAGGTCGCGCTGGGCAGTCAGCGTTTGAAAGCTCGATCCCGCCCCCAGCGTCTGTTCCTTTTGCATGATGACGAATGTCTTGTTAGCCAGGTCACGCGCCTGTTTCGCAGCGGCCACGCGGGCACGCCCCTGCTCCAGAGCATATTGCGCGTTGCGCACTTCGATTCGTATCTGCTTCTTCAACTGCTGCATACGCAGCTCAGCCTGTCGATACTCCAACTCTGAGCGATACTGGTCGGCCTTGGCCACGCGATTGCGAATCGGAATGTTCAGGTTGGCGCCGACGAAATAATCAGGCGACGAATTGTTGAAGGCATTGCTGAACGCCCCGCCGAAATCGGTGGGGACCGTGCTGGTGTTCATCCCGGAGAATGCCGGGTTCAATTCCCCGGCCAGTCCCGTGCCGCCGTAGAAGCCAACCAGCGCCAGGGTCGGCAGCAAGGCGTTGTTGGCCGCCTTGCGGGTGATCTGCCGGTTCTGCAGGTCAATCTGCGACTCCGACAGCTCAGGCCGGTCCTGCAACGCAGTGTTGATCAAGTCCTCGAGCGGCCGCACCGGCCCGGCGTCGGTCGGCTCCAGGCGATCGGTGGGAATTACCGGCATGGACTCCAGCACGGGATCGTCAAGATTCTTGGTCAGAGCATTTTTCAGGAGCGATTCCTGCAGTTGCAGGTTCGTCTTGGCGACGGTCAGGTCCTGATCGCGACGGGAAACCTCTGCCTCAGCGCGCATCACATCCATCGCCGGAATGGCCTCGAGTTGCAACTGCTTCTTCGCGTTCTCCAGGCTCTGCCGTGCGAAAGAGAAAGACTGCTCGGTCACGCGCTCGCCCTCGTAAGCACTCACCAGGTCCCAATAGATATTAGCGATTTGGGTGATCGTGGCGGTGACCTGGTTCTTAAAGGCGATGTCAGAAATCTTCTTGTTGTTCGCGGCGATGCGCATAAAGCGCTTGTTCGGACCCGTCCCAAATCCCGCCAGCAGCTGTTGGGTGAACGTTATTCGATAATACGTTCCCAATTGCGGCGACAGGGTGCTGAAGATGCTGTTGGTCGTCTGCCGGTTGTTGTCAACTTCAAAGCTGAAGCTGGTGCCCGTAGAAAACGCCTGGGAGTAATTCACATTCACAACTGTGGTGTTGAGTTGCAGTTTCGGAACCCCGTAGATCTGCAGGTTGGCCAGGGGCTGTGTAAGGTGTTCGATGCCGCTATTGGCGGTGACGATCGGATCATAGGACTGCACCGGCGTTCCGATGCCCAGAGTGGATTGCACCAGGCCGGCCGCCCCGGCTCCGGCGCCGCCCGCGCCACCGGTCGTACCACCAGCACCTGCGCCCGGGGCGCCAGTTCCAAAGCCGCCAACGCCTCCGCCCGGTGTGCCTTGCACGATGCCGGTGTTGACGCCGCGGAACGAGCCGCCGGCCTTGGTTCTCTGAATATCGGTGTCGGCTATCGGAAGGTTGTAGCGCGCAATGGCAAGATCGAGGCTGTTTTCCAGCGCCAGGTCGATGGCGTCCTGCAACGAGACATAAAGCTTGCCGTCACGAATGAGGCCTTGCAGGCGCGTAGAGTTCGCCAGTTCAGGCTCCGGCACGGGGCTCGGTGCGTAAGCGTCGAAAGGATTGTGCGAATGAGGAATCGCGAGTGCGGCCGGGGTGTGTATCCCGAGCGTTGCCGGCTGCGGCGCGCTCGCAGGTGCCTGGGGCGTCGGCGCATTGGGCATTTGCTGGGAATCGGAAGTCGCAGGCGGAGACGCTTGCGTTTGCGATGGCGTCTGCGCTTGCGCGTTCACCAGAGCCGCTGATAACGCAAAGGCCAGGATGGGCGATTGGAACGGACGTGCCCTCATGAGCGGACGGCCTCTCCCGTCGGGGCAAGGGCGGAGTTGGACGTGTCACCCACCAGCCAGCCATCGCGCAGTTGAATAACACGCGAGCCATAGGACGCGTTGACCTCGGAGTGCGTGACCTGCACGATGGTCGTTCCTTCGCGGTTCAACTTCGTGAACAGCTCCATGATTTCCTTGGCCTGGCTGGAGTGCAGGTTGCCCGTGGGCTCGTCGGCCAGCAGCAGCGAGGGTTTGTGAATGACGGCGCGCGCAATGCCGACCAACTGCTGTTGACCGCCCGAAAGCTGGTTGGGATACAGGTCCTTCTTGGCGACAATCTGGAAGTGGTCGAGGGTTTCCGCCACCATCCCTTGCCGCTGGCTCCGCGGGATGTCCTTGTAGGACAAAGGCAGGTCGATGTTTTCCTGCACGGTCAGATCGTCGAGCAGGTGATAGCTTTGGAAGACCATGCCGATCCTGCGCTTGGCCAGCTCCGCACGCTCCTTGCGCTTCATCAGGTGGACCGGCTGTTCGCCCATCCAGTACTCGCCCGTCCACTGGTCATCGAGCAGCGCGAGCACGTTCAGCAGCGACGACTTGCCGGCCCCCGAGGGCCCCATGACGGTGACGAACTCGCCTTCCTGAATGGTGAGGTCAATACGGCGCAGCACCCAGGTCTGGCCCGCTCCGGTTTTGTAACTGCGTTCGACACTTTTGAATTGGATCATAAGCAGCAATTAGCAACCAGCATTCAGCACTCAGCGTTCAGCTTGAATTACGAAGTGCTTACGTCCCGCACCCTGGGCGGCAATTGCGACCTGCTGTGGCTGAGTGCTGACTGCTGAGTGCTGACTGCTGACTGCTATGTCGTCTCCTGCATCAGCCTCCGCAGCTCTTCCTCGGCTACGACCTTGCCGTCGAACAGATGCACCTCGCGCTGCGCGTGCGCGGCGAAGCGCGGATCGTGCGTCACCATGCAGATGGTCGAGCCTTCGCGATGCAGCTTCTGCAGCAGCTCCATTACAGCTTCCCCGTTGCGCGAGTCGAGGTTCCCGGTAGGCTCGTCGGCCAGCAGGATGGACGGCGAACCCGCCAGCGCGCGCGCTACCGCGACACGTTGCTGTTGACCGCCGGAGAGCTGAGAAGGATAGTGCCGCAGACGGTGCGCCATACCGACGCGCTCCAGCGATTCCAGCACCCGCCGTTTGCGCTCGGCTGACGGCATACCATCGCGATAGGTCAGCGGCAGCTCGACGTTCTCATACACCGTGAGGTCGCCTATAAGGTTGAAGCTCTGGAAGATGAAGCCGATCTCGCGGTTGCGGATACGTGAGCGGGCGGCGAAATCAAGGTTGTCCACCGGCTGCCCGTTGAGCTGGTAATTGCCTTCGGTCGGTGTGTCCAGCAGCCCGATGATGGACAGCAGCGTTGACTTGCCGCACCCCGACGGGCCCGACATAGCCACGTACTCGCCTTTGCGCACCTTGAGATGAACGCCGGAGAGGGCATGCGTCTCAACTTCGTCGGTGTAGAAGACCTTGGTAAGGTTCTCGATTTCGATTAGTGGCATTTCCGCTTCGCTCATATAGTTTTCCAATCTGTGTTTGTCGCTATTCGCTTTTCGCTATTCGCCAGATCTCGTCGCCGCTTCCGCTCCTCTGGCGAAAAGCGAAGAGCGAAAGGCAAACAACGTCTTCATTCCAGCCTTACGCGATCGGTGTTGTCCCATCGCGACATGTCGGAGAGAATCACCGTGTCGCCCTCTTTCAAGCCGGAGTCGATCTGAATGAGGTTTACGGACGCGCGACCCGTCTTCACCTGCACCCTGGTAGCTCCGTTGCCGCTTGGATCGAGCTTGAACATGGAGATGGTGCTGCTCTCCTGGCCGAACGCCGGGCGGCCTACGTAAAGCACGTTTTCCAGCTTCTCGAGATCAATCGTTCCATCCACGCTGAGATCAGGCCGCGCCCCCTTGGGCAGCTCGCCTGTTAGTTTTACGTCAACCGTGACGGTTCCGTTCTGTACTGCGGGGTCAACACGGCTCACCTCGCCCGCAATTATTCCGTTGTGAGTATCAACGGAGGCTGGCTCCCCGATCTGGACATCACGCGCCTGGGTCTCGGGGATCTTGAGCTCCGCCATCAGATGATTGGGCTGGACGATCTTGGCCAACTCCGTGCCCGGCTGGACACGTTGACCGACCTGTAACGGCAGATCGACCAGGACGCCGGAAACCCCGGCCTTCACCTTCAGGCGCGCCAATTGCTGCTGCTTTAGCTCGGAGAGCGCGCGCAGCTCTTCGATCTTGGCCTGTTGTACGGCAAGCTGCGAGGCAATGGCTTTCTCGTTGATGTCGAGGCGCTGATCTTCAATCTTGTTGCGGGTATCCATCTCCTTGGCCTTGCCTTCGGAGGCCTTGGCGGCCAAGCCGGAGATAACCCCCAGGTCATAAAGTGATTTGTCGGTCTGCGCCTGGCGCTGGGCTTCGCTGTACTCGGCGTTGACGGTGGCCGCTCCGGCCTTCTGGTTCATCAGGTCGCTGTCAAGCTTTACCTTCAGGCTCTGGTACTCGGCCTGGGCAGCCTTTACCTGTAACTGCGCGTCCAGCGCCTCCTGTTCCAGCTGCGGATTGCTCATCTCCACCAGGACGGTGTCAGGCTCGACCTGCGAGCCGGGGAGCTTGACGATGCGGATCACAGTGGCTTCGGTTTCGGCGGGGATCTGGCGAACGTCTTCGTGGCTAGGGATCAGGGAGCCAAGGCCGCGTACCTGGCGCAGCATCGAGCCTCGTTTGACCGAGTCAGTCCAGATCGTGCTGCGGTCGACCGTCGGCGCGGCCGGCTTCAGCCGGGAGACGCCCACAGTGACCCCGACCAGCACGATCAGGGCGACGCTCACCCAGATGATCTGGCGCCGGCGCTTCTGACGTTTGATTTCCGGGCGGGCAATATCCATTTGGCTCTGAGTAGTGCAAGTGGAGACCCAAACTGATAGGCCTTTATCTTGATGATTCTACATCTACTTATGCAGGAGTGTTCGAGGGCTGATTTGTCCTAGCGCGGATTGTAGTGTCCATTTTCGGACAGTGCCGGGGTCAGTTCCAAATCGGGAATATCGGACAATGTTCCACGTGGAACATTCTCGGTAGCCCCGATGATATTTTCGCGGGAGGAGTCCGCCCTGTAGAATTCGATGACGTGGCTACCTTGACGCAACCGCAGCGGGAAGGTGCGCGAAGCGTACCGGCACCTCAACCGGCGGGTGGGCGGCTGGTCTCGCTTGACGTCTTTCGCGGAGCGACGATTGCGGCCATGATCCTGGTCAACAGCCCGGGCAGCGCCGCCGCCTACTGGCCGCTGAAGCATGCCCGTTGGAACGGCTGGACGCCGACTGACCTGATCTTTCCTTTCTTTCTGTTCATCGTTGGCGTTTCCCTGGTGTATTCGTTTGAGTCCAGGCTGCGCCGGGGAGACTCGCGGCGGGCGCTCGTGCTGCACACGCTGCGGCGCAGCGCAACCATCTTTGTCATCGGATTGCTGCTTAACGGCCTGCCTCACTTCGATCCTGCCACGTGGCGTATTCCCGGGGTGTTGCAACGTATCGCGGTCGCCTATCTCGCCGCAGCTCTCATCACTCTGTACAGCCGCACAGGCTCGCGCATTGCCTGGATCTCGGCGCTCCTGCTCGGCTACTGGGTGCTGATGCGATTTGTGCCCGTACCTGGCTACGGCGTTCCAACCCGTGACATTCCGCTGCTGGATCCTATGGCCAACCTCGCGGCTTATCTGGACCGCAAGCTGATGCTGGGGCATTTATGGGAGGGTACCCGCGATCCGGAGGGTGTGCTCAGCACGCTGCCGGCAATTGCGACCGTGTTATGCGGAGTCCTGACTGCAGAATGGCTGCGCTCCCGCTATGGCCCGGAGCGGAAGCTGGCTGGCATGCTCGTGGCCGGCGTGGCGGGGGTTGTCGCGGGAGAGATCTGGGGAGTCTGGTTTCCCATCAACAAAAACCTGTGGACCAGTTCCTACGTGCTCTTGACGGCAGGCTGCGCCCTTATTTGTCTGGCGGCTTGCTACTGGCTGGTTGACGTCAAGCTATACCGCGGCTGGTGGACACGGCCGTTTGTCATCTTCGGCATGAACGCGATTGCCGCCTATGTCATCTCGGAAGTATTAGGTGGTGCATTCAGTTGGAAGGAACGCATCTTCCAACGCACATTCGCGCAGGTTGGGCCACCGGAGTTTGCGTCACTGCTTTACGCGGTGGCGGTGGTCTGCGTTTGTTTCCTGCCCGTAGGGTGGATGTACCGCAAGCGGATCTTCTTGAAAGCCTGACGGTCCAGTTTGTTCCTGCGTCCCTCTAGCCTGCCGCCCCTTTACCCCATCGCAATGGAAACTCAGGCGCACCGGCAGGATCCGCTCGCGGCGGCGTTCGGCTTCCAGGTTGTGGGTTCGCGCCTTGAGCAGATCTTCGAGCGCGACCATGCCGACCAGCCGTCGCGAGCCGTCACGTTCTACCACCGGAAGGCGCGTGAGTCCGGTTTCCGCCATGCGATAGACCACCACGCGCAGGGGTTCGTCGGGATGGGCTAGCTTGGGATCGCGCCGGCAACGTATCCCTCTGGTGTCGCCGGTAAATGAGGGTTCATCCTTATCGCAGGGATCTCACTCCGCAGCCTTGGCGGTTGCCTCGCTGTTTTCGCGTCTCACCTCAGACCTGAGGTCCATGTTGCGGATGAGCCGGTGCAGATAATTGGGGTGCAGGCCCAGCAACTTCGCCGCTTCGGTATAGTTCCCCTTCTTCTGGGCCATGGCATCTACGATCAGGTCCTTCTTCAGCTGGTTCACCCGGTCGTGATACTTCATGCTGTTAGCCTGGCTGGACTGCGTCTCCAGCAGCGCTTCCGGCAGGTCTTCGACGACGATTTCGTCGCTGAGCCCGAGAACCATCGCGTGTTCGATGGCATTCTCCAGTTCGCGGACATTGCCCGGCCAGCTATATTTCATCAACAGCGAGCGGGCTTCGGCGGAAATACCTTTCACCGCGCGCTTGCACTTTTCCGCATATTTCGCAGCGAAATACATGGCCAGCAAAGGAATGTCGTCGGGCCGGTCGCGCAACGGAGGAACAACCGTCGATACCACATTCAAGCGGTAATACAGGTCCTGGCGAAAATGACCGCTCTTGATTGCTTCCTCCAGGTTGCGGTTAGTGGCGGCGATGACGCGGGCGTTGAACTTCAGGGGGCGCGTGCCCCCCACCCGATCGAATTCCCGCTGCTGCAAGACCCTCAGTAATTTCGCTTGTAATGGAGCGGCAAGTTCACCGATCTCGTCGAGAAACACGGTTCCACCCTCGGCGACCTCGAGCTTGCCTCGCTTGGTCCCGATGGCGCCAGTGAAGGATCCCTTCTCGTGGCCGAACAATTCACTTTCCAGCAGAGCCTCGGGAATGGCGGCACAGTTAATGGCGACGAACGGGCCCTCAGAGTTGGGGCTGTTGCGATGAATGGCGTAAGCCACCAACTCCTTGCCGGTACCGCTCTCGCCGCGAATCAGGATGGTGGAATCCCCGTGAGCAACCCGCGCGATAAAGTCCTGCACCTGCTGCATGGCCTTGCTCTCGCCGACGATGACGCCTCCCAGGTCCAGCTCGGCCTGCAAGCGGCGGTTTTCGCTGCGCAGCGCTTCCAGCGCCAGCACGTTCTCCAGGGTGACCGCAGAAATCTGCGCCGCTGAGCTCAGGAAGTTCAAGTGATCTTCCTCAAACACAGCCGTGCCGGTCCCGACCAGGTACATCGCGCCAATGGTCCGCTCCACCGCCACCAGCGGAACGCAGATGACACTCTCCGTCTCCTTCGATTCCGGCGAGGGCCGGCTGAGAATCACGGCGCGCTCCCATATGGCGCGCTGCACCAGCTCGCGATGGATGTTCAATTTCGCCGCTTCGCCCGTTTGCCGGTCCCAACTGCAGGTTGAGGAGGGCTCCTCCTCCGGCTGGCCAGTGATCAGGATTGCGCCGGCATCGGCGGGCACCACCTCACACACCAGTTGCAGCAGCCTGCGCTCGAGTGGCTCAAGGTCGCGAATGGTGTTGATGGTGTTGGCAATCTTGAACAGGGCATTCAGGTCGCGCGCCATGCGCCCGACGTCCGTTCCCAGCAACGTCCATGAGGGCGGCAGGTGTTTGCTGACCGTCGTCCCGGCGCCGTCGAACACCGTCTCGTCGGTGTACTGCACGATGCGCGAAACCAACAGCTCGTCTTCCGTGATCAGAAACACCAGATCGCATTGGCCTACCCGAACGGTATCTCCATGCCCCAGCAGCTTTCGGCGCACGGGTATGCCATTGACAAAGGTCCCGTTGTGACTTTCGAGGTCCACCAGATGGAAGCCGGCGTCCGTTTCGGTAATACAGAAGTGCTTGCGCGACACGGCCCGGTCATTGAGACAGAGCTGGTTGCCAGGATCGCGACCGACGCATAGCTGGCCGCCGGTCATCCGTACGATCGTGCCTTTCGAAGGTCCGTAAATGACAACGACTCTGGAATCCACGTGTCCTCCCAACCATCCCTGGAAGCGCCACGCGTGACGCTATCAGGGCCGCCCATGTCCGTTAGTGTAGCTGACGCGACCTAATCGGTGGCCAACAATCAGCGAAATGTCTCGTTCTAGCCGAATGGATAGCTGCCAATATCCCTCCGGATAGCACTTTCTGGCGTTGAATCCATCGAGACTTGCCGGCCCCGCGTTCTATGCCATTGCAAATACATGGAAATCAACCGCTGCCGCCGACCCTTCAACAATTGGCACGCGTCGTGCTCTTTGTCCAGGTGTCGCAGCAAACTTCCAAAAGCAAGAAAAGTGCCAACGGAGGGTTGCAGCAACCAAATTCAAAATGGGTTCCGCATAAGGAGCCCCCAGGAGGATATATGAAAACCAACGTCTACGGGGCCCTCATGATTCTGGCCTTGGCTATGATCGTCAGCGCAGCCCCCCTGGCCCAGGCGCAGGCCCGCACCAAAGCGAGCGTACCGTTCGATTTCAACCTGGAGCAGAAGTCGATGCCGGCCGGTGTCTATGAAATCAGCTCCCTCAGCAACAAAGTGCTTGTCGTGCGGAACTTGGACACGAGGGATGCCCGGTTGCTGATCGAATCCATGGCTGTACAAGCCTCCGAGGCCTCTGGAATTCCGCAGGCCAAGTTGGTCTTCCACAAGTGTGGTGGAGAGTACTTCCTGTCGGAGATTTGGAACGGACAGAGCCACACTGGGATCGCGTTCCCCGAATCGAAGCGCGAGAAGGAACTGCAATTAGCCAGCGACAGCCACCAGCCCGAACTCGTGGTTATAGCGATGAAGTAGTCGCAGCCTGACGCGAGAACAAGACCCGGAGTGGGAGCGCTCCGGGTCTTTTCTTGTCTTCCGGAAATTACCAGGCGCGGCGTGGCCCGCGCAGCAACCGTGCGGGCAATAGGATGATCGCCTTCAGAAGCTCCAGCACGCCTTCCACAGCAAACCCCAGGATACGGAACGGCAACAGGATTAACCACACAATCGGATAGAGGACCAAAACGAGTAACGCCAGCGGCCAGCAGAAGAAAAGAAGAAGACACCACAGGAGAAAGGTAAGCATAAAGGTCTCCTCATTCATGATACGAGGAGTTGGGCCTCGCCGTTCCCTTACCCGTGCGATGCGCCTCCGCTCAACTCGCGCACAATTGAGCCCACGAATGCCTTGGCGTCGCCGAACAGCATCAGGTTGTTATCGAGATAATAGAGTGGGTTATCGATTCCCGCGAAACCAGGATTCATGCTGCGCTTGATCACCATCACGGTGTGCGCCTTGTCCACGTCGAGAATCGGCATGCCGTAGATGGGGCTGGTGGTATCGCTGCGTGCCGCCGGATTAGTGACGTCGTTGGCGCCAATCACCAGCGCAACATCGGTTTGCGGCATGTCAGCATTCACCTCGTCCATATCCAGCAGCTTGTCGTAAGGAATGTCTGCTTCGGCGAGCAGTACGTTCATGTGTCCAGGCATGCGGCCCGCAACCGGATGGATGCCGAATTTGACATCCACACCCCGCTTGGTCAGTGCGTCGTAAAGTTCGCGCACCTTGTGTTGGGCCTGCGCCACTGCCATACCGTAGCCGGGCACGATCACGACTTTGTTCGCCGCCGACAGGATGGCAGCCGCTTCTTCGGGAGTCGCGCTGCGCACGCTGCGCGCTTCGGCTTCGGCTCCCGCGGCTGTGGCCTGCACCTGTCCGAAGGCGCCAAACAGCACGTTGGTGAACGAGCGGTTCATGGCCTTCGACATGTTGACCGAGAGAATGAAACCTGAAGCGCCATCAAGCGCGCCGGCTACGATCAGCAGTTTGCTGTTGAGCACGAAGCCCATGGCGGCTGCGGAGAGTCCGGCGTAGGAGTTCAGGAGGGAAATCACCGTCGGCATGTCGGCGCCGCCGATGGGAATGATCAGCATCACGCCGAAGATCAGGGCAATCCCGACCATGAACGGGTACAACTGCATGGCCGACGGATCGTGCACGAGGTACACTGCGATACCGATGGCGACGGCCAACATGCCAAGGTTGACGATGTTTTGTCCTTTATAGGTGATGGGCCGTTGCGGCAAGATTTCCTGCAACTTTCCCGCGGCCATAAGGCTGCCGGTTATAGTCAGCCCGCCGAGGATCACCTCCAGCGAGAGCACCGACATCATGAAGGGCGGGATGTTGGGCGCGCGCAGATAAAACTCTGCTGTTCCAACCAGGGTGACGCAAAGCGCGCCGAAGGCGTGGCTGAGCGCGGTCCGCTGCGGCACCGCGGTCATCGCGACGTTGCCCAAAGGAACGCCAATGATGGCTCCCAGAACCAGGGCGATGGCGATCCACTTGTACTCGACGATGCCCTGGTAGAGCAGCGTGCCGATAATGGCCAGCAGCATGCCTGCTTCGCCCGCCCAGACGCCGCGACGCGCGGTTGCCGGCGAGCTCAGCCATTTGAGCGAGAGAATGAAAAGCGCGGCCGCAATGATATAGGTGATCTCAATGATGTGTTCCGCGCCGGGGATCATGGTTTCTGTGTCCGGCTGGATTTGAACATCTTGAGCATGCGGTCGGTGATGATGAAGCCGCCCACAATGTTGCTGGTGGCAGCCACGATGGCGATAGTGCCGAGCACCGCAGCCAGCGTGCTCTTGTGCTCGCCGGCCAGGATGATGGCGCCCACCACCGCAATGGCGTCGAGCGCATTGGTCAGCGACATGAGCGGCGTGTGAAGCAATGGCGAAACGCGGCGTATCACCTCGAATCCGATGAATGCCGCCAGCATGAAAACGTAAACGCTGTTGATGAGGTCGGCTTTATTCATGAGCTCACTTCCTTCGATTGCAACTGCAGTGCGGGCAGGTTGTAGAACTCGCGCACGCGCGAGTTTACGATTTCCCCGTCCATGGTAACGATGGTGCTGCGCGTAATCTCGTCCTCCAGATTGAGTTGGAGCTTTCCATCCTTCACCATGTGCAGCAGAAAGTTCGTTAGGTTCTTGCTGTACATCTGGCTGGCGTGATAGGGCACGGCGCTGGCCAGGTTGATGGAGCCAAAAATCGTCACGCCGTGCTCGACGATTTTCTCTCCTGTCCGGGTCAGCTCGCAGTTGCCGCCGCGCTCCGCCGCCAGGTCCACGATCACCGATCCGGGCGCCATTGCGGCTACCATTTCCTTGGTAACGAGCACGGGTGACTTCTTGCCCGGAACCACAGCGGTTGTGATGACGACGTCACTTTCTGCGACAACCTTGCCGAGTAACTCGCGCTGCCGCTGATAGAACGACTCATCCTGCGCTTTAGCGTAGCCGCCGGCATCCTGTGCTTCGGTCGCCTCGATGGGTAGCTCGACGAATCTTCCTCCCAAGCTCTGGACTTGCTCTTTGACCGCGGGACGCAGGTCGTAGGCGGAAACGACGGCCCCTAACCGGCGAGCGGTGGCTATTGCCTGCAAGCCGGCCACGCCTGCGCCGATGACAAGAACCCGCGAAGGCGTGATGGTGCCTGCGGCCGTGGTCAACATGGGGAAGATTCGGGGCAGCGTGTCGGCCGCGAGAAGCACAGCCTTATATCCGGCGATTGTGCTCATGGAGGAAAGGGCGTCCATATTCTGGGCGCGCGTGATGCGGGGCATGAGCTCGACCGAAAACGCTGTCACGCCGGTGGCGGCAATCGCCTGTAGGGTGTCAAGTTCGCCGAGCGGACGCTGGAATCCGATCAGGGCCTGGCCCTTGTGGAACAGCGGCAGATCGGCTGCACCGGTCTTATCGTTGGAGCCATAGCACAGTACCTGCAGCACGATGTCCGCGCTGCGAAAGACTTCGGCGCGCTCGGGGATAATTTTGGCGCCCTTGCTGACGAACTCGGCGTCGGGATATCCGGCTTCCTGACCAGCGCCGGCCTCAATTATGACTTCGAGTCCAACCTTTGCCAGATTGGGGATTACCGCAGGTATAAGCGCTACACGCCGCTCTCCCGGAAAAGTTTCTCGGGGGACGCCAACAATCATGAAGCCTCCTGGTTGGGCGATCTTGTCCCGTTATCGCATGGCCTTTGAGGCAGCCCGACCGTGTAAACCGGAACTCAGCATTCTAATTGGACTGTGGCGAAAGTCCATCCCTAAGCGAGGCAGCCGAATATCTTGTCCTGCCGTCCGGCCAGTGGTGACTCTTTGCTGTATCATCTAACGGTTTGGGGGCCAGGGACTGACATGTATGGATGAGCGCAGCTTCCAGAGACTGCTGCGGCGCACAGTTGCGATACCCGTCACCTTGCTGGTGCTGCTCGCGGTCACACTCCTGGTGGAGATCCTCACCCTGACGAATTCCCTGAAGTGGGTGGACCGCGCCGAGCAAGTCATTTCCAACGCCCGCCAGCTGATGCGTTACATGGTGGACATGGAAACGGGCCTCCGCGGTTACCACCTGACCGGAGACAAGAGCTTCCTGGAACCTTACGACGCCGCCAAGGCGCGTATCCCCGCGCAACAGGCTCTTCTGTTACAACTCACCGCCGAGACCCCTGACCAGCAGCACCGGATCAAGGAAATCCAGCAGCTTGATGCCGCCTGGATTGACTACTCCGACGCCCTCTTGCAGCAGCCGACAGGCGGCGCTCTGTCCGTCAAGGATTTCGAAACCGGCAAAGCGCTGATGGACCAAATCCGGGCAAAGCAGCGCGAGATTCTCGCGTTCGAAGATCAGTTGCGGGATGTTCGTTACCGACGTGCCACCATCCTGAGCAACGTCGCCGACGGTACTGCCGTCGGGCTCTCCTTGCTGGTGGCATTTCTGTTGTTCACTCTGACGCGACGAGAATTGTACGCGCTCTCTTCGACCTACGAACGCCATTTGCGGGCGGAAGAGGAGAAGGCCCGGCAACTGGCGGAAAGCCGCGAGTCCTATCAGATCACGCTGAGGAGCATTGGGGACGCTGTCGTGTCCACTGACGCCGAGGGCAAGGTGTCGTTCCTGAATCCTGTTGCGCAGCAACTCACAGACTGGGACTACGAAGCTGCCCACGGGCGTCCGCTGCGCGAGGTCTTGCGGATCGTTGATGAAAAGACCCACATCGAGATCGACGACCCCGTCCACACTGTCCATCGCTCGCGGGGTGCCGTGGGGCTGTCGAACAGCTTGCTCCTCATCGATCGTTCACATCGGGAGTATCCCATTGAGCTGAATGCGGCTCCGATCCTCAACGATCAAGGTGAGCTTGTGGGCGTCGTGATTGTGTTCCGCGATGTGACGGAGCGACGGAGAACCGAGCAGACCCTGCGCGCCAGTGAGCGCCTGGCGCAGGCTGGACGCCTGTCGGCGACCATTGCGCACGAGATCCGCAATCCCCTGGACACGGTTTCCAACCTTATCTACTTACTCCGGCACGAGCAGGAGGCCAGCGACGCGTCGTCTCAATATCTGGAGATGGCGAGTGATGAGCTGACGCGAATCGCGCAGATTACCGGACAACTGCTGAGCTTCCATCGTGAAGCACGAACCCCGGTCGAGGTTGACCTGGCGGACGTAGTTCAGAGCGTGCTGGTGCTGCACGCGCCCCAGATCAGGAGAAGCCACATCAAGGTGGAGCAGCGCCTGGAGACACAACACCCGGTGCGAGGATTTCCTGGCGAGCTGCGGCAGGTATTCTCCAATCTCGTGGGCAACGCAATTGACGCCATGCCCCATGGAGGCAGGCTCATCCTGCACATACGGGAATCAAGTCACGCCGGCGACCCGGCCTATAAGGGCGTTCGCGTCACCGTCGCGGACAATGGAGCAGGGATCTCGCTGGGTGTCCGCAGAAATCTGTTTGCGCCCTTCTTTACAACCAAAGGAGAGAAGGGGACAGGACTGGGCCTTTGGGTAAGCCGCGGCATCATCGAGAAGCACGAAGGGAGCGTCTACCTTCGCAGTTCCACCCGGCCCGGAAAGAGCGGCACCGCGTTCTCGGTCTTTCTCCCCTTTGAGCAGAAACTGGGGTTGCTGGATGTGCCGGGCGTGCCGCCGGCTGCGTAGAGTCTGGGGCTGGAGACTAGGGGCTAGGGGCTAGTGTGGTGCGATGTCGATTGGCGGCGCCGCCTGATTCCTTGGTCACACACCTTTCAGGCCTTATCTAAAACTGACCACTAGCCCCAGATCCCCCCCGCCCTTAGTGGATGTCGAAATTCTCCTGGTGCAACGTGGCGTCGCTCTTCACGAGAATGGCCTTGCCGGTCAATTCTTCCAGTTCTCCGATAAGCTTTCCGTTGGTGGCCTTCAGGGCCTTGGCGACTTCCGGATTCACGCGCAAGGTTATGTCGTTCCGGTCGTGCAGCTTCGCCATCTTGCGCATTTCGATGTAGAGCTCATTGCACACCGTCGGAATCGATTTCACGAATCCTGCGCCCGTGCAGTACGGGCATGGCTCGCCCAGCGTGCGTTCGAGCGACTGCTTTACACGCTTGCGAGTGATCGCCACCAGCCCGAAATCATTGAACTGGAGCGTCTTGGACGGAGCGCGGTCGTAGCGCAGCGCCTCTTCCAGCGCCTGCATCACCTTCTGGCGGTTGCGGCGTTCATCCATGTCGATGAAGTCGATCACGATGATGCCACCCAGATCGCGCAGTCGAACTTGCCGCACAATCTCCTTGACCGCATCCACGTTGGTCTTCACGATGGTGTCTTCCAGGCGCTGCGTCTTGCCCACGTACTTGCCGGTGTTGATGTCGATGGCCACCAGCGCTTCGGTCTGGTTGATGACGAGATATCCGCCGCTCTTCAGCCACACTTTTGATTTCAGCGAGCGGTTAATCTCGTCCTGAATGCCGAACTCCTCAAACAGCGGCGTGTCCTTGGTATAGAGCTTGATGCGCCTGACCAGCGACGGCTGGAAGCGGTTGGCAAACCGCACGACGCGCTCATACTCGTCTTCCGTGTCCACCCAAATCTGCGAGAAGTCTGCGTTGACCTGGTCGCGCAAGATGCGCTCTACCAGATTGAGGTCGTGGTAGATCAGCGCTGGAGACTTGTCATTCTCGGCTCGGTTTTTAATCTCGGCCCACAGATGCTTCAGAAATCGGATGTCGGCCCGGAGGTCTTCTTCCTTGATGTTGGCTGCTGCGGTACGGACGATGAAGCCGCCCAAGCCGTTCTCGCGCTCGCTGGTCACGATGCGTTTCAGGCGAAGGCGCTCGTCTTCCGATGCGATCTTGCGCGAGACTCCGACGTGGTTCACCGTCGGCATGTACACCAGGAAACGACCGGGCAGAGCGATGTGGCTGGTAATGCGGGCGCCCTTCTTGCCGATGGGCTCCTTGGCAATCTGGACCAACACCTCTTGTCCTTCTTTGAGAAGGTCGGTGATAAGCGGGTACTGCCGGTTGTGGTTGGGGCGGGTCCGCATGCCGCGCCGGAAGCCACCGCGGCGTCCACGGTCACGGTAACGGCGATCGTAACCCGGCCGGTCAGCCTGCCGCTGCTGATATCCGGCCACAGGAGATGCCGCGCGCAACTCTGCTCGTCCGTTGCTCTCCTCATCCCCGCCGGTCTCATCCTCTTCTTGGCCCTCTTCGGACCCGTATATGTTTTCGCCCCGCATTTCAGCGGCGACAACCTCGTCTTCGTCCACGTCTTCGATCTTGGGAATCCAGCGCTCGGAATATCCGCCACCGGAATCCAGGGTTTCCTCTTCCAGGATCAGACCTTCATCGCCGGCCACCTCACTCAGCGCTCCAAGGTCGTCAGGAACCGGTTGGAACTCAATCTCCTCGTCTTCCAGCACCTCGTGCTCGAGGGTGCGTCCCTCGGGCGCTGCCGAAGGCGCGGCCAGACGCTGGGAGCCAGCAGACTCGGGAGCGGTAACCGCATCTGGTTCCGAGAGGTGCGTAAGGTGTTCGCCGGTTGGCGATATGCCGGAGTGAATTTCCACCTCGGACTCATCCTCCACAACATCCTCTTCCTGGCTCTGGGACCAGCCAGCCGCAATCTCAGTTGATTCGGCGGCGGAGCTTCCAGGCACCTGGGATTCCGCGGCTGAAGGCGAATCGAAGGAAGCGACGCTGACGCGTTCCCGGTCGTGGCGTTCATCTTGCCGGGCAACTCTTGTCGCTTCAGCCTCCGCCACTGCGTGCTCGACTTGAGGATGCCCAACGGGAGCGTCCTCAGTGTCCTCGGCGGTAGCTTTCAACTCCGGAGTCGCTGGCTGTGCTTGATTGCGATACTTAGAAATCGATTCTCCAGGCAAAATGATCGGGGCATACTCTGCTGCCGGGCGGCTGAAGTCGGAACGGGGCTGCGATTCAGCCACGCGAGCGGTTGCTTCTGTCTCGTCGGTTGCTCCGGTCTGAGTGTCAGACCGTTCTCCGCGCTCATCCCCAGGGCCGCGACGGCCTCCGCGGCGGCGCCGGCGTCCACGCCAGCGTCGCGTTCCCTCTTCCGACTCCCGATCTCCGTTTGCTGAGCTCTCGACGTCTGCAGTGGCCAAATCCCCATTGACCGCGGATGCGAAGTCCTCGACCACAGTTTCGGACTCTTCTCCAGCGGGGGGTTCAGCGAGGGGCGGGCCCTCCAACGCATGCGTCTCGTGTGTCAACCGCGGCTTGCCCAGGTCCACGGCCGTTCGCGGCGCCGGAATCTGTCCGAACTCCTCTTCCTCCTCTTCGTCGCTGGGCAATTCCAGAAAGTCGGAGACGTAAAGAAACGCGTCACGTTCCAGTCCAATATTAACGAAGGCAGACTGCATGCCAGGAAGCACGCGCGTGACTCGTCCTTTGTAGATGGATCCTGCCAGGGTGTATTCGTTTTCCCGCTCGAAGAACACTTCGGCGAGTTGATCGTCCTCTACCAGCGCCACCTTGGTTTCGTGTGGCGTGGAGGACACATAAAGTTCCTTGTTCATGGTGCTCCGGTGCTACCGGCGGGACAGAACTGGGGGACAGGAAAAACTTCTACGGATGATCCGGCACAGGCACACCGGGACTCTCGCCCGGATGAGAACCAGATCTGATTCGTACGGCAATTTGTGGAATCTTACGCACCGTAAAGAGCACGTAACTGAGGGTTTGTGGCCTCACGCTCACCCCGCTGAGCGCGGTGACGGGGCCGTTTCCCGCCTCAAAACGTGCTTTGCAATCCTGTCCGGCCTAATTCTCTTGCGGCCGGCACTGCCCTCGTACGTGAGGGCGCTCGTAATCTTGTTGTCATCCTTCGGAACTCTTAACTGTAAGACTTCCCCGGCAGATGACGCCCGGCTTTTAGCGCGCGCATGGCGCGGAACATTCTGTCAACAGCTAAAGCTGATTTTTCAGTTTACGAACCGGCGCATACGGATATTCATCACAATCCCCAGCGCCAGGAACATAAACAGTACCGACGATCCTCCGTAACTCATCAACGGCAAAGGAATACCCGTGACCGGCATAAATCCAACCGCCATACCAACATTGATCAGGACGTGGAAGGCGAGTACCGCAACCACTCCCATGACCACGAAGGCGCCAGCCCGATCCGGGGCCGTCTGAGCGTTCTGGATGAGACGCATCAGTACTATAAAGTATAGCAGCAATACGCCCATAGCGCCTATGAATCCGTGTTCTTCGGAGAAGGCGGCAAAGATGAAGTCGGTATGCGGCACGGGCAGGAACTGACCCTGCGTCTGGCTGCCTTGGGCGGTGCCCTTGCCGAAAATCCCGCCTGAACCGACCGCCACCAGCGACTGATTCACCTGATACCCACGGCCTTGAGGATCGACCTCAGGCTGCATGAAGCTGGTGAGGCGGGCGCGCTGGTAGGGCTTCAGGACATGCCATCCGACGGGCGCCAGCAACCCAGCTACCAGCAGGATGACCAGGGCATGTTTGGCTTTCATGCCTCCCAGAAAGAGCCCCATGATCGCAATTGGCAGATAGGTAAGCGCTGTGCCCAAGTCGGGCTGGGCCAGCACCATCAGCATCGGTACACCCACCAGAGCCCCCGCCTTGACGATGTCTTGCGCGGTGCACTCCGGCTTGGAGTCGGCGAAGTATTTGGCTAGTGCGAGGATCAGCACCAGCTTCACCCACTCGGAGGGCTGAAAGTGGAATGCACCGATCTGCACCCAGCGGCGAGCACCCAGATACTTCTTGCCAAAAATTGCCACCGCCAGCAGTGACGCGATGGAGATCAGGTAGAGCAGCGGTACGCGTTCCAGCAACGCCTGGTAATTGAACAGGCTCATCACGAACATAAGCGCCACACCGCCCAAAATCCAGTACACCTGCTTGATGTGTACCCCCATGAACTTCGTGCTCAGCGTGGCACTATAAATCTCCACCACGCCCAGCGCGCAGATCATGAGCACCAGCACCAGCAACACCCAGTCGAAATCGCGATATGAGATGTAACGGCTCATGGTTGTCGTGCAGGCACCGCCGCGGCGGTGGGAGCCGTCACCTTCTTTTGCTCAGGCTGCTCCTCCGGCGTTAAGCTCGGCGGCTTTGGTGGCTCGGGTGCCGGGATCTGGTCCTCCGGGCGTGCCATTTCGTCGTGCCCTTCAGTAGCTTCCAGATTGGAAGTGGGCTTGGGCCTATCGTTCTGCTCGACTCCCGGCGCTGCGGTTACCGGCTTGGTCACCCCATTAGTTGGGACCGTGAAGCGGCCGGCTTGCATCTGGTCAGGCTGTTTGGCGTTACCCTCATGCCACACAGCCGCAACTTCCGCCTGCTTGCCCTTCTCGCCACTGGCCTTCGCGACCTGCGTTTGAGCAGCGCGTTGCTTCTCGACGTATGCCTTGATGACCTGCGCAGTTGCGCGGGCGGCATAGTATCCATGCTCGCCTTCTTCCAGCAGCACGGCAACGACGATCTCGGGATTGCGCCGCGGCGTGACTCCGACAAACCAGCCATTGTCCTTAAAATGCTTTCCTTCTGCGCCCAGCCGCTTCTTCAGATCGTTGGAGATGGTTTGCGCGCTGCCAGTCTTCCCTGCAAAGTCGATGCCCTTCAAAGCTGCGCTGGGCGCGGTACCAGCGGGCGAGACCACCTGTGCTAACGCGTCGGTGATGGTCATCCAGTTGTCTTCGTCTAACGGAATCTGCGTTTTGTCAGAGTAGTTCGCTACCTGCTTGAAACCGGGTGGGAACTGATCGGGAAACGCTACGTGCGGCCGCACTAGCACGCCGTCGCTGGTGATGGCCCCAACCGCCCGCGCGAGTTGAATTGGCGTGGTGGCCACCGCGCCCTGGCCGATACCCACAGAAATGGTTTCACCCGCATACCACTTCTGCTTGAAGTTCTTGATCTTCCACTCCTCCGACGGCATCACGCCGGCGACTTCCTGCGGCAGATCGATGCCGGACTTCTGACCCAGCCCCAGCATGGTGGCATATTTTGCGATGCGGCCAATGCCAAGCTTCTCGGCCAGCGTGTAGAAATACGAGTCGCACGACTGATAAATCGCCTTGGTAATGCCAACCGTGCCGTGCGTGGTGTGCTGCCCTGAGATCCAGCACTTGAAGAAGCGCCCGTAGAAACTCTTGCCCCCGCCACAACTGATGACCAGGTCTTGCGCGATTCCTTCCTGCAGGCCCGCCGTCGCCATGATGACTTTGAAGACTGAACCCGGGGCGAGTTGCGCCTGAATTGCCTTGTTGAGGAGCGGCTTGCCGGGATCGGACATCAACTGGTTCCACTCGGCGCGCGAGATGCGAACAGCGAACGCGTTGGGATCAAAGACCGGGCGGCTGGCCATCGCAAGAATCTCGCCATTGCGTGGATCCATGGCGACGACGGCGCCGTTACGGTCAGCCAGCGCCTGTTCCGCGGCAATCTGCAAGTCAAGATCGATGGTGAGTTTGAGCTGCTTGCCCGGGATGGCCTGCACGTCACTGAGCGTGCCGACTTCCTTGCCACGGCTGTTGACCAGCACCTGCCGGGAGCCGTTCTTGCCCATCAGGATGTCGTTGTAGTATTGCTCGACGCCCGACATGCCGACAATGTCGCCCGGGTTATAGAGCTCCCACTGCGGTTGCGTCAGCATCTCCTCGCTCACCTGGCCGACATAGCCGATTACGTGCGCCATGAAGCCGTTCTTCGGGTACAGGCGCCGATGCACAGTGATGATGTCAAGCTCCGGCAGGTCCGCCCGGTGCGATTCGATGAACGCCAACTCGTCAGGAGTGATGTCGTCTTTGAGGAAGAGCGGTTGGTACCCCGGCACCGCCGCCATGCGCTTCAGGCGCGCACGTAATTCGTCGGGTGGAATGTGCAGTCCCGTCGCAATCTTGTCGGCATCGGCATCGAGATTGCGGTTCTGGTCGCGTAACAGCAGCACGGAGAACGATGGGTAGTTGTCAACAATGATGCGGCCTTCGCGGTCGAGGATCTTGCCACGCGGCGCCAGCATCGGCACCTGCTTGATGCGATTCTGCTCGGCGAGCGTGGTGTAGTAGTCGCTGCGGGCCACTTGCAGGCGCCATAGCCCGAAGGCAAGCACCAGGAACATGCCCAACAGGAGGTACTGCACTGCAGTGAGGCGGAGCTGAGAGACCTTTTCGTCGCGACCGAACATCAGGGGTTACAACTTTCGCTGGCGCTGCTTCATTGTAGCTTGATTAGGAGGCGTCGCGCAGGAGCAAGCGTTGCCGGTTTGGTCCGGGGCATTTTTTCCTAGTGTTCCTTGAACCGGTCCAGAAACGCGAATACGAGCAGCCCAATTATCGCGTTGGCCAGGGCCGAGATGGCCACGTGGCTCCAGCTCCATTCCTGCGCCTGGCGTAATAGTCCATGGGCCACGCCGTAATAGATTCCTTGGTGCAAGACGAAGAAGACGTAGGTGATGAGGAACCGCGAGCCCGGGTTCTCGGTGTCAATCTTTACTCCCAGCGAGGAAGCAACATATCCAATGATCGTCAATGCGATCCCGTACATACCCAGAGGATGATTGGGGCCGGCGAACAGGTCCTGCATGAGGCCGATCACGCAGCCGGTGAGGCAGCCGCTGATCGGATTGCGCCGGGCAACGGCGAAGAAGATCGTCACCATGAAGGGCAGGTCAATGATCGGGAAGTAGCGCACCCTCACTGGGATGAAGATTTGGACGAGAAGCGCAACCAGCGGGATCAGGATGAGCGCCGGCCAACTGAACTCGTAAACAGCGACCTGTTCCCGCGAGACCAGGCTTCCGCGATACGGCATTACCCGGCTGCTCATGGCTGTGGCGGCTCTGTCGTGGCCGGCTTTGCGGGCTGGCCGGGACTCGTGCCTGGCGCCGTCTCAGCAGGGGGCTGAGCTTTTTTCTCAGCAGGCGTTGCAGGGTTGTTGCCTGCTGGCGCCTGAGCATCGGTCGCGCCGGAAGTTGTGTCGTTGGTCGGGGCCGAGACTGTGGGCGTCACGGTCTTCGGCTTGGCGGCCGCCGCCGGCACCGTGGCAGTGCTCAACGGCTTTGCGCCGGCGGCGGTAGATGGCTTCGCAGCACCGGTGGTTCCGGCTGCCGTGGTTCCCGGCGTGCTCCCGGGGGCAGTTCCGACGGAAGGCTTTACGCCCGGAACCGTTGTCGTACCAGCCGTAGGTCTGCCGGCAGAAGGAATCCCGGTCGGAGCAGGTGTGTTACCGGTACTTGCGCTGTGGGCCGAAGCCGAGGAGCTGTTCGCGTCGCTCGGTTTCGCACTTCCAGCATCTGTCCCCGGCTTGGTCGGCACCGTCGGCAAGCGTTCGGCGAGGATATCAGCCGCGCGAATCGGCGCCAGGTCTTTCGCGTCTGGCATCTTTTCTGTGATTTTGGTTATGACCAGCACTTCCTCGACTTGGTCAAGACGCGCGGCCGGCACCACGCGGATGTTGAGAAACAAGTCCTTGCCAGGTTCCACGGTTGCGACCTTTCCCACCGGAAGACCCTTGGGAAAAACACGGTCGCCACCGCTGGTGAGAACTTCCTCGCCCGGCTCAACCTTTTCGTCGCTCATGATGTATTGCAGAGTGGTCGCCCCACTCTGCGAGCCCTTCAGGATGCCCTGCAAACGAGTGTCTTTCAGGACGGCACCCACGCCGCTGAACTGATCGTTGATCGGCAGAACCTGCGCTGAACTGGGGAACACCTGCACAATCTTGCCGACAATGCCGTTCGGAGTGATGACCGCCATGTCGGTCTTGACTCCGTCTTTTGCTCCCTTGTCGATGTACAGCACCCGGGACTGTTCGCTGCCGCTGGTGCCAATCACCTGCGCCGCCATCGTGCTTTCGACGTACTGCTCCTTGAACTCGAGAAGGGATTGGACGCGCCGCGCCATGCGCGCATCCTCATTGAGCCGTGCGCTGTCGATCTTCATCTGCTCAACCTGCGCGCGCAGCTCGCGGTTTTCCCGGCGAATTCCGCGGAAATAAACGTAGTTCGTCCAGAGATGTTGCGCCCATTTCTGAGCGTGCACCACGGCGCTTTCAATAGGAGTAACCGCCGAGATCGCCCACAGGCGGATGAGTCGGGTTTCGCCGACCTGCGACGGCCGGCGCACCTGCACTGCCAGCCCGATGATTTGGGCAAACAGAATGGCCGCCAGCACGATGAGGTTCTTATAGCGGCCGAGGAAGGTATCCATACGGTTGCCGCCTGCGGCGACTAATCAATCGAAATCTTGCGCAGCAGCTTGAAGTCGCTCAACATTTTGCCCGTGCCCAGCACCACGCTGCACAGTGGGTCGTCGGCAATCGAGACCGGCAGCCCGGTTTCCTCGCGAATGCGCTTGTCGAGGTTCTTCACCAGCGCGCCACCGCCGGTCAGCACAATACCTCGATCGCTGATATCGGCCGACAGTTCAGGCGGCGTGCGCTCCAGCGCCACGCGGATCGCGTTCATGATGGTCGAAACGCACTCACTAAGCGATTCGCGAATTTCGCTGTCATCAATGGTGATCGTTTTGGGCACTCCCTCGATGAGGTTGCGGCCCTTGATCTCCATGGTCAGGGGCCTCTCCAGGGGATAGGCGGAGCCGATCTCGATCTTGATCTGCTCGGCCGTGCGCTCGCCAATCAGGAGGTTGTACTTGCGTTTCAGGTAATTCATGATGGACTCGTCCATCTGATTGCCGGCCATCCGCACCGAACGCGAGTACACAATGCCGCTGAGGGAAATCACTGCGATGTCGGTTGTGCCCCCGCCGATGTCCACCACCATGTTGCCGCTGGGCTCGGTGATGGGTAGACCCGCGCCGATGGCGGCCACCATGGCCTGCTCGACCAGGTGCACCTCGCTCGCTTTGGCGCGATAGGCGGAGTCCATGACCGCGCGCTTTTCCACCTGCGTGATTTCCGAAGGTACGCCGATAACGATGCGCGGATGCACCAACATCTTGCGGTTGTGCGCCTTCTGGATGAAGTAGTTCAACATCTTCTCGGTGACTTTGAAGTCAGCGATCACGCCGTCCTTCATCGGCTTGATGGCGACGATGTTGCCGGGGGTGCGGCCAAGCATCTCCTTGGCCTCCTTGCCCACGGCTTCTACTTCCCCTGTGTTCTTGTTGATAGCGACAATGGAAGGCTCGTTGACCACGATGCCCTTGCCGCGCGCGTAGACGAGCGTGTTCGCTGTCCCCAGGTCGATCGCCAGATCGCTGGAGAACACGCTGAACAGCGATCGCATGTTACTGAATCGCGAACTACTGCTATGAAAGCCGTTGGATGACATTACAGGCTAATTCTTCCTAAGAACGGAACTATGCTCCTTATAGTTTATGACAGAAGGGCGCAGGCGCGAAATGCCACCGGCACGCCGGCCTCAGGTGCCTGACTCGCAGGTTCGAGGACAGGATGGATTCGGTCTTCCATTCACCACATCTTCGAAAAGGTTCCAAAACTTTCACTGTCGAGCGGTCCGGCAACTTCTCCGCAACGCAAGGGTTAATGTGAATGCAGTCAAACTCAACATTCGGTAGTTGGAATGAATTCTCTGGTGCAGAAAATCCGCGGTTTGCTGGAAGCTTCGTGGGCGCTGTCGCCCACTATGGTAGGGTTGGCTTGCGTTACCCTGGACCTTGCGACGTTGCTGCACTTGCGGATCAAATCGGCTCAGCCCGCGCTACCCTCTCCACCAGGGCCGCGTTCCAGCTAGTGTGCCGGGTCCGGTATCGAGTCGTTAAACTCAGTTGAGATGAAGAAATCCAGAATTCTTTCGCGTAGACCAAATCTCTTATCGGGTTCGCGGGAGCAGGTTGCTGCGACCCTGGTTGCCGCGCTTTTCGTAAGCTGGTCCCTGTTGGCGCAGGACGTTCCGACCTTCTCTTCGGACGTCAAAGTAGTCAATGTGCTGGCCACCGTGCGCGATAAGCACGGCCAAATCGTCAACAACCTGACCAAAGACGACTTCAAGCTGCAGCAGGACGGCCAGCCGCAGTCCATCCACTATTTCGCCAAGGAGACGGACCTGCCTCTCACGCTGGGCCTGCTGGTGGACACCAGCATGAGCCAGCGACGCCTGATTGATCAGGAGCGCACCGCCAGCTACAGCTTCCTCAACAATCTGATGCGCCCGGACAAGGACAAAGCCTTCGTCCTTCACTTTGACTGGGAGGTCGAGCTGCTGCAAGATACGACCTCTTCGCGGCCGAAGCTGGAGGCAGCGCTGGATAAGCTTGACAACCCGAGGTTGGCTTCTGGTTCTGGAGGCAGTGGCGGTGGATCTCCGGGAGGGGGCGGCGGCTACCCCGGCGGTGGCGGTCGAGGCGGTGGCGGCCATCATATGGGCGGAGGCACTGATTTGTATGACGCAGTTTTCCTTGCCTCCGACGAGATAGCGAAGAAGATAAAAGGCCGCAAGGCGCTCATCATTTTGTCGGACGGGGTCGATACGGGCAGCAAAGTAAGCCTGGACCGCGCCATCGAGACCGCGCAGCGCGCCGATACCCTGGTTTACTCCATCCTGTATGCCGATCCCGATGCCTACGGCCATCAAGGCTATCCCGGCGGAGGCATGGGGCGCCACGGCGGTTGGGGCGGACCTGGGGGCGGAATGGGCCGTCCCGGTGGCAGCTATCCGCAACAGGCATCGCATCCCGATGGCAAGAAGGTCCTGGAGCGCATCTCACGGGAAACCGGAGGCCGCTTCTTCGAAGTCTCGAAGAAGCAGCCCATCGACCAGATCTACGCGCAGATCGAGCAGGAGCTGCGCAATCAGTACAGCCTCGGCTACACGCCCGCAAAGGACGTTGCCGGTCCCGGCTACCACAAGATTACGTTGACTGCTGCCAACAAAGACCTCATCGTGCAGACGCGCGAGGGATACTACACGGAGCAGTAGCGGACCCGCAGGTGGTTGCGAATTCTAAGACGAGCTGTGACCTATCCCTGATTTACCAGCGAGCCGACCTTTTCGCCCAGCACCACGCGGCGGATGTTGCCGTACTGGTTGAGGTTAAAGACGATGATGGGAAGATTGTTCTCGCGGCACATGGCAATGGCGGTAGCGTCCATCACCCGCAGCCCGCGTTGCAATACATCCGTGTAACTAATGGTCTCGAACCTGATTGCATCTTTCACCAAGGCCGGATCGGCGCTGTAGACACCATCGACCTTGGTGGCCTTTAGGATGGCATCCGCCTTGATTTCCATGGCCCGGAGAGAAGCCGCGGTGTCGGTGGAGAAGTACGGATTGCCTGTGCCACCGGCAAACACCACGACGCGGCCCTTCTCGAGGTGACGAATGGCCCGGCGACGAATGAACGGCTCGGCCACCTGGTTCATCTCGATGGCGCTCATCACGCGGGTAAAGACGCCCTGCTTTTCCAGCGCGTCCTGCAACGCCAGCGCGTTGATGACGGTTGCCAGCATGCCCATGTGATCGGCTGAGACCCGGTCCATGTCTTTGGCCTGCTCGGCAACGCCGCGAAAGAAGTTGCCGCCGCCTACCACGATGGCGATTTGCACGCCCAGGCCATGTACCTCGGCCAACTCGCCGGCGATTTCGTGTACACGCTGATTCTCGACGCCAAATCCCTGATTGCCGGCCAGGGCTTCACCGGAGAGCTTCAATAGGATGCATTTGTAGGTCGGAGTGTACATTTCCAGGGGCTGCTAAACTCGGGTTGCGTTGCTTTCAGTCTAGCAGGCGCAAATCACGACAATTCGGGCGTAAGGCAGAGAAATCGGGCCGGAATCGCTTCCGGCCCTTTTTGGTTTACTCGGCGCTCTGCTCGGCTGGCTTGCTCACTGCCATCGTCTCGCCGACATCCCCCACTTTGAACCGGGCGAAGCGCTTCACCGAAATGTTCTCGCCCAGCTTGCCGATGACTGAGGCGATCAGTTGCGATACAGTGATGGTCTGTTCTTTGATGAAGGGCTGCTCGTAGAGGCAGACCTCCTCGTAGAACTTCGTCATTTTGCCTTCCACGATCTTCTCGATCACCGCCACCGGTTTGCCGGTCTGGGAGGCCTGGGCGCGGTAGATGTCCTTCTCCTTCTCGTAGGCTTCGGGAGTGACATCCTCCTTGCGGATAAACTTCGGATCGCTGGCCGCGATGTGCATGGCAATGTCGTGCACCAGCACCTTGAAATCGTCGGTGCGGGCCACGAAATCGCTCTCGCAGTTCACTTCCACCAGTACGCCGATCTTGCCACCGGCGTGGATGTAGCTGGCCACCGAGCCCTCGCTGGTCACGCGCGCGGCCTTCTTCTGGGCCGACGCCATGCCCTTCTTGCGCAGTACCACGATGGCTCCCTCGACGTCGCCCTTGGATTCGACCAAAGCCTGCTTGCAGTCTCCCATGGGCGCGCCGGTTTTCTCGCGCAGTTCTTTGACTTGTGCCGCAGTAATGTTTACCGATGTAGTGCTCATAATTTCCTTTGGCTATTAGCCGTCAGCCGTCAGCTTTCAGCTAAATCGGCAGGTTCGAAGCGGCCATCCGCCCGCTACAACCAGGACTAGCTGAGAACTGACGGCTGATAGCTGAAAACTGAAAATTCTTACGCGCTCGTATTCTCCGCGACCGCCCGCCGGCCGCCCTTGCCCAGCACCTCTTCCATGCTGACCTCGTCGGCGTCGCTGATCTCTTCCGGCTCCGCGGCGGTTTCGCCCTCTTGCGGACTGGCCGCGGCCGCTTCGGCAGATTCGCTGTACTGGATACCGGACGCCACTTCTGCCATCTGTTTGTCCGTGGCCGCCTGTGAGCCTTCGACCACCGAATCCGCAATTTTTGAGGCGAACAGCCGGATGGCGCGCAGAGCGTCGTCGTTCCCGGGAATCACATAATCCACTTCGCTGGGGTCGCAGTTGGTATCCACCACGGCAACTACCGGAATGCCCAGCTTGCGCGCTTCTTTCACCGCAATCTGCTCTTTGTTCGAATCAATCACGAACAGCGTGTCAGGCAGGCGGCTCAGGTTCTTGATGCCGGCCAGGTTCGCCTGCAGGTGCTTGCGCTCGCGCTCTAACTTCACAACTTCTTTTTTCGGGAGCAGGTCATAACGGCCATCCGTGGCCATCTCATCCAATTCCTTCAACCGCTTCACCGATTTCTGCACGGTCACCCAATTCGTGAGCAACCCGCCCAGCCAGCGCTGGTTGACGTAGAACATGCCGCAGCGCGTCGCCTCTTCCGCAATTGCATCTTGCGCCTGGCGCTTAGTGCCGACGAACAGTACCAGCTTGCCTGCAGCCGTCATGTCCTGCACAAACTTGGACGCTTCCTTGAACATCTTCAGCGTCTTCTGCAGATCAATGATGTAAATGCCGTTGCGCTCACCGAAGATGTACTCCTTCATTTTCGGGTTCCAACGCTTCGTCTGATGCCCAAAGTGAACGCCCGCTTCGAGCAACTCCTTCATGGTGATATTTGCCAAGCTACCTCCTAAGTAGACTTGCATCCGTTGCGGCGGCTTTCACGAGACCGCTCAGGATTGCTTTCCCACGACCTCGCCCGTCCTGGAGTGTGGGAGGATTCGTTCCGGTTGAACTTTTCTCTCCGCCCCCGGAACCACGAAGCGGGAGATCTCACACTTAGCGCTTGCTGAACTGGAAGCGCTTACGAGCGCCCTTCTGGCCGTACTTCTTGCGCTCTTTTCCGCGCGCATCGCGGCGCAGGAAGCCTTCCGCCTTCAGCTTGGGGCGCAGCTCAGGATTAAATTCCTGTAAGGCGCGTGCGATTCCCATGCGCACAGCGCCCGCCTGACCGTTCACGCCGCCGCCCTTGACCGTGCAGACCACGCTGAAACTGGCTGACGTTTCCGTCGCCACCAGGGGCGACTTCGCCATAATGCGCTGCGCCTCGGTCACAAAGTGCTGATCGAACGCTTTGCCGTTGACCTTGAACTCGCCGCCGCCGGGACGAAGAAACACTCGGGCCACACTCGACTTGCGCCGGCCCGTTCCGTAGTAGTGAAGCTGTTCTGCCATCTCGAATTCGTCGGGAGACGCGCTCCCTTTAGCCCTTCCCAGTTTTTAGATACGGCGAAGACTGCGTTTCGCCGGTTGCGCTAGGCGCGCTTGGCCACTGCGGCCAGCACTTCCGGCTTCTGCGCCTGATGCGGATGCTTGTCGCCCTTATAAACTTTCAGCTTACTGGCCATTGCCCGGCCCAGCTTGGTGTGCGGCAGCATGCCGGTAATAGCCGACTCCACAATCTGCTCCGGTTTGCGCTCGAAGCGTTTCTTGTACTCCTCGGCCTTTATGCCACCCGGATACCCGGAATACCGGTAATAGACCTTGCTGTCGGCCTTGAGCCCGGTGATGCGCACCTTCTCGGCGTTGATCACGATGACGTGGTCGCCGGTGTCGAGAAAAGGCGTGTACTTGGGACTGTCCTTGCCCGACAGGATGCGTGCCACGCGCGTGGCCAACCGTCCCAGGGTCTGGCCGTCGCCGTCGATGACAAACCACTTGCGCGCAATTTCCCCCTTGGGGAAATACGTTGACATCTCTAACTCTCCCAGAATGTTGAAAAGACCGCGAAAGAGCCGCTGAGTTCTGGCGCTGGACGCGCAAGGGACCTTCAGGCGGGCAAACGCAGGACTACTAAAGGTTTAAGAATAGCCTACGGACACGGCCATTGTCAATGAAACCGCGCCATTTGACTACTGCGGCGGCGAGGCGTGCCGGCTATTTCTTGCCTTTGCTCTCGACCATTTGAAAGAATTCTGTGCCGTTCATCGCCGGCGTCACCAGGGCACGAATCTCTCTCTCGTTCAGTCCGTGTCTCCTGGCATGCGCCGATGCAAGGGCCCAGAACATCTTCTTCTGCACCGGTGTGGTTGACAGCATCTGGTGGACGCGTTGCCTTGAGAAACCAAACTCTCGCCCAATCTGGTCCAAGGTTATGCCTTCCGCCCGCAGTTCAAACGCGCGGCGCCGCATCTTACAGTGCGTAGGCGCGCGATGGCGTGCTCCCACACGGCAGCCGCAACTTGGGCACTCGACATGAGTCACTTTCCGCTTTCTCTTCTGTTTCACTGGCATGTTGCTCCTTCCCTGCGAATCGTCGTGCCGATATAACTTTACGCTATCACATCACTGAACAGAAAGTCGTGCGGCCAGTCCGTGCCATGGCCCTTTTCGCGCAGGGCCGTGGCCAGTTGCGCCCAGTGCCGTACGCCGTGCAGCATGGCGTGGGCGAACATCTTGCGTTTGCTGGCACGCAAAGTGCCCGCGGTGCGCGTGGGAAACTCCATGACGGTGGCAAGGTCCTCATCGGTAACGCGAGAAAGATATTGGCGATAAAGTTCCCGCGCCTTATCTCCGATGCCGAACAGCTGGTGCACGCTGCCCGTCGGCAAGGCTTCGTACTCCGTGACCGGCGTACCCGTCAGGCGCTCGGCGTAACGGAGTTCAACCGCAAAGATGTGCAAGAGCAATTCGCGGACATTCTTTGCCTGTGCGATGTCCAGCGGCAGGTCGAGCACCTCGGCAGGCTGGCGTTCAAACCAGTTTTGCCACTTTGCGGTCTCGCGCTGGTTGGCTTCGAGCATCTCGGCAAAGGAAAGTTCGGCCGTCGCCGCCTTCATGTCTTCTGGCCCTCCTTCAGCTTGCGCGACTTCCGTTCCACGCCCTCGGCAAGCTTCCGCTTGTGGCCTTCGAGCTTACCGGCCACCGCTTCATCGTACAGGCCGATCATCTGCGCCGCCAGGATGCCGGCATTCGTCGCTCCCGGCCTGCCGATAGCGACCGTAGCCACGGGAATGCCTGCCGGCATCTGCACCATCGCGAGCAGCGAATCGAGTCCCTGCAGAGCGGTTGAGGGGATGGGCACGGCAATCACCGGCAGCGTAGTCTCAGCGGCAATAACGCCCGCGAGGTGAGCGGCGCCCCCGGCGCCGGCAATAACCACCTTCACCCCACGACCCTTCAGGGCGCGGGAGTATTCGCTGGTACGGACTGGCGAGCGGTGCGCTGAGGTGATGTCAATCTCATAGGGAATGCCGAATTCGGTGAGCGCCTTGGCGGCCTCATTCATGATGTCGAGGTCGGAATCGCTGCCCATGACGATGGAAACCAGGGGATTATTGTTCATAAGTCACTTCTGCGCTCGCAATTGCTTCAGCCCACGCGCGGCAATGTCCTTGCGATAGTGCATGCCATCAAAGCGAATCTTCATCACCGCGTCGTAAGCCCGCTCGACTGCGTCCGGCAAATCTTTCCCTCGCGCCGTAACGCCCAGCACGCGCCCGCCGGAAGTGTAATACGAGCCGTCACGGCGGTCCGTTCCGGCGTGGAATACCTTCACGCTGTACAGGCGATCGGCATTTTCCATGCCATGGATGACCTTGCCAGCCTCGAAGGCGCCCGGATATCCGCCTGAAGCCATCACCACACACACCGCCGGGTCGGGTGACCAGCGAAAGTCGCCGTCGCTGACACGCCCCTGGATCGATGCTTCGATGGCATCGAGCAAGTCGCTTTCCATGCGCATCATCATGGGCTGGGTTTCAGGATCACCGAAGCGGCAGTTGAACTCCAGCACCACCGGGCCGCGCGCTGTCATCATGATGCCGCAATAGAGGATGCCCTTGTAGGGAGCGCCTTCGGCTCGCATTCCTGCGACGACCGGCCGGGCGATATGCGCCACCAGCCACTCACGCATTTGAGCGTCCACGATCTCATCGGTCGAATAAGCGCCCATGCCGCCGGTGTTCGGGCCCTGATCGTTATCGAAGACGCGTTTGTGGTCCTGCGATGCGACCAGCGGCACCACGCGCTCGCCATCGCTGAGCACCAGAAATGAGAGCTCATCGCCTTTAAGGCATTCCTCGAGCACCACCCGCGAGCCTGCCTCGCCCAGCATCTTGCCGCTGAGCATTTCTTCGGCGGTGCGCTGCGCCTCATCCTTGGTCTGGGCAATGACCACGCCCTTGCCGGCTGCGAGCCCGTCGGCTTTGACCACAATCGGCGTGTGAAAGAGCTTCAGCGCCTCGGGTAGTTCCTCCCTGCGAGTGCAAACCGAGTACTTCGCCGTTGGGATGCGGTGCCGTTGCATGAACTCCTTGGCGAAGCTTTTGCTCGACTCCAGCTTCGCGGCCGCGCGCGTCGGCCCAAAGATCGGCCAGCCACGCTTTTCGAACTCGTCCACCACACCGAGGGTAAGTGGCAGCTCCGGACCTACGACAGTCACATCAGGTGCAAGCCTGCTCGCGAGCTGTACCAACGAATCGACGCTCTTTAGGTCGGCGGCAACACACTCGGCATCTGCGGCAATACCGCCGTTGCCGGGAGCACAATACAGCTTCGTGATGCGCGGCGACTGTCGCAGCTTCCAGACGATCGCGTGCTCGCGACCACCGCCACCGAGAACCAGTACCTTCATAGTGAGAGCATTGCCCGGGAATCCAACGCCATCTTAGACGAGAAGCGAAGCAAAAGAGTAGGGGGGCGACACGCCTGATGTCAAGGATCGCAAACGCAGATCCTCTCCCCGGCAGAACAGAGCTTGTAATTCACCTTCAAAGCGGTCTGTATACTTTAGCTAAGAATGCGGAGCGACAGTGCAGCACCACGTCGCAGCCCTTCTCAGGTGCCCTTTGAACACTCGGCCACGGACATGGCAAGGCCCACCGCCGCAGGGAAGCATGGTCGACGCTTCCGCCGGCCATGTCTCCCTGGAAGGGATGCACAGCTCCGTCGCGGTGCCGCACCACAAAGCCGGATTCTGGCAGCAGTGGCGGGCGTTCGTTGGCCCGGCAATTCTGGTCAGCGTCGGCTACATGGATCCCGGCAACTGGGGTACTGATCTTCAAAGCGGCGCTCAATTCAGGTACGGACTCTTGTGGGTCGTCGGCCTGGCCAGCCTGATGGCCATTTTCATGCAGGTCATTTCCGCGCGGCTGGGCGTAGTCACCGGCAAGGACCTCGCGCAGTGCTGCCGTGACTGGTATCCGCGCTGGACGCGCTGGCCCAACTGGCTGATGAGCGAAGTGGCTATCGCCGCCTGCGACCTGGCGGAAGTGCTCGGCAGCGCCGTGGCCCTGAACCTGCTGTTTCATATTCCACTGCTGTGGGCGGTCATTATCACCGGCCTCGACGTGCTGCTGATCCTGGCACTGCAGCGTTTTGGGATGCGGACCATCGAAGCTGTGGTTGTGATGTTGGTGGTCACCATCGCGGTCTGCTACTTCATCGAGATTTTCGTCCTGCCGCAGACCAAGCCCAGCTTCTTGGAGATGGGGCGCGCGCTGGTCACGCCGAACTTCCATCATCTGGGGATGTTGTATCTCGCCATCGGCATCATTGGCGCAACCGTAATGCCTCACAACCTTTACCTGCACTCGGCGCTGGTGCAGAGCCGCCGCCTGCAGAAGGACGAGCCGTCCATTCGCAGCGCCATCCGCTTCAACACCGTTGATTCCGTCGTTGCACTGTCCATCGCCTTCTTCGTCAACGCGGCGATTCTGGTGCTCGCGGCCATGCTGTTCTTCGGCAAGCAAAGCGTGACCGTCGCCGGCGGGCAGGTGGTCACCTTCAGCGCCGACAGCGATTGGATCCGGGTCGCGTACCTGACGCT
>Ga0335077_10000694_pt1 | contig 38188 bp, 31 predicted proteins | sample Lox_Sample_31_FD_207151 | JGI IMG/M metagenome (GOLD analysis project Ga0335077, IMG submission 207151) | Soil microbial communities from Loxahatchee National Wildlife Refuge, Florida, United States - Lox_Sample_3.1 | ecosystem: Environmental > Terrestrial > Soil > Wetlands | place: USA... | reverse complement strand
CGATCATCGAAGACGCGCGCTGGCTGGGCGGAGACTGGGAAGACCGGCTCTTCTATGCGTCGGATTATTTCCAGCAGCTCTACGAATGGGCCGTACAGCTGATCAAGGCCGGGAAGGCTTACGTTTGCGACCTAACCGCGGAGCAGGTGCGGGAATACCGCGGCACGCTGACCGAGCCTGGTAAAGAGAGCCCCTGGCGAAACCGTACGGTGGAAGAGAACCTCGATCTGTTCGAGCGCATGAAGACCGGCGAGTTTCCCGACGGAGCCCGGACGCTGCGCGCCAAGATCGACATGGCTTCGGCGAACCTCAACATGCGCGACCCGGTGATGTACCGGATTCTGCATGCCGAGCACCACCGGACCGGAGACAAATGGTGCATCTATCCCATGTACGATTTCACCCACGGCGAGTCGGACTCGATTGAGAGAATCACTCATTCCATTTGCACCCTGGAGTTTGAGGACCACCGGCCGCTTTACGACTGGTATCTCGAACAACTCGGCATTTACCATCCGCAGCAGATCGAATTTGACCGGCTCAACCTCACGTACACGCTCTTGAGCAAGCGGAAGCTGCTCACACTGGTTCAGGACGGGCATGTCAGCGGGTGGAACGATCCCCGCATGCCGACTATCAGCGGCGTCCGCCGGCGCGGCTACACGCCGGAAGCCATCCGCAATTTCTGCCGCGCGATCGGAGTTTCCAAGACGAACGGCAGCATCGAGCTTTCGCTGCTCGAACACTATGTTCGCGAGGACCTGAATAAGCGCGCGCCGCGAGTGATGGCTGTCTTGCGGCCTTTGCGGGTGGTGATCGACAACTACCCCCAGAATCAGGTTGAGGAGATGGAAGCCGTTAACAACCCGGAAGATGCCAGCGCCGGGACGCGGAAGGTGCCCTTCTCGCGCGTGCTGTATATTGAGCAGGACGATTTCCGTGAGGATCCGCCTAAACATTATTTCCGGTTGTCGCCCGGCAAGGAAGTCCGGCTGCGCTACGGTTACTTCATCACCTGCACCGGGGTGGTGAAGGACGAGAGGACGGGAGAGATCGTGGAAATTCACTGCACCTACGACCCGGCGACGCGCGGAGGCAATGCGCCGGACGGGCGCAAGGTGAAGTCGACTATCCATTGGGTCTCGGCGGCGCATGCCATCGATGCAGAGGTCCGGCTGTACGAAAATCTTTTCCGGGTGGAGAACCCCAACGAGGCGCCTGAAGGACAGGATTTCACGTCGAATCTCAATCCGCACTCGCTGGAAGTTCTCGCCGGCGCGAAACTCGAGCCCGGTCTCCGCGGAGCGGTACCGGGCAGCCGGTTCCAGTTCGAGAGGCTCGGCTATTTCTGCGTCGATCCGGACACCAGCCCGGAGACCATGGTCTTCAACCGGACGGTGGCGTTGCGGGACACTTTTGCCAAGATCGACAAAGCTCAGCGGGGTTCCTGAGGGAATCGCAACCGCGATTAGAAGCTAGACCAACATGATCATTCTTGGAATCGGCGGCATTCTGACTGACGCCGCGAGCGCCATTCTGATCGACGGAAGACTGGTGGCCGCGGTCGAAGAATCGAAGCTGGTGCGGCGCGGCCGCACGCAGGGCGGACAGCTTCCGGATGAGTCCATCGCCATGTGCCTGGAACTCGCAGGCGTGCGGCCGGACCAGGTGGACTGCGTGGCCGTGGTCCGGCCGATTCCGGCTTCCCAGGAAGGCGGTCTGCATCTGAATTTGCGCGCGCGATTTCCACAGAGCCGCATGGCGCTGATCGACCATCACCGCGCGCATGCAGCGTCGGCATTTTACGCGTCGCCGTTTGATGAGGCCACCGTGCTGGTGATCGACCGTCACGGTGATTTCCGTTGCGGCTCGCGCTGGCACGCCGCGGATGGCCAGCTTCTGCGGCTGGAGAAGGAACTTTACTCGCCGGACTCGCTGGGCGAGCTTTACGGCCGCGTGACCGAACTGCTCGGTTTTAACGCGCATGCAGACGAGCACAAAGTGCAATGGCTGTCGGCAGGGAGCACCGAGCCTTACTGTGACATTTTTCTCGAGATCATGGGATGCCAGGCGGGCGCGTGGCCGCGCCTGGACCGATCTTATTTCGATGCGGAGCGCACAACCCACGGCGGCTTCAGCGGAAAGTTCTTCGAACGAATCGGTCTTCACGATCACGCTGTGATCCCGGAGCCGGAGAGAGCCAAGCTGGCCGCCGGTCTGCAGCGTGCTGTGGAGACTACGGTACTGCGCATGGCGGGCCAAGGCGGCAACCTCTGCCTGGCGGGCGGGCTTGCCATGAACGCCATGCTGATCGAATCGTTGGAATCCTGCGGAAAATTCAACGACGTGTTTGTGCAACCCGCGGCTGGAAACTCAGGGACGGCCCTGGGCGCGGTGTTCGAAGCATGGCACGGGCTATACGGGGAGAAGCGGCGCGCGTCTCTGGGCAACCTCTTCCTAGGGCCAAGCTACTCCGCCGAGCAGATCAAGCGCGTGCTGGAGAACTGCAAGCTGCGGTTCCGTTACCTGCTCACGGGCGGCGAGTTGATTGACACGGCCGTCGGACAGCTCAGCGAGAACAAGATTGTCGCCTGGATGCACGGCCGCATGGAATTCGGGCCGCGCGCGCTGGGCAACCGCAGTATTCTGGCCTCTCCGCAGGATCCTTACTCGGCGGAAAATCTCAACACCTACATCAAGCATCGCGAATCGTTTCGCAAGTTTGCGGCCTCGGTTCCTACCGAGGTAGCGGCCGAATATTTCGAAGTGGGACCGAACGCGCGATATCTTGCCACTGTAGGTCGGGTGCGCGAGCGCTACCGGAAATGTTTTGAAAGCGCAATCCTCGATCGCGACTTGATCCGCGTGCACGTAGTGTCCGAGGAAGACAATCCGCTGTACTGGAAACTGCTGCACGCCGCCGGCAAGAAGACCGGTCTTCCGGTGCTGTACAACACGTCATTCAATCTCTTCGGCGAGCCGCTGGTTTGCACGCCGCGCGATGCCGTGAGGAGCTTCTATTCGTCCGGCATCGATGCCATGTTCGTGGGGAATTTCTTTTTGCAGAAGTGAAAGCCCGCTAGCACCTGGCGCCTAACACCTGCCTACCGCACTAAAATGATTCTGAGGCCTTCATGTCCAAGTTATCGATTCGCGATCTCGATTTGAAAAACAGACGCGTGTTCATTCGCGTCGATTTCAATGTTCCGCTGGCGCCCGGCGGCCAGGAAATGACCAGCGACAAGCGCATCAAGGCGTCGCTGCCGACGATTCGGTATGCACTCGATCACGGCGCGGGGCTGATCCTGGCGTCGCATCTGGGACGCCCGAAGGGGAAACCGAATCCCGAGATGAGTCTGAAACCGGTGGCGCGACGGCTGGAACAGCTTTTGGGCCGTCCAGTCAAGATGGCGCCGGATTGCATCGGGCCCGAAGTGGAAGCGATGGAGCCCGCAGCGTGCGAAGTGTTGCTGCTTGAGAACCTGCGCTTTCATCCGGAAGAAGAGAAGAATGATCCGCGGTTCTCCAAGAAGCTGGCGGCGCTGTGCGATGTTTACGTGAACGATGCTTTCGGCTCCGCGCACCGCGCGCACGCGTCCACGGTCGGAATGATCGCCTTCGTGCCCAAGGCCGCCGCCGGACTGCTGATGGAGAAAGAACTCGAGTATCTGACGATGGCGACCACCAACCCGGCGCGCCCGTCGATTGCGATTCTGGGAGGCGCCAAGGTCTCGGACAAGATCGAAGTGATTTCCAACCTGGCCAAGATCGTCGACCGGCTGCTGATCGGAGGGGCCATGGCCTACACGTTTTTGAAGTCACAGGGCCAGCCGACCGGCAAGTCCCTGGTGGAAGACGACAAGCTCGATCTCGCGCGTGATCTTCTCAAATCCGTCGGCGGCAAGATGATGCTGCCGGTGGATCATGTGGTGGTGTCGGAGCTGAAAGAAGGCGCGCCGAGTGAAGTGGTGGAGAGGGTGCCGGGGGACAAAATGGGCGTGGACATCGGGCCGAAAACCGTGGAGGCTTTTTCGAAGGCGATCGCCGGCGCCAAAACGATTATCTGGAACGGCCCCATGGGTGTGTTTGAAAAACCGCCCTTCGACAAGGGCACGGTTGCGGTGGCGAAGGCGGTTGCGGAATCGGGCGCGACTTCCATCGTGGGCGGCGGCGATTCGGAAAAAGCGGTGAAGTCCGCCGGCGTGGCCGACAAGATCTCGCATGTTTCGACCGGCGGCGGGGCGTCGCTCGAGTTTCTTGCGGGAATCGAACTCCCGGGGGTAGCGGCGCTGACGAACAAGTAGATGCGCCTTGTGATAAATTGCAGCCAAATGAAACTTTTGCTCCGAATCACCCACGGATCTGCGACTTTTGCCCTTTGCCTTTTGCTTTTTGCCTTGCCTTGCTCCCCGCAGGTCTTCACTTTCACCCGCGAGCAGATGATCGAGTACACCGCGAAGAATCCGTTTCCACGTTTTGAGGACGGCAGGCCGAAAGTGCCCGACGAACTGCTCGAGAAGTGCACGGGTCTCTCTGCCGAGGAAGTCTGGGCCGTGCTCCCAGGCGAGAAATTCCGCAATCAGTACGAAGGCAACTGGCAGATTCTGCATCCCGAGCGCAAGCTGGTGGGGCGCGCGGTGACGGCGCAATTCATGCCGTACCGGCCGGACGTCGGCGACGTAGCCGAAGCGCATGCCCTCACCAAGGGGCTGGGTCATAACGCGAATCAGCGCGTCATCGATACGCTGCAGCCGGGCGACGTGCTGGTGGTGGACCTGTTCGGCAAAATCGAGAACGGAACAATCGTCGGCGACAATCTCGCCACGGCGATTTACGGCGAGACCAAAACCGGCTTCGTGGTGGATGGCGCGATCCGCGATCTGGAGGGGATTTATCCCATCGACATGGCTGTCTACTTCCGCGGCGCGCATCCCACACCCATTGGAAACGTGATGCTCACGGGCGTGAATGTTCCGGTGCGCATCGGCAATGCGACCGTCATGCCGGGCGATGTCGTGTTCGGCGATCGCGAGGGGATCTACTTCATCCCGCCACACCTGGTGAAGAAGGTCTTGGACAGAGCCGACGAGACCCACATCCATGACGAGTGGACCAAGATGAAGCTCAAAACCGGCAAGTACAAATCCAGCGAAATCTATCCCAGCCCGAGCGATCCAGCGCTGAAGAAGGAATACGCGGAGTACGTGAAGAAGCGGCTGGGAAGAGAGCCGGAAGGCGAGAAGTAGATGGATATGGATTTTTTTGTACAAATGCTATCCACCTGTTTTCAATAAGTTGCAAGAAATTCTTGTCACTCGACGGTCGAGTGTGCTAATAACTAATAGTTCGGAGCCGGCATGAAATCGGTTCCAACACCCGAACCAATCACTGAACTTACTTTGGAGGTTGAGCTATGCAAATTCGACCGCTCTACGACCGCATTGTGGTCAAGCGTATCGAGCAGAAAGAAACGATGCAGGGTGGGCTGTACATCCCCGATTCTGCAAAAGAGAAACCGCAGGAAGGCGAAGTCGTAGCCGTCGGAAAAGGCAAGCGCCTGGAAGACGGAAAGGTAGTTCCGCTGGATGTCCAAGTCGGCGACCGGATCCTTTTCGGCAAGTATTCCGGCAGCGACATCAAGCTGGATGGCGAAGAGTACATGATCATGCGTGAGGACGAGGTCCTCGGCATTCTGGAAGCCCAGCCCAAAGTGGCGAAGAAGGCTAGCTAAGGAGGAAGAGGAACAACCATGGCAAAACAGATTATTTACGCAGAGAATTCCCGGCAAGCCATTCTCCGCGGTGTGAACCAGCTGGCGGACGCGGTAAAGGTCACGCTGGGACCGAAAGGCCGGAACGTCGTTCTGGAGAAGAAGTTCGGCGGCCCGAATATCACTAAGGACGGCGTGACGGTGGCCAAAGAGATCGAACTGAAGGATCCGCTCGAGAATATGGGCGCGCAGATGGTGCGCGAGGTGGCTTCCAAGACTTCTGATGTGGCCGGCGACGGCACCACGACGGCGACGATTCTGGCGCAGTCGATTTTTCGCGAGGGCGTGAAGGCCGTTGCGGCGGGCGCCAATCCGATGGCTCTGAAGCGCGGCATCGAGAAGGCCGTTGAAGTGGCCGTCGAGGAAGTCAAGAAACTCTCCAAGCCGGTTTCAGGCGAGATGATTGCGCAGGTCGGCACGATTTCTGCCAACAGCGATCACACCATTGGAAACATCATCGCCGAGGCGATGAAGAAGGTCGGCAAGGACGGCGTGATCACGGTTGAAGAATCCAAGACCATGGTCACGGAGTTGCAGACCGTGGATGGCATGCAGTTCGACCGCGGCTATCTTTCGCCCTATTTCGTCACCGACGCCGAGCGGATGGAAGCCGTACTGGAGGATCCGTACATCCTGATCCACGAGAAGAAGATCAGCAACATGAAGGACCTGCTCCCGCTGCTCGAGCAGATTGCACGCAGCGGCAAGCCGCTGCTGGTGATCGCCGAGGAAGTGGAAGGCGAGGCGCTGGCCACCCTGGTGGTCAACAAGCTGCGCGGCACCCTTAACGCCGTTGCCGTGAAGGCGCCGGGGTTTGGCGATCGGCGCAAAGCGATGCTCGAAGACATCGGCATCCTGACCGGCGGCAAGGCCATCATGGAAGAGACCGGCATCAAGCTCGAGGGCGTGCGTCTTGAGGATCTGGGCCGCGCCAAGCGCGTGACCGTGGACAAAGACAACACGACGATCGTGGATGGCGCCGGCAGCCAGAAGAGCATCGAGGGCCGCATCAAACAACTGCGCGCGCAGATCGAGGAGACCACTTCGGACTACGATCGCGAGAAACTGCAGGAGCGGCTGGCCAAGCTGGCCGGCGGCGTCGCGGTGATTAAAGTCGGCGCGGCGACCGAGACCGAGATGAAGGAGAAGAAGGCTCGGGTGGAAGACGCGCTGCACGCTACCCGCGCGGCTGTCGAGGAAGGCATCGTTCCGGGTGGCGGCGTGGCCCTGCTGCGGGCAGCGAAGGCGCTGGCGGAACTGAAGCAGGCGGGCGACGAGCAGATCGGCGTCAATATCATCAAGCGCGCTTGCGAAGAGCCTCTGCGGCAGATCGTTTCCAACGCAGGCACCGAAGGCGCCATCGTGGTGGACACGATTCGCACGAACACTAATGCCAACTATGGATACAACGCCGCCACCGACCAGTTTGAAGACCTGGTGAAGTCGGGCGTGATCGATCCGACCAAGGTGACGCGCACGGCGCTGCAGAATGCGTCGTCGATCGCTTCGCTGATGCTGACGACCGAAGCCATGGTCGCCGAGATCCCCGAGAAGAAGCCGGCCCCAATGCCGGGTGGTCACGGCGGGCCCGAGGGGATGGACTACTAAACAGAAGTCAGCAGTAAGAAGTCAGAAGACGGAAGCCGCGCTCTCCGAAAAGGGGGCGCGGCTTTTTTTTTGGCTGTAGCCTGATGAGACGCTGCAGATTGAGGAAATCAGAGGGAATCCGAATTTTTCCAAGCCGTGATGCCCGGCAGGCTCACTCGCCGGCATTGCGCGCTTTGGCTGCCGGCGGTTCGGTTTTCTCGTCCTCCGCAATGATGAATGGCGGCAGCCGGCGGGTGAGCTCATAGATGCGCGCCACGTACTCGCCGATGATTCCGACGCAGATGAGCTGCACGCCGCCCAGAAACACCACGGTCACGATGAGCGAAGTCCACCCGGGCACGGATTTTCCTATCAGAAAAGCAATCACCGCGAAAACAATGTAGATCAGGCAAAAACCAGCTGCGGAGAGCCCCAGATAGAAGGCCAGGCGCAGCGGCTTCGAAGAGAGGCTGGTAATCCCGTCGAGCGCCAGGTTGAACATCTTGCGCCAGTTGTAACTCGATTGGCCAGCGTGGCGTTCTGGAGCGGTGTACTCAATTTGGGTTGCCGGAAAACCTAGCCACGAGATCATGCCGCGAAAAAAAGGCTGCCGATCGCCAATTTGCAGGAGATAGTCCACGATCTGGCGATCCATCAACTGATAGTCGGCGGCCTGTTTCGCGACTGGTGAGTCGCTCAGGATGGCCATGACTCGGTAGAAGCTGCGAGAGGTGGTTCTCTTGAACCAGTTCGTTCCCGCATTGTGGCGCCGGACCATCTGCACGATCTTGGCGCCCTGTTCCCACGCGGTGATCATTTGGGGCAGATGTTGCGGGGGGTGCTGGAGATCGCAATCCATGGTGATAACGGCTGCACCGCGGGCCGCGTGCAGGCCCGCCAGCAGCGCCGCCTGATGGCCGAAGTTCCGGCTGAAACGGATTAGGCGCACCACCACACCCGGTGATGAATCGAGTTCACGGACACACACGGCGGTTGCATCACTTGAACCGTCATCGACGAAAATCAGCTCGATCTGGTATGGCACGGCCGCCAGGATGCCGCAAATCTCGGAGTAGATGGTGGGAACGTTCCCTTCCTCATTGTGAGCCGGCAGCACGAGGCTAATGAGCGCAGACCGGACAGTGTGAGAATCCATGCCGTGTTTCCCCTCCGTGCTTTCGGCTGTGAAAAGACCGGGCCGGGCGTGTGTCCGGCCCAGCACTTACAAAGTCGCTGGGACGCCTTACTAGTTTTGCCCATACAGTTCTAAGTGTCCAGGGGATTGTTGACATATAGGCTATCTTCATATAGAATCTCTCCATATGGATCTGTTGCAAGGAACCCTCGACATGCTGGTGCTCCGCACGCTCCTCGCCGGTTCCCTTCACGGCTACGGAATCGCCAAAAACATTCGCAGCGTCTCAAACGAGGCCCTCGATATTGAGTTCGGCTCGCTCTATCCCGCCTTGAAGCGGCTCGAAGCGAAAGGCTGGATCGCCTCCACGTGGGAAATGTCCGAGCACAATCGCCGCGCCAAGTATTACAAGCTCACCGCGGCAGGCCGGAAGCACCTGGTACGGGAACACTCTAAATGGGCTGACTTCGTGAGCGCGGTCTCACGGATCATGGGTACGTCGCCGGTGGTGAAGGGATCATGATGTGGAATCGGCTGAAATATCTGTGGCCGGCGCGGCGCCGCCAGGAAGAGCGCGAGATGCGCGAGGAGCTGGAATCACTTGCCGCGATCGCCGGCAGCAAGGAACTCGGCAACCTCACGCTGGCAATGGAGAATGTCCGTGCAAGCTGGGGCTGGACGTGGTTTGAGAGCATCCTTGCCGACATCCGCTACTCACTCCGCGCCTTGCGCAGACAGCCCGCCTTTGTCGCGGTCGCCGTGCTCTCCCTCGCTCTCGCCATCGGCGCCAACAGCGCGATCTTCAGCTTTGCAGATGCCCTGCTCCTGCGGCCTCTGCCGGTGCCCGAGCCGTCTGGCGTGTACGATATCAGTCACACAACGCCCGACAACCCCTTTGAGGGCATGTCTTTCCCGGATTACCGTGATCTGCGCGCGCAGAGCCGCTCCTTCGCGGGCTTGGCGGCGTATCGCCTCACCACACTGGCCGCCGCCACCGACGCGGCGGCGCCGGCACGGATCCGGCTCGCGATGCTCGTCAGCGACAATTTCTTTCCGGTCCTCGGAGTCGCGCCATCAGTTGGCCGCGCGTTTCTGCCGGAGGAAGCGATTGCGCCGGGCCAAGCCGTGGCGGTGATCAGCCACGACTTCTGGCGGCAATATCCGGGCGACCGGCCGGTGATCGGCAGCAGCCTGCGACTCAACGGAATCGTGTTCACCGTCATCGGCATCACCCCGAAATCCTTTACCGGGCTTGACCGCTTCGTTCGTCCCAGCATCTACGTTCCGCTCGGAATGTCCCAGCGTCTGGCTGCCGAGTCCGCCGATCCCCTCGAAGATCGCGGGCGCCATGAGCTGGTGGTCAAAGGCCGGCTGGCCACAGGCTCATCGCGGGAGTCAGCGCAGGCTGAACTCGCCACCATCGGCGCCGCGCTCGAACGTGAGTATCCAAAGACGAATCACAACCGGCACCCCGCGGTTCGCACGGAGCTGCAGCGGCGCATCCAGCAGACGCCACAAATGCTCGCACTGATCAAGATGCTAATGGGACTGGTGGGGCTGATCCTGATCATCGCCTGCTCGAACCTCGCGAATCTGCGGCTTGCCCGGGCGCGCGCCCGCGGCCGCGAGATCGCCATCCGGCTCTCCATCGGAGCGGGACGGCTTCGTCTCGTGCGTCAGTTGATGATTGAGAGTTTCCTTGTGGCGATGCTCGGCGGCGAGGTTGGATTGTTCTTCGCTTACGGCGGAATTTTGCTGCTGCAAACGCTCAGCGTGCCCAGCGAACCCCCGTCTGTTCTGGGCGTACAGTTGGATTGGCGTGTCGTAGAATTCAGCCTTGTCGCGGCATTGGTAAGTTGTGTCTTTTTCGGACTCGCTCCCGCCTGGCAGACCGTGCGGATGGACTTCGTGAGCGCGCTGAAAGCGGGTGGACACGGTGTATCCGGACACCGGCGTACGTTCGCCCGTGATGTCCTGGTCGTCGGACAGATCGCGCTGGCGATGGTCGTGCTGATCACGGCCGGGATGTTTCTTGCAGGCTTCCGCAAGATGCTCGTGACGGCGTCCGACTTCCGCACGGACCATCTGATCAGCATGGATACTGCGCCCGCCCTGCTCCACTATTCGCCCGAACAGACCATGGCCTTCTACCGCCAGCTTGTCGACCGCGTTCGCACCATGGCCGGCGTAGCAGACGTGGCAATGACCGAATCGCTGCCTTTATCTCCTTCGCAGACCACATTGACTGTAGTGCCCGAAGGCTATCAGTTTCCAAAAGGCCGCGAAAGCGAGCTCGAGTTCGGCGCTGCCGTTGACGCCGGTTACTTTCGCACCATGCACGTCGAGATCACACGCGGCCGCCCCTTCACCGATGACGACCGCGCCGCATCGCGTCGCGTAGCGATTGTGAACCAGCAGTTCGCCAAGACCTATTGGCCGGGCCAGGATCCCATTGGAAAGCGCATCCGGCTGGATCGGCCGGGCGGCCCCGCAGTCGAAATCGTCGGGGTCGCGAAAACCGGGCACTATCTGTTCGTGAACGAGGCGCCGGCGTCCTACGTGTACCTGCCCTACGAGCAAAACCCGCGCTCGCAGATGACGTTGATCGTGCAATCGGCGGGCGATCCCGCAGAGCTCGCGGCGCTATTGCGCGATGAGGTTCGATCGATCGACGCCAACCTCCCGGTGTTCAACCTCCGGACGGTAGCGACACTTTACGAAAGCCGCGCCACCGGTACGTGGCTGCAGTTCTTCCAGATGGTGGGTACGATGGGATTCATCGGCCTGGCGCTCGCGATGACCGGCCTCTACGGGCTCGTCGCCTACACGGTGAGCCGTCGTGTCAAGGAATTCGGCATACGCGTCGCGCTTGGCGCGAGCCGCCGTGACGTTGTGTGGCTGGTCGAGCGCCGCGGGCTGATTCTCGCGGGCCTCGGTATTGCGATCGGCGGAGGGCTGACCGCGGCGGCTGCACCAATGCTCTCTGCGGGCTTTCTCGGACTCGGCGCAACATCCCCCGCTGTGTACGCCCTCGTTCCGCTGGCATTGTTGATGGTAAGCGCGGCTGCCAGCTATCTCCCGGCACGGCGAGCCGCAGGGCTGGATCCGCTGCGAGCCCTGCGGATCGAATAGCGTCAGAAAAAGGTGATGGACCCGGGCGGCGCGTTCAATCGTTCCACCCCATTTTGCTGCAGTGCAGCTAATCCAGCGAGTCGTAAGCGCGCAGCGTCAGAAACTCCGGAAAATCAGGACTGAAGATCATTTCCTCGTAGGTGCGGCACGCCAGTTCGAGAGCCGGCCCGGGAATGGACTCGCGGAGCTTGTCGCCTTGGCGCTGGATCGTGTCCCCCACCAGCCCAGCGCTGACCGTTCGACCGTCGGATAAGCGTGCGGAGTGCTTGACCCACTGCCAAACCTGCGCCCGGCAGATTTCGGCGGTTGCCGCATCCTCCATGAGGTTGTAGATCGGTACACAGCCATTGCCGCATACCCAGGCCGCCAGATATTGCAGGCCGACATCGATATTTCGCGTCAGGCCTTCTTCTGTGATTTCGCCCTGCGGGACAGTGAGAAGGTCCGCGGCCGTCACTTGGACTTCCGGCTTGCGGCCAATCTGGTTGGGCAGGCGCATGTAGGTATCAAACACCTCTCTTGCCAGCTCAACCAGCCCCGGATGAGCCACCCAGGTGCCATCATGCCCGGCCCAGACCTCGCGCAACTTGTCTTGCCGCACGCGTTTCATCGCCGCTGCGTTGCGCTCCGGATCGTTCTTTATGGGGATCTGCGCGGCCATTCCGCCCATGGCGTGAGCGCCGCGGCGATGGCACGTATAGATTAGCAAATCCACGTACGAACTCAGGAAGTGCCGGTCCATGGTGACCTGAGCCCGATCGGGCAGCACAAAACCGGCGTGATTCCGGAACTTCTTGATAAAGCTGAAAATGTAATCCCAGCGTCCGCAATTCAAACCGGCGCAGTGATCTCTCAGTTCCCAAAGGATCTCGTCCATCTCGAATGCGGCCAGGATGGTTTCGATCAGAACGGTCGCCCGAATGGTTCCGTTCGCGATGCCCAGTTCCTGCTGGGCGAGCACAAAAACGTCGTTCCACAACCGCGCTTCGAGATGGCTCTCCAGCTTCGGCAGGTAAAAATAAGGGCGTTGCCAGTTCTTGACCAGCGTCCGGGCGTTGTGGAACCAAAACAGGCCGAAATCAAAGAGCGATGCCGAGATCGGTTGGCCGTCCACCAAGAAATGCTTTTCGTCGAGGTGCCAGCCTCGGGGACGAACCATCAGGATGGCCGCGTTTTCGCCAAGCTGGTAACCTTTGCCTTCCGGGCTGGTGTATTCAATCGTTCCATTCACGGCGTCGCGCAGGTTGATCTGGCCCTCGATGATGTTCTCCCACATGGGAGAGGTGGAATCCTCCAGATCGGCCATGAACACATTGGCGCCGGAATTCAGCGCGTTGATCATCATCTTGCGTTCCGCCGGGCCGGTGATTTCTACACGCCGGTCCAGTAGAGCCGGGGGCAGGGGAGCGACCTTCCACTCGGACTGGCGGATGCGCGCGGTTTCCGGGAGAAAATCCGGCATCCGGCCGCCATCGATCTCCTGCTGGCGCTCCCGCCGCGCTTCCAGAAGTTGTTGACGGCGAGGCTCGAAGGCCCTGGACAGCTTGGTGAGAAATCGGGTGGCTTCCGCGGTTAGAATCGAACTCTCGGAATCGCGCGCGGGGCGTTGAATCTGCTGCTCTTGGGTCGCAAACATGGCTCGGCTAGCTCTTTGCTGCATCCTAACGCACTGCAACAAAGATCGCCCGCCGTGTCGTCCAAACCGGACCACTCGTCCGAATCGGCCCAGTTTAGTTGAGCCGAAAGGCCGGCCCGCGCTGTAATGCAATCGAGGAGTTACACCAGGTAACCATGTTCAAAGATGCCTCAGAGTTATCCCGGAGTTGGCACAGCGATCCGCGATGGAAGGGAATTGTCCGCCGGTATAGTGCTGAAGAAGTCGTTCGGCTGCGCGGCACGCTGCCCATCGAGTACACGCTGGCTCGGACGGGGGCCGAGAGATTCTGGCGGCTTCTGGAGACCGAGCCTTACGTGGCCGCGCTGGGTGCGCTCACTGGCAACCAGGCCGTCCAGCAGGTGCAGGCCGGCTTGAAGGCGATTTACCTCAGTGGATGGCAGGTCGCCGGAGATGCCAACCTGGCGGGCCAGATGTATCCCGACCAGAGCCTCTACCCGGCCAACAGCGTGCCGGCTGTCGTGAAGGCCATCAACAACGCGCTGATGCGCGCCGACCAGATCCATCACTCGACGGGCACGAATCACACCTACTGGTTTGCCCCGATTGTCGCCGACGCGGAAGCCGGTTTTGGCGGTCCGCTAAATGCTTTCGAGCTCATGAAGGCCATGATTGAGGCGGGCGCCGCGGCAGTGCACTTCGAGGATCAGCTTTCCTCAGCTAAAAAGTGCGGCCACATGGGCGGAAAAGTGGTTGTGTCCATCAGTGAGTTCGTAGATAAGCTCGTTGCCGCGCGTCTGGCAGCTGACATCCTCGGCGTTCCGACTGTCCTTATTGCCCGCACCGATGCCAACAGCGCGAGCCTGCTGCTGAGCGATTCTGATCGGCGGGACGAAGAATTCCTTGTCGGCAGACGCACCCAGGAAGGATTCTTCCATTTTCGAGGCGGCATCGAAGCAGCCATCGCCAGGGGTTTGGCCTACGCACCGTATGCGGATCTGCTTTGGTGTGAGACATCTGAGCCGAACCTGAAGGAGGCTCGCCGCTTCGCTGAGGCCATCCATGGCCGCTACCCCGGTAAGTTGCTGGCCTACAATTGCTCGCCGTCCTTCCACTGGAAGAAGAAGCTGGATGAGCCGACGATCGCCCGCTTCCAGAGAGAACTGGGCGCCATGGGCTACAAATTCCAGTTTGTTACTCTGGCGGGATTCCATGTGCTGAACATGGGAATGTTCGAACTGGCTCGCGAGTACGCGAATACCGGCATGACCGCGTACGCCAACCTGCAGGAAAACGAGTTCCAGTTGGCGCATGAGCACGGCTACGGCGCCGTCCGCCACCAGCGGTTTGTCGGCACGGGCTATTTCGACGAGCTGCAGCAAACCATTGCCGGTGGAAACGCGTCCACGACAGCTCTCGAAGGTTCAACCGAAACCGAGCAATTCTCCCTGACCGGGGCGATCCGGTCGGGCAACGGCGCTGCCGTCCCAAGCGGCGCAGACGCCCACGATTAAACGATCGCCCCGATAACTTCGAGGGGGGATTTTAGGGGTGTCCCCCCTTGATTTTTATACTGCAGCGCAGGATACTATCTGCGGATGCCATTCCGCATCCATCGAGTGCCATAATGACTTATCCATTTGCGGTTGAAGTTTATGAACGTTTCTTGAATGGTGAATCGATCCGCCAACTGGCCGATGAGCTGCAAATTCCGGCCGACCGGATTGAACTGCGCCTACGGGCCGCGGCCCTGTATCTGAGACACCAGGCTGAATCTGGTGGCATCGAGATCCCCCCAAACGACGGCCGCCTTCACAGGCAGGTGCAATAGCTGCGAGTCAGGAGACTCGCTCTAAGCTACTCTGCCCGCAACGCATCAAGAGGTGCAATCGCCGTGGCTCGATGCGCGGGAATATAACTGGCCAGAAAAGCGGCAGCGAAGAGGACGAGAGATACCGCACCGTAGGTTACCGGATCGAGCGGGCTGACATCAAAAAGCAGCGCAGACATCAGGCGAGTGAGCGACAGCGCAGCGGCGATGCCGCAGATCAGGCCGATGCCCGCAAGCAGGAGCCCGTGGCGAACGAACATCTGCTGCACGGTTTGCTGCGGTGCACCCAAAGCCATGCGGATGCCGATCTCTCGAGTCCTTTGAGATACGGAATACGAAATAACTCCGTAGATGCCAACGACGCCCAGTAACAGCGCCATTCCCGCGGCGATCGTCAGCATTACCAGCGTGAACGACGTTCGCACCATCGACCGGTCATAAATCTCCTTCACGGTCCGGACATCCGCAATCGGAAGATTCGGATTCACCGACCACACGGCCCGCTGGATTTCTTTCAGAAAGCTGGCTGAGCCGGCCCGGCTGCTGCGGACGGCGAAAGCCAGTCCTCGCTGTGCCATGAGCGGCTGGCCCCAGAAGTTGTCCACCATCATCGGCCAGTACGTGATCGTCGGGGTTTTCTGATCAGCGCCGTTGTCGTGTTCGTTCCCCACCACGCCGATCACCTCGCGCCAGGGCGCCTTGGGGTTTTCGCGGACCCGCTTGCCGAGAGCGGCGGTTGGAGTCTGCCATAGCTCGCGCGCCAGGTTCTCGGAAACCAAAACCACCGGGCGCTTTTCGTAAATGTCCGTCCACGTCACATCGCGGCCCGCCAACAATGGATTTCCCATCGTCTTGAAGGAGTTGGGTGAAACGAACTTGTACCGGCGCAAGGGCGGTATGGTCGTTTCGGTGTAGACGTGGTCTTCCGCAAAGATCGGATCATTGTCGTTGTACCCATCCATGGTGATGGAGTTGGATAGACCTGCGGAGACCACGCCTGGAATTGAAGAGATTCTCTCGATCATGTCGTTGTAAGTGCGGACAACCTGTTCGGGCTTCGGCGCCTGTGCATCGGGAATGGAAACATGCAGGGTCAGGATCAGCTCCGGCTGCGTGAACCCGGGCTGCACCTGCTTGAGCGCCCGCACCGTGCGAATCATGAGCCCGGAACTGACCAGTAGAACCAGAGCCAAAGCCACCTGTACCACGACCAGCACGCTGCGCGCGCGATGGCGTTCTCTGCCCTCGCTTAACGTGCGCCCTCCCTGCCGGAGTGCTGCCCCCAGTTCCGCTCCCGCATATTTAACTACGGGCATCAGGCCGAACAGGACGCCGGCCGCGACTGAGACGCCCAGCGCGAAAAGCAGGACCGGCAGGTCGATCGAAATCTCGTCGAGCCTCGGCAAATTCGTTGGCCCGATGGCCACCAGCAATCGGAGCGCGGCGTAAGCGAGTCCCAGCCCAAGCACGCCGCCCGCCAGCCCGAGAATCACGCTCTCCAGCAAGAGTTCTCCGGCGATCTGCGGCCGGCTTGCTCCCAGCGCCCCGCGAATAGCGAGTTCCTGCTGGCGTCCTTCGGCTCTTACGAGCAGCAGGTTGGCGACGTTGGCGCAAGCGATGAACAGCACCATGCCGACAGTCCCCATCAGCACCCACAACACCTTCCCAATGTCTCCAACGACATCTTGCTTCAACAACCGCAGATTCGGGCCGAACCGCGCCTGCTCGAACATCTGGAGATTCATGCCGGGAGCCGGACGGAATTTCTGGGACATCATCGGAATCATGCGCGCGACATCCGCGTTGGCCTGCGCGAGAGTGACTCCGGGTTTCAGGCGTGCAATGCCCATAAAGCTGAAATTACCGATGAAAGCTTCGTTGCGGTTGAGCTGAAACGGTAGAATCACCGCGGGATCGCGATTCATGAAGCGGAAACTCTGCGGCATGATGCCGATGACTTCGCGCGCGCTCCCATCGATCGTAATTCTTCGCCCGATCACCGACGGGTCGCCACCAAACCGGCGTTGCCAGTAGCCGTATGCCAGCATCACCGTTTCCGGGCTGCCGGGTGAGTCGTCCTTGCGCGTGAACCAGCGTCCGCGGATCGGCTGCACGCCAAGAATGGGCAGCACGCCGTCCGTCACCTCCAGCGCATCCACCTGTTCGGGCTCAGCCAGGCCCGTCACACTCACTGAGTCGCTGCGCCAAATGCCGGTGTCCTGGAAGGTCCGGTTCTCTTCACGAAAAGTAAAGTAGGTTGCAGGCGACGCGTTCACTTCCGGAAAGTTCACTCCCGGGGCCGTTTCCCACACGCCCACGAGTTGGTCGGGATTTGGATAGGGAATTGGCTTGAGCAGGACGCCCTCCAGCACACTGAATATCGCGGTATTGGCGCCGATCCCCACCGCCAGTGTGATCAGTGTTACAGCGGTGAACATCGGCGACCGCATCAACCGGCGTACCACGTGCCTGATCTGCATTCGGAAAGATCCCATGGTTCACTCTCCAGTCCGATACACCTCGAGCTTGCGCGAGGGCCTTATGACTAAATACGCTCGGAAGGGACAGAAGTTCGCAAAGTTTCCGAAGGCCACCTGATAAACTTCAAAAGATCACCATGCCCCACTTGCGGAAATGGATCTTTTTGCCCCTGGCCACTGTGTATCTGGCCGTCCTGTCCGGCGCTCGATTGCCCGCCCAGTCTCGCCCGCAGCGCCAGTTCGAATTGAAAGCTGAATCCCCGCAATTCTGGAAATTGATGGACCGCCGCGCGAGGCCTCGAAAAGTCGCCGGCGGATTCGGGTTTACCGAAGGGCCGGTCTGGGACCCTCGCGGCTTCGTCTTCGTCAGCGACGAAGAACAGAACAAGATTTTTCGCGTTTACCCGGATGGACGGCGCGAAGCAGTCTTCGAGACCGGAGATCCGGACGGTAGCACTTTGGATCGCAGTCACCGGTTGATCACCACGGCCAGCGTGCTGCGCGCGCTGGTGGAGGTTCAGCCCGACGGCTCCTACCGCGTTCTTGCCGATAAGTACGAAGGCAAACGGTTCAACAGCCCCAACGATGTGGTGCTCGGACCGGACGGCGCGCTTTATTTCACCGATCCCACACTCGACCTGGTACAGGGTGAGAAGCAGGAGATTCCGTTTCAAGGCGTCTACCGGCTCGGCACGGATGGATCGGTACGCCTGCTGACACAGGATCTCGTCCAGCCCAACGGTCTCGCCTTTTCTCCGAACGGCCGGCGCCTGTACATCGACGACAGCCAGAAACGCGACATCCGTGTGTACGAGGTCAGTCCCACCGGAGAGCTGAGCCACGGTCGGCTTTTCGGCAAGGAAGAAGGCCCGCCCCGATCGGGCGTTCCCGACGGCATGAAAGTGGATCGCAAGGGGAACGTCTTTGTAACCGGGCCTCTCGGAGTCTGGGTTTGGGATGCAAACGGAAATCACTTGGGCACGATCGTCATGCCGGAACAGCCCGCCAATCTCGCCTGGGGCGATTCCGACTTCCGCACGCTCTACATCACGGCGACCCATTCGGTCTACCAATTGAAGACGAAGACGCAAGGATTCGTGCCATACATGGCGGCCAAGCACTGAGGAAGTGATCAGTTTTCTCGAAAAGTACGTCCGCCACTAACCCGGCGACCGCACTGCCTCGTCCACCTGCAGTACCTGATCTGCGCGTACGTCCTTCAGGCTCTGGCGAACGCCGCTGGGCCACCGGATGTCAATCGTCCGGACCACGGTCTCCCCTCCAAGACCGAAGTGCACGCGCTTGTCGCTGGACGAAAGGTAGCTGCTCGCCGTGGTCACCCTCGCGTATTGCGCGCCTTTCGTCGTGACGATCTTCACGGAAGCTCCGATCGCATCGCGGTTGCTCTTGTGACCCACCAGCTTGAGCGTCAGGCAGTGGTTGTCCGTCTTCGTTTCGTTGTGAATCACGTGGGCCGGCCCGTCATTCGTGGACACCACCGCGTCCATGCGGCCGTCGTTATCGAAGTCTCCGGTGGCGAGCCCGCGGCCCGCCCACGCTTCATGAAAAATGCTGCCGGACGCCGCCGACACATCCACGAAACCGCGCCCTGTATTCCGCGCCAGCAACATGGGTTCGCGATAGTGCAGTTGGGGACTCGTCAAATCGATGGTATCCAGGTCGTGTCCCTGAGCGATGAGCAGATCTTTCCAGCCGTCGTTGTCGTAATCGATCAGCCGGAGCCCCCAACCCGAGTGCAGCATCGACATACGGCCCATGCCGGACCCCCTGGTGGTGTAGGTAAACGTGCCGTCGCCGGCATTTTGATAGATCGCGTACATCTGATTGGCCAGGTTGTCCACCACCAGGTCCGGAAGGCCGTCGTTGTTGAAATCCTCAAAGTCCACGCCCATGCCGGCGTAGGTGCGGCCATCTTCGTCCACCGCAACCTGCGCGAGCAGACCCTTTTCTTCGAACGTGCCATCGCCTTTGTTGTGGAACAGAAATTCGGGCATCGAATCGTTGGCCACGAAGAGGTCGATGTGGCCGTCGCCATCATAATCCGCGATGGCAATGCCCAGACCCTTGCCGGGAACAGCCAGGCCGACCTTCTGGCTGACTTCGGTGAACCGTCCGTTGCCCTCGTTGTGATAAACCAGCGGCGTAATCGCGCGGAACGTATCCGGATGGCAGTAGGCGCGAAAGCCTTCCTTGTGCTCTCCACACCAGATGTCGTCGAAGTCCCACTGCAAATATCGCAGCACCACGAGATCCAGCAGGCCGTCGTTGTCCAGATCCACCCAGGCCGCGCTGGTCGACCAGCCGCTGCCGCCGGCGCCCGCCTGTTCCGTCACGTCCGTAAAAGTGCCGTCGCCATTGTTGTGATAGAGCTTGTTCCCGCCGAGGGCAGTCACGTAGAGGTCTTCAAAACCGTCGTTGTCATAATCGCCTACCGCAACGCCCATCCCGTAGCCGACTCCTTGCAGGTGCGCGTTCTCCGTCACGTCTTCGAAGGTCCCGTCATTCTTCTGATGAAACAGACGGTTCCACTCCTTAGGTCCCGTCTTCTTCGGGACGGTTCCTTTGGGTGTTGGATCGGCGAGAGGCGCGCCATTGACCAGGAAGATGTCGAGGCGGCCGTCGTTGTCATAGTCGAAGAGCGCCACACCGGAGCCCATCGTCTCGGGCAGATATTTTTTCGATGTGTGCGATGCCACGTGCTGGAAGCGGACGCCGCTGGCTGCGGTGATGTCCGCAAAATTCCCCGGCGTATCGTGCGCGGATTGCCACGCCGCCACGCTACCAAAGCCGATGAAGCAGAGTATGGCGAAAGCTCGACGCGCCGGTATGAATCGATTAGTGGGGATCCCCAAGTCCGTCAAGTCCCTCTGTGAGAGAATCATCTTCTCATGATCAATTGCCGAGCGCTTCTCACGCTTACCATTTTCATTGCACCCGTCTGGGCACAAACCGAGGCGGACTATCTGCGGCCCATCCTGGAAGGCGAAATCCTGGCGCCTCAGGTCGCGGTTTTCCAGCTCCGCCAGTATATTCTTCATCGGGTCGCAAAGCCTCCGGCGCCATCGAGCGCCGAGCAGTGGACAGCCGAGTCCGCGCGTCTGCGCCGGCACCTGGTTGACGATGTCGTTTTTCACGGGTGGCTGCGCGAATGGGTCGACGCGCCGCCGAAATTCGAAGAGGCGGGAGTAATCGAAGGAAAGGGATACCGCATTCGGAAACTGCGTTACGAAATCGTGCCGGGGTTCCAGTCGGTCGCGCTCTTATACGAACCTGAAAATCTGCGGGGCAAGATGCCCGCGATTTTGAATGTAAACGGGCACGTTGGTCCGCCGGGAAAGTCGGTCGAGTACAAGCAAAAACGATGCATTACTTTCGCGCGGCATGGCATTCTGGCGCTGAATCTGGAATGGTTCTACTATGGCGAGCTGAACCGCAACGGCAACCAGCACTCCTTCGGGTATCATTTGGATCTCGCGGGCGCGAATGGCGTCGGCCTGTTCTATTTGGCCATGCGCAAAGGTTTGGATTATCTTTACGAACATCCCAACACCGACCGCGCCAGAATCGGTGTGACCGGACTTTCCGGCGGCGGATGGCAGACCATCGTCCTGAGCTCCCTCGATGAACGAGTAAAAGCAACGGTTCCGGTCGCGGGCTACTCATCGATCACCAGCCGCGTCGAAGCCAGGGAATTTGGCGACCTCGGCGACTTCGAGCAGTGCGCCGCGGACATGTTCGATGGCGTGGATTTCACGCACTTGACCGCAATGATGGCGCCGCGGCCAACCCAGCTGATCTATAACGTGGAGGATGACTGTTGCTTTCGAGCGGCCATGACGAAACCGTTCGTCTTCGACGCTATCCAGCCCGTCTTCGCGCTTTACGGCAAGCAAGATCTACTAAGCTGGCACGAAAACCGCGATCCCGGCACGCACAACTATCAATTGGACAATCGTACCCAGGCGTACAGGTTTTTCGCCAGCCAGTTCAAGCTGCCGCCCTTTGAAGAGGGAGCTGATGTTGCGCCGGAGATCAAGACTTACGACGAGCTGCGCGTCGGCCTGCCGGAAAACAACTTGACCATTCTGAACCTGGCGCGTAAGATCGCCGGCCAGATCAACCGCGCGCCGGCAGCGACCCCTGATGCCGAACGGGCCAAGCTGAAAAATCTCATTCGTTTCCGGCCGGTCCACATCGAGCACGTCTGGACCACCGCGAACAGCAAACACCTGGGAATCGAATCCAAATCGCACCTGGTCAGCATGGAGAATGGCTTGAGCGCCACGGCGGTCTGGCTCAAACCGATCGCCGCGCCCGGCAATGTGCCCGTCACGATCATCCTCGACGATAAGGGAAAGGCTGCCGCGGCCGAAGTCATCGCCGATAGCCTGAATCGCGGCGAGCAGGTGCTGGCCATCGATCTGCCGTTTTTCGGCGCCGCGTGGAAAGCTGACATGGTCCCGGAATTACTGCAACTGGTCAATGGCGTGGGCGCCCGGCCCATCGCCGAAGAAACGGCGGCGCTCCTCGATATGGCCCGCTGGATCAGGGACCGCGCGCATGTCCAGACCCTGCGCATTGAGAGCAGCGGCATGCGCAGCCAGGTTGTGTCTTTGATCGCCGCGGCTCTTCAACCCGATCTGTTTTCAGAGGTAGTGAGCCGCGGTGGGATGCGCAGCTTCGCCTACCTGTTGCAGAAGCCCATCGAGTACGAGGCCGCGCCTGACTTGTTCTGTCTGGACCTCTTCCGTGAGACCGACATCGACCGCCTGGCCGCGCTCAGCTCGCCCGTCCGCGTGCGGAACGAGCATCCGGTCGAGTAGGCTATCGCACCAGCCCGTCCAGAATCTTTGTGGCTTGCTCGTGCAGATCGGGCGGCGCGCCGTAGAATACGCGCGCGGTTTTCCCCGAGCGGTCAAACAGAAACATCGTGGGTACGGCGGTGATGTCGCCGAATGCGCGTGCGGTCGGAGCGTCGGTGATGGCCCAGCGCAGATCGGGGCTCAGCGAGGCGGCGGTGGATCGTATCCCATCCTCGGGTGATTCCACGGCCAGCGCCAGAATGACGATGTTGTCGCCGTACTTGTGCTTCAATTCTCCGAGCCATGCGAGCGTGGAACGGCAGGGCGGACACCACGTGGCCCAAAACTCCACCATCACCGCGCGACCGGAAAGTTGGTCAGCCGTGATCGGGTGTCCGGAGAGATCGGATAGCGTGAACTTGGGCAGAGCTGTGATCTCGGTGAATCCACTGCTGGCGCCCACGTGTTCGCGGCTCACCACGTCTTTCTTGCCCGCAAGGATCAGATCAATCATGCGGGTGAGATCCGTTCTGAATTTTGCCTGGCTGTCGGCATTGCGCCACGGAGCGTAGCGCCCCGTGCCTTCCACTTCTCCGAAATAGCCGAAGTCCCTGGGGGCGGCCACCAGTACGCCATCCACGAACACCGCCGGATATCCTTTTACGCCAAACTGGTCGGCTAGCTTGGACGCTCCAAAATTCTCGCTGACAAAGGTCACTCTTCCCGGATACTTACCCGCCACTTCCTGTACCAGCAAACTTGCCGGGTCGGAGATGTTTCAAGTGTAGGGCCAGCGGATCAGCGTCACCTCCACGGTCTTGCCCGAGGCCTGCTGCAGGGGGAAGGCCGGCTTCTGCGCTTCGAAATAGGCTGGCAGAACCTGGTCGATGATGACGCCGGCGCTTTTCCACTCGTCGGCGGTGGGAGCCGTACCGTCAGTGTGCGCCACTTGTGACGCAGCGCGCTCGGTGAAGAGCTGGGCGATGGAGTCGTCGCTCGTGGAAGAATCCAGTTTCTTCTGCATGGCGGCAACGGCGTTTTTCAACGCAGATTGCCCGGTGCTATCGGGTGCGACGGCGTCCAGCATCCCATAGTGCCGCACCGCCTCCAGATACTGGTACAGAGCCCCGGAGTAGAATCGCGCTGCATCGAGCTCCTGGGCCAGCTTGAGAGTCGAATTGAGCGCGATGAATCGGGGATGGAGGTCAATGGAGCGCGGCGGCACAAAAGCGGCATTGGTTTTGTCCTGGAGTTTTTGCAGTTCCGGTAGCAGCGAGCGTCGCGGCAACGCTGGGACTTTTCGGGGAAGATGCAAGGAAGCGCAGAACTGAGCAAATTCGGATTCACCCTGCGCCTGGCCGAGATAGAAGAGGCCGTTCTTCGGCTGAGTCGACGTGGCAAAGCCTCGGCCGCCCTCCAGCAGAGGCACAGATTTACCCTGTGCTGTCTCAGACAACGCCCGCAGGGCAGCCGGCGCATGGCTCCAGTCCGTCTCCCGGGCCTCGCGATCGCGCGCGGTGAGGCTCATGCTCACTTGCTTCCATTCCTCCTCATAGGCCGGCAACCCGCCCTTCACTGTCTCAGCTTTCTTGTCTGCGACCACTCGGGCACCCTGGAGAAGATCTTCTGCCCCGGCCAGTCTTTCCAAACCCAAGTACAGCCGACCCGCGTTGAGCGCATCGTTTGCTGCCTTGAGTTCACCACCTGCCATCGAATTGATGTCGGGCAGATCTGGATCTGAAAAAGGTCTGTCTTTCAGAGACTGCTGAAGGCGCTGAATTTCAACCTTAATCTGCGAGGCCGCGTCCTGTGCGGCGACAGGCAACGCGAGGATCAGGAGCGAAACGGCTACTCGATGGGCAGACTCCGAACTCATACTTGTTGGACGCGCGCCCAAACCGGCTGTTAGCGGACTAACAAATCCGCGTTACTTGATTTTTCCCTGAAGCAGAGCGAGGCTGGCAAAACCGGTGGCCGCATCGCGCATGAACTGGGCGGGCATGGAACCGGCGTCGTGCGGTTTGTTCATCGATTCGGCCGCCCAATAGCCGGATTGCGGGTCCTGGTGCGCCTCCAGCCAGGCCAAAGCGCGCGACATGCGGGCATCGGAGCGCCGGACTCCCGCCTGCTCAAGCGTAAACGCAGCCAGCCCGGTAGCGTAGCTGTTCGAACCTGTCGCTGGCGGAGCCTCAGGGTGCTTCCGCCAGGGGCCCAGCGATTCCAAGGTCCAGCCGCCGTCCGCTTGCTGCTTCCGCCAAACCTCATTCACCACGGCGTTCCGATCCGGCTCCGGCAGCAAACCGCTCAACTGGAGCGACGCCCATAGCAGGATCAACTGATTGTGCAGGGGTTGCGTGCTCTGCGCCGCTCGGAGATAAGCGGTGAGCGCCTCGACATTCTCCCGAATTTCCGGACGGGCCTGATAATGCGCCGGAGCGACGCCGGTGGCCAGCGCGGCCAGTGCGGCTCCATAATAGGCGGATTCGGGAGTCTCCCAGGGGTCGAGGTCGAAGTCCGACCAGTGCCATCCACCCTTGGCCTTCCCATCGCGGATCTGCAGCGACCACATCCGTTCGAAAGCCTTTTCCGCTTCGGGAGTCAAGCCGCCGCCGCGCTGCGCGTCATCCAAGGCCAGGAGCAGCGCCGTCAATATCGCCTGCGCCCCGAAAACCTGATCGGCGAGCGGACCTTTCACGTCGCGGAACAGATCCTTCGCGTTCGTTTTGATAACGGTAGCTCTGAGGCCGTCCAGAAGCACCGCTTCATAGAGCGTAGGCGCGGTTTCGCCGAGCGCCTGCCGCAGCACGGGCCGGGCCAGCAAGTAGGGCACACCTGTGTGGCACGAAACGCAGGGAACGCCGGAGGCGTTGGCGGCAGGCCAGGCAAACCAGTCCTTCTGGCGTGAATCGAGGTACTGCGCCGCCAGCCGCGCGCTCCAGTCTCCGCAAAGGGCGGGCGTGGCAGCCAACGCCAGCAGGGCAGCAATTCGTCTCAACATGCGTTGAGCAGCAGTATACACCGAATCGCTGAGCACGCAGGAGGTGCGGCCATGGCTCAGGTCCCGGCATCGGTGTTTGCGAGGCGGCTCATGCGAAGCGAAACGAACTTGCACATGGCATTGCCGGCTGCTATTTTGGCGGCATGCGACGCTTTGGTTTCACCCTTTCCTTCGCGCTGACGTTGGCCCTCTGTGCTTTTGCCGATGATGCCATTCGAGGCAACTTTGTTGGCGACTGGAGCGGCTCTTCGGGCGCGGGCGGCAAGTTTAGGCTCTCGGTCGCCGATGACGCCGGCAAGACCAAGTGCACCGTGAGCTTCGACTACGCGGGCGAAGAAGTGAAAACCAAGGTCACGCTCTGCAAGATCGACGGTTCCAAGATCGAGGCGCAATACGATTACGACCTGGGCGGCAACCGGCTGCAATCCACCATTCATGGAGAGCGCAAAGGAAATTCCATGGAGGGGAAATATCACGCGGTCGTGCTGGAGAACGGGGCTGCCGTGGACGACGGTGATTGGAAGGCCGCGCCTGCTCAATAAAACGCCGTGAGCGTGCGTGAGCGATTAGCGGAGGTGCGCGGCCGGATCGAGCGCGCCGCCGCGCGAGCCGGCCGCGATCCTCGCTCTATCACGCTAGTGGCCGTCACCAAGGTTTTTCCGGCGAGCGCGATCTGCGAAGCATACGAGGCCGGCGTCCGGGATTTTGGCGAAAACTACGTGCAGGAGTTCGAAAGCAAGGCGCCCGTGGTGCGCGATCTTGCCGGAGCGCGCTTCCACATGATCGGTCACCTGCAATCGAACAAGGCCAGACGAGCAGCCGAGTTGTTTCACGTGATCGAGACGGTAGATTCCGCAAGGCTGGCGCATCGCCTGGATGAAGCGGCGCAGCCGCTCGACATCATGCTGGAGGTGAAACTCTCGGCAGAGCAGGCCAAAAGCGGCGCCGCTCCTGCGGAATTGCCGGCCATCATGGCAGCGGTGCGCGCGTCGAAAAATCTGCGGCTTCTCGGCCTGATGACCATGCCGCCGTGGTCGGACGACGCCGAGCCGTCTCGCCCCTATTTCCGGCGCTTGCGCGAGTTAGGTGCTGAGCACGGGCTGCCGCATCTTTCCATGGGAATGTCGCACGATTTCGAAGTGGCGATTGAAGAAGGCGCGACCTTCATCCGCATCGGGACGGCGCTTTTCGGGAAGCGCAAGAAGCCGTGACTGTCGGATTCGACTCGCCCCTTCCTCCGGCGCGCACCGGCGTTGCGGACTACGCCACCGCGCTGCTGGCCGCGCTGCGCCGCCATGGAACCGTAGAGGTGAATCCCAGGCGCGCCGACGCGTGGCTCTATCATCTCGGCAACAACCAGCTTCACCGCGACATTTATGAGCGGGCGCTGGCACGGCCCAGTGTGGTGGTGCTGCACGATGCCGTGCTGCAGCACTTCTTTCTGGGCTCACTCAGCGAGCAGGAGTACGTGAAGGAGTTTGCATACAACTACGGAGAGTGGCACGGCGAACTGGCGCGGCAGCTTTGGCGCGGCCGGTCGAGTTCCGGCTTGAGCCACCGCTACTACATGTATCCGATGCTGCGGCGGATTGCTGAAGTTTCACGCGCCGTGGTGGTGCACAACCCTGCGGCGGCGCGCATGGTGAGGGAGCACGCCCCCAGGGCGCGCGTCGTGGAGATCCCTCACTTGTTTGCGCTGCGCGATCTACCATCCGAGGCAGAAGCGCAGCGATACCGCCAGAAGCTCGGGCTCAGCCCGCGCCAGTTTGTTTTTGGAGTATTCGGTTACTTGCGCGAATCCAAGCGCATTATGAACATCCTTCGCGCTTTCGAAAAAATTCACCGCTCCGTTCCGCACAATGTTCTGCTAATCTGTGGCGACTTTGTGTCGCGCGATCTGGCGCGCGCGGCCGAGCCGCTACTTGGTGCGCCCGGCGTCTTGCGCCTGCGTCATCTGCCGGAACGGGAGTTCTGGCTGGCAGCGTCGGCCGCGGATGCTTGCATCAACCTGCGATATCCGGGGGCGGGGGAGACGTCCGGCATTTCGGTGCGCATGATGGGAATCGCCAAACCAGTGATGGTTACCACCGGCGAAGAAACCGTGCGCTACCCCGAGACAGCATGTTTTCGCATCCCGCCGGGAGTTGCTGAGAAGGCCAGTTTGACGGAATATAGTGTATTAGCTGCGTCGCTTCCGGATAGCGCCCGTGAAATCGGCAAGAGGGGAGCCGAACACATCCACTCCTTCCACTCGCTGGAGCGCGTTGCGGAACAGTATTGGGAAACGCTGTGCGCATATGGACGCTAGTGTTGTCTGCATGGTTTAGTCTCACTGCTTCTGCGTCTGCCCCCGAGATCGTCAAGCGCCTGCATGTCAGAATCCCCATGAACGACGGCGTGCAACTCGCAGCGAATATCTTTTTACCATCGGAATCCGGGCGCTTTCCCATCCTTCTGGTCCGCACGCCTTACGACAAAGGTGACGATCTGACTCCCAACTACCGCTTTTTCGTGGAGAACGGCTACGGCGTGATCGTCGAAGACGTGCGGGGCCGCTATGAATCCGAAGGGCGCTTCAATCCGTTCGCGCAGGAGCCGAAAGACGGCGACGACACTCTAAACTGGATTGCGCGCCAGTCGTGGTCCGACGGTAAAATCGGCATGCTGGGCGGATCGTACTTGGGCATTGCGCAGTGGAAAGCCGCGTGGCTGCGCAATCCGCACTTGAAAGCCATCGCGCCCGTGGTTTCCGGCTACGACGACTACCGCGACCGCTTTTATTCGACCGGAGGCGCTCTTCAACTTGGACACCGGCTGCTGTGGATGGCGGAAAACCTGCGCGCGCCCGATTTCGCGATGCCTCAATTCGACCGCTTCGTGCGCACTCTTCCGCTGCGCCAGGCGGATCTGGCCAGTACAGGCCGGCGCTGCGAGACCTTTCAGAAGGCGCTGAACCATCCCACGGAAGATGCTTTCTGGCAGAACGTCAGCACGCGCGCCCACATCGGTCAGATCTCCGTTCCCGTTTTCTCCGTCGGCGGCTGGTACGACAATTACGTGGAAAGCGACCTGGCGGCTTTCCAGGAGCTTCGGAAAAACTCGGGCGTCCATCGAATCGTGATTGGTCCCTGGCCCCACAACATGTCGATCAAATTCGCCAACGTCGATTTCGGCAGAGAGTCGGGCGCCCCCATCCGCCGGATGCAGCTCCAGTGGTTCGACCAGTGGCTGAGATCGAAGGATACGCCGCTCATGTCGCGCCCGCCTGTCGAGATCTTCGTCATGGGCATCAACCGGTGGCGCGAGGAGCACGAATGGCCCCTGGCACGCGCCCGCGTGACGCCGCTCTACTTCCAGAGCCAGGGGCGCGCTAACAGCTTGAATGGCGATGGCGGGTTGGGCCCGCGGCCTCCGCGAAAAGCCTCGAACGACCGCTTTGAGTTCGATCCTCGTAACCCTGTGCCCACCGCGGGTGGCGCCGTCTGCTGCGATCCCAAGATTTTCCCCTGGGGCCCCATGGATCAGCGGCGCGTCGAGCAGCGGCCGGACGTTCTGGTGTTCACGTCTCCGCCGCTGACACAGGATCTGGAAGTGACCGGCCAGACTCAGGTTGTGCTTTACGCTTCCACCTCAGCCGCCGACACGGACTTCACCGCCAAGTTGGTCGACGTGTTTCCGACCGGCGAGGCGCGCAATCTAAGCGATGGCATCCTGCGCCTGCGCTATCGCAATTCGCTCGCCAAGGCCGAACTGGCGCATCCGGGCGAGATCTACAAACTGACGATTGACGCCGGCGTCACCAGCAATGTTTTTCTTAAGGGCCATCGCGTGCGGGTGGAGATTTCGAGCAGCAACTTTCCGCGCTTCGACCGAAACCCCAATACCGGCCGGCCCATTGCCGACGAAACCACGCTGCGCAAGGCCTTTCAAACCATCTACCACGATCGGACGCACCCCTCGCGAGTACTGCTGCCGGTGATTCCCAATTGACTTCGATCGCTCAGGCGCGCTATGTTCCAAAGAGTACGACCCTCCACCAGGCGCGGTAGCCAAGTGGTAAGGCCAAGGTCTGCAAAACCTTTATTCGTCGGTTCGATTCCGACCCGCGCCTCCAAGAAAATGGGCTCTACGCCAACAACGGGGGCAGATCCCGATCCCGAACTGATTTCTAAGAACAGGCTCTACGCCAGGGCTCTACGCCAACCACAACCGCGGGCGAACCCCGATCCCGGTATGCCGGGCAGAAATCCTCACCCCACCACCGCTGATCTGTAACTCGGTAATCTCATGGTCGGGCAACCACGTTCTCTGATCTGATCAAAACAATTCCTCCAAGAATGTTTTATCAGTTCAGGGATTTAGGCCTGATCTAGGGCCAAAGAAAGCGGCGTTTGGCTTTCGCCCTAACCATCGACGAGCCGGCGGCTGCCCCTCACACGCAATGGCGGACGCGCAGGGCAAGCCATATGAGGCCATGAAATAGCATAGTGATTGGCAATAGCAAAAATTCGACAACTCGGCGCATCGATGCCTCCTGTATAAAGCCTACCTTATCTCACTCCTGCCTGGCTGATCCGCTCTCTATCCAGATCGCGACGCAACGACGGTTCGGATAGTCAGAGAGTTGCCTGGTCCACTGTTCTTTTTTGAGACATTTCGAACCTGGCTTCTTAACCAACCGCGACGACTTACTAATCCCCTTTCTTTACGTACTCATCAAATTTGTTTCTGCGCTTCTGCGCGGGTATCTACAGCGGCCTACATAGTTAACTATCTGCAAAACAATGACTTGCGATGACAAATTGTTGCACTTTGTGACAGCGTGTCACCCCGCCAGGCGCCTCTCGATTCCACCCGTCCAACTTAGCCAAGTGTTTACTTAAGAAATAGTCGATGGTATGCCATTTGCTGAGCACACTTTCGTTAGCGCACCAACCAGAAGCAATGGTGAAAAGGTAATGATCACTCAATTACAACGAAGGAAGCGGCAAAGGGGAAGCCAGACCATCGAAGGTGGTTTAGTCTGCCTGATTATCTTCGGCATGATTCTACTGGTGCTGGACTTGTCCTTGTCTATCTTCATTAAGTCCACGCTGACGGCGGCCGCGCGCGACGGTGTGCGTTTCGCTGTTACCGGCCAACTGCTGCCCGGCGACACATATTTGAATGATTCCATCGCGAAGGTAGTCCAGAAGAGTTCGATGGGTTTTTTGTCCGGCTCGAATGCGTGTCTCGTATCGGTGACTTACTACGATCCGTCCGGAAAACCCACAATCAGCCCCACTGCCGGCAGCGTAGTACAGGTTAGCGTGCAGGGTTACCAATACACACCGATGGGCGCGCTGTTCAAGAGTGGCGACCCCGTGCCGATTACCACGCAGGCATCCGACATCCTGGAAGCCTGCCCTCTCGGCGGCTGCCCCGGAGCAATAAATCCGACTCCGCCTTCGTGCCCGTAGACGCTTTTCGTGGAGGAGATATGAATCAGCTACCTGTTGCAAGTAACATCGAAGGCTGCCCGTTGATGGTTCTGCCGGCCACGCAACGCTCCAGACGCCGAAACACCGCCGGAGCCGCGGCCATCGAGTTCGTTCTTATATCCTCTTTCATCATCGTCCCCATCATCCTGGGACTCTTCACTTACGGCTTCGCGATCATCCGGGCGATGCAGGCCGTGCAGCTCACACGTGATGTGGCCCACATGTACGCACAGGGAACGGACTTCGCCAAGCAGGGTATGCAGGATTTGCTTAGCCAGCGCCTGGCCCAGCAGCTCAGCTTGCAAAGCAACTCAGGCAACGTGACCGGGGGAACTTCCGGAAACGGCGTGGTCGTCCTGTCCACCTTTGAGAAGATTGGGGCCGCGCAGTGCCCCGGCTGCAACAACGTCGGGCACGTGGTGCTGATGCGCCGGATTGTTATTGGGAACAACACGGTTTTCCAAACCACTTACGGGACACCGAACACTGCGCTGCTGGATGCGGCTACAGGCTACATCAAGAACTATACGAGCGATGCGAGCGCCCGTGCCGACAGCGTCTCCAATTTCCTGACCTTGAACGATGGCGAAATTGCGTACATGGCGGAGAGCTACTTCACGGCGCCGGATCTGGTCGTCCCGGGGATATTTACCGGCCTCAATTCATACTCCAACGCAACCTTTTAGACTCTTGGAAAAATCGGAGCGCCCATGAACAACAACAATCCGCGGCGGAAAGGATTCGCCGTCATATTGACGACACTCAGCCTGGTGTTCCTCGTGCCGATGGTCGGTTTGGCGATCGACGTCAGCATACTCTATATGATCCGGGCCAAGATGGCCTCTGCCGTTGATGCGGCCGTCCTGGCCGGAGCCCAAGCCCTGGCTCGCGGCGGCGACTCCGCCACTCAGGCAGCCAATGCTCAGGATGCTGCAAGACGCTTCTTCAACGCCAATTTCCCAGCCGGTTACTGGGGGACAACCAACATTTCTTTTCCCACCCCAACCGTCGACGACAGCACTGCGAACTACCGCACTGTAACGGCCACCGCCAGCGCTACTGCGCCGCTTTACTTTCTCCGTGTGTTTGGCCCGGATACGAGCGTCGTCAGTGTTTCCTCTCAGGCCGGCCGACGCGATGCCTTGGTGATGCTCGTCCTGGACCGATCGTCTTCCATGAACAACCCGTTCCAGGGGACAACCGCATGCGCCGTAATGAAGCTGGACGCCGCCCAGTTCCTTAGCAATTTCGCTCCAAACCGCGATATGGTCGGCCTGGTTGTCTTCGGTTCGTCGGTCTTCACCTATGCCCCCTCAACAACGTTCACCACGCCGGATGCGAATGGCAACACCGTTCTTTCGCTGATCAATCAGATCAACTGCCAGGGAAACACGAATACGGCCGGCGGGATGCAGGCGGCCTATTCCGAGCTCCAAGCCGTCAATTCCACCTCTCGCGTAAACGTGATCGTGTTACTAACCGACGGCAGGCCTAACGGCTTCACCGGTGATTATACGAACCTCCGCACGAATCCTGGTTCTTGCGATGCCGCTAATAAGCCGTTGATCGGCGTGGCTGCCCAGTGGGCGAACGGGCCAGTTTCCTCCGGCACCACTGCAGGCCTGATGCCGCCTCTGGCGACTACCGTCAATGGCGCCGATGGATCAGCGATCCCGGCTGCTGCGGGCTGTCAAATGGCCGGCGACATGACGAAGATGCGGAACGACCTGGTCAAGATGCCGGCGGTGGACATCTATGGCAATTCCACCACCGGGCCCTACAGCCAGTACGATACCTATTCGCCGTACAACGGCCAGTCGGACACCCTGAACCTTACCATTCCTGCGCAGATCGAAATCGCCTCCGTCAACGCGCTGGATAATGACGCTACGACAATTCGTAGCGACACAAAACTAAAGCCGGCAATCTATACGATCGCGCTTGAGGGCAACTCTCCTTCTGATCCTCCCGATACCCTGTTGTTGAGGAAACTCGCCAACGATCCCTCGATGGAGAACGATGCGGATCCCGTCGCGCAATTGTTCTTTCAGCAACAAAAAGGACAGACCACGGGATATTTCGCTGATGCACCCGATCCTTCGGAACTGGCCGCCGCGTTTAACTCGGTCGCCACCCAGATCGTTGTCCGGCTCTCCCGGTGAGCGAGAAAGATTAGAGGTCGTCTACAAATCGATCCGGCATGTACAGGCCGATGCGGTAGTCCATGCCTTTGGGCGTGCAGTGCCGGACCGATGCTCTGCCGATGGGTGTGAAATTGGCGGTGAATACGTTGACGAGTGTTCCCGTGGGGATGGATCTTTGCGCTTCCACCTGGACGCCGAATTTGCTTGCGTCTACCGTACGCACGCGAATCTGGCGGCGAACGCCTTTGGATTCCTCCCAGCAGATCTGGAGCTGGGTGTCGATCGGGAAACGTTCATACATGCGCCGGCTGGCACCGTGTTCTGCATCGTCAGAAGGGCCGGTACTCTCCCGATTCACCGGGTCGGTTGGAAGCAACGGGCTTTCAAGGCTCATGGAGAACTCCTCGAATTAACAATCGATAGAACGCGCTGCGTCGGGCGGTCGCAGTGGGACTATCAACAATTTGATTGCCACACCGGATTCGGGTGACCAAGTCGCTGGCTTGCAGAACAAATGGCATCGCGATGTTGACTAGAGTTGATGCCGATTAACTGCCCAAACCGGGCAACTTTGTCACCGCGGCGTGCCAAGATGCCGCATACTGCTTTCTATAGTTAAACGCGCTTTTGTCTTCCAGCTAACGACCATCGAAAGATCGGCTCGCTAATCCGAAAGATACTGGACTTATGCCGCGCCGGATTGCGTAGGATCGAACGAGCGGCAAGAGCGCCCAGTGGGGGCGACGGAGCCGGTATAAGGTTTACACGGAGGAGGAAACATGATGACGACGCTTATCCGCTTCTTGCAAGATGAACAGGGCCAGGATCTGATCGAATACACGTTGTTGCTCGCGTTCGTATGTCTGGCTTCCGCCGCGTTGTTTATCAGCGCCGGCGGCAGCGTCAGCGGAATCTGGAGTTCGACCAACACCCAGTTAGCCGCCGCCAATACATCCGCTAGCTGACGGCTCGGAGGGTCTCCGCTAGCGCACCCAGGGCTTGCCTTCGGCCTCCCGTTAGGATTAATGTCTCAGTGGCGGGCCAGTTCCGTGGCCCGCAATTTCGTTGAGGAAGGCAAAGCACATGCAAAAATGGCATCTCCTGGCGTTGCTCGCCGCGTTGGGAATTCTTGAAGCACACGCGTTTGCGGCCTCCGGCACCATTGCCGCGAGCCCCAACCCGTGCGTCGTCCCGGCCGGGGCGAATACCTGTACGAGTTACATCACATGGACTACCCAAGGCGTCAAGCACGCCAGGGTCTACGTGGTTGATTCACACAAGAAAGGCAAGGAGGAACAGGAATTCGGCACCAGCCTCTCCTGCGAAGGCGAAAGGTGCCGCGCATCGTGGATCGAGAAGGGAAGCTACGTATTTACGCTGTATGATTATTCTTCGGGCCACCGGGGCAGTGCGCTCGCTACCGTTACCGTGACCGGCGAAGCTCATAGGTAAGCCATCGCCGGGAAAACCCTTCTTCACCCGCGGCGTGGTGTCTCCGTTTTCCTCCACACCGTAAGCGGCCGACACATCGCCCACTCGACCGCGTAAAATGGGCTTAATGCCAGGACCCACAGACAGTTTTTATCGCATTCAGAAGCTGCCGCCCTACGTCTTCGCCGTGATCAACGAAATGAAGGCACAGTTGCGTGCCGGCCAGCAGGACGTGATTGACCTCGGGATGGGGAATCCCGACGGAGCCACGCCCCGCGCCGTGGTTCACAAGCTGGCCGAAGCGGCGCGCAATCCCCGCAACCACCGCTATTCCATGTCGCGCGGCATTCCGCAGCTCCGCCGCGAGATCGTCAAGCGCTACGAGAAGAACTACGGCGTCACGCTCGATTCCGAAAGCGAAGCCATCGTCACCATCGGCGCCAAGGATGCCCTGGCGCACCTGCTGTTCGCGGTCATCGGGCCGGGCGATGTCGTGGTTTCCCCTAACCCCGCCTATCCCATTCATCAGTACGGCGTCATCATGGCCGAAGGTCAGGCCCACATGCTGCCCATGCCTGATGCCGCCACCTTCCTGAGCGGGCTCGAAGACCTGTATCGCCGCGGCGAGCGGCCCAAAGTGATTCTCATTTCATTTCCGCACAACCCCACCACCACTTGCGTCGACCTCGATTTCCTCCGTGAGGTGATCCGCCTGGCCCGTCATCACGGCTCCTACGTGGTGCACGATTTTGCCTATGCCGACCTGGGCTTTGACGGCTACAAGCCGCCCAGCATCCTGCAAGTCGAGGGCGCCAAGGAGATCGCGGTGGAAATCTTTTCCATGTCCAAAAGTTACAACATGGCCGGATGGCGCGTGGGTTTTTGCCTGGGCAATGCAAAGATGATCGGCGCTCTGGCGCGCATTAAGAGCTATCTGGATTACGGTGTGTTTCAGCCCATTCAGATCGCGTCCATCATTGCCCTGCGCGAGTGCGAGGAGGATACCGAGAAAATCCGCGCGCTCTACCAGCGGCGGCGGGATCTATTGGTGGAGGGCCTGCGCCGAGCGGGCTGGCCTGTGGAATCGCCGCGCGGTTCCATGTTCCTGTGGGCGCCGGTGCCGGAGGCTTATCGCGAAGACGGCTCGCTCGAATTCGCCAAACTGCTCATGAAGGAAGCGCTGGTCGCGGTTTCGCCCGGAATTGGATTCGGCCCCTTGGGTGAGGGCTTCGTCCGCTTCGCGCTCGTCGAAAACGACCACCGCATCCGCCAGGCGACGCGCTCCATCAAGCAGTTTCTGGCGAAGCCGGTGCTGGCCGGGAAGTCGATCCGCTAAAATTCATTCGGAGGGTAAAACAATCCATGCGGGGATACACTTCACTTCTTCTACTCATTCTCTGCGGGCTGCTCACTTCCTGCGCCAAGCAGGAAACAGCTACGGGACCCCACGCCACCGTCTTACTGCGCGATGGCAGCGAATACGCCGGCACTGTAACAGGCAGCACTCCCGCCGAGGTCACGGTCAAAGGTGACGACAAGACCACCCGGACAATCGCCATGAAGGATGTGAAGTCGATCGAATACGACGAAGCATCATCGGCGCCGCCGCCCGCGGAACAGCCAAAGGCAGGCGCAAAGCGCGCCAGGCGTGAACGAAGCCATGAAGATCACTACCATCCGGAGCCGTCCGCCGTCACCACCAAGACTTACGAGCTTCCGGCAGGAACGGAAGTGTCCGTGCGATCGGAGGAAACCATCGACTCCGCCAAAGCCGCCGAGGGCCAGACCTACGCCGCCGAAGTCACCGCCGATGTTCGCGATGCCAACGGCGATGTCGTCATCCCCAGCGGCGCCAATGCCCAGATCGTGATCCGCTCGGCGGCCAAGGGAGGCCGCATTCGCGGCTCGTCCGATCTGGTTCTGGATCTGGCATCCGTCTCGGTGGGCGGGCAAATGTATCAGATCAGCACGACGGACATGGTGAAGCAGGGCACGGTCGGAATGGGCACCAACAAAAGGACGGCCGAGTACACCGGTGGCGGAGCGGCCATCGGGGCCATCATCGGCGCCATTGCCGGGCATGGCAAAGGTGCGGCCATCGGTGCGGCATCCGGCGCCGGAGCCGGCGCCATCACCCAGATCGTCACCAAAGGCGCCTCCATCAAGATTCCGGCGGAAACCGTCTTGACTTTTAAACTTGACAAGCCGCTGCGCGTGGTCGCAGCCAGCTAGTAATCAGGCCCACACCCGCCCGTGCTTGGGGTGTATCATGACGGTGTACCATCAAATGGATAAGCGGGCCTTCTTTCCTGAAAACCTCGGACGTGCCATCATGCGATCGGGGATGCGCCGCGTCGCCTTGGCCCTGGCGGTGTTGTGGGCAGGCTGGTGGGTATTTTTTGCCATAGCGGACGCAATCGTGCGCCACGAATTCGGCGGAGCCATCACTCTCGCGGTCGTAGTGATCAGTACCATAGCCGTTGCGTGGAAATGGCCTTCGGTCGGCGGCGTTTTGCTCATTTTGGACAGCATTGCTTCCGTCGGCATATGGGGCGCCATGTGGATCCACAGCTTCAATGTGTGGCAGATTCTGTTGCTTCTCGCGATCATGCCCCTGCCGCCGTTGGTGGCCGGCGTCCTGTTTCTCCTGTCAAGCCACCGGCACACTCCGCCCCCGGCTGTTCACGCGGCATAGTTCTATTCCACTCCCTGTGCGGATTACCCTCGGCTATCGCGGAATGTGAATTGCTTCTCTCGGCATAGCGTGCTCAAGCGCCATGCTGATCGAGCAGACCACAGAGCGCAAACGAGGAATATTCAATCGCTGGGTCCTCATAGCGGGAACCGCGGTCCTGATTGTCTGTGCGAGCGTCTTCCTGATCGTTGCGATAAACTGGCCGTTCACCCGGCAAGACCTCATCGACACGCTGCAAGAAAGGTCGGCGCGGACAGTCGAAATCCGAAGTTTTCGAAGAACGTACTTCCCTCCAGGGGCCGTTGCCGAAGGAATAGATTTCCTGCACCGGAAGCACAAGAACAAGCCGCCCCTCATTCAGGTTCAGAAGCTGATCATCAAAACCAGCTATTGGGGACTTTTCCTACCACCCAAGAAAATTGACGAGGTCCACGTGAGCGGGATGCGAATGACCGTGCCGCCCCGAGGCCCGGACGGACAGCGCCGCGACGTAATTCCGCTCACCGCGGGCCCATCAGGAGAAAACGTGACCATCGGTACGATCACGGCGGATGGCGCTCTCCTCGAATTTCTTCCCGGCCAGCCGGGTAAAGCGCCATACCGGCTCATCATCGACAGGTTGACGCTCGATCGCGTCGGCAACAATCGTCCCATTTCCTTCCGGGCTACCTTGTTCAACACGGAACCCCCTGGAGAAATTCATTCGAGCGGGCAATTCGGACCCTGGAATGAAGACGACCCCGGACGCACCCCTGCCTCAGGCTCCTACACGTATGAAAATGTCAATCTCGGTGTCTTCGCCGGCATCTCGGGCACGCTCTCTTCCACCGGAAAGTTTAGCGGCGTTCTCGATCACATCGAGGCGGCCGGCCAAACAGATGTCCGCGGTTTCAGCGTCGAAACCAGCAGTCAAAAGGTCCATCTGACGGCGGAATTCAAAGCCGTGATCAACGGCACGGACGGAGACACGTTTCTTCAGCCGGTGATCGCCCATTTTCTCCGGACCACGGTAGATGCCAAAGGCGCCGTCGCGGGCGACGTAGGAAAAAAGGGGAAGACCACGGCGC
>Ga0335077_10000692_pt1 | contig 38199 bp, 35 predicted proteins | sample Lox_Sample_31_FD_207151 | JGI IMG/M metagenome (GOLD analysis project Ga0335077, IMG submission 207151) | Soil microbial communities from Loxahatchee National Wildlife Refuge, Florida, United States - Lox_Sample_3.1 | ecosystem: Environmental > Terrestrial > Soil > Wetlands | place: USA... | reverse complement strand
CGGCAGGGGAACCTTGCGGTCGAGCAACTTCTTGATGACGCCGAAGCCGTCAAGGCCGGGCATCTGCACGTCCAGGAACACGAGATCGGGACTGTGCTCCTTGATCAGATTCACCGCTTCCAAGCCGTTCTTGCCCTGCGCGACGACGTTGACATCGGCAACGTTTCTGACCAGAAAAGCCAGTTCGTCGCGCGCGGGCTGCTCGTCGTCGACGATGACAGCGGATAAGGACATGTCAGCGTTGAGTATAACGACCCGTGGAAAACTGGGTCAATGAGGGGCGGCCTAACCTGACCTGCACGGTGACCCCAGAAGTTCTGCATCGGGCGGCACGTTCACCGGCGAATCACCTGCCGATGTTCTGAAAAATCTTGCACTTTTGTTTGCAGCTATCGCTCTTTCTGCGCTTTCGCTAAAGAATCTGATTGACATCGAATCAGAACTAGACATAATGTCTCAACGATCGTGGGTAGTAGTACCAGCCTTTCCCCCACCGAAAGCAATCTCAGGCCGGTTGAGTAGCGGGGAACACGTGAGTGTTCTCGCCCCCCCGCGGTAGTAGACCCGTGGAGTAGTTTGAGCAGTTGGGATCGTAAGGCCAGCCGTATCTGGGAGACATGAAACTGCTTGCCTCGGACCGCAGTACTGAACGGACTCACCAGGCTTCCGCCGTGTGCGGTGCCAACTTCAATGGAACAAAACCAGGTATTGGGAGGGTAGACATGAGACAGTTTGCAATCACGGTAGCCGCGGTCGCAGTGTGCGCGGTTCTGGCAGTTTCACCCGCTTTCGCTCAGGACATGAATAAGAATATCTCGCCGGCCAAGGTCATCCAGATAGCGCCAGCCGCCGAGCGCACGCCGGAACAGATGGACGCCTTTGAAGCAACCTTCGTGGCCCCAGGGGAGAGAGAAGAACCTGCTCCGCGTTCGACGATCGGCGAAGCTTTACTGCGCCAGATGAAGCAAGAAGCGGGGTTGGCGCCTCGTGGCGTCAAACCGGCACCCGAGTCGCTTGCACCCCTGGCGTCGTCGACGCTAAAGAAATTCGTGGGCGCAACCGAGTGCGACGGACCTGGTGGATGCTGGGTTCCGCCCGATGTGGCCGGCTCGATCGGCGGTAAGCAGTTTGTCTCCGTCTCAAACGATGTGTTCGAAGTCCACAGCCGCGGAGGCGCTCTGCAGAAAACGAACTCCCTGAACGGCCTCTTCGGATATTCGGCACAACCCATGTTCGATCCTCGCGTTCAGTACGATGAGGAGTGGCAGCGCTGGATTATCACTGCGCCCGCGTTTCCCGAATCGGCCACGGTACAGATCCTCGGCCTTGCCGTATCCCAAACCAGCAGCGCCAACGGCAAATGGTGGATCTATCTCTTCAACGTTGCCGGGATTGGCGGCTCCGGCAGCTTCTACGATTATCCGCAACTCGGACTCTCGCAGGACAACCTCTTGTTCACCGCCAATATTTTCGGTGCCAGCTCCTTCGAAGGCGCCTCTCTGTACGCCGTTGCCAAAGCCCGCGTCTACAACGGATTCGGATTTAGTGTTCCCGTGTTCACTGGCCTGGCGGCGACACTGGCTCCTCCTCATCAACTTGTGACCGACCAGAACCCGTCTGCGTGGTTCGCGGCAGCTCAACCAGGTTCCGGTTCCATTGTGATGTATCGCCTTGACCCTGGACCATCGCTGCACGGCTTCACCGTGTCGGGCGTCGCCGCCTATTCCGTCCCGCCATCTGCACCACAACCCGCGGCCTGCTCGGCTGGCGCTACACTTGATACACTCGACAACCGTTTCCAGAATACCGGGACGCAGTCTGGTGACCTCTACTATCAGACCCACACCGTCAACTTAGCGGGCTTTGCTGCGCCGAAATACTACGTCATCAGCGGCCTGCTGTCGTCGGCTCCAACCGTCAGTTCGTCCAACTTTTTCTTTGCCTCCGCGACTTCGGAGGACTTCAACCCCTCGGTGGCCGCAGAGCCTAACGGCAACTTCGCTTTCACTTGGTCCGTTACCGACCCAACGAACAACGTGAAGCCATCGGTTTATTTCAAGGGATCTTCGATGATTAGCGTCTTCCAGAGCGCCAACTGCTACAACGGCAGCGGCGTCGCGCGCTGGGGCGACTACTCGCAGACCAGCGTCGATCCGGGGACCACGGTTCCGTCAACGCTTAACAGCGACCTCTTCTGGGGGGCCAACGAAACCGTCCCCTCGGTTAACTTCTGGTCGACAGAAGTTTTCAAGGCCAAGTACTAAACTCTCGACAAGGGCCTGTTCTTCCGGACAGGCCCTTTTTTCTGAAGTTTATTGGCTAGCGACCTGGGGCTGACTTCATTGCTTGTCCTTCGAGTGGATTCCCAGTTAGACTCCTGATCAAAACCGCCAGACATCCCACGCACGTGAAGGAGATATCGATGAAGAGAGTATGGGTGTTGTTCGTCTCGGTGCTGATGCTGTTCTCTTATTGCCTTGCGCAAGGCGAGAAATCGGAAAAAACAAAAGCCGATTCGAAGGCGAAAACAGCAAAAGCGGAATCGACGGAGGAGGGGGAGACGGATAACGCCGTCGGCAGAGTTTTGGCGACATCAATGACGCACGTGAGACGTATGTTCCTTCCGCTCGCCGATGCCATGCCCGACGACAAGTATAACTTCGTTCCGACCAACGGTGAATTCAAAGGAGTCCGCAGTTTTGGCGAGCAGCTCAAACATGTCGCCGCCACAAATTACTATTACGGCTCACTAATCCTCGGAGAAAAACCCCCTGCAGACACGGGTGAAAATGGAAATGGTCCGGCCTCGTTGAAAGGCAAACGCGAAATCATCGAGTACCTGGGCAACTCGTTTGACTATGTCAAAAAGGCAGTGGCGACCATTGACGAAAAGAACATGGTTGCGCCTATCAAGAATCCCTTCGGTCAAGGGAGCGCCACGCGTCTGGCCGTGTCGAATCTCATTATCGAGCACAGCTTCGATCACTATGGCCAGATGATCGAATATCTCCGCATGAACGGCATCGTCCCGCCCGCCAGCCAGCGATGAGGCGGAGCCAGGTAGCTTTGCGATGCGAGAGAACGCAATCGCTGAGCTGTGGAGGCCCTGAACAGGCGAAGTGAAACAGATTTACAGATTTGAGGAGTCCGGGGCGGCGACGGGCTACTTCTCAGGCTGACTCCACCCGTGTTCGTAATTGTGTCTCAGCCGCCGCGCGTGACAACTGCCATCCAACCACCTTCCGCACTACATAGTGCGGCCGCGCTTTTGTTTCCTCATAGATGCGGCCAACGTACTCTCCAATAATCCCGAGAAAAAGCAGGTTGACTCCGGAAAGGAACGTAATCACAACGACCAGGGCAGTGAAACCCTGGGGAGAATGCAACCAAAATTTCGCGTAGACGGCGTACAGCGTGAACAGAAACGACAATGCAATCGCGATGGAGCCTCCGATAGCGGCGGCGCGGAGGGGAACGATTGAGAATGCAAAGATACCATCGGACGCGAGTTTCAGTAGTTTCAGCGGGCTGTACTTGGTGCGACCCGCTTGCCGGGCAGAGCGGTCGACTGGAATGCCGATCTGGCGGAATCCAACCCAGCTTCGCATGCCGCGGAGATAGCGATGGTGCTCGGGCATTCCGCGGATTTCGTCAACCACACGGCGGGACATCAAGCCAAAGTCTCCGGCGTCGAGGGGCAATTGGATTGGGGAAAGCATTGCGAGAAGACGATAGAACACGTAGTAACAGAGGCGAAGCCACCATGCTTCCTTGCGATTTACCCGTTTCACGTAAACCACGTCATAACCCTGAGCGTACGCCTGCAACAATTGAGGGATCGCTTCGGGAGGATCTTGCAGGTCCCCATCCATCAACACAGCGACATCGCCAGACACATGATCCAAAGCTGCCCCAAGGGCAATCTGATGGCCAAAATTCCGCGAAAGTGAGATCACCGCCAAGTGCGGATCTTTTTCGGCGCCTTGCTCCAGTAAGTCCCAAGTGCGGTCTGAACTGCCATCGTCCGCCACAACAATCTGATGTGGGCCGCCCGGAATCGCATCGAGTACGGCGCGCGTCCGGCGAAGCAACTCCGGTACGATGGCCTCTTCGTTGTACACGGGGATGGCGACGGAAATGCGCGGATGCTCGGTCATTCCTTCCCCTAGACTCGGTTCTCCAGAACAGCCATGACAGACGTACCCAAAAATCTCTGCGGGAGTGGCTCACATCGAGCCAGCCACGAAAGAATACCATTCACGGCTGGTCTCTTGACTTCGAATCCGGCTTTGCCGTTGCCGCGATCCAGGCTCATCGTCTTCCTCAGCAACAGGAGTGGAACAAGGGGAAGCCCCCAATAGGTCAACGCCCGAGCCTTGAGACCATTCTGTTCTGCAACCCTTGCCAACTGGTTCACAGAATAGCGTCGGACGTGCCCGGCAGCGCGGTCGTAATCGGAATAAAAAGACTGGTGTGCAGGGACATTGATGAGCAGCGTGCCGGCTTGCGCCAAATGGAACTTGACGGACTGGAGAAATTCCGACTCATCCTCAATGTGCTCGAGCACGTCGAACAAGAACAAGAGATCGAAGTGAGCGCGAAACCCGGGGTCCCGCTGGTGGATGTTGTAGCAGTACAGTGGAGCAACCCGGCTCACATTTCTCTGGAGGGCTGCCTCGTTGAGTTCGAATCCAGTGACCGCTATTCCGTAGTGCTCCTCGATGTCTCGCTGCAGCAAGCCGTTGCCGCAACCGATTTCGGCGGCATGCTTGGAATTTCGGATCACCGAATCCGCCAGGCACCGCAGGACTTCGAAACGACGCCGAATCCAAAAATGATCGAGGGTCGCGATGTCGAACCACCAATTCCCCATGTTTACCGGCAGGGGAGGTGATAGATAGGTGACAGCGCGAGCTTCCGGGTCCATGGGCACCCCTTTTTCATGTTTTTTAGGATTCTAGGACGGAATGATATCAGGAGGAACGGAGTTGTTCGAAGAGCAGAGACGCTAGTTCCTGCTTCCTTCATGGATTGGGCGGGTGCGCTGCTATCATCCGAGAGTGATGAAAGTGGCGGGTCCGTCCAACCATGGTCCGATGCTGGCCGAGCCGGCGCAAAGGCGGACTGTGGGTCCAGCTTTCCGCGATTCAGTTTGGCTAAACCGTAGAGCTGCGTATTTGAGCGTCGTCGCAATCATACTCTGCATCTATTCCTATCCCGCATTGAGAACGGCTATCACAACCGGGAACCTGCGCCTGCCGGCCGTGAGCGCGCCTGACGTTGGTTTATATCTCAGCATCAGCTCGCTTCAAAAAAACTCAGAAGGGGAAATCTTGAACCCCTACTATCACGTCGGCGTGCCATATGCCGTGAGCTATCTGAAGTTCCGCTTGGGACCCATGTTGTTTGGTCTGCTCAACCATCTATTCGCGGGCAGAGTCTGGTTGACATTGTTTGTCTGGAACCTATTGTGCTGGTCTCTTTTGTGCGCGGCGGCGATCTGGTTGTTCCATTGCCTGCTGCCGCAACCACCAGTCGAATTGGTGCTCGCTGCCCTGGCGTTGCTCACACTGTTCAGTCCCGACGGAATCTCGCGCGCCGCGACACCTCATCTTTCACTATCGTGGGTTCCCGTCGCACTGCCCTACATTCGACCTTTTGCACCACAGTTCATGATGCCGTTATTCCTTTGTTATCTCGGACTCCTGATCCGGGCGCTGAGCGGAGCAAGCCTGCGGCTATGGGGAACCATGGCGGCGCTGCAGTTCGTCGCATTCACTGCGTTTCCGTATGCCACTATGATGATGGCCGGAACGACCGCCATCGCCGCAATCTGGTATCTATTCGCCGGTCCTCGGACGTCACGATGGCGTGTGGTGCTTGGTTTCACGGTTGTGTGTGCCCTACTGGACTTAGCTTTTGCGTTGCACGGGTCAGGCGGTTTCCGCCTCAGCTTTCCCGATCAAACATCTTTGATCATGTTTCAGCCCCATTTACTGGGCAAGACAATCGGAAAGGTGTGGATTCTCACGGGGATCATGGTTGTCGTCGCTGCGCTGACCCCAAGAGTGCGTCCAGAAGTGAAGTGGCCGCTCGTCGGGATGGGCCTCAGCAATATGCTGTTCGCCCTGGGGGACGCATTCGTCTCAGAACGGGTTTTCTATCTGAGCGATCACAGCGGATATTTTTACCAGTCCACGCTGGTTATCCTGATGTTGGTGCTGGTGTCCGCCTATCTCCCGAATGGAGCTCACGCCCTTCGCCTGACGCGGATCGCTTCGCTGGCGACCGTCGTATTGTGCGCCGTATATGGGTTCCTGGTCGCAGGGCAGAACTATCGCGTAAATCTGGCATACAACCTGGAGCAGAGTGATTTTACAAGGTGGATGGAACGCGGCGAAGTCTCCGCCGACGATCTCATTATCACGCAATTCGGGGGGGCTCCCTACGACTCTTGCGAATGGATTCCTTTGCTGTCGAACGCAGAATCACTCTATTGCCGTAACGCCCAGCTTACGTTGACTCCGGAACAAAATCGCGATCTGCAGCGTCCCCGAGAGGTTCTGTACCTGTACCTCAGTGGAAAAGATGAGCACTGGGTGGAGAACACCACTGATTTCGAGCGCTACGGGCTCTACGGCGAACTCTCCTCTTTTCGTAGCCCGGAGGAGCGCCTTGAGAGGATCGGCGCTCTCCGCGAAGAGCTGCTCCCGCTCTTCGAGCGGATAGAACACGATGATCCTTCGATACACGATTTCTTCCGGCGTTTTCGACGGGTGTGGATTGTCCAGAATCGACAGAAGCGCATGTTCGTAGACTCACGGCTTGAATCTTACCTGGACCTCAAAGGACAAGAATTGGCCGGGGACCTCTTGGTCGTAGCATCAAATCCCAAGTAATTCGCTAAACAGCGGCCGTGTCTGCAGGGATCGAGCACCGAATTCCGCTACGCGATCACTTCGGCGGCGATCTTCTCGGTGACGAAGGCTTCGATCACGTCGCCGACTTTTACGTCGCCATAGTTAGCGATGGAGATGCCGCATTCCATGCCATTGTGCACTTCTTTGGCATCGTCTTTGAAGCGACGCAGCGATCCGATCTTGCCTTTGAACACAACGACGTTGTCGCGCAACAGGCGAACTTCGGAGTCGCGTTTGATGATGCCGTCGGTTACGCGGCAACCGGCGACCGTACCCACTTTCGGGATACGGAAGGTTTCGAGCACCTGCGCGCGTCCGTGGTAGGTCTCTTTGAAGGTCGGCTCGAGCAGGCCGCTCATGGCACGCTTGATCTCGTCCTGCAGTTCGTAAATGATCGAGTGCAGGCGGATATCGACCTTGTCCTGCTCGGCCAGTTCCTGCGCCTTGCGTTCCGGACGCACGTTGAAACCGATGATAATCGCGTTCGACGCGGAAGCAAGCAAAACGTCGCCTTCCGTGATGGCGCCTACGCCGGCGCGCAGAACCTTGAGGCGGACTTTGTCGTTCGAGAGTTTGGCGAGGAGGTCGGTTAGCACCTCGATCGAGCCTCCGACATCGCCCTTCAGAATGATGTTCAGTTCCTTCGTCCCGGCCGTTTTCAACTGCTCCGCCAGGCCTTCGAGGGAAACGCGGGAACTCTTGGCGAGCGCGGCTTCGCGCGCTTTCTGTTCGCGGTAATCGGAGATGTCGCGAGCTTTCTCGCGGTCCGTGACCACGACGAATTGATCGCCGGCTTGCGGCAGACCTTCGAGGCCGAGGATTTCGACCGGCGTGGAGGGCGGCGCTTCCTTGAGTTGTGCGCCGCGATCGTCGAACATAGCGCGCACTTTGCCGAATACATTGCCAACGACGAAGTTGTCGCCGGTGCGCAGCGTACCGTTCTGCACCAGGATGGTGCCGACCGGACCGCGTCCTCGATCGAGCTTGGCTTCGAGGACGAGGCCGTTGGCGGCGCGTCCAGGGACCGCTTTCAGTTCCTGCAGGTCGGCCGTAAGGCAGATCATTTCCATCAGCAGGTTGAGATTGGTTTTCTTCTTCGCCGAAACGTCAACGAACACGGTCTTGCCGCCCCACTCTTCTGGCAACAGGCCGCGATCGCCGAGCTGTTTTTTCACGCGGTCGGGCATCGCTTCCGGCTTATCGATTTTGTTGACCGCGACGATGATCGGAACCTCGGCGGCGTGCGCGTGATCGATGGCTTCGAGCGTCTGCGGCATGACGCCATCGTCGGCAGCGACGACCAGCACGACGATGTCGGTGGCCTTCGCGCCACGCGCGCGCATGCGGGTAAATGCTTCGTGGCCAGGCGTATCGAGGAACACGATCTCGCGGCCGTAGGCGGGAGACGTTGTGTCGTTGATGCGGACCTTGTAGGCGCCAATATGTTGCGTAATTCCACCAGCTTCACCTTCGGCAACGTTCGTGGAACGGATGGCATCGAGTAGCGTGGTCTTGCCGTGATCAACGTGGCCCATGATGGTGACCACGGGCGGGCGCGGCACGGCTTCGGCAGATTCTTCGCTACCTTCGGTGGTCTCCGCCATGTCCTTGGCGGCCTGCTCTTCGAAGGTGATGACTTCGGTGTCGGCGCCAAAGAAGCGAGCCATCTCGGTGGCCAGTTCGGCATCGAGCGTCTGGTTGATAGTGGCAAAAACACCACGCACGAGCAGACGCGCGATCAAGTCCTTGGCGCGGATGCCGAGCTTCTCGGCAAGATCCTTCACCGAAATCCCTTCGGTGATGGTGATATTCCGCGTGATGGGCAGCGGCTCATTGGAGATCGTGACCCGCGGCGGCGGAACGTAGCCCTTCATCGGGCCTTCTTTTACGCCACGCGGGATGTAGCGTTGTCCGGGCCGACGTGAAGGCGCACCTGGCCTGCTGCCGGGACGCGTTGGCCCGGGCGGGGGCAACGTGCCGCCGGGTCCCACTCCCAGGGGGCGAGTGCCGGTCGGCGACTGCCGCGTCGGATGCATGGGACGCCGCTCTCCTGGACGCAGGGGCGGTCGCATTCCCGGCGCCGACGACTGCTGAGGCCGCGGGCGCTGAAAGATCGGTTTGCCTGGTTCCGGCCGCCCAGGCACCGGACGTGGAGCTGCTGCAGGAGGAGCTTTGTATACAGGGCGCGGTCCGGTCTGCGGCATAATCACGCGAGGCGGAGCGCTCGCTGGCGCCCTGGTCGTCGCTGCTGCTTGCATTTCGGCGGCCGGAACCGATGGCGGCGGCGGCGTGGGCACGACTGCCGCAGGCGGGACTGCCGCGGCAGGACGAGGCGGAATAGCGACGGCGGGCGGCGCGCTTGCGATTGGCGGAACGACCGGGGGCGCAACCGGAGGCTTGGGAGGAATGACCACCGCTGCCGGCGGGCGCGCGGCGGCGACAGAAGCGGGTGTAACGAACTTTGGCGCAGGAGGTTCGACGACCGGCTTGGGAGGAACAGCGGGCTTGGCCGGCGGCACAACTGGCGCTTCGGGCTTCGCGACCACCGGAGGAACCGGGGCCACGGGCTTGACCACGGGACGAGGCGGAGCCTGGGCAGCCGCTTCCTTCTGTTGGATGGCCCGCAGCACGTCTCCCGGGCGGGAAATGTGCGAGAGGTCAATCTTGGTCTTAATCTCGCCTTCAGGGCGTGCAGCCCGCGAGGACCTGGCCGCGGAAGACTCTTCCGTGTGAGCGCGGAAATGGTTGCGCACCAGAACCGCCTCGTGCTCTTCGAGCGAACTGGAGTGCGTCTTCTTCTCGGTGACCCCGACTTCGGGGAGCACGTCGAGAATCGCCTTGCTTTTCACTTCCAACTCGCGTGCCAGATCGTTGATTCGAATCTTACTCATCCACCCTCTCGCTTCTTCTAACCAGTTTTCGCCTAAGCTCTCATGCCAACCTCATGGGCTCACTAAAAGATTTTGAGCAGTGACTTACGGACCCTAAGCGCCATGCAACTTGCTTGTCGCGGATCAGCGGCCGGGATCCCCAGGCTCGCGTGTCAGCTTTTCTCTTCGTCGGCGGCGTTCTCCGCTGCCGGCTTCGGGTCGGCCGCAATCTCCGCCGTGTCTTCTTCGGCCGCCTCAGCGGGCTGGGCATCGGCCGGCGGTTCCGAGATTTCGGTCGAGGTTTCCGCGGCTACCTCTCCGCCCGCCGCTTCTGCCGTGGTTTCGTCGGACTCCGCGGCTCCGACCGCCTCGCCGCCTTCCAGGCTGGAGAAGTAATTATTGACCGCAATACTGATTTTTTCTACCGTCTTGGGACCAATACCTTCGATGGCTTCAAGCTGCTCCGGTGTCATGTCGGCCAGACTTTCGACCGTGCTGACGCCAGCAGCCTTAAGCTTCTCCACCAGTCCCTCGCCCAGCCCTGTAACATTCTCGAGCGGAGTGGCGGCTTGCGTGACCAAAGCCGACATCTGTTGTTCCACTTCCTGGCGCTTCTCTTCCTCGCTCTTGATGTCGATCTTCCAACCCAGCAGCTTCGCCGCCAGCCGTACGTTCTGGCCCTTCTTTCCGATGGCCAGCGAAAGCTGAGTATCATCCACCACCACTTCGAGGTGCTTTTCGGCCGCGTCAACGACTGTGACGCGGCTGACCTTGGCCGGCTGGAGCGCCTTTTCGGCGAAGGTTACCGGATCTTCGTGATACTCGATGATGTCGATCTTCTCGCCACGCAGTTCACGGATGATCGACTGCACCCGCATGCCCTTCATACCGACACAGGCGCCGACCGCGTCGACATCCTTGTCCTTGGACATGACGGCGATCTTGGTGCGCTCGCCGGCTTCGCGTGCGATGGCGCGAATTACAACCGTGCCGTCGTAAATCTCAGGAACTTCAGTCTGGAACAGGTGCTGCACAAGTTCCGGTGCGGCGCGGGAAACGACGACGCCTGGACCTTTGGCCGCTTTCTCGACCCGCCCGATCACCACCCGGACACGCTCGCCCACGGCAAACGATTCGAGGCGCGACTGCTCTTTGCGTCCCATGCGGGCTTCGGCCTTGCCGATATCGAGGATGACATCCGGTCCTTCGATCCGCTTCACGGTCGCATTGACAATCTCGCCGACGTGGCCGATGTACTCGTTGTAAACGGTGTCGCGCTCAGCTTCCCGGACTTTCTGAAAGATCACTTGCTTCGCAAGCTGCGCCGCAATTCGGCCGAGGATGCCCTCGGTGACTTTGGGAATCAGCAACTCGCCGCCGGTTTCCGCGTTGGGATCGAGTTTGCGAGCTTGTTCCACCGTCACTTGCAGGTTTTCGTCTTCGACCTGCTCGGGACTCTCCACGATCGCCTTCACCGCATAGGCGTTGATCTTGCCGGTCTCTTTATCGAGGACGGCACGCAGATTCTCTTGCGACTTGTAGTATTTGCGCGTAGCGACGACGATGGCGTCCTCGACGGCGCTGACTACGATCTGCGGATCAATGCCCTTTTCCCGGCTGACCCCTTCGATGATGTTGTAGAGCTCGCTTGCCATATCACTTCCAGGTTTCAAGGTTTCAGAGTTTCAAGGTTTCCGCGCCGTTCATCTTGAAACTTTGAAACTCTGAAACATTGAAACCTTAGATCTCTGGCACCAGATTGGCCTTCTCCACATTGGCCAATTCAATTTCAACCTTCGGCGCCTGACCTTCTTTCGGGCGCATCTTGCGACGGGCGGCGGTCAGGTCGAGAAGTAACTTTCCGTTCTCGAAACTTTCCAGCGTCCCTTCAAAGTGCCGGTTGTGGTTCACCGGTTGTCGCGTCATCAGCTTCATGCGATGTCCGCGGAACCGTTCAAAATCGGCCGCCTTCGTCAGCTTGCGATCCAATCCCGGCGAAGAAACCTCGAGCACATATGTTCCGCCGGGAACTGCGTCCTCAACGTCGAGGATGGTCCCGAACTCGCGGCTGAAATTCGCACAATCTTCGTGCGTTACGCCGTCGGGGTGCTCGCGTGTCGGCAGCGCTCCGGGGCGGTCGATAAAGACCCGCAACGTGCGGTGCTTGCCACCTCCGAGCAACTCGACGTGCACCAGTTCCAGTCCGCTCGACGCTGCCACGCGCTCCGCGATTTCACGGACCTTGTCCTCAGCAAACGCCATTGTTTCAATAGCTTGCGTTGTCGTATCCCGGCAATTGCGGCCCCAACTAAAAAGTGGGCTTTCGCCCACTGGTGTGCTCCGACAATTCCTAAGTACTACGACACAACAGTTTCTACAGAAACTATACGCTTGCCCATAGGAAAACACAAACTGGGCGCGGGATATAATTCGAGCGCTTCTGGAGGGTGTATGCGCACGTTCCGGCGCCTTCTGCTCTTATCAGTCTGCTCTGTTTTCTGTCTTTCCCTGCATGCTCAGAGACCCGGAGGCGGGTCTCGCCCTCCGACAAACCCTCGTCCGATCGAGCCGGGAGGAAATCCGAATTCCGTGCCCAGCCCCGTGGGGCGAGGCCCGAGCGCTGAGGACGAGGCCAAAGTTGAATTCCGGTCGGAGACTGTGATGGTTCAGGTGCCGGTTGTCGTCCTCGACAAGACCGGACACCACGTTCACGACCTGACGAAGACGGACTTCCGCGTATTCGAGAATGGAAAGGAACAGGCCATCGCGACCCTGGAGCAGTTCACCGCTACGAATGCTCGCCTGGCCGTTCCCTCGCAGCCCGGCGTATTCACCAACCAGATGGGAAACCGGGACCAGCACCAGGCGATCACGATCATTGCCCTGGACACGGTAAACACGCCGTTCCTCGACCAGACATACGCACGCCAAGAGCTCATCAAATATCTTGCGAAGAATGTAGATACGGGACAGACCCTTGGACTGGTGGCTATCAGCAGCAAGGGTCTGCGAGTGTTGTATGGGCTGACTTCGTCGGCGGACTCTCTGCAGCAGATCCTGAAGAAAGTCAGCGGCGAACTCGATGCCTTGCAGAGTGTGGATGAAGACGTGCAACTCGCGGCGTTCGCGGGGGACACCAGCAATCTGTTCACCGGATATACCCAGGCAAACGCGGAGATAGCCATCGACCAATTCGTCAGGCAAGGCGACATCGACTACGCGCAGTTCCAGCAGGAAGCGGCGATTGAAACCACGATGCAAGCTTTCCTCGGCATCGCATGGTCCCTTTCCGGTGTACCCGGGCGCAAGACGCTGCTCTGGGCGACCGGAGGATTTCCTTTTGCCCTGGACTCGCCGTCGGCAATTCCCGGCGGGAGACTGTCGATTCTGTACGAGCGCGCCCTCCAGGCGCTCAACGACGCTCAGGTTTCGATCTATCCGGTCGATGTGCAAGGTCTGGTTTACGGTGGGCCGGGAGTGAACAACGGGCGGACTCAGAAACCGACCACCACCTTCCAACCGGTGAACCCGCGGTCGTGGCTGATCAACGCGAAGCAGGACACCCTGAAGGAATTCGCGGAGATGACGGGGGGGCGAGCTTTCTACAACACGAACGACCTGGCGGGCGCATTTCAGCGCGCCACCGACGATGCCTCTTCGTACTACGTTCTTGGCTACTATCTCAACACGAAAAACGACCGCCCGGGGTGGCGCGAACTCAAGGTGAAGACGGATCGGAAAGACCTGGAAATTCGTGCGCGCAAGGGCTTTCTGGTCACGAATACAACTATGAACCCCGAAGCGTCCCGGGGCAACGACATGACCTTTGCCTTGGCCGCGCCATTCGAGGCCACGGGCGTACCTATGGAGATGAAGTGGGGAGCCGTGAAGGCGATCCCGGGAGAGCAGGGAAAGAAGCAAGTCACGTTTCTGGTTCACATCATCGGAACTGACATCACCATCGAAGGAGCAAATAACGCGATGGATCTTGCTGTGGCCGCAGTGGCGACGGCGCCGTCCGAAAAGAAAGACGCTCCGGCAGTTGTTGCCGCCAATTTCGCCCAAAGCATCAAAGGCAGTCTCAAGCCCGATAGCCTGACGACGATGCGAGCACACGGAATCGTCTATCCGGGTGCACTGGAGTTGGCGCCCGGGAAATATTCGGTCCGCGTCGTTGTTCGGGATAACTTGAGCGGACGAATCGGGAGCATATCGGCTCCCGTAACGGTGAACTAACCGTTACTGAATCGTTCCGCGGAGCACGGTCACCGATGCCGTGGGCAGGACATACTCTGCGCTCCGGCCGCCGGGTTCTGTGGTGATTTCTACGGGACCGTCCGGATCGGCGAATCCATTGGCCCCGTCCGGATGCCAAACGTAATCTTCCCTGCTGAAGCTGACTTGGGTCACTCCATCCGCGAAATAGCGGGTCCCGGTGGCGGCGTCGTGAAATCTCACCGACACCGCATGTGCGTCATGCGGGTCCTTGTTGACCAGCAACAGTGCCCAGTTTCTGTCGGGACGCTGCAGCGCGTAGACAGTGACGAGCGTGTTGCCTTCTGCATCTTGAACGTCCGTCGACGCCGCGAAAACGCCGTGGAGGGCATCCACCGGCTCGGCCCACTCCCGGGTCAGCATCTGCGCGGAGAAGAACTGCGCAACCTCCTGTCGGATGTCGTAGTTGTCACCCACGTTGAACATGCCGAACGTGCCCCAGCCGCCGCATCCTTCATACATGGGCAGTGGTTCGTACTGATAGTAGTAAGCGGCTTGACCCCCGGCCGCGAGAAAACTGCCGACAAAGTCGGCGTGCCAGAGCGCGGCGTAGATCTCCATATAGCGCGTGCTCTGGTCGAATGCGATGTTGTACTCGGTGATTTCCTGTGCTGTCTCCGTCGGCAGGCCGTCGTTCCGCCACACCTTTACGATGTGCGACACGAGTTTTGGCTCGTCGTACAGGCTCTTCCATTCGATGTTGCACGGATCGAACGGATAATGCTCATACGTCATCACGCTGAGATCGGAGATGTGGCCATGATTCTTCAGGAAATTCAAGAAGCGCGTGAACCATGAACTGTTACCCTGCGCATCGGGCCAGGTCGGAACGTCCTCGGTGACGCCCTCGAACACTGGACCGGCAAGCCGGACATCCGGAGCAACTTTGTGAATGGCGTCGGCCCACTGGATATAGAGCGACGCATAGTCTTCCGGCACGATGAACTGTCCGTCGGGTTCCTCGCCCATCTCGACATAATTGATCGCGTAGCCGTGCTGAGTGAGATAAGCGATTTCGTTGGCGCCGTTGTCGGGGTTGTCGTAGAGCATCGCCACAGGCACAGTCATGGGCAGGCCACGCGTGATCCCGCTGGAATACACGAGGTCAAAGCCGGGCTGCTCGCCATCATCTTTTGCGACGTCGGATGGGGAATGCCAGGGATCAACTGAGGAACAGTAGGTCGCGGTCTGGCCGTCGTCTCTTTCGTGCTGCATGAGATCGATGAATTGCCCCTGCGAATTGAAGTGTCCCAGGTAGATTTCGCGGATCGCGTAACCGAGGCAATTACGGATGTCGGACGACCCGTGAGTGTCGCAGGTGCCGGAGGAGGCCGTCATCCAGACGCGGATAAACTGCGCAAGCACAGGATTTTTCGCTAGCCTCAGCATGACGGTACCGCCCACCGCGCCCGAGATCCTTCCGCCCGCAAAGTCCTTCCAGCGGCCGTGCGCCGGATCGTAGATCGCATCGCCGCCGGTCCAGTACTGCACGCGGTAATCCGTTGCGTAGGGATCGGCCCATGCGATCTGGATAGCATTGATGCCTCTCCGCGCGCCGAGATCCATGAGGACCCACTGGCCGTGCGCTGCCTCGGCCTCGCCGGTAAAGTGCTCGCTCAGATAGGGGTTGCTCTTCCAGTAAGTGTTCAGATCGCCATCATCGAGACGCGAGTAACCGCCGGAAGAGCCGTCGTTGCTGGTCACTCCGCGGTGCGGCAGGTTGTAGCCGTACGAGCGCTGGATGGAACCGGGACTGGCGGCCGACCCGACAAAGTAACCTTGCCGATGGGCAGGATCGCTCCACGCTCCAGCCGGATTCCAGTGCCAGGCTTGAATGCTGAGTTCCGTATTCAGGCGATAGCTAACGCCTCCCCAGCCGGCCGACAACATTTTCTCGACGTGGGCCGGGTCGAAGATGGTTTTCACTGAATGCAGCGGATCCCGATCAATTCCCGCGCCGAGTGACCGGGACGGGCTGATCGTGTTGACGACGTGGCTGGGAGTAATGTCCACCGTTACGTGCTGGGCGACGGCTGGTACAAAACTAGCCAGCAGGAGTGGTGGGAGGAGTCTTTTGCAGAGCGCAGTTACCACGAGGTACCCCCAGGAAGGCTGGTCGGGCCACAAATGTGGAGGATTGTATCGCAAGTTCATACACATTTAAATCGTTTTAATATCAACAAATCCCCCCTAGCCCGGTGCGGGCGCGAACAGCCACGAACCAGAGCGATTCGCCTCGAAGAAGATGCATGTAACGACCACACCGTCGTAACCTTGCGCCCTTCTGGGACTTGACTCCAAACTCCCTTCATGGAGGTTTCCCGCACCCACCTCGGAATCGCTCTCGGAGCCGGCGGCTTGCTGGTGCTCGTCTTCCTGGGCTTTTTGTTTTGGTTGAGCAATCAACCTCCGGTGTTGTCCCGTTCGGAAGAGCGCGACCCACTCACGAAGATGCCGCTCAGCATCACGATGAACCCCTTCCGTGATCGCACGATCGAGCGGATCGCCAACAGTTTCATTGGCGAAATGCGCGACGGGAACTGCCGCACGGCGCTGTCGCGCTGGGAAAAGAAGAAGGACTACCGTAAGAAGCGCGCGGATTTTATCTGCGATTCGGAGGCTCAGCACCCTCTCATCTCCTGGAAGCTGGTGGAATGGGAAGACGCGCGGCCCTTGATCATCCTGTATTACAAAGGCCAGCGCTATTCCGGACCGAACCAGGATTCCACTTATAAGGACCTTTTCTCGGTAACGTTGGAAGACAAAGACGGCTCCTGGGGTGTCACCAAGTACGATGCGTTCTACTGAGGGCAACTCTCCGCCGTCCGCTCTCAACTAACCGTGAATCTTGCCTGGGGTCGCAGCCCCTAGTGACTCCTGCCTTGTGAGGGATCCGGTGAGGTTGCAGTATTCATGTCCAGGTGAAGTTTCACGCCGATGCCGGGTGCATAGCAGTTTCCGTCAGCCTGATATCCCTGGCAAGCCGCGGCTACGTCGCGCCGCTGCGGTGACTGTGCGAATTGCCAAATGTCCGCACCGGCAATCCCGCTTTTCTCTGGCGGTAGCGGATTTCGGGGGATCATGCATCCCGGGGAAGGCGGGCATCCATCTTGCGACACCCAATAAACAATGCTTCGTCCGGCGGCATTCTCCCGGATGTCGTTCGCAGTAATGATCGTTGAACCATCGTCTTCCCGTGCTGCAATTCCTGAACAGTACACGCCCGGTCGAAATCCGGCCCGGCTCACGGCGTCGATCCAGGCAAACAGATATGCCTTTTGTTCGTCGAGAAGGCGGCCGCCCTGTTCCTGATCGAGGAAGACGATGGTAGCTTCAGGAAATCCTTCTCGCCGGGCAGCGGCGATGGCGGCCTGGCCGTCCGCAGCTCCAAGGCGCTTGGCCCGGGCGACCGTCTTCAATTCCGAATAGAGACGACCGTTGAAGAGCACCAGGAAGCCAAACCCGGCCGCTTCGAGCTTGCCGCGTTTTCCTACCCAATCGTTCCCCTTCGTGCCGGGAGGGTTGTTCAGCCAGTATCCCGTGTAGTCAAACGTCTTTCGGAGTTCCTTGAGGTGCTGGTCACCAGGATACTGGTTGCGATCAAATCCCAGAAAGGCAGAGGTCTGCGCCGCAGAAGACAAGGACAGAATTGAGCTAGCCGCCAAGATCAGCAAAAGTCGGAGGTATTGGCAGCCTGCGGGCACCCCTATCCTCCGATGTGCACCATCGTCCGGGACGCGGGCACAAAGCCAGGCTCGCCAATGTGGTGACGTTCCTCTTTCTTTGCGATGACGCCGATAATGAAATTAGAGAGCTTTTCATCGCTCGCCCCACGCCGCATCAGTTCGTGCAGATCGTGATCCCATACCGAGAACAGGCAGGTCCGAATCTTGCCGTCTGAGGTAATCCGGATGCGGCTGCAGTGTCCGCAGAAGGGATGGGAAACAGGCGCGATGATGCCGATTTCCCCCACGCCGTCTTCGAATACGTAACGGCGAGCCGTTTCGCTGCTCGCGTGCGCGATCTCGACCAGCGGCTTGTATTCCGACATGCGGGCGACAATTTCATCGAGTGTGACCACGATTTCCGGCGTCCAGACGCGGTCTTCTTCGAGGGGCATGAATTCGATGAAGCGCACGACCACGCCTTCCTCGCGCGCGAACATGCCGAAGGGAATGATCTGGTCTTCGTTAAATCCACGAAGCAGGACGCAGTTCACCTTGACGGGATCAAGCCCGGCTTTCCGTGCAGCGCGGACACCGGCAAGCACGCTGTCGTATCCATTGGGCACGCGGGTAATGCGGGCAAAGCGATCTGGATCGACTGCGTCCATGCTGACCGTCACGCGATCAAGCCCGGCGTCCTTCAAAGGCTGCGCGATCTCGGCCAGCAGGTGGCCGTTGGTGGTCATCGCGATGTCGAGCTTTTCGCCGTTCACAGTTCGCAAGGCCGCCAGATCGCGGATGAACTGGACTACACCGTTGCGCAGCAGCGGCTCTCCGCCGGTGAGACGAATCTTGGTAATCCCAAGTCCGACCAGGATGCGCGCCATGCGCAGGTAATCCTCAAACGGCAGTTCTGCGTATGCGGCGCCGTTCGTGCCTGTCCGGCAGTAGACACAGCGGTAGTTGCAGCGGTCGGTGACCGATATCCGCAGATCGTGAATGGAGCGGCCGAATTTGTCGGTGAGAAGCACGTCGCTGGTCGTTTAGACTTTACGCCGGGCAGTGCCGAGGGAAGCGCGGATACCAACACACCCCAAACGACCCTCGACGAACGCCTGGCTGCAAACACAACGGAAGGAAACACACACAGGAACAAACCCGGCGAGCGTTTCCTTTCCAAACACGGGAGGCGCAGGCGTTTCCCCCTGCACCCTCGGGCACGCGCCAGATCTAGTTGGCGCGACCCTCGCCCCAGCTGCCATGTGAACTCCAAGGCAGGAGGGGTCGGAAACTCAACTTCATTATAGATGCAGGGAAACGAGCGCCGGGCGACATTTGATTTGAGGCTCGCAGGCGCGTTCCTCCGTCACCTGGACAAACACTCCAGACTGCTACACTGGGCGCATGAAGGCGCTTGTGATTACTCGTTTCGGTGGACCTGAAGTCCTTGAGTCACAGAATGTTCCGGATCCCCACGTGGGACCTGATCAAACCCTCGTCCAAGTCGACGCTGGCGGACTGAACTTTGCCGACCTGCTGACGGCACGCGGCGGTTACCCGGGAACGCCGAAGCCGCCTCTCATTGCTGGCCGCGAGTTTGCCGGCGTCGACGTTTCCAGCAGTCGCCGCGTGATGGGGTACACGCAGTGGTCTGCGTTCGCCGAGAAGACGGCGGCGCAGCGTGCCCTGTTGTGGCCCATTCCAGACAACTTCACTGTGGAACAGGCAGCCGCTTTCCCCGTAAATTTCTTCACGGCGTATTTTGCCTATTGGAAGGCTGGGCTGGTCGAGAAGCCGGGTGGCGCCCGGGTTCTGATTCATGCTGTCGCCGGCGGAGTCGGCACGGCTGCGGTGCAGATCGGCAAGATCCTCGGCGTGGAAATGTATGGAACGTCATCGTCGGAGGAAAAGCTGGCGGGCGTCCGTGAACTGGGCTTGCAGCACGGTATCAATTACAAGAAGCAGGACTACCAGGAAGCTGTGAAAACCATGACCGGCGGCGAAGGCGTCGATGCGGTGTTCGAAATGCTGGGCGGGGAGCACGTTGCCAAAAGCGTGAAATGCCTGCGCGATTTCGGGCGCGTGATCGTGTATGGCGCTGCCACTGGAGAAACCCCTCAACTTGACACCAGGCTTTTGTACACGAAAGGCGCGAGTGTGCACGGGCTGTGGCTGAGCTACCTGAGCATGAACCGTTCACTGATGGACTCGGCATGGAAGCAACTCTCTCTCTGGTTGAAAAACAGCGAACTGAAGCCTGTGATCGGCCAGGTGTTCTCACTCAGCGATGCGCGTGCTGCCTATTCACTGATGCAGGAGGGAAAGAATTACGGCAAGGTCGTCCTCCGAATCCCCTAAGCGCATCCCGTGGGCCGCGAGTGCCTTCGCGCACCACAATACAAGTTGAACATGTTGTAGTCCGGCCGGGTCTCTCACCTTTGCTAACGCGCGTTCGCGCGGCGCGTCCAAAAATACAAGTTCGCAACGGGAACTTCGCGCAACCGAGATTCGTATCAGAGCGCGAACCAGGAAGGGGTGAGTGGAGGAAGTTCCTCGACTTGCTCACAACAGATTTTCGCAGGGTGACGGGACTGGCTCACACGTGGTTTGGCGGCCCAGGTGAGCCGAGTCCAGGCAAAAAGCACGAGTTCGCGGCCCGCGTCTTTTTTGCGTCACCCTGACACGCGCATTGTAGGACTTTCTTGTGAAAAGGCAAGCCCTACGTGAAGACATGAAACCAGCCGCCCTGAGGTCCCCGGCCGAAGCCGGGCAGAAAGGGTGAATTATGAAGTGGAACCAAGTGACAAAGAGTCTGGTGCTGGCCCTGGCCGTATTGGCAACCACGGGCGCGTTCGCGGCAGGAAGTTCCGGCGCTCTGCACCTGAGTGAGGCAGCACAGATCAGCGGACAATCGCTGCCTGCCGGCGACTACAAGTTGCGCTGGGAAGGAACGGGCGCGAACGTCGAGGTCAGCGTGATGCAAGGGAAAAAAGTCGTGGCCAAGGCTCCGGCTACGCTGGTCGAGTCCAAGGATGCATCTCCCTACGATTCGGCAGTCGTGGACCGCGGAGCCAGTCCCGCGACGGTCAAAGAAGTGCGCTTCGCCGGCAAGAAGTACGCACTTGCCATCGCCACCGAGAAGGCCGAGATGGGCGAGAGTTCCAGCAAGTAGAAAACTTTTCCTGAACGAACGAGGCAGGCAGGGGAGGGCAGATTTCTCTCCTGCCCTTTTTTCGATTGGAGTTAGTACGTCGTAGTTGAAGGGAGGGCAATCGCCCTCCCTTCGTTGACGCTCGGCACGGTCTCTACTTGTTGTCGCCGGGTGTAACCACGGCCGTATCCGCGTTCGGCGCATTCGCCGCTTTGATGACCCGTTTCGGCCAATCGGACGCGATGGCCTCGCACGCATCCTTCACGGCGTTTCCCAGCATGCGGGTGGAGTGGCTCATGATCGAGTCGCCGTCCTTGTTGAAGACCACGACCTTATTATCGCGGCTGATCGAGTCCTTGCCGCCCTCATGATCCAGCAAAATCACATAGTCGGCTTTTTCTTTCCGGTTGTTGACGATTACACTCGGGCAACGCTCGTTGAACGTCTTGATGATCTCGGCGGTCTGCGGACGGTCTCCACCTTTCGTGGCGCCGCCGATGGCATCGGAGGTTCCCCCAATTCCGCCGGAGATTTCCCACGACTTACTATCCGAGATGTAAACCCGCGGCTTGTCGGCCGCCGAGCCCCAGATCACCGTACCCAGAACGAAGCAACTCAGTAACAGTAATTTCATTTCGCTCACCTCTGTTCCCAACAGAAACGGGCTCTGGAATGAACTGCACTGGTTTACTGAGTTGGAACCTGGGTGGCTTTGGAAGGTTGTCTATTGCGCAATGAAACAAGAAAGCGAGAGGTCACCTAAGGTAACCACTCGCCACGGGAAGGTGCCATTTTGGGACCGACTCGGCAGCCTCTTCGCCGCCGAACGACTGAGCACCGAGAAGTGGGAACTGCCTTCAGTACTTCGGCATGGTCGGGTCGATTTTGTCCGCCCACTCGAGAATGCCGCCCGTCAGGTTATAGACCTTCTTGAACCCGGCGCGGCGCAGGAAGTTCACGGCTCGCGCGCTCCGCACACCCGAACGGCAGTGCGCGATGATCTCCCGGCTCGAGTCCAGCTCATGCACGCGTTTCGGCAAATCGCCGACCGGGATCAGATACCCGTTCAGGTGGCAGATCTGGTATTCGTGGGGTTCGCGCACGTCGAGGATGAAGATGTCGGTTTTGGCATCCAGCTTTTGCTTGAGTTCTTCGACCGAGATCGTGGGTACGTCATTCGCGACCGGGGCTTCTTCCCCCCGGATGCCGCAGAATTCGTTGTAGTCGATCAGTTCCTTCACGGTCGGGTGCTTGCCGCACACCGGGCAATCGGGATTCTTGCGCAGCTTGAGTTCGCGGAACTTCATCCCGAGGGCGTCGATCAACAGGAGGCGGCCAATGAGCGGATCGCCCTGGCCGAGAATCAGCTTGATCGTCTCCGTTGCCTGGATCACGCCGACCAGGCCGGGCAGAATGCCCAGCACTCCACCTTCGGCGCAGGACGGAACCAGTCCGGGCGGTGGCGGTTCGGGATAGAGGCAGCGATAGCAGGGACCTTCTTCGGTGGCAAAGACGCTGGCCTGTCCTTCGAAACGGAAGATCGATCCGTAGACGTTGGGCTTGCCGGTGAGCACGCAGGCATCGTTGACCAGATAGCGGGTCGGGAAGTTATCGGTGCCATCGGCAATGATGTCGAACTCGCGAAACAGGTCCAGCGCGTTGGCGCTGGTCAGCTTGGTCTCGAATGTCCGCAGGTTGATGAAGGGGTTAATCGCCTTCAGCTTCTCGGCGGCGGAATCGAGTTTCTTTCGGCCCACGTCGTTGGTCGTGTGGATGATCTGCCGCTGCAGGTTGGTGTAATCGACGACGTCGAAATCGACGATGCCGAGCGTACCCACCCCAGCCGCCGTGAGATAGAGCGACAGCGGCGACCCGAGCCCTCCCGCTCCGATACACAGCACCTTCGCAGCCTTCAGCTTCTGCTGCCCTTCCATGCCAACCTCGGGCATGATGAGGTGGCGTGAGTAACGCAGGATTTCGTCGTTGCTAAGTACGGCTTCGGGCTTGGCTTCAGTAAGGGTGGCCATAGATCCTCAACAAAAAGTTTGGACTGAGCGACGGCGGACTACAGACAACAGCAGGGACAACAACTGCACCCGGGGCGGGACATTCGGGATTGCGGCAGTCCGCAGGTCATGAAATCAGCGGCCGCCCGCGATCGACGGCACTATGGAAATCGTATCAGTTTCCTTCAGCGCTGTGGCTTCTTTTTGCAGATAGCGCATATCTTCATCATTGATGTAGACGTTGACGAAGGCGCGCAGCTTGCCGTCCTCGGTGTAGAGGTGGCGCTTCAGGTCGGGATGCTGGGCAATGAGCCCGTTGAGAGCTTCGCCGACGCTGGCGGCTGAAATCTCAACCGACGACTGCTTCCCCACGTACTGGCGGAGCGGCCCTGGAATCTGTATCTGCGGCATATGTCGTAAGAGATGCTATGGTAGCGGGCTGGGATTCATGGCGCAACCGCATTTGACGGCATTTTGACTGGATGCCGCAGCAAATTCCACCACGGGGGCACGGAGTCACGAAGACAACTCCTTCCATTTCCTCGTCGGCACGTCCCCTTGGGTTCGTGCCGATCGGACTGTTTTTCGTCTTCGGCGCGGTCATGTCGGCCTATGCGGCGATCACTCTGCTCGTGCCGGGAACATTTCTGGATGTTTTGTGGGCGTTGAATCCGCGGGGACATGCCGGACTCGCCGGATTGGGCCGATGGGCAGCGGCGCCGTTCTGTGTGCTGTCGCCGACGCTGGCTCTTGCGTCGATTGGATGGTTCCGGCGGCAGCGCTGGGGATGGGCGCTCGGGGTGACAATCATCGCCGTCAACATGGCCGGGGATCTGGGACAAAGTGTGTTTGGGGAAAGATGGAAGGGAGCAATCGGTGTTGCGATGGCTGGACTGTTGCTCGTCTACCTGACGCGCGCTGGGGTGAGAAACTACTTCACAACAACGCGAACTCCGGGTTGAACCTAGCCGATTGATATCTGCTCATCGATGAATCTCTTGCCGTTCTCGTCCACGCCCGTCAACTCAAATGAATTGGTCGTAGTAGCCGTACGCTTCTCCACGCTCGTAATCACGTACGAGCACCCGAACCAGTGCGCCTCAGCCAGGTCGGTCGAGGACCATTTCGCCGGATGGTCGGGATGCGAATGGTAAAAGCCGACGATGTCTTCGCCGCGATCTCGCCCTTCTTTCTGGATGCGAATCAGTTCTTTGGGGTCGATGTTGTAGCGGTTGTGGGGTGAGTCTTCGCGCGTGTTGCCGGCGCGAACTGCGCGTGTCACGGTCCGGGAACCGTCGTCTTCAAAGCAGCCGAGGAGCACGCCGCAGCACTCGTGCGGATAGGTTTCCTCGCCGTGGCGGCGGAGGGAAGCATAGACGGCCTGGGAAACCTTCAGCATACTGAGGAAGGCAAAAGGAAAAAGTCAAATTGCTGAAGTAAGAGCATTGCCGATATTCCCGGAATTTACTTCTTTAATTTGACTTCTGCATTTTGACTTTGCTTTCATTCTTCGTCCCAAAATCGATCGCTCAGATACCGGTTGCCCGAGTCGCAGAGGATCGTCACAATCACAGCCTTCTGATCTTTCTTCACGCGCTCGGCGACCTTCATGCATCCGACCAGGGCCGCGCCGGCGGAGATGCCTACGAGCAATCCCTCCTCACGGGCCAACCGCTTCACCATCTTGTACGCGTCTTCGGTAGCGACACCCAGGTTCTCATCCGCCAGTGTCGGGTCGTAAATCTTCGGAACCATCGTCGAGCCCAGGTGTTTGGTTCCTTCAATTCCGTGGAACGGAGAGTCGGGCTGAAGCGAGATACAACGAATGTGCGGATTCAGTTCCTTCAGCCGGCGCGTCGTGCCGGTGAAGGTTCCAGTCGTCCCCATGATGGAAACGAAATGCGTAACCTGGCCTTCCGTCTGCTGCCAGATCTCATTGGCCGTCGTCAGATAGTGCGCGCGCCAGTTGGCGTCGTTCGCGTACTGGTCGGCATAGAAATAGAGATCGGGATTCTTCTCCGCGAGTTCATGGGACACTCGCGTAGCTCCGTCGGAACCCTCGCCGGGATCGGTGTAGACGATATCTGCGCCGTACGCCTGTAGAATGCGTTTGCGCTCGAGCGTGACATTCTCAGGCATGCAGAGCGTCACAGGAAATCCGAGCGCCGCGCCCAGCATGGCATAGGCGATCCCGGTATTGCCGCTGGTCGAGTCGAGCAAAATTTTTCCCGGAACCAGTTTTCCTGAGCGGCGCGCTTCCGCCACAATGCTGGCTGCCGTGCGATCCTTGATCGATCCACCCGGGTTGTACCACTCCGCTTTGCCGAAAAGTTGAACGCTGGGAAGGTCGCGCGTTAGCGTCTCGAGGCGCAATAGCGGGGTATTGCCGATGCGGTCCAGCAAACTTGCCCCTGCCCCGGTCGCAAGCGACGCCTCGGTACTTGAGTGCGGTCGTGATACGGGCCTGGAACTGGCGGCCGTCATTGCGAAACTCGAATGACTAGAGTAATGTGCCCCTACCCCGGAAAAGGTATATCTATACTATCGTCCTTGGATTCATCAGAGGAAGATTCGGTTCAGCGAATCCGGGAAAGCGCCGAAGGCGGCTGGGCTGCATCTAACCTGCAAAAGGGAACGAGCGAACAATAATGGCAACGAAAGTCGACCAACGAAGCTACGAAGACGCAGTCAACTGGCTGCGCGACCACGGATTTGACCTCACCGAAGCACCCGGCACGCAAAGCCGTGTCTTTTTGAGAAAGTACAACGTTTCCGCTGCGATCCAGAAGACCGACGACGGCGGAGCCAAACTCTTCGCTTATCCCGGGTACCTGATCGGCAGCGAGATTTCCAAGCTCGTCAACAAGGGCTACCAGCAGTTCCTCAAGACAACGAAAACGGAAGTGCCCGCGACCGCCGACCATCTCAAGGCTCTGCACCAGTTTTCGGAAGAACTCAAAGAAGCTCTCGCGCTGCCCAGCCTGTACAACGAATCGCTGGGCACGGTGAGCGAGTCCTACCACTACGACCGCATCCAGGACCGCGACAAGCCGGAAGTGGAACGCCCCAAGCGCCCATGGCAGGTGAAAGCGAAAGCCGCTGCGGCGACGAAGAAGAGCCGAGCGTAAAGAAGTGGTTGGTGGCTAATGATTGACCACTACTTCCCGCCGACCGCCTTCAAGCACTTCCCATAAAGTTCCAGCAACTGGTCAGCGTATTCTTCGGGCTTCGTTGCTGCCGCGGTGCCTTGAAAACCCACTCCTCCGCCAACGGTTCTGCCGTAGTTGGTGGTCATGGCGACAAATTTCATGAGATCAAGCGCGATGTCTTCATTGCGGCGCGAGCCGACGGTGAGAGAAGGTGTTTCCATGATGGCCAACTCCGGGAGTCAGTAGTCAGGAGCCAGTAGTCAGCGGGAAACCGGTTCTACTGGCACCTTGGCGGATGATAGCAGATAAGACGGGAGACATCTTACGCAGGAGGTATCATTGGACATTGATGGTCGGCTTCACTCCTAGCGGTAGAGTCATTGTGCTCGGTGCAGGTGCGTCAGTTTTTGCCGGGTACCCACTTGCCGCCGAGCTTCTTGGATTCGTTCGCAACTACACGTTCTCCGAAGCGAAGACCAGAGAAAAGGCATCCCGCGTCCTGTGGAAGTTAAGTGAGGCTGAGACCATTTTCACTCGTGACGTGGTGCGAAACCCTAACGGGGTAGCTAATCTTGAGGAACTTCTCACCTACTTGGAACTGTACCATTCATTCCCGGGGCGAACATTCTCGCTGAACCCGTGGGACGGTTCAGACAGCGCAGATATCCGGACCATAGTCACATTTAGATTCCTTGAATACCAGTACGACTTCAACAAACGAGTCATTCAGGATGACGCGAAAGAACCAAGCCTCAGCAGAGTCATGGATGCATGGGCAACGTTTGTCAAGCCAGGCGACGTGATTCTTACATTCAACTGGGACGTCCTTCACGAGACGATCCTGTGGCGCTCCAGACTCTGGAGCTATCGCGACGGCTACGGTTTTAGCTGTGACGGACAGGGCGAGAAGGAGCAACTAACCAAGACACTCATGTTGAAGCTTCACGGATCCGTAAATTGGGTTCAGAAGGACGAAAACAACTTGGTTGCCTACATTGCTGATGTCAAGAATTTCTTTCCTGAGTCCCAGGACTGGAAGTGGCGACCCCACTACGACGAATCACAAGCCGATTCGGGTCGAAAGTTGGTGTTGCCCACATACCTGAAGGACATCTCCTCGAATAAGGCGCTGCTTCCTGTCTGGACCTCAGCGTATCGCGCTGTCAACGAGGCGAAGGAAATGATTGTCGTCGGCTACAGCCTGAATCCCGTCGATCACCCAGCCAGACTTCTGTTCGGCACAGCTTTGTCAGCAAACGCCGGGCTAGACCGTGTGACGGTAGTTTCGCCGAGCACGGGAGAGTGGGACGAATTTCTCAATCTGATGAACAAGAAAGTAATCCCGGTGCGTATGAGGTTCGAGGACTGGGTCGTGACCACAGGTCAGTGACCACTGGTCTTTCATCCGACCTCCACCAGCCCATAACTCAACGCCCATCTCTCTCTCATGTGCTTCAGCGCGCGGTTGATTTCTTCCTGTGAAATGTCCTGATTCGGTCCATTCACCACAAACGCCGCTTCGCGTTTCGCGGCTTCCAACAACTGGCGGTCGCGGATGATATTCGCCACGCGGAAGCTGGGAATGCCCGCTTGCTTCGTCCCGAAGAATTCTCCCGGGCCGCGCAACTCCAGATCCAGTTCGGCGATTTTGAAGCCGTCGCTCGAGTCGACCATCGCTTGCAGGCGACGCTGGCCTTCTTCAGTCACGCGGCCGCCGTGCATAAGCACACAGTAGGACTTGGCGGCGCCCCGTCCGATGCGTCCGCGAAGCTGGTGGAGCTGCGCCAGGCCAAATCGGTCGGCGTGCTCGATGACCATCACGGTCGCGTTGGGTACATCGACGCCGACTTCGATCACTGTCGTCGCGACCAGGATATTGAGCTCTCCTCTCTGGAACTCGCGCATGACGTGTTCTTTCTCGTCAGGATCGAGGCGTCCGTGGAGCAAGCCGACGTGCAGGCTGGGGAAGATCCGGTCGCGCAGCTGGCGGAACATCTGCTGGGCGGCCTTCAGTTCGCGCTCTTCGTTTTCTTCGATCACGGGATAGACGACGTAGGCCTGGTGTCCGGCAGCGATCTGCTTGCCGACGAAGTCCCAAACCTCGGGGGCGCGCTCGTCTTCGAGGGAGCGCGTGACGACGGGCGTGCGGCCGGGGGGCAGTTCGTCGATTGCGGAGACGTCGAGATCGCCATAAAGTGTGAGGGCGAGGGTCCGCGGGATCGGCGTCGCGGTCATGACGAGGACGTCGGGCTCGGCCGGGCTTGGGCCTCCGCCAGCAGTGTCCTTCTTCATCAGCTTGAGCCGCTGCATCACGCCGAAGCGGTGCTGCTCGTCGACAATCACCAGTCCCAGGTTCTCGAACTCGACAGTCTCCTGAATCAGGGCATGGGTCCCGATCACCAGCTGGGCATTGCCCTGCGCGATGTGGCGGCGCACGTCGCGCTTGCGGTCCTGTTCGAGCGAGCCGGTCAGTAGGACGATTCGGTAGCCCGCTTTTTCCAGGATCTGGCGCGCGGAAAAATAGTGTTGCTGCGCCAGGATTTCCGTCGGCGCCATCAGCGCGACCTGGTAGCCGTTTTCGATAGCGATAATCGCGGCCTGAAATGCGACGATGGTCTTGCCCGATCCAACATCGCCCTGCAGCAGGCGACGCATGGGGAACGGCGTTTGCATGTCGGCGGCGATCTCTTTCAGCACGCGCTTCTGGGCGCCAGTCGGATGGAACGGCAGAATCTTCTTGATCGCTTCGCGGACCTGATTGTTGATCTCAAACGCAACACCGGTCTGCGCCTTCTGCTCGCGGCGTTTGAGTTCGAGACCCAGTTCGATGAAAAACAGTTCATCGAAAATCAGTCTGATGTGCGCGGGCGTGCGTGACGACTGCAGATCCGTGAAGCTCTCTCCAGCGTCGGGCCAGTGCACTTTCCACAACGCCTCGCGCGGCGAGACCAGGCTGAGGTGAGCGCGCACGGCTGCCGGAATTGGATCGGGGAGGTCGGGCGTGAGATTATCGAGCGCGGTGCGGATGATCCGCCGGAACCAGCGCGGCGTCAGCTTACCTTGTCCGGTCGATTCGTAGATGGGCACGATGCGTCCGACTTCGAGCGATGCGGCGGCTTTCTTTTCCGCTTCGTCAGCGCCGCCTTCCTCATAGATATCGCCCAGAATCTCAAACTGAGGTTGCAGAATCTGCAACTCGCCGTCGCGATCCTGCTCGACCTTGCCGTACAGGGCGACCATCTGTCCCGCTTGAAATTTGTTCTGGAGATAGGTGGCATTGAACCAGAGGCACTTGAGCCGGCTACGCCCCTGGCCAACCGTGAGCTGAAAAATGGGCATGCGGCGGGTGCGAAAGAGGCCCGAGTTGCGGACTTCGGCGATGACCGTTGCCATCTCGCCGGCGCGCAATTCGGCCACCGAGCGCGGATTGAGACGGTCTTCGTAGCGAAAAGGCAGATAATGGAGCAGGTCGTCGACGGTGTGCAGGCCCTTGGCGGCGAGAATCTCGGCAACTCGCGGGCCGATCCCCTTCACGTACTGAACGGGAGTGGACAAATTCAGCATCTCAGGGGATGTTAGCAGTTGGCAGAGGCAAGTGGTCAGTGGGCAGTGGTGGACTAGATGGCTCGGAATCCGACGGTCAGAAACTTTCTTGACGCCTTGCTGGCCGTACTGGCCGGGAATGCAATCTACTTCTTGTTGATGCCCCACTTGCCACCTGTCGCACGGCACACGATGTTCAAGGAAGACTGGGGTCTGCTCGTAGATTTCCTGTTCTGTCTCGTCATCTTCGTAGCCGTGAAGATTGCACGGCGCGGCGGATCGGCCTCCGTGTAGGAGCAGCGACTGCTGTCGTACACTCAACACCTAATGCTGAAGCCACGAGCCGCGATCGTTGCGCTGGACGCGTACCAATCTCCCATTGCAGACCGCGCCGACCTCAACGAAAATACTGCAGGCTGTTCCGACCGCGTGCTGGCGCGACTGCGAGCGCTGAACAAGAGCGACGTCGCCATGTATCCAGACCGGACGGCCGGGGAGCGTGCGGTTGCGGACTATCTTGGTGTGCCGCACGACAGCGTTCTCCTGACGAACGGCATCGACGATGGCTTGCTGCTGCTCTCCGCGGCGTACCTCGGCGAGGGCGACGAGATGTTGCTCGCCGACCCGACCTTCGTGATGTATCCGATCTATGGACGAGCGACCGGAGCGCAGGTCGTACGGATCACGCCTGCGGAGGATCTCGCGTTTCCGGTCGGCGAGGTGCTGGCGCGCATCGCGCCTCGAACCCGCCTGATCACGATCGCCAACCCGAACAATCCCACGGGCACAGTCGTTCCGCAGGAGGCTTTGCTGCATGTCGTTAAGGCCGCCCCGGATGCAGCCGTGCTCGTAGACGAAGCCTACTTTGAATTTGGCGGAGAGACATTGCTGCCGCAGCTGCCGTCTCACCCCAACCTGTTTGTTGCGAGAACTTTTTCCAAAGCATACGGTCTTGCCGGATTGCGTTTGGGAGTGCTGGCCGGCGCTCCGGAGCAAATCGAGTGCCTGCGGCGATTCTGTTCTCCGTTCAATGTGAATGCCGTTGCTCTGGCGTGTCTGAAAGACGCGTTGGCCGACCAGGAGTTCGTCCGCGATTGCGTCGCACAGATCAAGCAGGGCCGGGCTCGCTTGATTGCCATGTGCGAAGAACTCGGGCTGCGCGTCTGGCCGAGCTATGCCAATTTCGTTCTAGTGCGGGTGGGTCAGCGACATCGGGAGTTTGTCGACGTCATGGCAAGACGGGGGTTCGCGATCCGCGACGTCTCGGCGAACCCGGGTTGCGCCGGATGTGTGCGAATCACGGTGGGGACCAGGTCCCAAGTGGACAACCTGCTGCTCGCGATGCGAGCGGCAGTTGAACAAATCCGGTCTTAGGAGTCCCATCGCTCTTCACGTTCGGTGCTGCATTCCGCTCTGCGACGCGAGTTTTCTCCCAAGATAACGTTGCCCGAGATACAGCAGAATTCCAAAGATCAAGGTCGCGGCCAGGGCTTCATACATCCGGGTGACCGCGATGCTCCACTGCTCGGGCGGCACACCCGCCACGGCGACCCGCGCAATGTACTCGCGAACGCCGGAAATGCCCCGGCGAAATAGGGCGGGCACGAGTTGCAGCAGGATGAGCCCCCAGAAAACGGCAACCATAAGCGCCAAACCGCGCAAGATGGCGAGCAGCTGGCGGAGAGTCCAGTTGGGCTTCATGGACTGCACAGACACCGCAGCCTTGTGGAAAGTTTCCTGGCTCATCACACCGGCGGGCCTGGTTTCCAATTATGATGAAGGGTTTCATAACGATGCGTGGTGCGCCTTGTCGGGCCCGGAGACGAGAGTTCCACGCAAGATATAAGGCGGTTGCAAAAATGCTTATTTTCCGCAAACCGATCCCCAATATCGAGCACCCTGAGATGCCGGCCGACGTGGTCATCGTCGGCGGAGGTCCCGCCGGTATGGCGTGCGCCCTGCGGCTCTCCCAGTTGGTCGACGACCACAATGGCCGCAATCCTGAGGCTCAACTCTCCAAAGAGAATATCTACGTGCTCGAGAAAGCGCGTGAAGCCGGCCAGCACTGCCTATCAGGAGCTCTGCTTGATCCGCGATCGATGAAGGAATTGCTGCCGGGCTTCGAAAGCGAGGCGCCGCTCGACGCCGAAGTTCACAAAGAAGGCGTCTACTTCCTGACCAAGCAAAAGCACTACCGGCTGCCGCTTACGCCTCCGCCGCTTCAGGATCACGGCAACTACGTAATCTCCATTAACAAGTTCGTGAAATGGCTGGCGGGCAAGGTGGAAGCGGCCGGGATTACCGTTTTTACTGGATTTGCCGGGTCGGAACTGCTCTACGAAGGCGATCGCGTCATCGGCGTGCGCACGGACGACAAGGGCGTCGACAAACAGAACCAGCCGAAATCGAATTTTGAACCCGGGTATGACGTGAAGGCCAAAGTTGTGGTGCTGGCCGAGGGAACGCGCGGATCGCTGACCAAGCAACTGATCCAGAAGTTCGACTTGATGAAAGATCGCAACCCGCCGACCTACGGCGTGGGGGTGAAAGAATTGTGGGAGATTCCATCCGGCCGAATCCAGGCGGGCGAAGTCATCTATACCATGGGTTATCCGCTGACCACGAAAGAATATGGCGGTGCCTGGATTTACGGCTCCAAAGACAACGTCGTTTCGCTGGGATTCGTGACCGGGCTCGACTATCAGGATCCCCGCCTCGATCCGCAGCACGTGCTGCAAACGTTCAAGCAGCATCCGTTCGTTGCTGAACTGCTGAAGGGTGGCAAGATGATCCGCTACGGGGCGAAGTCCTTGCCCTACGGGGGATGGTGGTCGCTGCCGCCGCTCGGCGGTGATGGCTGGATGGTCATCGGCGACTCGGCCGGGTTCCTGAATTCGGCGCGCCTCAAGGGAATTCACCTTGCGATCAAGAGCGGAATGCTGGCGGCCGAGACGGCCTTCGAAGCTCTGCTGAAAGCAGACTCGTCGGCGGCACTGCTGGGCAAGTTCCAGCGGCGCGTGGAGACAAGTTGGATTAAAGATGAATTGTGGCCGGTGCGAAACTTCCATCAGGGATTTGAGAGAGGCATGATCTGGGGGATGTTCAACGGTGGACTACAAGAGATCTTCGACGGCGGCCTGCGCAAACGCGCGCCGTCGCATCCGGGCTACCAGAACTTGAAGCCGGTCGCCCAACTCCCCGCCGATGGCGGCTCGCGGGCGTCTATCATTGGCCCGGCAAGAGGCGACGGCAAGCTGACCTTCGACAAATTAACCGACCTCTATCACTCCGGGACCAAACACGAAGAGGATCAGCCCGCGCACTTGGTGATTGACGACACCAACATCTGCAACGAGCGCTGCGTGAAAGAATTCGGTAGTCCCTGCCAGAACTTCTGTCCGGCCAACGTGTACGAGATGGTGGACGACTCATCCGCGCCGAACGGCAAGCGCATCAGCCTGAATGCGGCGAATTGTGTGCACTGCAAGACCTGCGACATTGAAGATCCGTATCAGATCATCACCTGGGTTCCGCCAGAAGGCGGGGGCGGACCCAACTACGACGGAATGTGAATCGGAACAAACGAGGCTTAGAAACTACCAAGGAGATCGATGTGGCCCGACACAAAACTCACTTCTTGTTCATCGTGATCGCGCTGACGCTGATTGCGGTAGCGCAAGACCAGCCTGTCGCTCCCAAACAGTCAGGCTGGGAGCGCTGGCGCAACTCGCGGATCGGCGTCTACATGAACGACTTCGGTGAATTGTCGCGCTATCGCGAAGCGAATGCCAGGCTGGCGTCGCCGGCCGCGGGAGAAAAGCGGGTGGTGTTTCTCGGCGACTCGATTACCGATGGCTGGCATCTGGAAGAGAACTTTCCCGGCAAGCCCTACGTGAACCGCGGCATTGGCGGCCAGACTACGCCTCAAATGCTGGTACGGTTTCGTCAGGATGTCATTGATCTGCTGCCGAAGGTCGTGGTGATCCTGGCTGGGACCAACGACATTGCCGGAAACACCGGTCCCATGGAACTATCGGACATCGAGGCCAACTACACTTCGCTGGCCGAGTTGGCCAAGCTGTACGGAATCCGTGTGGTGTTTTCTTCCGTGCTTCCGGTGAACAACTACACGCCGGAGTCGCAGGAGTTCTTTGCCCAGCGTCCGCCGGAAAAGATTTTGAAACTGAACGACTGGCTCAAGACCTATAGCGCCGCCCACGGCTGCGTCTATCTGGACTACTTCCATGCGATGGTCGACGATAAGGGGCTGCTGAAGAAAGAATTGGCCAACGACGGTCTCCACCCGAACAAGGACGGCTACAAGATCATGGCGCCGCTGGCGGAGAAGGCGATTGCGGAGGCACTGGCGAAGAACTGACAATGCGCCGAGCAAGTCGCGGATCGAATCTGACCGGCTAGCCCCTCTTCCACGCGGGGTATATACTTGCTCCCGGTAGTTCTAGCTGGAACCCGGCTTTGGCCAGGGACGGGGCGAACAAGCTCTCATTCTTCATAGCGCCCCGACATAGAACGCCGGCGGCGCGGGGTGTCCTCTCATTCCTGACCCCGAATCGCGGGCGCGGGATTGGCAGCGTTGCGGCGCTGCGATCTCCGGGGGAGGTTTGTCCGTGGATGTCGTTCTCATACGCCTTCTATTCGTCCTGTTTGTCGGCTTCACCTGCTATCGCATTCGGCCGTTCGGCCTCGAGCCCAGTTACGATGCCGCCATCGGAATTCTGATCGGCGTTGCCATCATCGTTTTTGAGTGGCGTCTGCGCGTGATGAGCCTGAAACGGCTGATTGGCGCGGCCATCGGCAGTATTCTCGGGATCTTCGGCGCCTACCTGTTTGCGCTCGTCATTCGCAACAGCATTCCGCCGGGTCCGACCCAGAGTTTCCTGCAGATCATCGTCATGCTGGTCATGTCGTACGTTGGGCTGCTGGTCGGCGCCAACAAGGGCGATCTGCTGAATCTCTCGGCTCTGGGCGGAATCTTCGGCGGCGAAAAGAGCGGGAAGAAGAGCTACAAGATCCTGGACACCAGCGTCATTATCGACGGCCGCATTGCCGACATCGCCGAAACCGGATTTCTCGACGGCACCATCGTGATCCCACAGTTCGTCTTGCGGGAACTGCAGTTGGTCGCCGACTCGGCTGATTCGCTCAAGCGCAACCGCGGACGCCGCGGGCTCGATATCCTGCAGCGGCTGCAGAAAACCGCCTCGCTGCAGATCCAGATTGTGGAAGATGATTTCCCCACCGTTCGTGAAGTCGACATGAAGCTGATCGAACTGGCGAAAGTGTATGAGGGCAAGATCATCACCAACGACTTCAACCTCAACAAAGTCGCGCAGCTCCAGGGTGTTGAAGTTCTGAATATCAACGAACTGGCGAATTCGCTGAAGCCGATCGTGCTGCCGGGCGAGGCCATGCGCGTGTTTATCCTGAAAGAAGGCAAGGAGTACAACCAGGGTGTCGCCTATTTGGACGACGGCACCATGGTGGTGGTGGACAACGCCCGCAAGATGATCGGCAAGACGATCGATATCGCTGTGACGTCGGTGCTGCAGACCACGGCGGGGAAGATGATCTTCGGCAAATGGGACGAGCGGGCCTCGCGTCAGGAGTCAAAGCCGGGAGTCGCCATGGCTACTCCAGTTCCGCCGGCTGCGGTTCCCAACGGTCACCCCGAAGTAAAGAAGACGGCGCCGGTCGAATAGCTGGTTCCATTTGAAATGGATCGGATCGCGCTCTTATACTAAACGCCCTCTATGAAAGTCTTTGTAATCGTTCCGGCAGCGGGACTGGGCACACGCATGGCTCCGCCCTCGGACACGAAGACGAAGAAGCGGTCGCCCTCCAAGCAATTCAAGGAACTCGGCGGCATACCCATTCTGGTGCACACGCTGCGTAAGTTCGCCGCCAGCCCTGAGGTCTACGAGATCATCGTGGCGTTGCGAAAGAATGAGATTTCCGGATTCCGCACGCAGGTGGAGAAGCAGTTCCCGGAAATTCTGAACAAGCGACTGCAAATCGTGGAGGGAGGCGAGCACCGCCAGGACTCGGTCGCCAATGCCCTGGCGGCGGTGGCGGCTGAAACGGACGACCTGGTGCTCGTCCATGATGCGGTGCGGCCCCTGGTGACGCCGCTGATTGTCGCCGAAGTCATTGAAGCCGCCCACAAGTACGGTGCGGCGATCGCGGGGCTGCCTGCGGTCGATACGGTAAAACAGGTCGATCGAACCGCGGAAGGCGCGGTGATCAAGGCAACCATTCCGCGCGCGAGCATCGTCATGGCACAGACACCGCAGGGATTCCGTTACGGTTTGTTGAAGAAGGCATTTGATGATGCCACGGGAGACGGCTTTGTGGGGACGGACGAAGCATCGCTGATCGAACGCGCAGGCCATCCGGTGGCAGTCGTAATGGGGTCGCCGAGCAATCTCAAGATCACGACTCCGGCGGATATGGAGTTGGCGGAGTTTTATTTGAAGAAGAGTTGCTAGTTGCTGGTTGCTTGTTTCTGGTCGCGAAAGGCTTGTTTGAGCGACGAGAAACCAGAAACGAGAAACTGGAAACCAATGGCCAGCTTGCCCATTAAGTCAAAACCCGATCACCGCATCGGCCACGGTTGGGACTCGCACGAGTTCAAAGGCGGCATTCCGCTCACAATCGGCGGTGTCACGCTGCCGCATGACAAGGGATTGGGCGGCCATTCCGACGGTGACGTGCTGCTTCACGCTCTGACCGATGCGCTATTGGGCGCAATTGCAGGACCGGACATCGGATCGCTATTCCCACCCTCGGATCCGAAGTGGAAAGGCGCGGACTCGGTGGTCTTTCTTCGTGAGGCACTGAAGCGGATCGCGGCAGCCGGCTACGAATTGGTCAATCTCGATTCGACACTGATCTTGGCCGCGCCAAAGATCGGTCCGCACGCGGAGGCGATCCGCAACCATGTGGCGGAGTTGTGCGCGGTCCCGCCGGATTGTGTTGGGATCAAGGCAAAGACGCCCGAGGGCATCGGAACGGACAACGCGGCGATTGCGAGCGTCAGCGTGTTGCTGCGGGAGTCCAGGTAAAGCTCTTGCGTCACAGTCGTTCCGCCACTATTGAGGGGACTTCCGGGAAACGGACTCTACTTGCTGTTCGCGGTGGCCTGATTCTTTCCTGATGGCTCCGCATGCTTCGCCCGCGCCGCCTCGATGAAAGCCCGAAAGATCGCGTTGGCTGAATCCGCGAGTTGCTTCCGATCCCTCACCGAACGCTCCGGGTGCCACTGCACGGCGAGAACAAAGTGATCGGGCAGCATTCCCTCCAACCCCTCGATCACCCCGTCCAGCGGCGAGCGGGCCACCACCTTCAGACCTTCTCCGATCTTGTCGGCGGACTGATGATGCGAAGAGTTCACCGGAATTGTCGCTTCTGTATTGCCCGTTCCGACGATGGCCGCCAGTTGTGATCCTGGCCGAATCTCCACATCATGCGCATGGGGAACCGTACGTCCAGCGCTGTGATTGGTCGCCGATTCGATGTCCTGCACCAGCGTGCCGCCGCGATAGACATTCAAAGTCTGCAGTCCATAGCAGATCGCCAGCAGCGGTTTGCGGGCGTGGTAGGCATCGTCAAGCAGAACCTTGTCCGCGGCGTCGCGCTTGGGATCCGCCGCGTTGGTTTTCGGATGCTTCTCGGCGCGGTATTGCCTGGGATCGATGTCCGCCTTGCTGCCCGGCAGGAGCACGCCGTCGCAGCGCTCGATCTGCTTCTTGATCTGGGCGGGAGTCTGGTCCAAGGCAATCCGGATCGGCTCGCCCCCAGCCAGGCGGATCGCTTCTTCGTACTGCGGGATGGCGCGCTCGGCATACTCACGATCGCCGCCGTGCGGCATGGGGATGGCGATGCGCGGCCTCAGCATCAGCTGGCCCTCGCGATTCCGGCCAATGCCCTTCGCTGCCGGTAGTGACGGATCTCCATGATGAGAAACAGTACCATCGCAATGGCCCCCGCGCTCACGGCAAACGGAAACGCAATGTGGCGGTAGGCAAAGGGCAGGTTCGGCGGAACATGTGCCAGCCACGAGTACAGCATCGTACCCAGAATGCTCAGCAGCAGGCTCACGGCAAACGCCAGCAGCGTGAACAGAGCCGTCATCAGCACGACGCGCACCGGGATACCGGTCCAGCGCGGACGGTCGGAGTTCGCTTTCGGCATGGTTCTAAGCTACACCATCCGCAGCCGCCGCTGCAGCACTGCCGATGCAACGGTGCGCTACAATAAACGCTATGTCGAACGCCGTTTCGGCGATCACTCGTAGCCCCGCGGACATTGTCCGGATCGCGCCTGTCTCGCAGGCGGCGAATGGAATCTGCTACGCACGCTCGGGCGAGATCACAATTTCCGAATCCGACCTCGACCGCATGATCGCCGCCGTCCCGCTTGCCGCTGCCGGCGCGCTGAGTCGCAAAGCCTACTACTTTGTGCCGCTGACTGTAGGCCAGGGAGACGAAACGATGATTGCCGACCGTTACGACGTGGCTCTGAGCGACAACGCCGTCTGCCACCGCAACCTGAACCTTGGCGACTCGCAGTGTGTCTTCATCTCCACTCGCCTCATGGACGA
>Ga0335077_10000690_pt1 | contig 38256 bp, 31 predicted proteins | sample Lox_Sample_31_FD_207151 | JGI IMG/M metagenome (GOLD analysis project Ga0335077, IMG submission 207151) | Soil microbial communities from Loxahatchee National Wildlife Refuge, Florida, United States - Lox_Sample_3.1 | ecosystem: Environmental > Terrestrial > Soil > Wetlands | place: USA... | reverse complement strand
CGCTAAGCTTGCTTGCCGAAGCGCTATCGCGCTGGTCGCGACGGTCTGCGTCATCGGCGCGACCGCCGGAGTAATGGTTTCCGCTTCAGGTGCGCGAGCTACGATCTCGTTTTGAAAATCTGCCGGTGGACGGGAAGCCAGGACAGCAACTGGTTCGGCGCGATTCACGCGCTCTTCTGGCGAAGCGGCTTTTCCCTTGGCGCTGGCCTTGGTCACGCGCTGCTCCACATCTTTCTGAATGCCGACCACATGATCCTTGCCCTCACCGCGGCAATAACGTGCCGTGCCCGTAAATTGCTCCCAGCGCCATTGGACCTGGAGTCTGGTTCCGATCTGGATAGGTTTTCGAAGGCGGATGCGAGCGCCGGACCGTGAGGTGTTTTCCATGGTTGCACTGCACCGGTGCAGTGTTCCGTTTTGGTCGGCCCACGACGCTTCGACCATAATCATCACCGCTGTCCGCGGCTCTGGCTCTCTCGCGTTCATAACGTAACGGCGACGAACCAGGGCGGTGTTCACAATCGAAACATTCGCGCCCTGGATTCGGCAACACGCCCAGAACATGAGTGCAAGCTAAGGGCCAACTTGGCGACGCGAGGTCGCTGCAACGGGAGTTCTGTTATCCTATGGAGCGGTTCAGTTCCCGGCAGTTTCTGGTTTGGGCGCGCCGCAAATTGCTTCGAAAGGTTGCCTTTCCGTGAGCACGTCTGCTTCTGCGCGCACTCTAAAGCGCGCGCACAATTTCAATGCCGGGCCGGCGGCCCTGCCGCTTCCGGTTCTGGAACGCATTCGCGAAGAACTGCTCGATTATCGCGGTACGGGCATGTCGGTGATGGAAATGTCGCACCGCTCGCCGGAATTCGAAGCCATCAATAACGCCGCGGAGCAGAATCTGCGCAAGCTGCTGGCGATTCCCGAGGACTACGCGGTGGTCTTTGTGCAGGGAGGCGGCAGTTTGCAGTTCAGCATGGTGCCCATGAACCTGGCGCTGCCGGGCAAGCCCGTGGATGTGCTGCATACCGGCGCCTGGACGGCGAAGGCCATCAGCGAACTGAAGAAGGAGACGCTGCACAACATTGCAGCAAGCACCGAAGCCGACAAGTTCATCCGCGTGCCGCGCAACGACGAGATCAAGCACTCGCCGGAAGCCTCCTACACCTACTACTGCACGAACAACACGATCGAAGGCACGCAGTTTCACTCGATGCCCACGAGCGCCGCGCCGCTGGTGGCGGACATGTCTTCGGATATTGCTTCGCGCGCGCTGGATATATCGAAGTTCGGCTTGATTTTCGCCGGCGCGCAGAAAAACCTTGGGCCGAGCGGGGTGACGCTGGTGATCGTGCACAAGGACCTGGCCGAACGCGCAGACAAGAATCTGCCGACGGTCCTGCAATACCGCACATTCATCAAGGAAAAGTCGCTGTACAACACGCCGCCAACTTTCGCGGTTTACATCCTGGGTCTGGTGACGGAATGGATCGCCGCCGAAGGTGGCCTGGCCGGCATGCAGAAGCGCAACGAGGCTAAGGCCAAACTGCTCTACGACACCATCGACGGGAGCAACGGCTACTACCGCTGCCCGGTCGAGAAATCTTCGCGCTCGCTGATGAACGTGGTGTTCCGTGTGGCTGGCGGAGACGAAGCCATCGAAAAGGAATTCGCCAAGGGCGCGGCGGCCGCGAATCTCGTCGGCACGCCCGGGCATCGCTCGGTTGGGGGCATGCGCATTTCGCTCTACAACGCCGTTGGACAGGATTCTGTTGACGCGCTGGTCAGCTACATGCGCGACTTCCAGCGCACCAAGGGCTAATCTGGCGGCCAAGCGCGCATCGCTTCTGGAAAACGCTGTACACTAGGTTCGCTATGACACCTTACACGATTGGGCTGTTCCTCCACTTCCTCGGAATGGCAGGCCTGTTCGTGGGCTACGGCCTCGAATGGACCGCCTCGTCGTTGCTGCGCTATTCGACCACCAGTGGCCAGGTGCGTTCGTGGCTGCGTGTTTACAGGTTCTCGTTGCCAGCCTCCGGGCCTGGCCTGTTGATCCTGATTCTCAGCGGCGGGTATCTGGCTTCGGTCACCGGCAGCATGAAACAAGGCTGGATTGAAGCGTCGCTAGCCGGCATCGCGTTCGCGTTGGGGATCGGGTTCGTCCTGGTTCTGCCGAGAATGAAAGCGCTGCGAGCCGCACTGCCGGAGAGCGATGCGCCGTTGTCCGAGAAGGGCCGGGCCCTCGTGCAGGATCCGATGATGGTCACGCTGATCCGGGTCCGGGCAATGTTGGCGCTCGGCATCGTGTTACTGATGACCGCGAAACCGCAGGCGCTCTCCAGTTCACTCTTTATTCTGCTCGGTTCGATCGTGGTCGGCATGCTCTGCGCGGCTACTTCATGGTCAGCGCGTCCGGATGTCAGAGGCTAGTCTCACTTAGATCTCAAAAAGTGAAGGGGCGGGATGATCCCGCCCCCTTTTCTTTTCGACTAGAAACAAATCACGCCAGGTCGAACAGCAGCACTTCGGCCTTGTCGACAGCGGTTAGCTCCAGGGACTTCTCCGCCGAGATGGCCGCGCCATCGCCCGTTTTCAACTCCTTGCCGTTCAACGTAACGCTGCCACGCGCCACCTGCACGTAGGCGTGACGCTGGGACTTCAGCGCGTGCCGCACCGATTCGCCGGGAGCCAGAACCGTGGCATACAGCTCATTGTCCTGACGGATTTTCACCGAGCCATCGCGCCCATCCGGCGATACCAGCAAGCGCAATTTACCGCGCTTGTCGGCCTCCGAGAAGTGCTTCTGGTCGTACGTCGGCTCGTAGTCCTTCTTATCCGGGAACATCCAGATCTGGTAGAGATGCACAGTCTCGAGGTCCGAGGGGTTGAACTCACTGTGCGCCACGCCGGTGCCCGCGCTCATGTACTGCACGTCTCCCGGCCGAATCACCGAGCCGTTGCCCATGCTGTCTTTGTGGGCCAGTGCGCCATCGAGCACGTAGGTGACGATCTCCATGTCGCGGTGCGGGTGGGTGGGGAAGCCGCCGCCGGCCGCGACGCGGTCGTCGTTCATGACGCGCAGGGTGCGGAACTGGACGTGTTCGGGATCGAAGTAATCGGCGAACGAAAAAGTGAAGCGGGTATCGAGCCAGCCGTGGTTGGCGTGGCCGCGATCGTGGCTATGGCGGATGGTAATCATAGGGTCCTCCCGGGGAATACCAGGGCACAATACACGTTATAACGACTATTGTCAAGAGGTTTATTGCCGCCGCCCTAGCCCGTTTCCTTTCAACGTCTTGTCCCCTGCTCCTTCCTGGCGTCCCCTTCTTCTCCTGTGACGCAACGATTTCCCCATCCCGATTCTTTGGTGTAAAGTGGGGACCTACCCTGGCTCCGCTCCGGCCTACCGAATCGAGGGAACAGTCGTATGGACTCTGCCATCCCAACCACACAAGCAAAGACCACGGACTCCACTTCGACGCGCCGCGATACGCTCACCATCACCGATAACCGCAGCGGTAAGAGTTACGAAATTCCCATCACCCACGACACCATCCGCGCCAGCGATCTCCGCAAAGTCCGCGTCGACGAAACTGATTTTGGAATGATGAGTTACGATCCGGCCTTCAACAACACGGCCTCTTGCATCAGCCGGATTACTTACATTGATGGCGACAAGGGGATTCTGCGTTACCGCGGCTATCCGATCGAGGAACTGGCCGAGAAATCATCGTACCTGGAAACAGCATATCTGCTGCTGCACGGCGAACTGCCCACGGAGACCCAGCTTACAGAATGGCGCCACCACGTTACACACCATACTTTCATTCATGAAAGCATCAAGAAATTCCTGGACGGTTTTCATTACGACGCCCACCCGATGGGCATGGTGATCTCGACGATTGCGGCGCTCTCCACCTTTTATCCCGACGCCAAACACATTTTCGATCCCGAGTCGCGCAAGAAGCAGACTTATCGGCTGATCGGGAAAATGCCGACCATCGCTGCGTTCTCCTATCGCCACACGCTGGGCATGCCGTACGTGTATCCAGACAATGAACTCAGCTACCCGGGTAACTTCCTGAACATGCTGTTCCGGACGAGCGAGACGCGTTACCGGCCCAACCCGATTCTCGAAAAGGCGCTGGACGTTTTGTTCATTCTCCATGCTGACCACGAGCAGAACTGTTCAGCGAACACCATTCGCGGCGTCGGCAGTTCGCATGTCGATCCTTTCTGTGCTTCGGCGGCGGCAACCGCGGCGCTATACGGCCCGTTGCATGGCGGCGCGAATGAAGAGGCGTTGCGCATGCTGATGGAGATCGGCTCGGTCCAGAAGGTGCCGGAGTTCATCAAGCGGGTGAAGGCGGGCGAGACCCGGCTCATGGGATTTGGCCACCGCATTTACAAGAATTACGATCCGCGCGCCCGCATCATCAAGCGCATCGCCTATGAAGTGTTTGACCTGATGGGCAGGAATCCGCTGCTGGAGATCGCGCTGGAGTGCGAGCGGATCGCGCTCGAGGACGAGTACTTTATCAAACGCAAGCTATACCCGAACGTGGACTTCTATACGGGACTCATTTACCAGTCCATGGGCTTCCCGATGACCATGTTCCCGGTGCTGTTTGCCATACCGCGGATGTCCGGCTGGGTGGCGCAGTGGGAAGAAATGCTGCTCGATCCGGAGCAGAAGATTGCTCGGCCACGCCAAATTTACCTGGGGCACGACACGCGGGCGTACGTGGCGATCAACCAGCGCTCCTAAAACGGCGATTTCCGCTTTGCAAGTTAAGATTCTTTAAGCTGGCGTTGCGTTTTGCATACGTCCACGGCGATCTTCACTCGACATCAGCTCTACCGGTTGTATATTGGAATTCCGAGGTCGTGTATGGCCACAACTCCCAGCTCTCCCCATCATCCAGGTCCTCGACGACGGAGCCAACGAGTCCTGATGCAAGTGCCAGTGCGTGTGCGAGGCGGAGACGCGCAAGGCAAGTCCTTCGAAGAAGAGGCCGTGACACTGGCGATCAACGCTCATGGAGCGCTGATTCAGCTCCAGGCAAGGCTGACCAGCGGCGGCAAAGTATTTCTGCAACACAAACAGACCCAGGAAGAGCAGGAATGCCAGGTGGTGTTTCTGGGACCGGTCCGTTCCGGCAAGGCGGAAATCGGACTGGAGTTTTCGTCGCCCTGCCCGACGTTCTGGCGCGTGGCATTTCCTCCCGAAGACTGGAGTCCGAAGCATCCTGAAGCACGCAACGTAATCGCCACCACGCCTCCGGCGACGCCCATCAAGAAGTAACGTTCAGAAAATCCTGCTAAACTCGCTAGCGATGCGCTTTTTGCCGATTTCTGCTCTGCTGGCCATGGCCGTTACGGTTTCCTGGTGGAATTTGCAGCCGACGGGTGTCGACGCGAACCTACGCGGCATCGCCGTAGTTGTTCACCGCGGCGGCACCACCCTTTGGGCGGCGGGATCGAAGGGCGCAATCTTGCGCTCGGCAGATGCAGGGCAAACGTGGAGCCCGGTCCACATCGATGGCGCGGAGAGTCTGGATTTTCGTGGCGTGCAGACCCTCGATGGAAAGACGGTCTACCTCATGTCGAGCGGCGACGACGGAAAATCGCGCATCTACAAGTCAGGCGACGGCGGCGAGACATGGAAACTGCAGTACACCGACAAACGCAAGGGATTCTTCCTCGACGCGCTGGTCTGTTTGGATGCCAACCATTGCTTTGGCTTGAGTGATCCCGTGGATGGCAAATTCTTGCTGCTAGCCACCGTGGATGGCGAGCACTGGAACGACCTTCCGCGCGAGCACATGCCCGCGGCCTTGCCTCAGGAAGGGGCATTCGCAGCCAGCAACTCCAGCCTCCTGTTATTCGGCAAGAGCGAGATTTACTTCGCCACTGGGGGAACGGCAGCCCGCGTATTTCACTCCACCGACCTCGGGCAAACCTGGACGGTCAGCGAAACGCCCATTCTGAGCGGCAAAGCATCGCAGGGAATCTTCTCCATCGTGCGCGCTGCCGACACGGTGGCCGTAGTGGGTGGCGACTATGCGGAGCCGGATCGCAAGGAAAAAGTCGCGGCCTACTCGACCGATGAGGGCAAGACCTGGAAGCTGGCGGAAACCTCGCCGCGCGGATTTCGCTCGTGTGTGGACACGTTCGACGCCGGTTTCGTGACCGTCGGGACGAATGGCGCCGAAACCAGCCGCGACGGCGTGCACTGGGCGCCCATCGATGGCCCAAGCCTGAACGCCATTACGATTATCAGCGGAAAGGGCTGGGCCGTCGGGCCCAAAGGACTGGTGGCACAGTTCGTAGACCAGACCGAGTATTCCACGCAGAGCGCTCCCCAATAATTCCGCGCACAGACTGTCCGGCCGGACAGGTAGCCACCATCCCGGGCGTGTATCTCTTTCATCACAGAGTACCTGGCGCCTATTGCCGCCAGCGTGGCGGCCAAGGAACCTAGAATTGTCTCGCCGCCCAGCGACCGCAGGGGGGTGCGCGCGAACAGGTGGTGCAATGTCTACGATCAATCGGCAAGAGCTCGACCGGTTGGAGCGACGGGGACTCCAACTCACAATTCTCTCCTCGGTATTTGTGCTGATTCTCGCAAGCGGTCTCGCTGCGTTCATGTATCCCCTTGTGTTTGTCCATCCGGAAGGGAGCAAATGGACGCTGCGCGTGGCGTTTTTTGGTTTCTGCGCGCTGACGCTGCTGTTTCTTAGCTACCTCTTCGATCGGCAAAGAGCCTTTCACAAGTTGAAGGATCAGTTGCTGGCGGAGCTGGAGCGCAATGTGGCGCTGCAGATTGAGGCGAGTGCGGATCTGCTGCATTCCATGCCGGATCAGAACTATTTCTGGGACCGATTGTCGATGGAGTTCCGGCGGGCGCTAACCATGGAAAAGACGTTGTCGCTGGTGGTGGTGAAGGTTAAGCGCAGCTCGCGCAAGACCGCGGAAGACCCCAATGCGGCGTTGAGCGCGGCGGTGAAGGCCATGACTCGCAAACTGCGCCCCGGCGATTCGATTTACCGGCTCTCCGAGGATATGTTCGGAGTTGTGCTGCCGGAGACTGACACGTTGAACGCCAAGCGCGTGGCGGTGCGGCTCCAGGAAGAATTACAGGGCGTGCGCGCGCACTTCAATTGTTCATTTGATCTGACCGCGCACAACTATCCGGAGCATGTGAAGAGCGCGCACGAACTGGAAGACATCGTGAAGTCCATGTTCCCTGAAGACGTGCCGGTGCCCGTCGAAGTACCCGTGGGCTAAGCGGCCGCCCCGGCGGCTGCGTTAACGAAGCGCCTGAGCCAGGTCGTCAATCAGGTCCCGCGGATCCTCTAACCCGATCGATACGCGCACCGTGCCCGGTGTCACTCCCGCCTTGCGCAGTTCTTCTGGGCTCATGTTGTAGTGCGAGCCGTAGATCGGAAGAATTACCAGCGACTCCACGCCGCCCAGGCTGGCGGCAAGAATGAAGAGCTTGGTGCGGTCGCAGAATCGGCGCGCGGCCGGCAAGCCTCGCTTGGCATCAAACGCCAGTATGGAGCCGAAGCCGCGCATCTGGCGGCGCGCCAGCGCGTGATGCGGGTGCGATTTCAAGCCCGGATAGTGGACACGCGCGACTTTCGGATGCTTCTCGAGGAATTTCGCGACGCGCATCGCCGTGTCGCATTGGCGCTCGATGCGCACGCCGAGAGTCTTGATGCCACGCATCAGCAGAAACGCCACTTCGGGATCCATCACGCCGCCGAAGTAACTTACCATATGGCGAATCCCCTCGATGCAGCGACGATTGCCGGCCACCACGCCGCCGAGCAGGTCGGAATGTCCCGAGAGTCCTTTGGTGACGCTGTGCACCACCATGTCGAAGTCGTATTCCACGGGATTCTGCAGAATAGGCGTGGCGAAGGTATTGTCGACGATGCTGATGAGATTATGTTTTTTCGCGAACCCACCGGCTTTGCGGAGATCGACCAGGTACAACGTGGGATTCGTCGGCGTCTCCACGTACAGGCAGCGCGTGCGGGGTGTGACCAGCTTTTCGATACCCTCGAGCGAAGAGTCCACCTGCCGCACGGTGATGCCGAACCGCGGGAAGAAGTCGCGCATCAAGCGATAGGCTCCGCCATAAACCTGCGAGGTGGAAATCACCTCATCGCCCTGTTTCAATACGCTCAGCAGGGCGCTGGAAATGGCTGCCATGCCCGCCGAGGTGACCACGGCATCTTCCGCTCCTTCAAGAGCGGCAATTTTCTTCGCGGCCGCGTCCAGCGTGGGATTGGCGTCGCGCGTGTACATGTACGACTTGCTCTTGCCTTCCGCCCAGCGCTTCAGTTCCTCTGTCGAGTTCAGTGCAAAGGTGGAGGAGCGGACAATCGCCGATGCGACCGGAGCGTCCACGCCGTGGCGCGGCGGCTCACCGGCGTGGATAGCGCGAGTGTCGGTGCGCAGGCGCGACAGCGGAGTTTTCTTCATACCCAGGATTATTCGCCTGCGCACCGCGATGCGGCAACCTCCAAATTGGCGCCGCGAAGCTTTAGACAAAAAGCTCCGCTTCGTGTGTCATACCAATGGCAAGAGTGGAGAGGTCCCGAGGGCTTGGACCTGAATCGACAAGCAGAGTCGCTGCAGGCGCTGTATCAGCGATACGGCGCGGCGTTGACTGCCTACGCCTGCAGCTACGGGTTGAACTTTGCCTCGGCCGAGGATGTGGTGCAGCAATTGTTTCTCAAGCTCCTCCGCGACGGCAATGAAATGCAGGCGCCAGCCGCCTATTTGCATCGCGCCGTGAGGAATGCGGCTCTGAATTTGAAACGCACCCGCGCGCGCGAAACTGAGTTACAGACAGGCGTCGTGTGGCTGACCCACGCGGCGGCGGAACCCGCGGAGATCGTGGCCTTGCAGGATGCACTTCGGCAGCTTCCGGAAGAGCAGCGTGAAACTGTGTTCCTGCGCGTGTGGAGCGGCATGACGCTGCAGGAAATCGCGGACACCACGGACCTACCTTTGAACACCGTGGCGTCGAGGTACCGCTATGCGTTGGAGAAACTGCGCTTGCAATTAGGGCAGAGATTCGAAGAAAGGGCGGGCCATGAAAAAAGAGGAGCAGGAACTGGAGAAATATCTGAGTGAGTTTCGGCCACGACCCGTGCGCCCACTTGGGATTGCCAACCGGACTGAGCGCGTGTGGGTCGGCAGACTGGCCGCGGCGGCCGCAGTGATTCTCTCGATTGGAATTGGGTTCTGGTATGCGGGGCATCCGCAAAAACACGAGGTGAAAAGCGGGCCAATCGCGGCTCAGCCGGCTGGCCAAAAAAGTGAGACCAGCGCCGCGGACCTAAATTCCATTCGTCTGACAAAACTCGCCCTGGACGATGAAAAGCGTTTTGAAACCGAACTCCAGGTGGCATCGCGAAGAATGCTGCCCGACTTTCGTTCGCCTGACAGTTCGCTGAAGGTTTTTGCGAAGGAGTAAAAAGATGCGCCGGAAAATGTCAATCATGATTTTGGCAGCGTTGTTATGCGGTGTGCAGTCCCCGGCCCGGGCGGAAGTGAAAACTCCGATGGAAACGCGCAATGCAGCACTCCGGTATTGGCAGGCCTTCGCCGAACTCCACGATCCTCCCGTAAACCAGGAAATGCGAATCGAAATGGAGAAGGTCCTTGCCGGTGAAGCGCCCTGGGATGAGAAGGCGTTGCGCGGCATTGTCGCCACCAATGAGGTGGCGCTGGGAATCATGCAGCGGGCGACCAAGCTTCCGGAATGCGACTGGGGCCTGGAATACAGGCGTGGCCCCGAGGCCTCGATGGCCATTGTCCCGCGGTCCTATGTTCTGGCGCGGCTGAACCTGCTGCTGGCGATACGCCAGTTGTCGATGGGAAAGTCTCAGGCGGCGGTCGATACGTGGATCGCCGGGATTCGCTTCGCGGAAGATCTTTCGAAGGGCGGTTCGCTGGTATTTGCGCTCACATCGAAGGGCGTGATGGTTTTGGAAATGCGTTCGATCGCGGTAGAAGTAAAAAAAGGGCTCCTGAATAACGCACAGAAGAAACAGCTTTATGCCGCCATAAGTAAATTGCCGGAGGGGGGCTTTGATTGGGGGAAGATCTGGGAGATCGAGGACAGCGGCCTATCGATTTTCTTCGAGCAGGTCCGCCAGGCTCAGGATCAACGCGGATTTTACGAGAAGATATTGGGGCAGGCAGCGCCGAAGGACTGCGTACCGCCGAATGCGCAGCAGATGAGCGCGTATCACGATTACATGAGAAAAGTCGCCGATGCCCTGCGGCTGCCGATTCCGATTGCCAAGACGCAAATCGAGGGCTTGGTGGCCGACCGCAAAAAAATCTGCTCCGCCATCGAAGTGGGGATTCCCTCACCGGAACGCACCAATGAGGCTCGGCAGGAAATAGCCTCTGCACGAGCGGACCTGCTGGCCGTCTTGCTACCGAAGTAAATTCTAGAGCGCCGGCATGGTGGAAATAAGTGCGCAGCCACGGTTAGACGTAAGCTGCGCACTTGCTCAAGCCAAATGCGCCAGCGCGGTCAGCGGCCCGTCGACGGGCCGGCCTTATGATGCGTGGTGGTATGGCTTGCCGCGCGTGAGTGGCCGGTGCTCCCAGCGGCGCCCGCCGCGAGCGCTTGCGGCGGTTGAGGAGGCGGAGGAGTCCCTCCGGCGGGAGGAGCGATAGCTGCTCCGGAAGGTGCCGTCATCCAGAATTCGATTTCCTGATAGGACATCGAGGCGGGTTGGAAGTAGCGTTCCTGCCAGTCGGGCGTGGTCTGCAAGCCCGACCAGGCGTTAGTTTGTTTCTGCTGCACCATGAAACGCCAGCGGTAATGGTCGTAAACGTCCATGATGTGTGTGGTGTAGGAGAGTGCGAGTGGCTGGTTCCCGCGGAAAATCAGCAGGTTTTCATCATTGGCGTAAGAAGCTTTGTAACCCTGGTTATGACTTCCGGTGATCACCACGCAATCGGTAGCGGACATCGGGTCGATGACCACAATTTTGTCGTGAATGATGGCGTGTGCCTTGGGAGAAGACTTCAGCAGCTCTTTTTTCCAGTAGGCGAATTCGTCGTTGATGGCCGTGGCGGCCACGCCGGTTTCATAAACGACGTCTGGGCCACTGGTGGCGCTGCGGTGATACAACTCGGTCGCGATCGGGTGCTGGTCGTCAAACTTCTGCATGGCCTGCGGATCGGTGGCGGCGCCGCGAATGAAGAGTTGCGGATTGTTCTCTTCGATCGCCTTGATCGGGTCGAGCACACTGGGCGTACCGGGCTCGAATTCGAGAAAAAGCACGGCCTGCCTGGCGCCATTGATCAGATCGAAGACTTCCTTCATGTCCGACGGCGCCGCGGGATTGGGCGGTTTGGTTTTCTGGTGGGTGTTGGGCGAAAACCAGATGGTGGTGTTGCCCGAGATATTCGGGTGATTATTCTGCGTACGGAAGTCCTCCGACTGCAACGCACTGACCGTATTGCCCGCCGCCACCGTATCCTGCTTCAGGCGATTCCAATAATCGAAGTAGAACTTGGCGATCGCGGGGTCATTCACGATCACGGAGTTGTTGCTCTGGGCGCAGAGCCCGGTGGAGGTCCAGTTGGTGCTGCCGGCGAGCACGGAAACCGGCGTGTCCGAGGCGTCTAGGTATACGACGAATTTGTTGTGGCCAATATGGGCCGAGGTGAACATGCGGTTGTAAATGTCCACGCCGGCGGCTTTCAGCTCTGCACGGCTGTTCTTGTTGGTCGAATCGTTGGTGCCCGCCGTAGATAGGACAATGTGCACTTCATTCTTTGCCTGAACCAGCGCATCGATCAGCTCCTGATCGTCTAACTCGTACAGCGCGCAGTAGCATTTGCCGCCGGAAGTCTGCGCCCGCTGCAGAAGTGATCTCAACGCGTCAATCATCTGGCCGGCCAGGCTGTCTCGGAGGCTGTCGCCGGGCGTCTGGATATGCTCGGTCAGCTTCTGGTAATTCGGCGCGCCGCTCGCGCCCGGGGGAATCATGTGACTGATATGTTGCGTGGAGAGGATGCCGTTGTTGAAATAAGCCAGCACGTTGTTGGCGGTGTCGGGCGTGAGGTTGACGACATCGGACGTGAGCAGCAGGTCGGTATCGGGTGCCAGATTGTCGGGGGTGCCGATCATGGGAATCACTTGATATTGATAGCGCCCGCCAGGTTTGGCTGTAAAATCGCGCCAGCTGAACTTCTGCACCGGCCAGATGTCGGTGTTCTTGGGCTGCCAGTTCTGGTTGCTTCCTCCTTGCCAACCCACCCATGCGGGGAGAGGCGCGAAGGAGGGAGACGGCTGGTTTAGGTCTTTGCGGCGAACCGTAAAGCCGAGGCACTGAAGAATGGCTTTTTCGTACTGCCAGGCCAGAAATACCACGTCGTTGTTGTGTAGCGTGACGATTTTTCCGGAATTGGGCATAGGGTCTCCTTTGTCGACTTGAAGGAACGCGAATCGAGGACGGAAATCCCGCCCGAATGTTGCGCGGCGATGAGAAGTCGCAGCGGGGAGAGGAGGCCGCGGACCGAATCGTCGGCCGAAGGCGCGATCAGGTCTGAGCGGGCAGCCAACAACCGGGAACGAAGATCATCCGGTCAGGAGATATACGCCCGCGTTGTTATCTTGTCAAGTAAAGCCACTGTTACGGTCAGCGTCCGTCCACCCAAACGCACCGCCGCGCGAATAGAAACGCCCGAAGCGAGCCGTAACTCGATATAGAATTCGACGAGGCTGCCGATTTAGCCGCAAGCCATAAGAACTGAGGATGTCGAATGACCTGGGATGCACTGAGCGCAGAAAACGCCTCGCGATGGGCGAGTTGGCTATGGGCGCTTCTGCTCGCCGTGTGGGTGTTGTTGTGGTTCGGGATGAAGAAGGCCAAGAAACTCGAGTCGCCCCTGCAGAGGGTGCAGCACGTGATTCCCGTTACCTTGGGATTCTGGCTCATGTTTGGAAATTTCGCGGATTGGGGCTGGCTGAAGACACGGCTTCTTCCGAGCGTTCCGGCCTTCTGGATGACGGGCTTGCTGGTTACCGTGCTCGGCATCGGCATCGCGATTTATGCGCGTCTCAGCCTGGGCTCGAACTGGAGCGGCATGGTCACCCTGAAGACCGGGCACGAACTAATCCGCACGGGCCTGTACCGAGCGGCACCCCATCTACACCGGAATTCTGCTGGGCATGGCCGGGACTGCAATGATCCGAAGTCACCTGCGAAGCTGGCTCGGGGTGGGGGTGGTTTTAGCCAGTTTTTACTTCAAGGCGCGGCGCGAAGAGCGCTTCCTGCGGCAGGAATTCGGTAAGGAATTTGAAGCGCACCAGCGGCAAACGGGAATGTTTCTGCCGAAGTGGACCTGAAGCGGAAGAGGCGAGAAACAGAGATTCCCGGGGCATCCCGACCAAGGGACAGGTTCCATATCCCATTCAAAGTACTGTAAATAAATGATTTAAAAATTGGCCCTGTACTTCTCTTCCGTTGAACCGGACCAAGGCCAGTTCTTATAATTTAAGTCCCAACCCGCCTAGTCCAATTTGAAGCGTACGGGCTTGGCCGCCCGTGTCTAAAACCGGAGGCGAGGGAAGCGACGCCCTCGAATTGCGAATGAGAACGACGCTCAAACTATTACTGCTGGCCCTGTTGGTGAGCCCTGCGGCCCGGGCGCAGGGGCCGGTGGTGGCGGGCATCGCGCCGGTGCTAGAGGCGGGATTCGGCTATTCGTACGTGGACGCGAAGGTGCCGTCGCAGGGTACGCTTGGGATCAATGGCGTCCAGGGGATTTTCAACGGCGACGTCAGCCGGCACTTCGGCGTGAAACTGGATGTCGGGTACTCGCGCTCCTTCGACGCTTTCCACTCCGGCCGCACCGCCGACATGCTGACGTACATGGGCGGACCAGTGTTCTATCCCCTTCGCGGGCGGAATTACAACGTTTATGCCCATGTGCTTCTGGGCGGCGCGCGGGAAACGGGCGTGAATTACACACCGACTGGCCAGGTCGTCCTCGGGTATGTGAACCAGTTTGCCTGGGCCGGTGGCGTGGGATTCCAGCGCCGGATGACAACTTCCTGGTCCGTACGGATCGGCGCGGACTACATGCGGACCGCGTTCTTTGACGAAAACCTGGTGGTACAACGGCAGAACAATCTTCGCGGGTCGGTCAGTTTGATTTACACCTTCGGCGAACGCGAGTAATTTCGCTGGGCTATTCGTCCAACTCAACTCGTCGCGGCAATCTGGTAGAGATACTCCACATAAGAAAGCGTGGCTCCGTCGAGGCCGCGCAGTTTCGGCTCGCTCGACTCGATCAGGTAATACTCGTTGGGCGCGTGCGCCCCGTTGCCGTGTCCCAGGCCGAAGTGTCCCGCGGGGAGCTTCAGCGGCGCGCCGGTGAACACAAAGCCGGGCCAGGAGCCAGCTAGCCGCGGCAGCGCGACGGGATCGATGCCTTCCTGCTTGTAGACCGCTTCCTCGGCTTTGCAGATCCCCGCATCCATCGGCGTAGTGGTCGGATCGTAACCGCCGGTCACGTTCACTTCGATATCGCCAAAACCGTGCTTCGCCAGATGATCTTTCAGAGCGGCGACAGCGCCATCTTTGGTCATGTCGGGAACCAGCCGCATATCGATTTTCGCCAAGGCGCGTCCGGGCAGAATAGTCTTGCCGCCGGGCCCGGTGTAGCCGCCGACTAAACCCTCGATGTTGATCGTCGGCTGTGACACGAGCATTTCCAACGCCTGCTCAAAGTTGGCGTCGTGCATCCAGCGGCTCACGCCCAGTTGTTTTTTGGCGCTGGCTTCGTCGAGACGCTTTGCCGCCGCCTCGATCATTTTCTTTTCGGCGGAGCTGAGCGATTTGGCCTTTGCAGCATACCCTTCGATGGCGATGCTGTTGCCATCCGGCGACACCAGCGAAGCGAGCGCCTCCACGAGATGCCATGCAGGACTGTCGAGGCGGGCCTTGTTGCTGGAATGGACGTCACGCACTGGGCCGCGTCCCCACTTTTCTCCACTGGAGATCAATTCCAGCTCCACAACGCCCTTCGCTCCGTAGAAAACCGTGACCTGGCCGTCGAGATCCTGCGAGGCGAACGGCATGAAGACGCCAACACTCTTCGAAAATGCGGACTGAATCTCCGGCTTGTGGACGATCTGGGGGAAATGCGGCGAGCCGATCTCTTCTTCGCCCTCCGCGACGAAAACAAAATTTACGGGCGGTTTCTTGCCCGCGCCTCGGATTGCGTGAATGGCGGCCAGGAACGTGGCTTCCGGACCTTTTTGATTCACAGCGCCACGGCCGACGACCACTTTGCCGAGACCCGGCTTATCGGCCAGCGCCGCTTCGAATGGCGGCGAAGACCATTCCTTCGGGTCGGCCTGCTTCACGTCATACATGTAGTAGATACCGAGGGTTATCGGCGCGCCGGCATCCAGCGTCGCGTACACCCCGGGCTGGCCGTCGGTGGGAACCTTCGTGATATTCGAAAAGCCGGCGTCTTTCAGCATGTCCATCATGAGCTGGCAGCCTTCATTCATGCCGCGATTCTCCGCGGCGATGGAGGGCTGGCGAATCCATGTTTGCAGCCGAGTGAGCGATTCCTCGTGGCGTTTCGTGATTTGCACCCGGATTGCGGCCGTATCGTCGGGCGAGAGCGGCGGCCGGGCCCAGATCCAGCGTGGCAAAGCCAGAGAAGCGGCGCCAACCGCGGCGGCTGCTCCTGCACCTTGAATAAAGTTTCTGCGTTGCGAATTGGCGTTTTCGTCCATGGGTGATCTCCGATGCAGAGGTTTCCGTAAATGAGAATGAATTGTGCGTGATGGCAGGGAGGTTAGTCGAAAACCGGGCGCGAGGCAACCGCTGTGCTAGAGTCCGCTGTGCTAGAGTCAAAGCCGCAAAGTGCAGTGCATTGCCGGAGGCTTGGAATGGCTCAGCGGAGAACAGAGGGAGTGACGCGGCGAGAATTTTTGGCGCAGGCGGGAAGCGCGGCGGGAGCGGCGATGCTGGGACAGTTCGCGTCAACGTCACGGGTTGTCGCAGCGGCGTCTCTAGCGGAACTGGTCTCATGGAACGCACTGGAGCTCTCGCAAAAAATCAGAGCGAAGCAGGTCTCATGCGTCGAAGTGATGCGGGCGTATTTGGAGCACATCGAGCGAATCAATCCCAAAGTAAATGCCATCGTGTCGTTGCAGCCTGCCGATATATTGCTGCAACAGGCGAAGGAACGCGATGTGCAACTGGCGCGCGGCGAGTACCTTGGCTGGATGCATGGTTTCCCGCATGCCGTGAAGGACCTGGCAGCGACCAAAGGGATTCGAACCAGCAACGGATCGCCGCTGTTCGATTCCGTTCCCGATCAGGACGAGATCTTTGTGGATCGGCTGAGGCGGAATGGCGTAATCCTGATCGGTAAAACTAATGTTCCAGAGCTTGGCTTTGGGTCGCAATCGTACAATCCGGTGTTCGGCACGACGCTCAATGCGTACGACCAGACGAAATGTGCGGGCGGCAGCAGTGGAGGTGCGGCGGTCTCATTGGCGCTACGGATGCTGCCGGTTGCGGATGGCAGCGACATGATGGGCTCGCTGCGGAATCCTGCGGCGTTCAACAATGTGTTTGGTTTTCGACCATCCTTCGGGCGTGTACCGAGTCATGGTGGGGAACTATTTCTGCACACGCTGAGCGTGGAGGGGCCGATGGGGCGCTCGGCCACTGACGTGGCCCTGCTGCTGAGCGTGATAGCGGGCGCCGACGCGCGCGCGCCGTTTTCGATTGAACAGTATCCCGCGATGTTCACGCAGCCTCTGAAGCGCGATTTCAACGGAACGCGGATTGCCTGGCTGGGGAATTTCGACGGCTACTTGGCAATGCAGTCCGGAGTTTTGGAGTTGTGCCAGAAATCGTTCAAAGCCTTCGAGTCGTTCGGATGCACCGTGGAGCCCGCGAAGCCAGATTTCGATATGGCCAAGCTATGGGAAGCGTGGCTTACGCTGCGGCATAGCTTAAGCGCTGGCGGACTGGCCGCGTTTTACAACGATCCGGCAAAGCGCGCGAAGCTGAAGCCGGAAATTCAGTGGGAAATTGAGGGCGGGCTGAAGGTGACGGCGCTGGAATTTCAGCATGCGTCGCAGATTCGTTCGGATTGGTATCGCGCATTGTTGAAGCTGTTTCAAACATACGACTACGTGCTTCTGCCTAGCGCTCAAGTATTCCCGTTTGACGCGCAGGAACACTGGCCGAAAGAGATCAACGGAAAAAAGATGGATACCTACCATCGCTGGATGGAGGTGGTGATTCCCGCGACGATGGCAGGAGTGCCGGCGATCAATGTTCCCGTGGGTTTTGGTCCGAGTGGCCTGCCCATGGGGATGCAGGTGATCGGCAAGCCGCACGCGGATTGGGCTGTTTTGCAGATGGTGCATGCGTACGAGCAGGCGGCGCCCTGGACGCGGGATCATCTGCCGCCGTTGCTGAAGACGGCCGCGTGATGGCGCATCACGCCCACTTCTCTCGATAAAGACAGCGCTCACTTCGAATCAATGGCGCGGATTCTTCGCGGCTTGGGGCGGCTGGGCGCTCGATGGCATGGATTCGTTCATCTTCGCGCTAGTGATGGTGCCGGCGACGCGTGAACTGCTGCCGCGTACCGGATTGAAAAACGATATAGCCAGCGTGGGATTTCAGTGCGCCTCGCCAGTAGAGTGATTATCTGTCCTGGAATGGAACCTTATTGGTAACGTCGAAAAGGGGGACCAACTGGGCTGTATGCGTACACAGCTTAAAGAAACGCCCCGCCGGCGAAGGATGCACCAGCGGGGCTCTTGAACTGCGATCGTTCTATGCTTCTTCTTCGACGAGGGCTTCGCCGTGCGCGGCCTTGTGCGCCGCGATGACCTTGTCCGCGAGCTCACCCGGAACATAGTCGTAGTGGGAATATTCCATGGAGTAGCTGGCGCGGCCCTGGGTCATCGAGGTGAGGTCCGTGGCGTAGGAAAGCATTTCCGCCAGCGGCACGAGCGCTTTCACGATGACGTTATGCCCGCGCGATTCGCTGCCTTCAATGCGCCCGCGGCGCGAACTGAGGTCGCCCATCAAATCGCCGGAGAACTGGTCGGGTGCGTAGACTTCCACGTGCATGACCGGTTCGAGCAACGACGGGCGTGCCTGCCTCATGGCTTCCTTGAACGCCAGCGAGCCGGAAATCTTGAAGGCCATATCGGACGAATCGACGTCGTGATATTTGCCGTCATAGAGGGTGGCGCGGAAATCGGTGACTGGAAATCCCGCGAGATAGCCTCGGGCAGCGGATTCGCGAATGCCACGTTCGACGGAAGGGATCCAGTTCTTGGGAATCGCGCCGCCGAAGACATCGTCGACAAACTCGATGCCCTTGCCGCGTTCGATGGGTTCGAACTTCACGCGGCACACGCCGAATTGCCCGTGCCCGCCGGACTGTTTCTTGTGCTTGCCCTCGGCATCGGCCTTGCCGCGAATGGTTTCGCGGTAGGGCACCTTGGGCGGTTTTAATGTGAGCTGCACGTTGTAGCGCTTCTGCAGCTTCGCCACGACAACCTCGACGTGCTGCTGTCCGTTGCCCGCCAGCAGAAACTCTTTGGTTTGCGGGTCGCGCGAGAAGCGCAGCGCGGGATCCTCTTCCATGATCTTGTGAATGGCCACGCCGATCTTGTCTTCGTCGGCGCGCGTCTTGGGCTCGACCGCGAAGGTGATCGAGGGTTCGGGCAGCTTTGCCGGGGCGTAGTAAATCGGCGCATTCTTGTCGCCGAGCGTGTCGCCGGTAACGGTTTCCTTCAACTTTGCGATGGCACCGATGTCGCCGGCATGCAGTTCCTGAATTTCCGTGAGCTGCTTTCCCTGGACCAGCATGGTGTGCTGCAAACGCTCCGGGAGATTGCGATTGAAGTTCTGCAGCGTGGCGTCGTTTTTCAGCACGCCGCTCTTCACCTTGAAGTAGTTGATACGCCCAGCGAAGGCATCGGCCAGCGTTTTGAACACGAACAAGGAGACCGGCTGGCTGTCGTCATACTTGCGGTCGATGCGGTCGCCCTTGCCGCCTGGTTCCGTGTAGCCCACTTGCGCGTGCTCATCGGGATGCGGGAACACATCGGCGAGGAAAGTGAGCAGGCTGGCGTTGCCAACGTTGCGCGTCGACGAAATCATCAGCACCGGAACAATCTTCTCCGCCACAATCGCTTTGCGCACCGCCGGAATCAAGTCGTGAATCGGAATGGTGCCTTCGCGGAAAAATTCTTCCATCATCTCGTCGTCGCCTTCGGCAATCATTTCGACGAGCTTCCCGTGCGCTTCTTCGGCCTCATCCTTCAGGGCGTCGGGAATATTTTCGATTGTGGCCTTGCCGTCGCCGTCGGGCGTGTACATGTGCGCCTTCATGGAAACCAGATCGATCACGCCACGAAATCCTTTTTCCGTGCCAATGGGCATCTGCAGAGCAACGACGTTGCGGCCGAAGAGTTCGACCAGCGATTCCATGCAGCGCTCGAAATCGGAGAGCTCGCGGTCCATCCAGGTGAGGATGAAGGCGCGGGGAACGTCGTACTCGGCGCAATAATCCCAAACTTTTTCGGTGGTGACCTGCGGGCCGACGTGCGCGTCGATGGTGATCAGAGCGGCGTCGGCGGCGATGAGCGAGGCTTTCGTTTCGGTAATGAAGGTGGAATAGCCGGGCAGGTCGATCAGATTGAGTTTGACGGTGTTGCCGGCGCAGAGCGTGCAGGCCCACTCGGCGGAGGCAAGACCGGTTTGAATGGATATTTTCCGTGCGATTTCTTCTTCGTCCCAATCGGTGGTGGTGCTGCCTTCCGCAACTTTGCCGAAGCGCGGGGTGGCTCCGGCGGTGAAGAGCAACGACGACACCAGTTGCGTCTTTCCGGTGCCGCCGTGACCTACAATGCCAACGTTTCTGATGTCCTTGGTTTGATAGATTTTCATTACAGACCTCCGCGAAGGTGTGACCTACAAGGTCACCAGGCGATGGTCCGCCGATAAAAAAGCAGGCGCGGGCCTGCGCCTGGCGAGGATGAAGGTTTCTTGAAGGAGAGCGCGGCCCTGCCCTGGGTCCCGGTAAGCGGGGCGAAGGAGAATCGAAAAATCCCTGGTCCGCTCTTCTTAACGGGCCGATGCTAACACAGGGAAATGGGCGCGGCAATGACGGGGTCACTTATTGTTGGTAGCACACGATATGACCGGTTGAATTAGCACACGAAATGTCCGCTTTACAGCGGGCCGTTAGGGTAGGCCTAGCAGCCGGAGGGGCGGCATGGAGACTTACCCGAGGGCGGCAGTGGAGCGGGCTATGAAACTGCAAGAGGTAATTTTGCGAGCGCTGGCGAGGAAGATTACGTGGGCAGAGGCGGCAGAGATTGGGACATGACGGGGTCACTTGGGCGAGTCGAGCGAGGGAAAGTCTGCCTTCAGAGACAGCTTGCTCGATTTTGGCAAGTCCAAAGTCCGCGAGAAGTCCGTAAACCCGCGTAATTTCAGCACGATCGCGTGCGTGCCAGCGGGAAGACGCAGGGTGGCGGGCGTGTTGCCCAGGAATTTGCTGTCGACATAGATTTCCGCGCTGTCGGGCAGGGACGTGATCGAGATGGTCGCGAAGGCCGAAGACGGGGCGACGACGGGTGGGTCCGGGGCGGTGGCAGAGGTTTCCACCAGTGGCTCCTCCGAATCCATCGGCGCAGCTTCATCGGGCTTTTTTGCTTTTGCCGTGAACGAGTTGGGCGCCAGGCCGGGATAAAAGCGCTGCAGAACCGCAAGCAGGTCGGAAGAACTGAGCGCGAAACCGATTCCAGTAACGTTTTTGCGGATCACCTTCAGGGTGTTCAGGCCGAGGACTTCGCCGCGCGCGTTGACCAGCGGGCCGCCGGAATTTCCGGGGTTGATGGGCGCGTCGGTTTGAATCCATGTGCCGGGCCCCGCGGCGGGAAACCTTCCGATAGCGCTGACGATGCCTTTCGTGACGCTGAAGAGCATGGCGTCGCCGGGATTGCCGATAACCATTACGGATTCGCCCTGGCGGACGAGCGAAGTATCGGCCAGGGCGAGATACGGAAATACTAAATCGGCCGAGGGAGGTTCGGCCTTCACCAATGCAATGTCCAGGTCCGGATCGATGAACGCCACTTTCGCCGGTAATTGCGCACCCGAGGGAAGCACGGCCGTCAACGAGGAACCGCCGCGGGCCACATGAGCGTTTGTGGCAATTACGCCGGTATCGGTGACGAAAAAGCCGGAGCCCGCGACATCCAGGGCCTTCAGACAAACCACGGCGGGCTTGGTGCGGCGAACCAGTTCCTCAAGCGAGAGTTCGGGCGCGATGGAAGAGGGTTGTACGGAACGCACGGCAGCCACAGCGCCCGTGAATGTGCTGGCAATGGTCTCGAGGTCGACATGGAAATGGTCGGCCTTGAATAGCCAGTATTGGCCGTGATGACGGCCGTGGAGATCGATCCAATCCATCGGCCCTTCCGTGAGGGCAACTTCGCGAGTAGCAAAGCCAGGCAGCGAAACACGCGCCACCATGGGATGCTCGAGCCGTTGGCCAAGCGCGGTGTGCGTGCGATGAAAATAGCCGCCGGGGAAACTCTTCTCCAGCGGGGTAATGCCGACGGGAATGCCGTCAAGTTCGACGCTGGCGCCGGGCGGATTGCTGGTGATTTTCAGGGAATCCGCGGCGGCAGTGGTAGGGAGGCACAGAGAATAGGCGTAAAGGAACAGGCCAAACGGCAGAGCGAGGGGGGAGCGACGAGAGAGGGAATGCATCGCGAGGGGCCTCCCTTATTGCGCATAGTATACTCTTATATAAATAAATATAACAGTAACGCTGCCTTGCCTACCGGTCAGCCTGTGGCGCGTACCCGGCACAATGCAGCACCGGCAAGCGGGGATACTTGGCGAACGAGGGATCGGACTGCGAGAGTTGGCAAAGAAGAAATTGCGAGCCCTTTGTGGATTGGATGCGGCGCGCGTGAAGGCAATGGGCGCACAACCCTAGCGCGGTGGAGTCTTGCGGTTCGTGAAGCCGTTCCGACATAACGCGAGGTCAGTTCGGCTTCGCTGGCACCGAAGCATCGGCAGGCGGTGCTGTGGAAGGCGGCGGATTCGGCTTGCCGAAACGCGATTCGTCGATCGGAACGTTCAGTTCGATCTTGTTGGCGGTGATCCTCTGGATTTCATCTGTACCCGGCTGCCGAGATTCGATGAGAAAGGCGAATTTCAAGCCGCTCACATCGCGAAAATCGTGAAACACTTCTTCCCATTGCACCTCATGATCCGCGATTTTGCGCGCGCCCTCCCACTTGAGCAGTAAATGCGTATCGGCGTCGAAATAGAAATAGCTGACGTCGCCGGATTTGTTGGTGAGCTTGATTTTGTAGGTGGTCTTGCCCAGCACTTCCTCTTTGTCGACAAATTCCAGCTGATTTCCCTTGGATTTGTAATCGACGAAGGGGCCGTCGAAATCCGTCTCGTCATAAATCGCCGCCAGATCGGTGGGAGACATGGGCAGGACGGCGGGATTCGGCGTGAACGGATTGTAGACCCAGCCTTTGTCCTTGCCGTCGTAGGAACGAATCATAGTCTGGCCGTTGATGGTCAGTTCGGTATGCAGCTTGAGAGGACGTTCATGCTCCACCAGGAAAGGACCTTCCGCGCCGGGCCCGAAAGAGACCGTTCCCATGACCCGCTGGGTCTTGACCCCCTTGATTTTCGCAAGCCCGCCTCGCGCCTCGATGTAGCCCTTGACCACGTCGTCCGCGGTTTGTGCGGGGAGGGAACGGGCCAGCAGGGTGAAGGCGGCGAGCAGAAGGAGTTTTCGCATCATGGTCTTCCTGGGCCGCGGGCGAAGGTGCGGGCCAGTTAAATGGTAGAGGCAGAAGGAATGAGGGTCAACTGAACGTTCCTTTGACAGCGCGAGCGCATTCGCGTTCGCCTTGTCGCAGGCGGGCATGACCGGTTCGTCGTGGTGCCCGTGGTGCAATTCGTCCTCGAGTTGGCGGAGCAAAATCCGGAGCGGCAAATCGTCGTGGTCATCCCGGAGTTGGTGGAAGAAAAGCGGTACGAATACGCGTTGCACAATCAGCGCGCCAGATTGCTGGAATGGACACCGCTCGCGATGGCAACAACAGGATTTTCACAGTGGCGTCGCCGTATTATTTTTCAATCGCAACGCACCCGGTACGGTGGCGTTTTCATCAATCTCGCGCCAGACCGCGTTAGAACGTATAGAGTCTGAAGCGAGGCGTAGCTTTGGGTGTGAGGAGAAGACGATGAGGAGATGCGTGTGGTTGCTGGCGGCGACGCTGCTGCGGGTGAGCTGCGCCTTCGGCCAGAGCAGCGTACTCGAAGTGAAGAAGCTGCGATGCGAATACAAGAGCGATCCTGTGGGAATCGATGTGCCGAAGCCGCGCCTGAGCTGGCAATTGAGCAGCACGGAAAAGAATGTGCTGCAAACGAGTTATGAAGTGCGCGTGGGGGAATCGGAAGCCGCACTGGCGAAGGGGAAGATGAGTTGGGCCAGCGGAAAGCAGATGTCGGACGAGTCGGCGCATGTGGAGTATGGAGGGCCGGCGCTTGAAAGCGGCCACATTTATTACTGGCAAGTGCGTGCGGGCGACAATCACGGGCACACTTCGGACTGGAGCAAAACAGCGAAGTGGGAGATGGGATTGTTGGAAGCGGCGGACTGGCATGCGAAGTGGATTACGCCGGATCTGGTGGAGGATGAGAAAAAGTCCAATCCATCGCCGCTGTTGCGCCGCGAATTCACGGTGAAGAAACAAGTAGCGAGGGCGAGATTGTACGCGAGTGCGATGGGACTGTACGAAATGCAGTTGAACGGGAAGCGCGTGGGCGACCAGTACTTCACACCAGGATGGACCGCGTACGATTTTCGCTATCAATACCAGACCTTTGACGTCACGGCGATGGTGAAGGACGGCGGGAATTGCCTGGCGGCGATGCTGGGCGATGGCTGGTTCCGCGACCGGTTGGCGTGGAACGAGCGACGCAATGTGTACGGGAAGAAAGTAGCGCTGCTGGCACAGCTGGAGATTACCTACGCCGACGGAACAGAGGAAATTGTGGGCAGCGACGAGAAATGGAGGGCGTCGACGGGCGCGGTGCTGGAGTCGGACATCTACAACGGCGAAACGTACGACGCGCGGCTGGGGAAAACCGGCTGGAGCGAAGCGGGATTCGACGACAAGGAATGGAAAGGCGTAACCGTGATGGGTTCGGTGAAGGCCAAAGTCGTCGCGCCGTCCGGCCCGCCGGTGAAAGCGATCGAAGAGGTCAAGCCAGTGAAGGTGATCAAAACGCCGGCTGGCGATACCGTGCTGGACATGGGACAGAACATGGTGGGATGGATGCGATTCCGTGTGACGGCTCCGGCGGGAACGACCGTTACTCTGCGGCACGCCGAGGTGTTGGACAAGGAAGGCAACTTCTACACCGCGAATCTGCGCTCGGCGAAGGAGACCATTCGCTACACAACCAAGGGCCAAGGCGTGGAAGTGTTCGCGCCGCATTTTACGTTTCAAGGATTCCGCTACGTGGCGGTGAGCGGCTGGCCGGGCGAGATAAAGCCCGAAGATTTCACGGGTGTGGTGGTGCATTCGGAGATGGAACGAACCGGAACGTTCGAGAGCTCGAGCGAGTTGCTGAATCAGCTGGAGCACAACATCCTTTGGGGGCAGAGAAGAAATTTTCTGGACGTGCCGACGGATTGTCCGCAGCGCGACGAAAGGCTGGGCTGGACGGGCGATGCACAAGTGTTTGCCGCAACGGCGTCGTTCAACCACGATACGGCGGCGTTTTACACCAAGTGGCTGAAGGATGTGGCGCTGGACCAGGAAGACGATGGCGCGGTGCCGTTCGTGATTCCGAACGCATTGTCGCATGATACGAGGAAAGGCGAAGCGGCATCGGCCGGCTGGGCGGATGTGGCGACCGTGGTGCCGTGGACGGTGTATCAGGCGTTTGGCGACAAGCGAATTCTGCAAGAGCAGTACCCGAGCATGAAGGCTTGGGTGGAATACATGCGGAAGCAAGCGGGCGAAAGATATATCTGGAGCAGCGGATTCAGTTTTGGGGATTGGCTGGCCTTTGCCACGACGGATTCCGACTATCCCGGTGCGACGACGGACAAAGACTTCCTGCAGACGGTGTATTTTGCATATTCGACGGAATTGCTGGCTAAGACCGCGGAGGTGCTGGGGAAGAAAGAAGATGCGGCGGAGTATACGGCGCTGGAAGAAAAGATCAAAGCCGCGTTCCTGCGGGAATTTGTGTCCGCCAATGGCAGAATCTCGCCGAACGCACAGACGGCTTACGCGCTGGCGCTGGAGTTTGCCCTGCTGCCGGAATCGATGCGGAAAGAAGCGGCGGCGCGGCTGGCGGCGGATGTGCGCAAGTTCGGCCATTTGACGACGGGGTTCCTGGGCACGCCGGTGTTGTGCAAGGCGCTGAGCGACAATGGCTATCTGGATGAAGCGTACCTGCTGCTGAACCGAAAAGAGTATCCCTCATGGCTGTATCCGGTAACCCAGGGCGCGACGACCATCTGGGAACGCTGGGACGGGATCAAGCCGGACGGCAGTTTCCAGAATCCGGAAATGAATTCGTTCAATCATTACGCGTATGGAGCGATCGGCGACTGGATGTATCGGGTGGTCGCGGGAATTCAGATCGACGAAGGCAAACCGGGATACAAACACATTGTGATCGAGCCGCGCCCAGGGGGCGGATTGACGCATGCGAAGGCCTCGCTGGAAACGATGTACGGGCTGGTTGCGGCGGGCTGGGAAAAAACCGGCAAGCATCTGACCGTGAAAGTGCAGATTCCCGCGAATACGACGGCAACGGTGAAGCTGCCGGGCGGAAGAGTGGAAGAAGTCGGTTCGGGGGAATACGAGTTTCACTAGAGGCTCTCATTAGGAAACGCAGCGCTCAGCGGCTAGACAGTTTGCGGAAAAACCTACTATCCATCATTCCGAACGGAGTCTGCGGAGTGAGGAATCTCTCTTTTCCTGAATCTACGGCAAAGAGAGATTCCTTGCTTCGCTCGGAAAGACGAGTGAAATACTTTTTCCGCAGACTGTCCAGCTTCGCGGGAGTTCGTCGGCCGCTCGGCAAGGCTGAAGCCGTGCCCTCCAGTACGTGGTTTAATGGGACGGGCTCGATGCACTAGCCGCAGATCACGAAAGGCACGAGCTTGTCGCAGTGCTGGCGCTGGTGCAGACGCTGCAGAACTCGTTCGACGGCGGCGACGGTCCGGACGACGTCTTCCTGGGAAGTCTGCCAATTGGAAACGCTGATGCGCATGGCGCGGCGGCCATCGCGAGTAGTGGTGCCGGAGAAAAACGAAGTACCTTCCGCGGCAATCTCCGCGATTACATGATCGGTCCAGGTGTTGGAAGGCGTTGCGGAGGAATCAGGGAAGGTGACAAGTCCCTGATTGATGATGGGGCGGCTCAACACCTCCACGCCTTCCAACTCTTCCAGCGCGGCAACCAGGCTGGCCGCGCAATCGCAGCAGCGCTCGATCATTTCGCGCAAACCAGCGCGGCCGAGTTCACGCAGAGCGGCGTAGGTGGCGAAGCCGCGGGCACGCCGCGAAAATTCCGGATTCCAGTCCATTGGCTCGCGCACCTCTTCCTGTTGCGCGAGGTAACTCGCCTGGCAGCTCATGGCGGCGCGGTGCGCTTCGGGTTCGGCAACGAATGCGTAGCCGCAGTCATAAGGAACGTTGAGCCATTTGTGGCCGTCGGTGGCCCAGGAGTGGGCGCGCTCGATTCCGCGAACGAGATGATTGAAGCGCGGGCTGACGGCGGCCCACAGACCGAACGCGCCATCGACGTGAACCCAGGCGCCGTGTTGGCGGGCAATCGGAATGAGCGTTTGAAAATCGTCGAAGCTGCCGGTGTTTACGTCGCCGGCCTGGAGCAAAACAATCGCTGGCCGGCCGGCGTTTGCCCGCAGGGCCAGTTCGAGAGCGGTGGCGTCGAGCGCGCCGGACTCGTTGAGTGGCAGGGTGTGCAGAGAGTCGCCGCCGAATCCAAGCAGGCGAAGGGCACGGTCGATGCTGGAGTGGCGCTCGCCGCAGAAAACGCGGATTTGCGGCGAACCGCTCATCCCCTGGCGCTCGACGTCCCAGCCGTGATTTTTGAGCAGCCAGCTACGCGCGGCGGCAAGGCAGGTGCTGTGAGCCATCTGGCAGCCAGTGACCAGCGCGAACGAACTGGAAGAGGGAAGGCCAAAGAGATCGATGAGCCAGGAGCCAACCGCTTCTTCCACGATGGCTGCGGCGGGACTAACGCTGCACAGGCCAGCGTTCTGATCCCACGTGGAAGTGAGCCAATCGGCCGCCAGGGCCGCAGGCAAGCATCCACCGACGACCCAGGCGTGAAAGCGCGCGTTGGCGGAATTATTGAGCCCACCGTCAACGTCGCGAGCGAGATCGGAAACCACTTCTTCCGGCGGAAGCGGATGGTGATTGAGAGCCTTGCAGAGGCGAGTGCGAAGCGTCTGCACCGAGGCGGTGGCGGCCACGGGAATGTCATCGACGGTGTGGAGATACTTCAAGGCGTAGTGCATGGCTCGTGCCAGAGCGGGAGTGAATTCTTTGCGCATGGCGTTTGGCCTCCGGTAGCGGAAGTTCTTCGTACCGAATGTATTAGATGGTGGAGAGGGCGGATTTGTCCTTTGGCAAAACTGAAATCTGGCTGTGATTTTTCTGAAACAAGGAGGTCAAAATTGTTTCCTGGAAATCTGACAAGGATTTGACATCGATTTGATACGCGGCAACCGGGGTTTTTGCTAGCGTGGTTACGCCGCGTATTTCTTGGAACGGCGAGCTTTCTCAGCGACTCGCACGTTCCCCAGCAAAGCGTGACCGCCACCCTGCTTTGCTCGACCAATCTCGACCCAGAGGATGAGGAGAGGAAATGAACGTGCTCGAGCAATTTCCGTGGAAGTCTAATGATCAGGAGCGCGAGAATTCGTGCGCGCACGACGCATTGGAACATCCGATCGTATTTGTGGAGCGGTTCTGGCAATGGAGGGATTCGCTCTATGTTGTGGCCTATCGCGTTCTGGGCGACTCCCGGGCCGCGACGGATGCTGTGGAAGCGTGTTTCCGGAAGGCTTGTCCAAGGCCGCCGCGATTCGTGTCGGACGGCGAGTTTGGGAGCTGGTTAGTCAGGGTCCTCCTGGACGAAGCTTTGCTTGCCCGGCGCCGGGAGTTGGCCCTGAGGAGCTTTTGTCGTCACGCAGTTGTGAAGGCGCCCGATGGTGTAGCACTGCGAGGCCAGGGGACCGACGACCTCTGGTGCCTGGAAACCATGCTGTAGGAAAAATCAGAACAAATTCAGAAGTTGCAAAGGACTTCCGCGCCGGCAATGCGCGTAAATGGCACCGAGAGAAAGTTCGGTAGCCATACGGCATTTTGCATACGTTTGGATTAAAGGAGAGAAAAAATGACCGTTGATATGGATAAGTTGAACGCATTTCTGGGGCAGTTCGTGGGCGATCTCGGCGCGGCCGTGCACACCGGCATGGTGGTGATCGGGGACAAGCTGGGTTTATATAAGACGCTGGCCAACGAGGGGCCGCTGACGTCAGCGCAGCTTTCGGCGAAGACCAAAACCGACGAGCGGTACATCCGCGAATGGCTGGCGTCACAGGCCGCGGGCGGCTACATCACCTACAACGATGCGACGAAAGAGTTCAGCCTCAGCGAAGAGCAAAAGTTCACGCTGGCGGACGAAAATTCTCCGGCGTATCTGCCCGGGGCGTTCGAGTTGGCGCTAGGATCGCTGGCGGCGGTACCGCGGATTACGGAATCGTTCCGGTCGGGCGCGGGAATGGGCTGGCACGAGCATGATGACGGCGTGTTCCACGGGTGCGAGAAGTTTTTCCGTCCCGGATACGCGGCGAACCTGGTGAGCGCGTGGATACCGGCGCTGAAGGATGTGAGCGGCAAGCTGAAATCGGGTGCGCGCGTGGCGGATGTAGGCTGCGGAAAGGGCGCGTCGACGATCCTGCTGGCCAAGGCGTACCCGAAGTCGAAGTTCTACGGGTTCGATTATCACGACCTGTCGATCGAAGCGGCGCGGGAGACCGCGAAGAAAGAAGGGGTCGCGGATCGCGTGACCTTTGAAGTGGCCAAGGCCAAGGAGTTTCCTGGCAAGGGCTACGACTTCGTGGCGGTGTTCGATTGCCTGCATGACATGGGGGATCCCGTGGGCGCAGCAAAACATGTGCGGCAGTCGTTGAACAATGACGGCACGTGGATGATCGTGGAGCCGTTCGCGAATGATCAATTGAAAGACAACCTGAACCCTTTGGGCCGAATGTACTACTCGTTTTCCACGCTGCTGTGCACGCCGTGCTCGCGTTCGCAGGAGGTGGGACTGTGCCTGGGCGCGCAGTCGGGTGAGAAGCAGATCCGCGAGGTGATTACGTCGGCAGGATTCAGCCAGTTCCGGAGAGCGACGCAGACGCCGTTTAACATCGTGTACGAGGCCCGGCCGTAGGGTTGTCGCCAGACGCAGAAGCGCGCGTGCCGAGGGATGGATCGCCCGGTACGCGCGTTTTTGTTTTTGGAGAGAGTGGTGCGAAAACCCACGACCCACTCCGCCCCTCAGCGAGCGGCGCTCCCGGGAGCCCCTTGAGGCTTATGACGGATGAGTGGTGGTGCCGAGGGGGTTAGAGGGAGATGCCGACGGACTCGAGGAAGAGTTTGTCTTCGAAGGTGAGGCGATCTTCGAAGGAGGCGGTGCGGGGGAAGCGGTCGTTGCTGAAGCGGATGAAGGGAACGTCCGGCGCGTTGTCTGGTGCGGGACGCCGTTTGCGGGGCCCCAGTCCATTCAGATTCCGCCACTTCAGAAAATCGTTGTCGTTCATCGGGTAGACCTGTCATCCCCATTGCAACAGTGTTGCGGCCGCGAGGGCAATTCATTTTTGCGAATGGGAGAAACGAAAGATGTGATACGGCGCACAGGTGTGCGGGTTGGCCACGGAGGCACACAGAGGAACCCCAAGATGCCGGCCTGAAGGCGCGGCGCTACAAATGCTTGGGGAATTAGACGGAGGCAAAGAAAGAGGAGTCGGGATTGACGAGAGCGTAAGCCATGCGGGGAGTGTTGAAGGCGAAGGCGGGAGTGCCGTTTTTGTCGAGGAGGATGAGGCCGCCGGTGCCTTTGCCGCGATTGGCGAGCAGTTGCACGGCGGCTTGCGCGGCGCGCGCGGGAGTGGAGGTGGCGGGGCGAAGGAAATCGCAGGCAGTTTTGGCGAGCACGACTTTCATAATAGCTTCGCCGTAGCCGGTGGAGGAGACGGCGCCGGTTTCGTGATCGGCGTAGCAGCCGCAGCCGATGAGGGGAGAATCACCGACGCGTCCGGGAAGTTTGCAGCAAGTGCCGCCAGTGGAAGTGGCGGCGAAGAGGCGGCCCTGATCGTCGAGGGCGACGGCGCCGACGGTGCCCTGTTGGTGTCCACGATGATGCTCGGCGGCGTGAGAATCGGCGCGGCAACGGTCCCAGGCTTCGCGTTCGGCGGGAGAGACGAGTTCCGCGGGATCGCAAAGCGGAATGCCCTGCTCGAAGGCGAATTTTTCGGCGCCTTGGGAGATGAGCATCATGTGGGGAGATTTTTCGAAGACCGCGCGGGCGGCTTGAACAGGATTTTTGATGCGGTGGAGACCCGCGACGGAGCCGGCTTTGAGAGTGGCGGCGTCCATAACGATGGCGTCGCATTCAACGTAGCCGTCCAGATTGAGGTGCGAGCCGAAACCGGCGTCGAAGACGGGATCATCTTCCAGGACGGTGATGGAAACTTCGATGGCGTCGAGGGCGTGGCCACCGTTGGAGAGCACGGCCCATCCGGCGTGAAGGGCGCGGAGGCAACCGGACTTGCAGGCGTCGACGGCGTCATCGGGGATGTCCCAGGCACCACCGTGGACGATGAGGGAGGGTCGCATGTTGCGTGAAGAAGGATATCAGAGATCAGATAGCAAATATCGGTGGGAGAGAGAGCAATCCGTAATCGGTAATCGGCCAGAGAATCGCGAGGCACGGTGGAATAGACAAGACCCGATGGTTGAGATGCTCCAGCCGCATAAGGCGCGGGCAAGTCAGAATGCACGCAGCCAGGTATGGCTGTGCCACGCAGAGAAACCGAGAAACCCAAGATGCCGGCCTGAAGGCACGGCGCTACACGAAGAAGTCCAGGAGGAAGAGGGAGAGGCCGAGGAATACGAGGAAGGCGCCGAGAGAGAAACGGCGGCGGGGGAGTTGCGTGACGGAATGGTAGAAACTGACGGGGATGACGCGGAGACGGGACTCGCCGCGGCGCAGATAGAAGGGACCGGCGGGGACGTAGCGGGAGAGATTGCGGCGAAAGAGGGAGAGTTCGTTATCAACCCAGAAGGTGAATTCGTGACGATGACGCCACAGGTAGAACGCGCCGAGAACAAAGATGCAGTAGCCCAGGCAGGCAAGAACGCCGAGCTCTGGACCGTTACCCCAATACAACATGTGACCTCACAGCGAGCCGGGAGACCGACGGAAATCAAGCTTCTTCGTGAATCGTAGAAACACGAACGACCTCAAATTCTTTTTTGCCGTTGGGCGTGGCCACCTGAACTTCATCGCCTGCCTTACGATTCAGCAGCGCGCGGCCAATGGGAGATGTCGTGGAGATGAGACCTTTCTCGACATCGGCTTCCTCGGTGCTGACGAGTTTGTACTCGACTTCGGCGTTGCGCTGCAGGTCCATGACCACGATGCGGGAGCCGTAGCCGGCGCGGTCCTTCGGAATGTTGGTGAGATTGAGCATGCCGAGGTCGCCCATGCGCTTTTTGAGCTGGCCGATTTTGGCGTTGACGAAACCCTGGCGTTCCTTAGCGTACTTGTACTCCGCGTTTTCGGAGAGATCGCCGTGCGCGCGGGCTACGGCAATTTCTTTGGGGAGTTCGACGTTGAGTTCGTGCTCGAGGGCGTCGATTTCCCGTTGCAGCTTCTGTTTGATGACGGCAATTGGATCGGGCATGGTTCCCGCGTCGTAAAGAAAAATGACGCGGAGCCCGGCAAAGCCGAACTCCGCGTGAAGAATATTATAGATGGGAGGCAAAGCAGGGGACAAGAGGGTTGGGAAGGTATCGGGGGTAGGGCCGGGGTAGAGGCGGACGGACGGCGAAGGGCGTCGCCACGCGGGGCTAGTGGACGGTGACCTTGATGGAATTGGAAACGGGAGCTCCCGAGGCGCCGGTGATGGTTAGGGTGTAAGTAGTTGTTTTCTTTGGGGATACGCCGACACAGCGGTCGTGGGAGGGCCAGACTTCGCCGGCGGGCGGATCCAGGGTGACGGTCTTGGCGTTGGAGACGTCGTAGCAAAGCTGGGCGGACTCGCCCCGATGGATGATGGAGGGGGAGACATACAGGGCGCGAATAGTGAGGTCGGAGCCGCCGAGTTGCTCGATGGCGGCGCGGTCGTCGGCGATGCGTTTTTCAACGGCTTGCTGAGCGGCGCGGCGTTCGAAGGCGCGATTGGACTCGTAGCGCGAGATAAACACGAAAATGGCGTAAGCGGCAGCGATGGCGAAGGAGGCGAAAGCGATCAGTGTGCGCGATTTGAAGCTGGACGCGGATGAGGAATCGGGAGCGAGGGTCATGATGGTTCGACAAGAATACATAAAATCTGAGCCCGCGGAAATTCCACGGGTAGAAAGAAGAGCCGTTGAAAGCAAAAGGTGAAAAGTGAAAGGTCTTGATTGCAAGCCAGAATGAACGATTGCGGTGTTGGCGCGTAAGAACCCACCTTTCGCAGAAGGCGCGAAGGATGGGGCACCCCCAAAATCATCGGTGGGGGACGGCCTCCTATCGAGACTCCGGCGAGCCCTTCGCAACTCAGGGCAAGCCCTTCGCAACTCAGGGCAAGCAGAAAGGCGGTCCGCACAATTACAAAGCGGAGTGGAGAACGTCGTAGAGGCGCTGAGCGACGATGGCGTCTTCGCCGGGCTGGAGCATCCAGACGCCCACGACAACAACGTTGCTGCCGCCCGGGAGGCCGGCGCTGGCGGGAGCGCCGCCGGTGCTGGGGTTGAGTTCGATGCGCGGCTTGCCGGCGCGCATTTGCTGCATCACGCCGGGGGCGGAAATTTTGATTTTGGCTTGGTCATAGCTGATGACGAGATGGGGAACGTGATTGGCGACGGGTGGAACAAAGGTTTGCGTCTGAACGGTGGGAAGGGTTTTAAGCTTTCCGGCGATGAGGTCGGCGCGCTGCTGATATTCGGTTTGCATGGCAGCGTCGTCTTGCGCGAGGAACCAGTCCACGGCAGCGACGAGGCCGACGATTTCTTCCTTGGCGACTTTCAAGCCGCGGCCCACGGTGTTGGAGTTGGGCGAATTGTTGGCCTTGGCGGCGGCGATGAGATCCTTGCGGCCGAGAAGAAGACCGGTGCACTGCGGGCCGCGCAGGCCTTTGCCGCCGGAGAAGGTGACCAGGTCGAAGCCCATCTGCGTGTAGGCCCAGAGATTGGAAATCGGGGGAACGTCGGCGGCAGCGTCGTTGAAGCAGGGGACACTGTGTTTATAAGCAACGCGGAGCCAGTCTTCGCGGGAGATTTTGCCTTCGGCGGCATTGAAGAAATGGGCCATGACGGTTTTTTCGTTGAAGGCTTTCTCGTAATCGTCGAGAGATTCGACTTCGACGAACTTGATGCCGCAGTTGCGGAGGGCGTGATCGTAGCCGTAGCGATGAGTCTTTTGAACGAGCACTTCGTTTTTGAGGCTGCCGAGGTCGGTAGGAATGGCCAGGATGGCGTCGGCATTGCCATGCGTCATGCATGCGGCGGTGCCAACGGTGAGAGCAGCGGCGGCGCCGGAAGTGATGAGGGCAGCTTCGCACTTGAGGCGCTTGGCGAGATATTCGCCGGCGGCGTCCTGGAGTTCGATGAGATTGACGGGCTGGAGAGAGGCGAGGGCGATGGCGGCCTGCACTTCTTCGGGCGTGGTGGAGGCGGTGAGAACGGTGTAGGTGCCGGCGGCGTTGATGAAGGGAGTGACGCCGAGTTTGGCGTAGTAGTCGACGCCTTTGGCGGGCGGGGGAGAAGTGAGTTCACGCGCGGAAGAAATGCGCGCGGTGAGAGCCGCGGCAGTTCCGGCGATGGCGGTGGCGGCGGATTTCTGGAGAAGATTGCGACGAGAAAGTTTCGCGGACATTTTGATTCCTCCGGATTAGAAAACCAAAATCAAAACTGAAGAACAGAGATTTGTCGGCGCTGAATCGTAAGAACCCACCCTCGCAAACCGGGGCGGGGCACCCTCAAGCACATGGAGGAGTGGCGCGAGAAGACGGAAGAAAGATTCCGCACTTCGCGGACTCCGTTCGGAATGACGGATTGCATTTCTGGATGGGATCCAGATGGCGGGTTTCGTTTAGTAGCGACGCAGGCCATGTCAGTGGCGGGGGAAGTCGTCGGCGGTGGAGGGCTTGTCGTTGCCCATGCCGGGGGACTTGAAATATTGCGGACGGGCTTTTTGCCATTCGACCATGCTGAGGCCCGAAGGATCGAAAAGGATACGTCCGGCGCGAACGGTCAGGCGCGCGGTGATGCGGTAGTCGCCATCCAAGCGCGCCCAGCCGCAATCGATGTAGCCGAATTTACCGTGTTGTTCCTCGAGGACCGCGATATCGGCGACTTTGCCAACGGAAAGGGTGCCGAGATCGGGGCGATGAATCTCGCTGGCGGGGTTTACCGTGGAACGCTTGATGAGGTCATCGAGAGGGACGCCCATGGATCGGAATTTGGAAAGAACGTTTGTGAAACTGAGGATCAGGTAATTGCCGGTGTGCAGATCGGTGGACATGGAATCAGGAATGAAGCCCTGCTTGACGGCGGGGGCGGCGTTGCGGAACCAGAAACTGCCGCCGCCGTGGCCCACGTCGAAGATGACGCCGCGCTGGCGAGCTTCGGTCAGGATGGGGTTAAGCTTTCCGTCGTCGAGCAGAATGGGAAATTGTTGCGCGAAGACATGGGTGTGAATGTCGCCGGGGCGCGCTTTTTTGAGGATGAGATCGGCGTAGGTGCGATCAGGGCGCGGCCAGAAGTCAAACATGACAGGGCGATGGGTGGCTTCGGCGCAAGCGATGGCGCGATCGACGGCGGCCCAGGGAGTGTGTTCGCCATCCCAGGGAGCTTCGGTCCAGTAGTGGGCGGTTTTAACGCCGACGATGAGGTCGGAATACTTGTTGATGGTGTCGACGCAGCGCTGGACGTCCATTTGATCGACGGTCTGCTCGAGCCCGCCGTTCATGCCGTTGCCGACGATGTTGAGGAAAGCGAGAACGCGGACCTGAGCGTGGTCGATGACTTCGAGTTTGGTCTGGAGGAAAGTTTCGGCGCCGGAGGTGCCGGCATCGACGATGGTGGTGACGCCGGACTGAAGAGCGAGATCGGCGCGAATGCCGAGGGAATCTTCGGTGGAACGGGCGGAGGGCTCGAACCAGTTGAGCGGGGCGCCGCCGTGGCCAACGTGGTAGTGAATGTCGATCAGGCCGGGAGTGACGTAAAGACCGGAGACGTCGACGACTTTGGCGGCGGAGTCGGCGGAAATGTCTTTTGCGACGGCGGCAATTTTTCCGCCCGCGACGGCGACATCCAGGACGGCATCAATGTTATTGGCAGGATCGATGACGTGACCGCCCTTGAGCAGGAGATCGTAGCGCGGGGTTTGCGCGGGAGTAAACGAGGCGAGAAACAGAAAAAGAGCGATGGGAAGAATTCGATTAAAAAACAAGGTCATAGCCAAATCCTTGTGTTAAAACGTTACAAGAAGACATGGCAAGTGTACCCAGTCGCGTGACGGTTGTCACTTGCCGTGGCGGAAGCGGAGAGATTAGATAGAGCAAGGCCCGAAGGGAAAGCGGAGTTGACCGTGGGAATGGATCGAAGAACGTTCGTTCAGAGAACATGCATCGCGAGCGCCGGATTCCTGGTGGGCGAGATACCGACGCTGGGTGAGGATGAGGTGGTGCTGCCAAAGGCGCCGCCAATTGACGTCCACGAAGCGCCACTGGCGACGAAATCGCCGCTGGGAATGCCGGGACTGTATCCGGGGCGCGTGGTGGAGTTGCACGATGCGCGATCGATCGTGGGAAATCGCGTGTCGCAGCCGGTGGTGCGCGGGATGCTGGAGCAGGGGCTGAAGGAGTTGACGGGCGAAAACTCGGCGGAGTCGGCGTGGTCGAAGTTTATCGAACCGCACGACGTGGTGGGCGTGAAGATCAACCCATCGGGCGCGCCGGCGTGCTGCTCGTCGCCGGAGTTGATCCGAGAGATTATTCGAGGGGTGGAGTCGGCGGGGGTGGCGATACGGAATATTGTTGTGTACGACCGGTTCGGCAACGAAATGGATTTGGGGAGTTACCGGTTGCTGATGCCGCCAGGCGTGCGGGTCGTCGGCGTACAAGACTGCCGGTTGGACGAAGCGGGGTACGACGCGAACGTGTACTGCCAGGTGGATTTCTTTGGTGAGTGGGAAACGCGGTCATACATGGCGAGCATCGTGGCGAATGAGGTGACCAAGATCATTAATGTGCCGACATTAAAGGATCATTCGGCCTCGGGAGTGACAGGCTGCCTGAAAAATGTGGCCTACGGGACGTTTAATAATGTGGCGCGGTCGCACAAGGAGCCGTATTCGTTCACAAATCCGCTGATAGGCGTGATGTGTACGGTGGAACCGCTGCGGTCCAAGATCGTGCTGAACATCATGGATGGAACGCGGATGGTGTGGCACGGCGGGCCGTTGACGCAGAACCAGGATTTTATTTATCAGGCGGGATTGCTGCTGGTGAGCACGGATCCTGTGGCGATGGATACGGTGGAGCTGGACGTCATTGACAAGAAGCGGCGGGAAGAGGGAGCTCCGTCGGTGTGGGAACACAAGGCGAGCAGCCTGACGAGGAACGGCCGCGAGTTCTATACGGACGCGAGCAAGAATCTGTTCTACCGGCAGCCGGGGCATATTGCGGCGGCGGGGAAGCTGGGCTTGGGAGTTTCGGATTTGAAGTCGATCGATCTTCGGAAGGTGGAGGTCAGCGCCTGAGTGAGAGTGGCTGAGATTGCGCCACGAACCGTCCGCTCCGAGCGAGCAGAGTGCGCTGGCTCTCCGGTCGGGATGACAATGTTTGGTTTTGGGGGATAGAGGTAGAGAACGGGAATGAACGACACGAACGTGAACTCTGGCGAAATCGGTGCGAACAACGATTGGGTGACGCTGCTGAAGGACAATACGCGGACGCAAGGACTGGGCGCGGCGGCGCTGGCGAATCCAGGCAAGGCCAAATGGCAAATGCGCGTGGGCAGTTCGATCCGGACGGCCCCGGTGTGGCGCGACGGAGTGGTGTATGTAACTACGCTGCAGGGGCAGCTGTACGCGATCAGCGCCGATAACGGGAGGCAGAAGTGGAGATTCAAGGCGGGGGCGGAGATTTATTCGACGCCGTCGCTCTATCGAGGGCTGGTGCTGTTTGGAAGTGACGATGGGCGCGTGTATGCGGTGAACGCGGAGGGCGCGAAGGCCTGGGAAGCGAAGACAGACGGGGAAGTGTGGGCGTCGCCGGTGGTGCGGGGCGGTGTGGCGTATTTCGGCAGCGGCGACGGGCACGTGTACGCGGTGGAGGCGGATTCGGGCAAGGGGAAGTGGAAGCAGGCACTAGGCGGAAGGATCCATTCGACGGCGTACGCGACGGAGCAGGCGATTTATCTGGGTTGCGGCGATGGGCGCGTGCACAGCCTGGACGCGGCGAGCGGGAAAAGTCTGTGGAGCACGGCGACCGGGAATGGAGTGAATTCTTCACCGGCGCTGGTGGGCGACACGCTGGTGATCGGCTCGGAAGATTTTTTTGTGTACGGGATCGATGCCGGCACGGGAGCGGTGAAGTGGAAATACGAGACCGGGCTGGGGATCGCATCGTCGCCGGCGGTTTCGAATGGCATGGCGGTGATCGGTGGGAAAGACGGGTTTTTGTACGCGCTGGAAGCGGCGACCGGAAAATTGAAGTGGAAGGCACGCGCGGGAGAAGTGATTACGGCGCCGCCGGTGTTCGGCACGGGCGTCATTTATATCCAGTCGTGGGGATTGCAGGCGCTGGATGCGGCGGACGGGAAAATTGTGTGGCG
>Ga0335077_10000688_pt1 | contig 38305 bp, 24 predicted proteins | sample Lox_Sample_31_FD_207151 | JGI IMG/M metagenome (GOLD analysis project Ga0335077, IMG submission 207151) | Soil microbial communities from Loxahatchee National Wildlife Refuge, Florida, United States - Lox_Sample_3.1 | ecosystem: Environmental > Terrestrial > Soil > Wetlands | place: USA... | reverse complement strand
CAACAACCCGGAGGGATCCGAAGAGCCTCTCGGGCCAACTTACATGGGCATCGTCAAAGTCTCGACGGATGCCGGAATCACCGGTTACTCCGACATGGAGACGGTGGCTTCGGTGGCCAAAGCGGCAGTGGACGCGCCGCGCTGGAGCCAGCCGGGAACGGAGTGCTTTGACGGCTTGGCTTCGCTGGTGATCGGAGAAAATCCGCTCGAAGTGGAACGGCTCTGGTACAAGATGTACCGCGGCAGTATTTATTACGGACGCCGCGGCGTAGCCATTCAGGCCATCTCGGCGATCGATATTGCGCTGTGGGACATCATGGGCAAGTTCTATCAGCAGCCGGTTCACGTACTGCTGGGAGGCAAGTGGCGGGAGAAAGTGCGCGCCTACGCCAGCACCCTTTTCCGCCCGACACCCGAGGCGATTCGCGAGGCGACGCGAAAATATCTGGACGAGGGGTTCACGGCCATCAAATTCGGCTGGGGCGTGTTCGGCAAAGATCCCAACCAGGATGCGCGGCTGGTGGAGGCGGCGCGCCGGGAGATGGGCGATGGCAACGATCTGCTGGTGGATACCGGCTGGTTTATCGAGCGCACGCCCAAGCAAGCGATTCAAGTCATCCATTCGATCGAACCCTTTCGGCCCTTCTTTGTCGAGGAGATTCTTCATCCCGAAGACTACGACGGCTACGCTCAAGTAGCGGGCAGCGTGGACACGCTGATCGCCTGCGGAGAGCAGGAAGCCACTGAATGGGGATTTCACCAGTTGATTGAAAGAGGCAAGGTGGACATCCTGCAGCCGGACCTGACGCGGTGCGGCGGGTTCACTGTCGCTCGCAAGATCGTGCACATGGCCGAACTGGAGAACGTGCTGGTAATTCCGCACTCCTGGTCTTCCGACCTGCTGACCGCCGCCTCGCTGCACCTGAATGCATTTCAGCGGCGCGCTGTGTTCATCGAATTCAACACGTCGCAAGGCCCTTTGAGCCGCGCGATGGTGAAGCAACCGCTGAAGATGGTGGACGGCTATGTTGCGGTGCCGTGCGGACCGGGGCTTGGGGTCGAGGTGAACGAAGAGACGCTCGACAAATACCGCATCGCGTAGATCTCATGTTTGCTAGGCCCTGGAGGTCGCGCGGTATAACGTATGTTAAACGGGAGGCGAGTAATGCATGGGAATCACTATGATACCCGATTCCTACTGCCGTCACCGTGAGGCCAGAGGCCACGGCGCGGGAGCCCAGATTTCCAAACGCGCGTTTATGGTGCGTTCGTGCTGCGTCGCACTCCTGACGATCATTGCGGTCCTGTCCGCAAGCGGCCAGCCGAGGTCCGATCGCGTGGAACCGGTTGCGGAACCGGCCATTCCCGCAATCCTCGCGGCATTCGACAGGTACGACCTGGTCGGGATGCCCGCGGGCCACGGGCTCAAAGATCTCGACGATCTGATTCTCACGCTGGTTCGTAATCCTACCTTCTGGCAGAAAGTGAATGACATCGAAATTGAATGCGGCAATTCGCTATACCAGGGCCTCCTGGACCGTTACACGTCCGGCGGGGACGTGCCATTCCGCGAGGTGCAGAAAGTGTGGCGGAACACGACCCAGCCCCCCTGCGGACCCTCCGGCTTCTATGAACAAATCGTCCCACTCGTGCGGGGCATAAATCAAAAATTGCCGCGAGAAAAGGCGCTTCGAGTTCTCGGCGGCGATCCTCCGTTCGACTGGGACCAGATCAAGACCGCCGAGGATTTGCACAAAGCGGTGCTCTCGCTCCGCCGCGACACAAGCATCGGCTCCGTGATCGAAAAGGAGGTCTTGGCGAAACATCGCAAGGGCCTTATGCTCATGGGAACCTTTCACCTGATGCACGGGGCCGGCGCGCTATACGAAAAGAAATACCCGAATTCCACATTTGTCATCTCCGAGCTCGGCACTTTCGGCACGAATCTGACCGATCTTTCAAACAGCCCATTTGCGGCTTGGCCGATTCCCGCTCTGGCGCGCATCAAAGGAACCTGGCTGGGAAAGCTGGATCTGAGCAAGTTTCTGCCCCCGCCAACGACGGTGGATCAGGACTGCAATCCTCACACCGACTTCACTGGTCCTCTTCGGAAACCTGTAGAGGAATTATTTGATGCTCTCCTTTACTTGGGGCCTCAGGATCTCAGATTGTGGGAAAAAGTCCCGGCGGATATTATTCTCGATAGCGACTACATGAAGGAGCGGCGCCGGCGTGCGGCTCTGCCTGGATCTCCCATCCCCCCTGTACAGACTACCGATGCGCTCGATCGGCAGATCCTTGAGCGGGCAGAAAACCCGCTGTTCAGAATCTATTCGCCGCCCGTGAGCGCAGCGGATATTGAACAGGCTGTGCAGGACTGTCATGAACGCAAGAGCCAGCCCGCTCCGAGGTAGAAAAAGTCAGGCGCGGAACGCGGGCGCCCGAATCCACTTTCGTACTCGAACTCGCAGCCGCTGGCGGCAAACCAGTCCACATATCATGCGGCGGTCAGGCATTGGTTGAGCGTCGTCTACCCGCGCGTCTAAGCTTCCAATGGCGTTCGAAACCGTCACCTACCTGAGAACAAGGCAAGGCGAAGGCAACGGTTCTCCTCCGAGATCAGCGCGCCAGTTCCAGGATCTCCAGGCTGTTGCGCTGGAACATCTGCTCCATCTTCGCCATATCCAGCCGGGGCAGCGACGTGCCTTCCAGCATGCAGTTCAGCTTGCGCATCTCGTCCAGGCTGGCGTCCACGGTGGTGAAGGGATAATCGCTGCCGAACAGAACTTTGTCCCACACGCCGTATTCCTGGACAAGCATCAGTGAGTGATAGAGCTGGAATGGACGGTAGTGCAGCGCGGAGCAGTCGGCATAGACATTAGGGTGCTTGCGAATCGTAACAGCGCATTCGCCTTCGTAGGGATGCGACAGGTGCGCCATGATAATTTTCACTTGCGGAAAACGGATGGCTACGTCATCGATGTGCCGCGGAATGGTGCAGTCGAGCGGCGCCTGGGAAACGAACGTGGTGCCGGTGTGCAGCAGCACGGGAAGATGATGCCGTGTCGCGTATTCCCATAAGTAGTCCAGCTTGCGGTCGTTGGGATAAAAGCCGGCGTACATGGGCAGCAGCTTGATGCCCTTCAGCTTGAGATTCTGATGCCCTTCGATCAGTTCGTCCTGCCAGCCGGGCTGCGTGGGGTCGACCGATAGAAAACCGATGACTTTGTCAGCGTGGTCTCGGGCATACGCAGCCACCTCTTCATCCGGAACCCAAAGGCCCGCGAGCTTGGCCTTCCCGCCGAAGACGATAGTTGTGTCGCAGCTTCGCGCGTGGGCGTGGTACTCCTCCCAGCGCACGGTCAGATCGAATTCCTTGTTCCTGGCGCGGCGCGCCTGCGCTACGAAGTCTTTCGAGAAGTGCTCCGGATATCGAAATAAGTGACTGTGAACGTCTACCAGCATACCGATTCCCCTTGTGCTCTCTGAGTTTGCCACGGATGAAGAAATTTCGCTTCTGGCGTCCAGAATAATGGAAGAAAACTGTTGCCCTTCAGCCCGCGGGTGTATACTGCTCGTCTTTGAATGGAGGCGCCGCCGTCTTGAGCTTGTGCGGTTTGCTCGCAGTCCAATTGCTGCTCATGTGGCAGGTGGAGCTGCCGACCGAGGTTGCCAAACAGAATCCATACACCAGCGTCGCCGATGTGCAGCACGGCAAGCGACTATTTGCGGCAAATTGCGCGGTGTGTCACGGTCCCGACGGCTCAGGCGGCCGCGGCGCTAACCTGGCTCGGCCCAAGCTGCAGCGGGCGCCGGATGATCACGCGCTGTTTATGGTGATCCGACAGGGAGTTCCGGGAACCGAGATGCCGCCAGCCTGGTTGGTGCTCAACGAGCACGAGATCTGGCAACTGGCGACCTATGTCCGTTCGCTGGGCCGCGTCGCTCAGGAACACGTTCCGGGAGACGCGCGGGCCGGCGGCAAGTTGTTCGAAAGCGCCGGATGTACAGGATGCCATCAACTGGGGAGCGCAGGAGGACGCCTCGGGCCGCCGCTGACCGACATCGGCTCTCGCCGGGGCGCCGCATATCTTCGCACGAAGCTATCCGAGCCGGCGTCATCATTACCTGAAGAATTTCTGCAGGTGCAAATCGTCACGCGGGATGGAAAGCGCATCACCGGTATCCGGCTCAACGAGGATACCTATTCCATCCAGCTCCGCGATTTGTCTGATCAACTGCTTTCATTTTGGAAAGACGAGCTCGTCTCGATCGAGAAACAGCCCGGCAGAACACCCATGCCGAGCTACCGCGATCGATTTTCCGAAGGGCAGTTGGATGATGTCGTGGCCTATCTGGTTTCTTTGCGAGGCGCTCTGTGAGAGTTACTATCTTCCTGCTGCTGGTTGGAGTAATTTCTCAGGCACAGGTAACATTCGAACGCCTCCGGCATGCGGAAAGCGAGCCAGGCAACTGGCTTACTTACTCGGGAAATTACAGTGCCCATCGCTACTCTGCGCTTGATCAGATCAATACGCAAAACATCGGGCACTTGCGGCCAAGTTGGGTCTATCAGCTAGACGCTCTGGACAAAGCAGAAACCACGCCGCTGGTGGTGGATGGCGTCATGTATGTTACCGAGTCGCCGAGCAATGTTGTTGCGCTGGATACAAGGACGGGACGGGCGCTGTGGTCATTCCGCCGGCCCGCTCCCAAAGACGTGCGGATCTGCTGTGGCCAAGTGAACCGCGGCGTGGCGGTACTGGATGACCTTGTGTTTGTGGGTACTGTGGACGCGCGCCTGATCGCTCTCGATGCCAAGACCGGCTCGGTGCGGTGGAATGTCACCGTGGCGGACTACAAAACCGGGCACGCCATCACCGCGGCGCCGCTGGCGCTGAAAGACAAAATCGTAGTCGGAATGGCGGGCGGAGAATTCGGCGTGCGCGGTTTTTTGGATGCTTATGATGCCAAGACCGGAAAACAGGCGTGGCGGTTCTGGACCGTCCCGGTAAAGGGCGAGCCGGGCAGCGAAACATGGGCCGGAGAGAGTTGGAAGAACGGCGCGGCGACTACCTGGATCACCGGCTCTTACGATCCGGATCTCAACGTGGTCTACTGGGGCACCGGCAACCCTGGACCGGACTGGAATGGCGACGTACGTTCCGGTGACAACCTGTACTCCGACTGCCTCATCGCGCTCGATGCGGACACCGGAAAACTGAAGTGGCATTTTCAATTCACGCCACACGATGTGTGGGACATCGATGCCACTGAGATTCCTGTGCTCGTAGATGGCGTATTCCGGGAACAGCCGCGCAAGCTGGTTCTTTTCGCCAACCGCAACGCATTCTACTACGTGCTGGACCGGCAAACCGGCCAGTTCCTCCACGGCAAACCATACGCCAGGCAGACATGGGCCACGCAACTCGACGACCGCGGCAGACCTGTTCCTGCGCCCGGCGCGCAACCCACCGAGACCGGCGTCAAGGTGTATCCGCATTCGGCCGGCGGCACCAACTGGTTCAGTCCGTCCTATAGTCCCAAGACCAACCTCTTCTACGTGGCCGCCCGCGAGAGCGGTGGCGTGGTCTATAAGGGCGAAGCGGAGTACAGGCCCGGTGCTGAGTACAACGGCGGAGGGCTGCGAAACATTCCGGGAGAACCGGGCTCGGGAGCGATTCGCGCGCTGGAACCGATGTCCGGCGAACTCCGGTGGGAATACCCGCTGTTCTCGCCTCCCTGGGCCGGAGTGCTTTCCACCGCCGGCGGATTAGTTTTCGGAGGTTGTGACGAGGGTTACTTTTTCGCATTGGACGCCGCCAGCGGCAAACCCTTGTGGCGCTTTCAAACCGGAGGGAAGATCATCTCCAATCCTATGAGTTATCTGAGTGACGGCAAACAGCGCGTGGCCATTGCGGCTGGTCATGCTATTTACGTGTTCGGGCTGGAAGAATGAAGCCGGATCTCACAGAACTCCGTTGTATGATGATGTGGCGGCGAATTCGATGATCGCGGGAAAGCGCGTGCCGCCGGAGAACCGGGTGACGTCCAGGAAAGATCTTCACGCAACATCGGTTGAGCGGGCCTTCGCCATTCTGGAATTCTTGGATGGATCGCGTCGCGGATGGAACATCTCTGAGCTCAGCCGCAAGTTGCGCATCCCCAAGAGCAGCACGCATGTCATCGTGCTGACCTTGGAGCGGCTGGGGTACATGACGCTTGATCCGCGCACCCGCGAGTATTCGCTTGGCCTCAAAGTGTCCGGCCTTGGGCGGGGCCTGATGAAGAGTCTCAGCCTGCCGGAAAGGGCGTTGCGGCCGATGCAGTGGCTGGTCGAGGTCAGCCGCTGTACGGCGCAGTTGGCGGTGCTGGCGGACGATCAAGCCATGTACATTCAGAAAGTCGAAGGACCCGGCCTGATTCAGTTTGACTCCTACATCGGCAAACGAACCAACGTGCACTGCACCGGTGTGGGCAAGGTGCTGCTGGCATATGCCTCGGAGCAAAAACAGGAACACATTCTCAACCGCAAGTCATTCGCCCACTACACGAACAAAACCATCACCTCGCCCAACATGTTGCGAAAGGAACTGATCAGAGTTCGGCAACGAGGATACGCCATCGATGACGAAGAAGAAGAACTCGAAGTGCGCTGTCTGGCCGCTCCGGTCTTCAGCCAGTCGGGCGAGTTTATGGCAGCGCTCGCCATAGCGGGCACCATTGGGCAAATTCGGGACGAAAATATCGACGAGCTTGTCCGTTACGTGATCCAGGCCGCGAACAGAATCTTCCGTTGCCCGGAGGAACCGGCCGGCAGTGCGGGCGCGTGACGCTGAAAGGACAATTCATTGGACAGACTGAAAGATAAAGTTGCTATCGTTACCGGCGGCGCTAATGGAATTGGCAAAGCCATCAGCGAACTGTTCGCCGAGGAAGGCGCCTGGGTGCTCGTTTCAGATATCGAAGACGAACCCGGAAATGCGACTGTGCGCGGCATCCGGCAGAAAGGTGGCGCCGCCGAATACTGCCATGCCGACGTATCCTCCACCGCGGATGTCGCGCGCACCGTGGCAATGGCTGCCGCGAGAAACGGCCGCATCGATATTCTCTGCAACAACGCGGCGTACCTGGCGCCGGACTTCCACGACATTCTGGAATCCACCGAAGACGAATGGACCAAGTGCATCAACATTGCCCTGTTGGGGACACACTACTTCACCAAGGCGACGCTGCCCTACATGCTCAAACAGAAAAAGGGTTCCATCGTCAACATCGTTTCCATTCAGGCTCTGGCGGGGATGATGACCTCGGTTGCATACACCGCGACCAAAGCGGCTCTGCTGGGTTACACGCTGAGCGCGGCCTACGATTACGGTGCTCAGAACATTCGGGTGAACTCCTTGTGCCCCGGTCCGATCCAAACTCGTATTGCACCGAATCCCGGCGATCCCCACTATAAGTGGCAATGCGATAATACGTGCCTCGGCCGCGTCGGGCAACCCAAAGAGATTGCCTGGGCGGCTCTCTTCTTGGCGTCCGACGAAGCTTCTTACGTCACGGGAGTTACGTTTCCCGTCGACGGCGGCTGGACCTCAAAGTAGCGGCCGCGGCTTCCGGCTGAGCCAGTTCAGAATCTCGCTCTCGTAAACCGTGACGACGATGGTGCTCACCAAGATAATAGCTCCGCCTGCCAACATGACCGGCGTGATCGATTCTTTCAGCACCACCACCGCCAGCACTCCGATGAAGAACGGCAGCACGTAGTTGCTGATGGTCGCCTGAGTCACATCCAGCCGCTTGAGGATGAAGAAGAAGAGCAGCATGGAGAGCCCGTAAACGAAGACGGTCAGTTCCAGAATGCCCCAAACGGCGACTTTATCTAATTTCTGCAAGGAAGCGAACGAAAGCGGCTCAACCCAGATGAACAGCGGGATACTCGCCAGGCTGGCCGCGATGGACGTGTAAACGAGGATTTCGAGCTCCGTGTACTTCTTATCGACCAGAAGCTTGCAGTAGGTGTTGTAGAACGCCGATCCCGCGCAGGCCAGCAGAAACAGCGTGTTCCCCAGCAGGTATTGGCTCCGGAAGCTGGCGCCTTGAATGTCCGACATCGAGGTCAGCAGGACACCCGCAAGTGCGAGCACGAATCCAAAGGCGCGCACCGGATTCAATTTCTCCTTGAGCATGATGGACGCGCAGATGGCTACCAGCACCGGAATGCTCAGGGTGATGATGCCGGCGTTGGCCGCCAGAGTACGTTGCGCGCCCAGCACGTAGGTGATCTGAAGAAAAAAGAAGCCGAACAAGCCGGCGATAGCGAAATGCCGGGCATCCTCCCAACGCCACTGGAATGGTCTTCCCAATCTGCGGCCCTCGTACCAAAGCGCCGGCAAGAACAGCAGTGTGCTGAGAAGCATGGGCAGAAATGCGATCGCCACCGGCCCCAGGCGGTCTCCGATGAGCTTGATGGCGGGCGCTTGCGTGGCCCACATGAAATTGCACGCCATCAGCCAGAGCCAGTCCAGATACTTTCTCGTGGTTGTCGTCACGATGCCTCGAGATCGTTGATCGCATGCTCCAGGCAGCGGGAGATTCTCTGCACCCGGTTCTTATCCGGCACAACGGGGGCCAGCTTCCGCAAGTCCGCGGCGATAGATTTCAGGTCGTCGCGATACTGCGCCCGCTGTGGGGCGGTCAATTGCTTGGTGATGTAGACCGGGGGACCGGGATGATCTTCCACCAAAGGCTCGATCGAGATTGTCCCGCTGCGTAACGACGGCAGGTGCCGCAGATATGCATCCTCGGCGCGAATGAACATCTCGGCAAGCGATTCCGCCGTGGAACGCTGCGAAGCGCCGTACAACTCCTCGATCGAAGCGACCAGATGCTCGTGCCAGGGAACGAGCGACTCGCTCAGCGTCTTGCCGGCCATCCAAAATGAGATCTCGTCACCCGGGTTTTCGAGGATGTGAAAAAAATATTCGCACGCGCGGCCGCCCTCGGCGTAAAGCTCAAACATGTGCTCGCTGTCGCGGCGTATCGTCGGCAGGAACCAGCGATCGCGAGCGAGGTGCTGCGGCGGCTCTACTTGCGGGCCGCCCAGCGTTCCAAAGCTGCACGACAGCTCGTGGATGAGTTTCCGGCGCCAGGATGGATCGCGCTGGCGTGCGGAATCGCGCACGTCGATCAGATAGTCGATGCGCCGGCTCAATTCCACCAGCGCGGGCAAACTCGCGGGGTCATCGAAGCGCATCCCCCAGCCGCTAACTGCTACGGTCCTGCCCGGCCAACGCTCCCGAATGTACTCGCTCACGCGAATGTCCAGGCGCGTATGATACTCGGTGTCCGTCCACCGGCGGCATTGGTCGCACTTGCAGCGTCCCTGGTCGGCGGATTGCAGGCTCGCACCGTCCACCGGGAACCGGGTCATCGCGAAGTCGATCACCTTGCGCATCCAGTCCCAGGATTCGGGCTGGCTGGCGCACATGGCGCTCGGGTTTCCGCGGCTCAGCCGGGGATTCGCCCGGATGATTTCGTCAAAGCCCCAGCTATATACCCCGAGACCCGTGTACACGCGGACGCCTTGAGTGTGCGCCGCCTCAATTAGCCGGTTGACGAGCGCGCCGCGCTCAGAAGAAACAGCGCTCGAAATGTCCAGCGGCCAATCTCGCGCCACATAAAAACCCCAGATGACAATGGCGTTGTAGCCCAGCCGCTTCATTAGAAAGAAGGTGCGGCGGTAGTCCTCCAATAGCGGAGCATCCAGGCGCATGGAGGGCCAAGGGGCATGAGTGTCAGGCCGGGAATCGAGGTCTGTGATCCAGCCAAGGTATGCGCGGTGGCGGTATGCCGTGGTGTCACTCGCGGCGACGCCGAGAGGTAAGGCCAACCCGGCAGTTTTCAGTGCTTGTCTGCGAGTGATCGATTCGCTCACGCGCCAGGGCTTCAGAGAACTCCGTACTTCTCGTACACGTCCCGCAGGTAGGCTCCCCGAAGTAGTTCCTCGCGCGTATGGTTTTCGCGGGTGACTTTCTCGGTCGCCAGCCGGATGGCGTCCGGTAACACTTCGGCGGGAATCACAACCACGCCGTCGTAATCGGCAAAAACCAGGTCGCCCGGCGACACAAGTACGCCACCGCAGTCCACCCTGGCATTACAATCGATCACGATTCCGCGCCCACGCGAATCCACCGGCTTGATTCCCGCTGCGAATACCGGAAATCCGAGCTCCTCGATTTTCTTTACGTCCCGTACCAGCCCGTCGATGACTGCGCCTCTTGCTCCGCGCGCACGTGCGGCGGTCGAGAGCAGTTCTCCCCACGGCGCGTTGCGTTTCGAGTTCGCCGTGGAGACCACAACCACCTCGCCCGCCAGAATGCTGTCTACGGCCTCGATCTCCTTGGCGTAGGTGTCCTCCGGAACATGGTACAAGTCAACGCAGGAAATCGTCCGTGCCCACCCCGCGAACCGGCACTCTGGAAATAGCGGCCGCAGATGCTCGGCCATCGCCTGGTTGTGGTAACCCAGTTCGTCGAGAGAGTCGGCAACCACAGCGGTATACAAGTTGGCTTCGATGTGAGCGAATAACTCCACGTCTTCAGGGGTGGCAGCCGACCTTATCGGGTGGCTATTGGTAGGAGGCATGCAATTAGGGTAACTGGAAAAGCCACCCATCAACAATAGGCGTCCGGGTTGTGTCCAGCTATCTGGACAGAATCGCGAATCGGATGCGTTTGTACGGTCATTGAGTCTTGACCCATTTGCAACATCTGCATACGATGATTCCTGACTCTACCAATTTCAGCATGCTGATTCCTCCGGCCTTTGAGCCAAACCTCTTATTATCCAGGCCGCTTGAGCCATCCGGCAGCAGCACCATCCAGCGCGATGTTCCTATCAAGATGCGTGACGGGACCCGGCTTGCTACCGACCTCTACTTTCCTCCAAAGCCGGGGCGATACCCGGTCCTCCTGGAACGAACGCCATATGGGAAACACCAGTCGGTGATGGTCAGCATCGGCGCTCCCCAATTCCTGGCTGCCAACGGATATGTCGTGGCGGTGCAGGATGCCAGAGGACGGTACGCCTCCGAGGGCCTGTGGTATCCGTTCCGTGACGAAGCCTGGGGGGAACGGAGAGACGGATTTGACACCGTGGAGTGGTTAGCTCGGCAGGAATGGAGCGATGGAAAGGTCGGCACTTTCGGCGGTTCTTTTGCCGGGTTCAATCAATATCTGCATGCCGGGAGTCCGGCGCCGCATCTCGGATCCATGTTTGCCCGCCAGGCGGCTTGCAGCTTGCGCGACGAGTGGGTGTATCGCGGCGGCGCTTTCGAACTCGGCTTCATGTTCCTGTGGGCAGCGCGCCAGTCGGCGGAGGCTCTGCGAAATCGTATGGTGCAGGTCGAACGCGCGGCCATGCAACTCCAGCACGATTTTCTGCGTTTCCGGCCGCTCGCTCGGAATCCGTTGTTTTCCGACCCTTTCGACTGGATCAAGGATTACCTGTGCCGGCAGGAAGATGAAAGCTACTGGAGGCAGTTTGATGTCGCCCAGTTCCATGAAACTTTCACCGTCCCGACTTATCATCTCGCATCCTGGTTCGACCTTTTCCTGGGCGGCAGCCTGCGCAACTTCACCGGCATGCGGAATGCTGCGAAGTCGGAAGCGGCGCGACGGCGGCATCAGTTGACCATCGGGCCGTGGATGCATGGGCCGCGGACCGATTCCGAACCGGACGGGCAGTGCGCCGGCGAAGTTGATTTCGGCCTCGAAGCGTGCTGGGACTATAAGGGCGAGATGCTGCGATGGTTCGACTACACCCTGAAGCACAAGCCAAGCCGTTTCGACGAAGATCCAGCCGTGCGCTATTTCGTCATGGGACTGAACCGCTGGCGCGCCTGCGATGATTGGCCGCCGAAATCCATCGTCTACCGGCAGCTTTATTTCGATTCCCGCCCCAGCGGTTCCGCGCGTTCGCTAAATGACGGTAGCCTGTCGTGGGCGCCAACCGAAGAGAACACTCCGCCGGCGCGGTTTATTCACGATCCGGATCATCCGGTCGAGACCGTCGGCGGCGCTACTCTCTATTCTCTTACCCCGCTCCGGCCCGGCGATCCGCTTGGATTTGAGGAACTGAATGCGCAGGCCGGCCCGCGCGATCAAAGAAAGATCGAGGACCGCTGCCTGACCTTCACTTCCCCGCCCCTCGACGAAGACCTCGAAGTCACCGGACCAGTCATCGCGAAACTGTTCATATCTTCGACTGCCGTGGACACGGATTTCGTGGTCCGGCTCACCGATGTTTTCCCGGACGGCCGGTCGATGCTCGTCTGTGACGGAATTCAGCGCGCCCGTTACCGCGAATCCAATTACCGCCCGTCTCTGCTCGATCCCGGCAAGGTCTACGAATTGGCGGTCGATTTGTGGGCCACCAGCCACCTGTTCCGGCGTGGGCACCGCCTCCGCGCGGTAGTAAACAGCAGCAATTTTCCAAGGTTTGACGTCAATCCGGGTACAGGAGAATCCGGAGCGACGGCAACCGCGACCGTGATCGCCGAAAACGTTGTTTACTTAGACTGCGCACGGCCATCCCATTTCGTGCTTCCGGTCGATCGAGCCTAAATGGCCGGCATCGACTGGCTGATCGTGGCCCTCTACTGCGGCGTACTGATCGTCGTAGCCTGGAAATTTCACCGCCGGGCCGGCCGCAGCATCGACGCGTACTTTGTCGCCGATCGCAAGTTGCCCTGGTGGATCATCGGCCTGTCCGACGTTGCCGGCTATACCGGCGGCGGCCAGGCATTCCTCATGGTATTTTTCCTCGGCGGCTTCAGCGGGTTCTGGCTCATGGGCTGGGTGAGTTGGGTGATCTGGATGCCGCTGGTCGCCGTCGTGTGGGCCAAGATGTGGCGGCGGCTCGGCGTCGTTACCACGGGCGAGTTCATCGAGCGGCGATACGGCGGACGCATCGCGCGCCGGTTCCGCAACATCTTCGCAGTTTACGCGTGCACTGCCTGGGGTCTGACGCTGCTAGCGTACGGCGCAGCGTGGATGGCGGCCTCGCTTGGCCCCGTTCTGGGATGGCCGGGCGGACGCGTGTTGATTGTCTTTGGTGCCGTCACTCTGGCTTACACCATGCTCTCCGGCTTGTTCGGGGTGGCGTACAACGATGCGCTCCAGTTTGTGTTGGTGGTGGCCGGCAATAGCGTGTTGGGATTCCTGCTGGTGTCGAGAGCCGGCGGGCTGACACACGTCTGGCATCAAATCACAGTCACGCGCGGGCACGACTTCCTGAACCCGATGCCGCTAGCCGGAAACATCGGCCCGATTTCACTGATCGCCCTCTGCCTCCAAGGGCTGTTCTTCGCCGGTTCTCCTTATGCGGGCGAAGGCTGGACCGCCCAGCGATACATGGCCGCCAGGAACGAATTCCACGCTGTCATGGGCCAGGTGCTCAACGGAGTGCTGGCTCTAGTGGTTCGATTGATTCCTTTCATACTCCTCGGTCTGGCCGCGGCAGCTCTAAACACGCACTCGTTGGTCACGGTGCCTGCGGAATTGTGGGCGAATCTGGTGCGGACCTATGCTCCACCGGGCCTCTTCGGCCTGCTGCTGGTCGCATCATTGGCAGGGTACATGGGAGCAATTTCGGCGTTCATGAATTGGGCCGCCGGATACATTGTGAACGATCTCTACCGTCTCAGCGTCCGCCCGCACGGTTCCGCGCGCGAATATCTTGTAGTGAGCCGGCTGTGCTCCGCCCTGATGCTCGTCATCGCAGTCGCTTGGGCCTGGAATATCGATCCCCGCCAGCTCGACCGCTGGGTGCTATTCATCAACTCCGCGCTGGTGGTTTTTCCGCTGCCACTGGCCTGGCTGAAGTGGTTCTGGTGGCGTACCAACGTTTACGGCGAAATGGCCGGCATCCTGGGCGCGTTTCCCGCTGGATACACAGTTTGGTTCGGTTCCGACGCGATACTCCCACAGGCCTGGCGCGTCTGGGTCCGCGGAGCCTGGGGCGTGAACCTCGATGGACTCGTGCCGGCGTTCGGAGACCTCAACCGTTTTCCCTTTTGGTTGGGCTTCGCCATCATCTTCGGACTAGGCTGGCTCTCGATTCTTCTTGCCACGCTCCTTACGCGCCCGGAGTCCATGGATGTTCTCCGAAGGTTTTATCGCGATGTACGGCCGATCGGATTCTGGGGACCGGTCGAAGCTGAACTTCCCGCCGAAGAGCGTGAATGCATCAGGCAGCGTGCGCGAGCTGAGATCACCGCGTGCGGCTGGGGCGTGGCGTTTTACTTTCTCATGGTGCTTGCGCTGTTCGCGGCCATGAGCGGCCGATTCCCACTGGCAACTGCCGCCGGGTTTCTGACCGTGATCACGGGCGTGATGTTCGGCCGCTTGTTGATGCGGCCGCCTGATCAACCTCTAAACGCCTTACTCGCAACAAAGCCTGCCGCGGATTTGCGTTCAGAATGCTGAACGCCTCGTTGCACGGAGGTGCGCATGGCCCTATGATGCGATTCACGATGCAAGGCCGCCTGGTCGCATTTCTCATCCTGGCTCCGCTGGCGGTTGCCGGACCCACGCCGCGAACCTGGACCCCAGAGCCGAAGACGCTCTCCACCGCGGTCACCGACGGCGATCCCCAAACCTACGAATTACTATGCACCAGCCTGCAGAATGATCCCTGCGACATCGGCCTGGAGTGGGATACGCCACAAATCATGGGCATGCTTGTTCTGGATTATGCGACGCTGGCCGGGCGCGCTTACGAGCCGTCTGCCGCGGGTCAACGTTTGGAATATTGGACCGGATCCGCATGGCGATCGACTCCCGCTGCCATCGAGATCGACTACCGCAACCAGGGTGAATTTGCCGCTCTCCAAGGGAGCGGCACAGCGCGCTGGACGTATCGATTTGCTCCGGTCCTAACAACCCGTATCCGCGTATTTCTGACCCAGCCCAGAAATCTCGATCCCGGACATCGCTGCTACGCGGTTCGCGAAATGCACACCAGCGCAGGCTCGAACGATCCCGTGACAGCCGGATATCGCATTCTTGGAGCATTGCTGGCGTTGCCCGCGTGGCTCGAACCAAGCGCCAACGTGGCGGTTCCTGAAGCGGGAGCAAAAATCTCGCTCGGAAAACAAGCCGAAGTTCGGTGGCCTCGCCGCTTGCTGGTCAACCGCGTCGACGTCGAGCCAGCGACTTCACCGGCGATCGAATGGTGGGACGGTACCGAATGGCGCGCGATCGAGCCGCTGCCAACCTCCAAACCAGGCGAAGCGCGCTTCCTTCCGGTCTCGACCCAGCGCCTGCGGGTCACGGCTGCAGAACCCGTTCGCCGGCTTGCAGTGCGTCTCGATGTCGAAGCCGATCGCTATTTCGGCGAAGTCGAGCGGTCGCGCATCGATTTGCTCGGAGCGCGTTTCCGCGGAATGCGGAACCCCGATCTTGCCGCCGCTCAAAGCTTGCTACTGCCCCTGGATTTTGCAAAGGCTGCCATCGGGCGCCCGGCCGACGAGCAGGAAACCATGGTTCTCTGGAACGGCGCGTTTCTGATGACCGAACCCGCGGCGCCGAAAAGCATGGTGTACGATCGCTGGTTCGCGCCCGCCGCCGGCCCGGCGAAACAATTGTTCGGCACCGATTGGGCACAAACGCAGACGCGCTATCTGGACGGCTATCTCCCGTCCACGATCACCACCTATCGTCATGGAAATTTTACGCTCGAGGAGAAGCTGTACGTTACCGCGCCGGATTCGGCTCTCTACGGCACGGTGGCCGAAGTGACCGTCACCAACCATTCGGCCGCACCGGGCGAGTCGGCATTCACACTCGCGATGGGCCGCCGGGCAAACCAGCGTGGTCCGGGGCCGCAAACCAGCCCGTTCTACTTCGATCCGCAGATCACCGGCTATCGGTTGGATGCCGGCAGACACGCCGTGCTTTCCTCTACTGGCGAGATGATCGTCTACACGGAGACCCAAGGGCAGTGGGAAGGAACGCCGCGTGAAAACCATCTCCGCTATCCGCTCTCGCTCAGTGCGAACGAGTCGCGCACGCTTCGGTTCTTCATTCCTTCTGTCGAGAAGCCGCTCAAAAGCGCCGAAGCTTTGCGCAACTTTGCCTGGCAGAAATCGCTCGAAGATTTCCGCGCCTGGTGGAGCCGGAAACTCACATCCGGCATGCAAATTGACTTACCCGAGCCCGAACTCAACAACATCTACAAGAACCTGCTCGCGCAGGCGCTCATCATCACGCTCGATGACTCGCTGGTTCGCTACGGAGCTTATTTTTACGAGACCTACTTCGGCGTCGAGGAAGGCTGGCCCGCCGTGGCGCTGGCGCAATACGGATATCCCGATGCCGCGCAGAAAATCCTTTCCATCATGCTCTCGCCCGAGTTGATGGATAAGAAGAACTACCACCACCAATATCGCAACGGCCTGGAGCCCTGGTATGCGGTCAACATTTTCCGCCTCACGCAGGACCGCGCATGGCTGGAGCGCATCGCACCCGATCTCAAAGCCGCCGCAGACTGGACCATTCGAGTCACCACCGAAAACACAGACGCAAAATATCCTGGCATTCTGCCGCGCCACGCCTACGGTGGCGACATCAACACGCCCGCCTACAGCTTCTACGCCAATGCCACCTGCTGGCGCGGATTGAACGACACGGCTCTGGCGTTTCGCATCCTGGGACGGCACGACGAAGCCGAGAAATACCAGCAGGCCGCCAACGATTACCGCCAACGTCTGCTGCAACTCGCCGACCGGATTGCCGACCGGTCGGGCAAGCTGCCATTCCTGCCTATGTCTTTCGAGATCGGCGCTAACCACGAATACCGCGAGCGGGAACCCGCGTACGATTTCCTCGGCATCAACGCTCCTTCGAGCAACACCTGGGTCTATTTGGGAAACTATTGGAACCTGTTCGCGCCCATGATGCTTGAAGTGAAGCTGTTCGAACCGGACGATGCGCGTTCCCACTGGATTCCGGATTACATGGACGCGCGCGGTGGAATTTCAGCCGGCCTGGTGCGATTCACGCTGGGCCTCGACCAGATCTACGGCAAAGGCTATTATGAAAGCCTGCTCGAACACGGCAAGCGCGACAAGTTTCTGACGTCGCTTTACGGCATCTTCGCGCACGGCGCGTCGGAGAACCTGCACAGCTTTCCGGAAGTTGCCGGCATCTTCCCCTTGCGCGCGAGTAACGCGGCCATGTGGCGCGAGCATCAACGCAATCTCTGGAACTGGTACTTCGAGTGGGGTTGGGGCTTCGAAGGCTGGCAGAATTGCGAAGGCGAGCCGCTGTCCGCGGGTCCTGGCATGGCGCTGCAAATGCTCCGGATGGCATTGGTTCGCGAAACCATAGAAAGCCCGCAACAGGACACTCTGCGACTCCTCGATGGCGCGCCCGCCCACTGGTTTGATCCGGGCAAACGCATCATCGTGCGCAACGCACCCACGTTCTTCGGCAAAATCTCGTTCGAAACAGAAGGGTCGAACTCTGGAGTCCACGCGCACGTGACGCGCGCCCCAGGTTTTCGAGCGCGGCAGGTCATCCTGCGCTTGCCGCGGCCCATGCATAGCGTGACCCTTAATGGAAAACCATGGAGCAATTTCAGCGGCGGGGAGATCACGCTGCCCGAAGGAGAGTCCATCGACCTCCAGGTGAACCAATGAACAAGCGAAAACTGGAAGGCCGCGTTGCTTTAGTGACCGGAGCCAGCCGCGGCATCGGCCGCGCGATCGCTCGCGGCTATGCGCGTGAAGGCGCGGCGGTGGCCGTCACCGCACGGGGCGCGGCAGAACTGCAATCGCTGGTGGACGAAGTGCAGCAAGGCGGCGGAAAGGCTCTGGCCATTCCCGCCGACCTCGGCGATCCCGCCGCTCCGGCGCAAGTCGTCCGTCAAACGCTCGAATCGATGGGCACCATCGACATCCTAGTGAACAACGCCGGCATTGGCGGCAGTGCCGGCCCGAGTCCCGTTGTCGATTTTGACGATGCCCTGTGGCACAAAACGCTGGCCTTGAATCTCACTGCTCCCTACTTGCTCACCAAGGCCGCGCTTCCGGTGCTGCTCGCCAAAAAGTGGGGACGTATCATTAATATTGCGTCGATCAACAGCAAGATTCCCTCGATACACGCGGTTGCCTACACGGCCTCTAAGCACGGACTGCTGGGCCTCACGCGCACGGTAGCGCTCGAGGTCGCGCGCGATGGAATCACAGTGAATGCGATCTGTCCGGGTCCCGTCCGCACAAAGATGAACGATCGCCGCCTCGAGTACGACGCCAAGCGACTGGGCCTGTCGTTTGCCGAGCTCGAATCCCGTCTCAATCCCATCGGCCGCCGCCTGGAGCCTGACGAGATCGTGCCCATGGCCGTTTTGTTGGCCTCCGAAGAATCCGCCGCCATCACCGGCCAGGCATTCAATGTGTGCGGCGGCATCGCGACGTGAGAGCATGCGTTGTTTGGTTCTACTAGCATTCGCCGTCAGCGCCGGCGCTCAAATCCAACAGGCGCCTCCGTCAAGCAAAAACTCCACCCGGCCCAAGGAAATTCAGTCCCTGGTGGACCGCGCCCCGATCGCGCCACCAGAACTGGGCTCAGACATCCTACTTCGCCTGATCGAATCGAACCGGATAATCGATCGCGCCTGGAAGATCGAGTTGCTGGAGGAAGCGTTTCAACTGGCTGGCAAAGCAAAATATCCCCTGCCGCTCCCAGGAGCTGTTCCGAAAGCTAGCCATGCGGATTCGGACGTCGCCAAGCTCTGGCTGGCCCTGGATCAGAAACTGTCCGGTCTGGCGCTGCAGAGCCGCGCCGTCCGCGCGATGCTGGCAACGGACCAGAACGCCGCTCTCAATCTGTTCTTTGATATGCCTCTCCCACAAGTGCCGGCGGTGTCCTGTAAAGACGCAAGGGGCTACGATCCCACGGACTATTACGTCACACTGAAGGAAGTTGCAGAGCGCGCGTTCACCGTGCGGGAACGGCGGGAGGGTAAGTCTTTCGGTCTCCTCGAGCGCGCGATACGAAGCATCAACTCGCCATTCCAGATTTATCCGGCGCTGGAGCTGATCCTGGACCTCCGGGCTCTGCCGGATGACCAGTTTGCAGCGCTCGTGGCAGCTTATAGCAGCGCGCTGAAACAGCTCAACTCGGAAGATCGCGCGTTTTCTGCCTGCACGGGTTACTCGCTATTTGAAAGGCTGATCCGGCTCGCGCGAATTTGCCGCGAACGCGATATCCCGCCGTACGCGTTAATCGATGCCTTCCGCAGCTATTTCGTCAAGCATATGTCGGGCATGCGCTGCGCTGAGAGTGTCGACGCCGAGGGAACCGGGATCATCCTTACGCGGATCGGCGAGATGTTTAACACGCAACTACGGCCGTTTGCTGATGACGTGCCCGTTATCGATAAGGACGAGATAAAGCCGGCCGGCGAGGGCGAGGCCGCAAAGATCTTTGACTACTGGGAGACGCCGCAAACGAAGTCGCTGCTGAAACACGTTGCGGAACTGGCTTACGGGACCGAGGAGGAGAGGGCGATGTATCAGAAGCCGCATCCACCGGATGAAGTACATGGTCCGGACCTGCTGCCTCTAGAGGTGCGCCGGAAGCCCGAATGGGAAGCCCGCGCCGTGGCATTCCTCAATGAATTGGAAGATTGGAAAAAAGATCAGGACCAAACTGAGGCGAACTACTTCCACCAAGTATGCTCGCTGTACACCACGCTGGTTCAGGCCATCCCGCCCGGCCCCCTGCGGGACCGCGTTCTTCACAGCCACATCTTGTTTCTTCGGGTCGCGCTAATCAAACACGATAGTCCTCCCGAGTGGTACTACCAGCTCCATCATATGATGAATCTCTCCGGCGACAGTCCCGCCGAGCGCGCGCACGTCTGCAATGAAATCCGTACGAACGGTGACGACGTCATGGCTCTCTATGCCGACCTGAACAGTTTCGAAACCAGCCGGACGCCATAGCTCGCGTCAGCGCTTCTCTCCCTCACCGCTCGCCTCCGGCAAAAGAAACTTGCCCAGATATTCCGCTTCGCTGCTGGATTGCGCCGTTTTGATACTCTCAAACTTCTCTAGCGCTCGTGCCGCATCCGCAGTACGCCCCGCGTGCTGGTAAAGGTTGGCCAGCCGGTACCACCCGTTCGGGAACTTCTGATCGACGTGCCCAACGAGAGTTTCGAGATCGGCAATCGCCGCCGGCTCATTTCCCATTTCCTGGTGGACTTTGCTGAGCGCGAGAAAGCAGAAGCTGCAATCGCTCATGGCGCGCGTCGCCTTTTCGAGATCCGCAAGCATCGCAGAGTAATCCTTGGAACCCAGTTTCAGCAGCGAGGCCGCGTGAAGGTAGTAAAGGTACGGCGGAGCCGCAGGGCGGCCGATGACGGCTGCGCTTTCCTTCACGCACTTTTCGTTTTCTCCATTGGTGTAATGCGCCACTGCGAGCAGAAGCTGTGCCGGCGAGAATTGCGGCTCGATCGCTAGAATTCTGCTGCATGTCGTGGCGGCACTGGGTGGATCATTGTCCAGATACTCCGCCAGCGCCATACCCAGCAACAGATAGACGGAATCGGGATGAAACTTGACTCCGGCCGCGAAAGTCTCGCGTGCCTTGGCATGGTTCCGCTGGCGCAGATAGAACATGCCCAGGTCCAGCGCGTAGTTCTCCTCTTCGGGCGCAGCGGAAAACGCGGCTGTGTAGCAGCGCTCCGCCAGCGCCGGTTCACCCGCAGCCTCATGGATTTTTCCGCGCAAGTATTCGCGGGCAAGCTGCTGATCTTTGGAAGCTGCCTCCACCGACGCGTCGAGCGCTGCGCGAGCCTCATCCAATCGCCGCAAGGCAATATCGGCCAGCGCCAGGTTGTAGTGAGCTTCGAAGCTCCGCGGATATTCCTTCACTGCCCGGGCGAAAACCGCGCGCGCCGGTTCGAAGCGCTCCCCTTCGGCCAGCTTCGCGCCGCACGCCAGCAGCACTTCGAGTTCGACGTGCGGGCGCCCCAGCAGTTCCAACAGAGCTTTCTGAGCCTGGTCCGGATGTCCCTCAGTGATCGCCCGGTCCACTGCCGCCGCCAGCGTTCGCGTGTCTGCCAGCTGTGCCAGGGCCAGCGCCACGGTGCAGGCGGCAAGCAAGACCATGCCAAGTGCTTTTCTCACTGCTTTCGAGGACGAGGATAGAGACACCGCGCAGCAGTTGTCAACGAGCGGATTCAGGCAACGATCGGAGCGTGTTAAGCCAAAATCTCTTTGATCGGGTTGCCGTAGTCGATATCCAGGCGCTTCTGGCCCGGGACTTCCAACCGGCGCGGATCGAGGCCCAGTTGATGAAACACCGTTGCGTGAATGTCTGTCACGTAATGGCGGTTCTCCACGGCATTGAAGCCGAGCTCATCAGTGGCTCCGTGGATGATGCCTTTCTTGATCCCCGCGCCTGCCATCCAGACGGAAAAGCCGTAGGGATTGTGATCGCGCCCGTTCGCGCCCTCGCCGCCCGGCGTGCGCCCGAACTCGGTGGCCCACACCACCAGCGTGTCATCTAGCATGCCGCGTTGCTTCAGGTCCTTGATCAGGCCGGCGATGGGCTTATCCACCTTGGCGGATTGCTCGCTGTGATTCTTCTTCAGGTCTTTGTGTGAATCCCAGGCGTTACCGCCCGTGCCGTGATAAACCTGCACAAATCGCACGCCGCGCTCGGAGAGACGGCGCGCTGCCAGACAAATCTCGCCGAAAGGCTTGGTAACTTCCTGGTCGAGACCGTAAAGCCGCTTCATCTCTTCGCTTTCATCCTTGAACTTCACCGCCTCCGGCACCGCCATCTGCATTCGAAACGCCAGTTCGTAAGACTTGATGCGCGCCTTCAGCGCGGCATCACCCGGATATTCGACGGCGCTCAGGCCGTTCAGACGCTGCAGGAATGCGAACTCCCGCTCCTGCTCCTGCTGGTAAATATCCTTTCCCGGTGAAGCGAACGGCAGCGGATCATCGGGATTCACTTCCAACTGCACACCCGCGTGTTCCGGCCCCAGATAGCCCGATCCGTGTGTGCCCATGCCTCCGCAACAATCGCTGGGAGGCTCGCCCAGCACGACGAACTCAGGCAGGTTCTGGTTCAGCGTGCTCAGGCCGTAGTGCACCCATGAGCCGATCGTCGGCAAATAGCCGTCGAACATGTGCCGGCCCGTGTGAAACTGCAGAATAGCGCCGTGATCGTTGTCGGTGGTGTACATCGAGCGGATCAGCGCGAGTTCGTCGACCACCGAACCTACGTTGGACCACCAGTCGGTCACCTCCGCTCCGCTCTGCCCATACTTGCGGAAACCTACCTGCATCGGATAGAGCGTCAGCTTGATGCCGTGGTCGCCTTTCACAAATTCCCTGACGCCTTTCAGGTACGGAGAATTCAAGGAGTCCTTATACGGCGTCTCTGCGATGTTCTTGCCCGCATATTTGTTCAGCGCGGGCTTGGGATCGAACGTATCTACATGGCTCACGCCGCCGAGCATGAACATCCAGATCACTCGCTTGGCCTTCGGCGCGAAGTGCGGCTTGCCATCGGGAGGAGTCCAGGCATCAGCCGTTGTGGCGGCTTTGCCGTCCCGTTGGAACATGGCGCCCAGCACCAGGCCCGTCAAACCCATTCCGCAGTCGGCCAGAAAAACCCGGCGGCTCGGAGTACAACAGCCCGGAGAAAGCGCCACGGATTTCAAAGGATGCCGGTCATCGAATTTCATGCGTTCCCTCATCGAATGGTTACAAAATCAGTGTGATTCACGAGCACGTGTACCAGATCCTCGCGCGCTCTCAGGTGGGCGTCGGCCTCGGGTTTGATCTCGCCGGCCGCGCCGGTCTGAACAGGCGTCAGCTTCTTCGGTTCCTGGAACAACTCTTCCTGCTCGCGCAGGAACTTCAGCGATTCCGCGCGTTCCGCGGCCGTCGGAGGACGGTTCAGAACGACATCGAACGCGTCTGCGATGAATTTGGAATCCGCAGCCGGCTGTGCGCCCGTCCGCTTCGTGATCTGTTCCTCGAGTGTGCGCGCGACTTGCAGGCTCAATTTGCTATTGGCCAGTGCCAGCGCCTGATGCGGCACGATGCTCTCATTCCGCTGGAAGCACTCGTTGGGATTGGCCTCGTCAAAAACTTTCAAAAAAGTCACCTGCACGTCCGGCGTGTCCTGGAAGTACACGCTGCGGCGGCGCGACTCCATGCCCTTCGACGCATCGATTTCCTGACCGCCCATCGTCGTGTCGAGTTGTCCAGCGATCGACAGCAGACTGTCGCGCACCACCTCGGCCTCCATGCGCTGCTCGTTCATGCGCCACAAGTAGCGATTCTCCGGGTCGCTCTTGGCATTCTGATCCTTGGGATCCTTGCTCGATGACTGCATGCGATAGGTGTTGCTGGTGACGATCAGCCGGTGAATCGCCTTCATGCTCCAGTTGCGGTCCATTAGCTCGACGGCCAGCCAGTCGAGCAACTCAGGATGTGACGGCGGCTTGCCGCTCATGCCGAAGTTGAATACCGTGGGCACCAGCGCCTGCCCGAAATGCCGCAGCCACATGTGATTGATGGCCACGCGAGCGGTGAGAGGATTCTGTTTGCTCGCGATCCAACGTGCCAGCGCCAAGCGGCGGCCCGTCGTGGAATCCGGATAGACTTTCCCTACCGGCGTGTAAGCATCCTCGGATTGCAGCGCCTTGGCCGCGGCTTCGAGCTGCGTCCGAGCCTCGCCCAGCTTTTTCGCGGCTTCCTTGTCGTACGTTTCCGAGTCGGGTTTGGCCGCGGCGAGCTCCTGCGTGGCGCGCAACAGGTTCTCCTCGGCCTTCACCACGTTGGCGTGCCGCTCGGCTTTGAGGGCCGCTGATTCCAGCGTCTCGAGATTCGCGGGCGGTGTGGCGGCATACTTGGCCTCATCAGCCGCGATGCGTGCTTCGATGGCGGGCAACGCCGCTCGCGTAGAGGCCAGTTCTTTTTCCCTCAACGCGACTGCGGCCTGCGCTTTGAGCAGCGCCGCCGCGGCTTTGTCATCGGCTGAGTTTTCTCCCGCAGAACGATTGCCGGCTCCCGCCGCTGCCACCGGCTCCGGCGTGTGCGCCTGCGCCAGTTGCTGCGTCGCCTTTGCCAGTTCCTCCTGAGACTTACGCAGTTCGGTCTCGGCTTTTTCAATATCAGCTTTGGCCTCGGCGATCAGATCGCGATGCACGAATGGCCTGGAGTCAGGATAGTAAACGTCCAGAGGCAGCGGTTCCGGCGTGATCTTCAACTCGGAGTTGCCGAACATCGCCGGGATTGCCGGCGTCAGCGGGTGCTCGGTATCCGGGTTGGTATCTACGCCGCGCAGAAAACGGAACGTGGGCGTCTCGGCATGCGCATCGTAGACGCGCGGGATGCCATCTTTCATGAGGTCGGGCTGGCCGGATACACGGTCCGTGCGCACATCGTACGGTTCGAAGAAAGCGCGGAAGCGGTAATAATCCTCGTGCGTGATTGGGTCGTACTTGTGCGAATGACAGCGCGCGCACTTCAAAGTGATGCCGAGAAAGGCCATGGCTGTGTAGTCGACCGTATCTTTGAGAATGACGTTGCGGTCGAACATGTACCAGTTCCGGGCCAGGTAGCCGGTGGCGCGCACGACGTCGGGATTGTCCGGCGCCAGTTCGTCGCCCGCCAGCATCTCGACGATCATTTCGTCGTAGCCTTTGTCTTTGTTTACCGATTCGATAATCCAGTCGCGCCAGTGCCAGATATGGCGCTGGCTGTATCGCACCTGGTTCTGCGCGCGCCAACCGTACCAATCGCTGTAGCGCCAGATGTCCATCCAGTGCCGTCCCCACCGCTCGCCGTAGCGCGGGCTGGCCAGCAACTTGTCGACCACTTTCTCGTAGGCGTCTTTAGAACTATCGGCGAGAAACGCGTTCATTTCGTCAGGCGTCGGAGGAAGACCGATCAGGTCAAGGTACACGCGCCGCAACAGAGTGCGCTTATCGGCCGCGGGCACGGGCTTCAAACCTCGCTTTTCCTGGGCGGCTGCTATAAACGCGTCAATGGGATTGCGCACCCAGGCCGGGTTCTTGACTTCAGGCACCGGCGGGCGCACGGGGACTTTAAAAGCCCAGTGAGTCATCCCGGCTTTGCCGACGGCTAGAGGTGCATCATACGGCGCGCCGGAATTAATCCACTCGGCGATTTGCGCGATGGCCGCGTCGGGCAGTTTCTGACCTCCGAACGGCATTCCTGGCTGCTCCAGATGGCTGATGCGCTTGTAGAGAACGCTCGATTTCGCATCCCCTGGCACAATAACGGCGCCTGTATCCCCGCCGCGCAATAGCGACTCGCGCGTCGACAGATCGAATCCCGACCGGCGATTCTGGGAATTGTGGCACCGGACACAATTGGCCTCGAGAATGGGTTTGATTTGTTTGCGAAACAAACCCAAATCGGCGGCCGGTTCAAAGGGCGCCCCGGCCTTGATCCATTCTCCAATGCGGTCTATGGTTTCCTGGGGAAGCCGGTCGCCTTTGTAGGGCATATGAGGCTCGGCCTCGTGCGACACTAACTTATAGAGCAGGCTGGCTTTAGGATCTCCGGAAACAATCGCCGGCCCGTGTTCCCCGCCCTTCAACAATGCGTCTTTTGTGGAGAGATCCAGACCGCTGCTCTTAGTTTGCGGTCCGTGACAGGGCAGACAGTTCTTCTCGAAAACCGCCTGGATTTGACCGAACGCGGCTACGTGAAGGAAGGTGAAGAGCGCTAAGGCTTTGCATGCGGACATTCAGTCGAGACTCCGCAACTTATTGATAACACTATACTGAACTTCTGGACAGCTAGTGTCAATCCACTGTCCAGGATACTGGAAACTTACTAGACCGCTCACGGCTTACCATCTAGAATTCCCAAAGTGCTTCGATTAATTGGTTTCGTACTGTTGATGGGGCAGGTTTCAATCTGTGCCCCGCTTCGAATCAGCGCCTGGTACTGGCTGAACGCGGCGCCACGCGAGGAATGGGAGGGCGATTTTCGAAAGATGGCCCAGCTCGGGTTCACTGATGTCGACCTATGCTGGGGCCTGGACGCTGCCGCGTGGACGCTGCGGGTGCAAGACACGAAGGATGCGCTGCAATTCTGCCGGCGCGCCGGGTTAGGCGCTTACTTCATCGTCTGGCATCCAGTGCACAACTCGCTTCCGCGCAGTCCTGAGTTTCAGCAGGTCGATGCGGCGGGGCAACTGCGGTTTGCGTTCAACACCTTCAATGCGAAGTGGCGCGAGTCGCAGTGGAAGGAATATCTGCAAACGGTCGCCAGGCTCTACGCGCAAGATCCAGCCTTCGCCGGCTACATTTTCGATGATTCCTTCGGCATCGGGCCGATCCGTAGTATCGCGGGATCCGGGGGCGCGCCTTCCGAGAGATTCATTTCCTACAGCGAGGACGACCGACGCAGATTCGGCAAGAAACCGCCCAAGCAACCGTCTGATCCGGGTTGGGCGGCGTGGACGCAGGCGCGCGCCGGCTGGTGGGAGGACTGGGCGCGGGATACCAATCGATTTATCCGCGAGGTGGATCCCAATCGCAGCCACGAGGTGTATCTGGAGGATGAACAATACGTACTCTCTCAGCAGGCCCGCGATGCGACGGGCGTGGATTTTGGCAAAGTCGCGAAAGCGTTCGACGCCATAGGGGCATACACAGAGCCCCGGTGGGATGACAAGCCAGACTCGGACGCACGCGCAATCGAACAAACTCGAAGCGTCATCGAGAAGACCCGCGCCGCAGTCGGGCCCAGCAAACAGATTATCTACACCTTCTGGGCAGGCAACATTCTGGAATTACGCAAGCCGGGACCAGCAAAGTACCCAACGTTCGAACAGATCAGAGAAATCTGCGAGACGGCTCTTAAGCTCGGCATCCGTCACCTGGATATGTACGGCTACCGCATCGGCGATTTCGTCGTAACGGATGAGAACTGGCCCCACAAGCGGCCCCCGGCAAAGGGACCGTATCCGCTTACGGATCCGTTTCCTGGGAAATACCTTTACGACCGGCCGGAGCTGCACGCACGGCTGGGGGAATATTTGCGGGAATTGCAGCGGCGGCAGAATTGAGGCGTACCGCTTCCTTTGGGCGCGGCTCAGTAAAGCCTGACTAGCGGTTCTTCTCGAGGGCAAGAAAGCTGATGCCGTAGCTGGAGAGATCGACTTTTAGGCGCATCCCGCCTTGCTTGAGATGGCGCGCGGGTACCGGCCGCAAGCGGACATTCTCGTCGTCGCTCGGCGCGGCGGCATCCAGAAACAACTGGCGCAGGGTGAGGTCAGACGAAGCTCCTTCGACGGCCAAATCGACTTGCGCCGGCGCGGTCGAATAATTCCAAAGCAGCACGTTGTAAGTGAGCAGCTTCGGGTCCCAGGTGGCGAAGCCGTGCACAGCGGCGTCGCTGGAGTCCAGTTTCAGGCGGTCACCGGTAAGCCGCGCCAGCAGCTTAAAAGCGAAATAGGAGGGACGAACGCGGTTTTGAAAATCGAACAGCCCGTCCCATTGCGAGCTGCGGTTCCACCAGCGCGCCATGAGGCCCGCACCAACCGGTGAAAAGAATTGCGCGAAACGCTCGCGATCCACGTGGTAGTCCTTGATGTGGTAGTAGCACGAGTAGTCGAGGCCTCCGGCCCTCATCTGATAGGCGACTTCGGTGATGAAACATGGCTGGAACTGAGGATTCGTTGGGGGATCGCGCAGCGCCATATTCCATTCGTTCAGGATTGTTTCGGGATGCAGTGACGGATATTTCGCGAGCAGTGTTTTCACCATGTCAATGGTGCCGCGGATTTTCGCCGGATCACTGTTGTAGATGTGCCAGGAGACAAAATGCATCGGCGCCTTGCCGGAATCGCAGAAGGCCAGCAGCGCCGGCAGAATCGGAGAACCGGAATAGGCCAGGGCCGGACCGCCCACGCGCGCTTCGGGGTCGGCGCGCATCACCGCAGCGACGGTGTGCTGGTAGTAGCGTGTGTAATTTTCCGGCGTAAAGAGATAAGGACAGCCGCCATCTTCGCCGATGTCCGGCTCATTTGAGACCTCCCAGTAAAGACGGCCCGCCCCGCGTTCTTTGTAATGCAGCACCATGTTGTAGATGAGCTGGTCCCATTCTTCATAGCTGGTGGGGTCCACGATTTTCTGGTCGACCGTGGGATAAAGTACCTTGGGCTTGAAATCGATATTCAGGAGCGGCGTCGCGCCCGTTCTCCGGATCAGGTCCACGGATTGGTCGAGTTTGTCCCAGTGGTAGCGGCCATGATCCGGGAGCAGGTCGAAGTACTCCTGGACGAAGAGCCGGATGATGCGCGGGTGCAGGTCGCGAATCTCAGCGGCGCGATCCGCCCACATGGGCTCCTCAGACAGCCCGCCCTGGCCCAGGGCAAAGCGATCCATCTCCATGGGACCGGTTGCGTCGTGCAGGTTCAACCGCAAGGTGACGGTGCGATTCTGTGAGGGCGCCGTTACCACCGTTCCGAGGAATAGCACCAGCCAGGGCGCCCAGTGTGAAGCGACTCGATTTGTCATAGTCTCATCTACCTCCCGAATTCGTTACGGGTCAAGAAATTGTTATGACTTTGTCCAGCATGCTGGAAGAAAGCTTTTCTGCACGCCGCTCATCATATAATCTCCGGATTCACCTATGGGCTCCAGATTGAAAGGCAAGTCAGCGATTGTCACGGGTTCGGCAACTGGCATCGGCAAAGCCACGGCCGTCCTGTTTGCGAAAGAAGGCGCGCAGGTCGTTGTTTCGGATGTCGACGAAACCGGCGGGCAGCAGGTCGTGAATGACATCAAGGGAGAAGGCGGCGAGGCGATCTTCGTCCAGGCCGACATTTCCCGAGCGGAGGACGTACAGCGGCTTGTAGACGCAGCAGTGCAAACTTTCGGACGGCTGGATGTGCTGGTCAACAACGCAGCGGTTTACCGCGGTGACGGCAACCTCATGTCGGTTCCGGATGAGATCTGGGACCAGGTCATCGCGGTGAATCTGAAGGGCACCTACCTTTGCTGTAAGTTCGCCATGGCGCGAATGATTGAAAGCGGTGGTGGCTCCGTGGTGAATCTGTCGTCGGTCAATGCGCTGATGGGCCTGAGTCTGACTGCGTACACGGCTTCAAAAGGCGGCGTGCAGGCATTGACGCGACTGCTCGCCGTGGAGTTTGGGCCGAAGGGCGTTCGAGTCAATTCCATCTGTCCTGGAACCATCATGACGGAGAACAGCAGAGCCATTTACGCGGAGAGGCCGGGGCTCGAGGAACGGGTAACGAAAATGTATCCCATGGGAAAGCTGGGTGCGCCTATTGACGTTGCGGAATGCGCCGTTTACCTGGCATCGGACGCATCGGCTTTCGTGACCGGCGCGAGTCTAGTGGTGGACGGCGGACTCATGGCCGGGCGCAAGTTCGAACTCGACTACACGTAGCTGTTGCATGCAGCGATGACGAGCCCTTTTGCGAGTGACGCGCCGAAAGACAGGGCGCTCGAAAGACGAGCGTGGCTGCTGGTCGGCTTTACCTGGGTCGCTTACTGTCTGAACTATAGCGACAGGCAAGTTATCTTCTCGATTTTTCCGATTCTGAAATTCGAGTTGCACTTTACAGACGCGCAGCTCGGGCTGACGGGATCGGCGTTCTTGTGGGTGTACGGTCTGTGTTCTCCGATTGCGGGCCAGATAGGCGACCGCTTCTCCAAGCGGCGGCTGGTTGCGCTGAGCCTGTTGCTTTGGAGCGGAGTTACGGCGCTCACGGGCTTGTCTCATTCGGTTGGGATGGTTCTCACGTGCCGGGCGCTGACTGGAGTGACGGAATCACTCTTCGTGCCGGCCGCGGTGGCGCTGCTGGCCAACGCGCACCGTCCGGAAAACCGATCGCGCGCGTTCGCGCTTTATGGCACCGGGCAACTCGCAGGCATTGTCGTGGGCGGATGGTATGGCGGTTTTGTGGCGCAGGAGTTCCAGTGGAGGCTGGCGTTTTATTCGCTAGGCCTTGCGGGAATCCTTTATTGTTTCCCATATTTTCGTTTCCTGAGCCGCTTCAGCGAAGAGGCTCACGTAGAGACCAAAAAATCCGGATCAGTGCTGGCGGTTACGGCGCTGGCGAAGATCCCAACGTATCTGGTGCTGTGTTTTGTTTCGAGCGTGTTCAATCTGACGCTCTGGTTGCTCTACACGTGGCTGCCCGATTTTCTTTACGAGAAGTTTTCGTTGAGCCTGGCGGACGCGGGCTACACGGCAACGGTCTACCTGCAAACCGCGAGCCTTGTGGGCATGCTCGTGGGCGCTGCCCTCGCGGACCATCTGTACAAAGGTTGGAAGTCCGCGCGATTCTGGCTGATCGCCATCGGGCTGTCGCTCGGCGCTCCTTGCGTTCACCTGATCGGTAACAGCGACTCCTTATTCTTCACCAAGCTTGCCGCGATTGCGTTCGGGTTGGTGGGAGGACTCGCACTGGCAAATCTATACATATCCTCGTTCGACGTTGTTCCGGCGGATACTCGAGCCTCGGCCGTGGCTTTCATGAATCTGGCAGGGTACCTGACGTCGGGCTTCGCTCCGCTGGTTACCGGGGTCTGGAAACAGACCGTGGGAATTCACAGGATGATGAGCTATGCGTCGCTACTGCTGGTTGCGGCGGCGCTGGCGCTCTTCGCCGCGGTTAAATATCTCGTTCCTTCGGATTACAAGCGGGTGCACTGAAGATGGAGAACTCAATACCGCTTCCTTCGGTCGCGGCTCAGTCAACGCTCGCTCACTTTTCGTCCCATTAGCGGGACGACAGACACCCGTGTTTATTCATCCGGCATGGTTGGAGGTAAAATTCCGGCTAGTTACGGCACATCTATGAAGCCTCGATCCTTCCTGCGCCTTTCTGTTTTTATTCTGGCGGTTGCGGCGACGGCGTCTGCCGCGGATCCGCTGTCGCAACAAGTGACCGTTTACCGCGATAACTATGGAGTTCCGCATATCGTGGGCGAAACCGAGGAGGCCACGTTCTTCGGCTATGGATATGCCCAGGCGGAAGACCACCTGGAGCGAATGATGCTGCAGTATCGCGACGCCCAGGGGCGACGCGCAGAAGTGCAGGGCTTCGAGGCGCTAGGCGACGGCTATTTACACTTCATTCCCTACGAATACCGTTGGGATGGGGATTACCTGCAGCGCCTGCTGCGAACGAAAAAGTGCGTTGTGGAGAACAAAAGCAAGATCGATCCCAACGTTTACAGAATCCTGACGGCATTTGCGCGCGGCGTGAACGCCTACATCGGCGAGCATCGCGCGGACATTCCGGCGTGGATTGATTCGGTGGCCGCCGAGGACATCGAGGCGCTGGAGCGCAGCCATTACATGCGCTTCTACAGCATTCACGACGCGCTCGGAAAAATGACCGAGAAGGTGTATGACTTCCCGAATTTCGGCTCCAATCAATGGGCCATTGCGCCATTCAAATCGGCCAGCGGGCGCATCATGCACGTCGAGCACACGCACATGCCTTGGGCCAACCGCTTTCAGAATTACGAAGCACACCTCATTACGCCCGGCAAACTGGACGCGGCGGGGATCAGTTGGTTCGGCAGCCCGTTCTTTTTGGACGGACTCAACGACAAGATCACCTGGTCGGCGACGTGGAATGAGCCGAATATGGCCGACGTGTACGAGGAGAAGATCAATCCGGAGAATCGCCTTCAATATCTCTACGAAGGAAAATGGCGCGATATCCACGTAGACACGGAAACGTTCCGCGTGAAAGGGCCGAAGGGCATGGAATCGATTACGCTGCCCCTCTACTACACGCATCACGGACCCATCGTCCATTTCGATCGGGAGAAGAACCGGGCGTATTCGGTCAAGTTGCCGAATTATGAAGGAGTGAATTACTCGACGGGGATGTACGGGCTGATGAAGGCGCGAAATCTTGCCGAGTTCAAGGGCGTGCTGGCGCGGCAGTTGATGCCGCGCTGGAACCTGCTGTTCTCCGATTCCGAAAACATCTTCTGGGTTCACAACGGCAATGTGGCGCGACGGGCGGACGGCTACGATTGGTCGAAGCCCGTACCGGGGTGGACGAAAGAAACGGAGTGGGGTGCGTATTTTCCATTCGAGCTGTATCCGCAACTGCTGAATCCGCCGTCAGGCTTTTTGCAGAATTGCAACAATCCGCCGTGGGTGGCAACCAAGAATTCCGGTTTGAATCCTCTGGCGCCGGCGCCGTATTATCTGCGAACAACGCCGAAGGCGGATGCCGGCGAGGAAGCCCTGAACACGCGCGCCGAGAGGCTGTTTCAAGTTTTGGGGCAGGACAAAAAGTTCACACTCGCAGACATGAAAGAGCTGGCCTTCGATACGACGGTGATGCCGGCTGATGTGATCGTTCCTCTACTCGAACGCGCGTATGCTGCCAAGCCGAGCACAGACGCGGCCGTTACAAGGGCGCTGGATCTGGTGAAAACCTGGAACCGGCGGTCAGCAGAAGACTCGGTGGCTTACTCTTATGTGTATTATTGGGGCCGTGAGTATCAGGAACTCTTCTCAGAACACAAGTTCTCGCGCTTTGTTCACTATGGAAGGAGAAAGATCGACCTCGACTCGCCTGAGGAACAGGATGCCGCGCGGCGTGCGTTCGAAGCCGCAGTGGCACGCATCCGAAAGCAGTTCGGCAAATCCGAGGTGCGTTGGGGCGATATCAACGTAGTGGTCCGAGGCGGGAAATATCCGATGGACGGCACGGGGCTTTATGACGTGCTGCACCCGGACGAAGGTCCGGATCAGGACAACGGGCAGATGTACTGCAACGACGGGTGGGGTGACCTGCTGATTGTGGTGGAAGGAAACCCGAAAGAAATCTGGAGCCTGCTGCCTTACGGAGAGTCGGAGCATCCGTCGTCCCCGCACTACAACGATCTGGCCAAGCTGCATAGCCAGCGGCAGGCGAAGCGCTTCTGGTTTACTCCGGCTGATATTCTGGCGCACACCGAATCGGTGTGGGGCGAGCGGAACCGGATCAACGCGCTGCTGTCCGAGACCGCAGGAGGGAAATGACCATGCGGTGCGTTCTTTGCGTATTGATGCTGTGCCCCGCGCTTTGGTGCGCGGAGTTGAAGGTGCGGATCTCGTGGGGACACGAGGGCGCCGCGGCCGCTCGGTATTACGTCCGTCTGATGCCCGCGACCAGCGGTGTGGAGATTCGGGATGCGGCGGGTTACGAACTGGAATCCGGCGAGGGACTCAAAGGCGATGCCTGGCAAAGCACCGCGGGCGCGGGCGACATTGACGGAGTGAAGTTCACGCTGGTTTATCCGCAGCCTCCGGCCACGCGGCTTCAGAATCTGCACATCATCTGGGCGGATTTGATCGCGCAAAGTGATGCGGACACGGCTGCGCGTCTCACTCACGATGCGGCATTTCATCCGGACGCGCCCAAGCTCACCGTGCTCATGAATCCGGAAGGCACGCGAGGATTCACGGTCAGCGTCGATCAGTTGCTCGGCGAGAAAGCGCTCTGGGTGCCGTCACTGCACGTTTACGTAAGTGCTGGAGACCACCCGGTGGCGTTTCAGGAGAACCAAAAGGAACTGGCGGCGTGGAAGGGCCAGCGAATTCTGGAACGTGTCGAGAAGGAACCGGAGGCCAGTTACTCGCAATACACCGCGCGATGGGAGGACATGGGCAACCCTGCGTACACGCATCCGAACCAACCGGCGCCCGGCCACATCGTAGGGCTTACATGGGACAGTGCGATTGCCAAGTTCGGCATCGACCGCGGCGCCGGCGTCTGGAACGATTACGGGAACCCCGATCACTTTCGCTTCTGGTTTGAGTTCGGCGATCTCACTAAGGGTATTCTGAGCACCTGGAAAGGGCAGAGCCTGAAAGACGGTCTTCCGGTGCTGACGACAAGATTCGAAAGAGATGCGGTTCGCTACGAAGTGGAGCAGTTCGCATACCCGCTGAATGGTCCTCCGGGAGAACGGCGCGGCGACATTCCCATGGTGCTGCTGCAAAAAGTGAGGGCGACGGATCTCTCGGGAAAGGCGCGCGCGATTCCGGTAACGATGTCGCACCGCAGGCAGTTCCCGGCTTTTGTCAACACCAGCGTAATTCTGGAACACGACGCCAAGTCACAGTTGCTGAGCGATTCGGCATTTCACAAGGTGCTGTTTGATGTAGAGGGTCTGGATCAGGAGGTGACCTGGAGCGGCACGCATGATTATCAGCGTGAGGAAAAGCGAATTAACGCGACGGGCATTCTGAACCTCCCGGCGAACGGATCGCGCGAGTTTGTCGTCAAGTTGCCTTCGCCGATGGTGAACCCTGGCGACCGATCGACGTTGGAAGCGATCGACTACGACGCCGCCCGCCGCGCCACGCTCGAGTTTTGGTCGGGCTGGGAAAGCCGAGGTGCGCAGTTCCATGTTCCTGAAGAGCCGGTTAACGATCTGTATCGAGCCACGCTCTGGCATGCGTTGCGATTGCCGCGGAGGCATGGTGGCCAGCAGGAAGGCGTGCAGATTGACTTGCCCTATTCCAACTTCGCTTATTCGCAGACGGGAACTCCGTGGCCCGTGAACCAGGCGGCCTACGTGGATTACATGCTCTTCGGGCTGAGGGGCTACCACAACGTTGCGGACGAAGAGCTACTGGCGGAGTATCGCAACAACCAGGAATACAACGGGCACGTGAATGGGTATGCCAACTGGGTGTCCAACACACCGGGCATGTTATACACCGTGGCGCAGGACTATATGCTGTACCGCGATCGAGCGGCACTCGACCGCCTGATGCCGTACAGCCTGAAGGCGCTGGACTGGTGCCTGCAAGAAGTGCGCGATGCGGAGCAGCGTTCTGGGCCGTCGCGCGGGCTGGTGGTGGGACCGTTGAACGACGGCACCGGTGAGGGAGCGTGGGCGTTCAATCAGGCTTACATGTACGCGGGTCTGGAGCGCTTCGGTCAGATGCTCGAAAGCATCGGCAATGCGCGCGCGGGTGAGACGCTCGAAGCGGCACGCAAGCTGCGCACAGCGACTGCGCAGGCGTTTGCATCCGCGGCGGCGCATTCGACGCTGGTTCAGCTCCGCGATCACACATGGACTCCGTACGTGCCGAGCGAAGCGTTCACTTACCGGCGGATCCTCGACCAGTGGTACCCGACCGATGTCGACACCGGAGCCGTGCATTTGCTGCGATTGAAGGCCGTACCGGCGAATGGAGAGCTGGCCGATTCGCTACTCAACGATCACGAGGATAACCTTTACCTGAAAGGCTGGGGGATGGCGAATGAACCGGTCTACAACCAGCAAGGAACGGCTTATCTTTTACGCGACGATCCGAAAGCGGTGATCCGCACGTTCTACAGTTACATGGCCAGCGCTTTCAGCCAATCGGCTTTCGAACCGGTGGAGCATCGCTGGACACACGGGCAATACTTCGGGCCGCCCAGCACGGACGGCGCATGGTGCGAGCTTTACCGGAATATGCTGGTGCGGGAAGTCGACGATCACACGCTGCTTCTGGCGCAAGCCACGCCCAGAAAGTGGCTTGAGGACGGGCAGAAGGTTGACGTGCAGAAGGCGCCGACGTATTTCGGACCAGTCTCGTACGAAATTCAGAGCCAGGCGCGCTCAGGCAAGATTCTGGCCACGATCGAATTCGAAGGAAGCAACCGGCCGCAATTCCTGCTGATTCGTCTCCGGCACCCGGAGGAAAAGTCGATCCGGTCTGTCACACTGGATGGACAGGAGTGGAAAGACTTCGATAGCGGCAAGGAATGGGTGCGCATTGAGAATCCATCACGCAGCAGATATTCAGTAGTGGCCAACTATTGAAGACGCCGGCGCAACAATTCCATTTCGCGCAAAAAGAACGAGGCTTTTCGCTTGCCACGTGCTCCCATCAGTCGCCGGTCGTTCCTGCTTGGGACCCTGGCTGCAGGTCACACTTTCGGTGCGTCGCCGGTGCTTCCGGTTTTCGTCGACGTTACTGACTCCTCAGGGCTGAGATTTAAAAATGACGCCAGCTTGACCTCGCAGAAGTATCTGCTGGAGTCGATGGGCGGCGGCGTGGCCATGCTGGATTATAACGGCGATGGCTGGCTTGATCTCTTCTTTGTCAACGGCGCCGCGATCGGAGATCCGATGCCGGCGGGCAGGATGCCGGACAAGTCCGATCCGCGCTACTGGAACCGCCTTTATCGCAACAACCGCGATGGCACGTTTACCGATGTCACGGAGAAGGCTGGTGTGCGAGGACACTCATATGGAATGGGTGTCGCGGTGGGTGACTACGATAATGACGGGCGCCCGGACATTTATGTCACGAACTTCGGCGCGAATATTCTTTACCACAACAATGGCGACGGCACGTTTACGGATGTCACGAAGAGTGCCGGCGTTCAAGGAGGCGGGTGGTCGACCAGCGCCTGTTGGGTGGATTTCGACCGCGACGGCAAGCTGGATTTGATTGTGGCCCGCTATCTCGACTGGGACTTTGCGATGAATCTCTGGTGTGGTTCGCACAAGCCGGGTTATCGCGCTTATTGTCATCCCGATCAGTTCAAGCCCGTAAGCCATCTGGTATTTCACAATAACGGCGACGGAACATTCACCGATGTTTCGCGAGCGTCGCGGATTGGCCTGTCACCTGGGAAAGGCCTGGGCGTGGCCGTCAATGATTTCGACCTTGACGGATGGCCAGACATCCTGATCGCCAACGACTCCTATCCGCAACAGCTCTTCCGCAACAATCGCGACGGTACGTTTACGGAGATCGGCTTGAAGGCGGGCGTTGCTTATGACGAAGATGGCAACACGTTCGCCGGGATGGGGCTGGATTTCGAAGATTACGACAATGATGGCCTGCCCGATATTTTCATCGACGCGCTGGGAAACCAAAAATACGCTCTATTTCACAATGCGAAGGACCACTTCGAATACGTTACCTCGCCGGCAGGAGTGGGCGGCATTACGATGCAACATTCGGGTTGGGGCGCAAAATTCATCGACTATGACAACGACGGATGGAAGGACTTGTTCGTCGGCCAGGGGCATGTGATAGACAATATCGAGCTGACGCAACCTAATCTCAGGCATCTGGAACCGTGCCTGCTGATGCGCAATCTGAACGGCAGGTTTGAGGAGACCACCAACCGTGGCGGGCAAGCGCTATTGGTTCCGCGCGCCGCCCGAGGCGTAGCGTTTGGCGACCTGGATAACGACGGCTTTCTCGACCTCGCGATCAATTGCAACAACCAACGCGCCGTGCTCCTGCACAACCAGGGGGGCAACGGGAATCACTGGCTGTTGATCGACACCGTGGGCGCCAGCAGCAATCGCGACGGCATCGGCGCGCGGATTCGAGTCGTGGCGGAGTCCGGCATCGAGCAATGGGGCACGGTCTCTACTGCGTCCAGCTATCTTTCAGCCAGCGACAAGCGCGTCCACTTTGGACTGGGAAAGGACCGAATCGCACAAATGGTGGAGATCACGTGGCCCAGCGGCGCGGTTCAGAAGATACACGACGTGAAAGCCGATCGCGTTCTCACCGTTCGAGAACCGAAATGAGGGAGATTTTTCGAGTTGAATGTGGATTGCGAATTCCGTCCTGCCCATTGGACGAGATACATCAACAGTCTTGACCTAACATTCAGACGCCTTTAACATGAACGCTACACTGCCGTGTGTTTCCGCGGGCCGGTTGCGTGGAGCGAGTAAATTTCTTCGCTCCGAAGCATGATGACATCCCGGGTGACCGCCCGGCCGACTCAGGATCACTTACGTTGTGTTTGCTCGGTTGTTATGTTCGGCAACCGGAAGGAGCCTGATATGTTGCGCGGACTAATTCGAGCCGGCATCGGTCTGGCAGGAATTGCGCTGATGTTTTCTACAATGCTCCCTGCGCAGTTAAATCGTGGCGTCATCGAGGGCACGCTCACCGATCCTCAGGGTGCGGTCATACCGGGGGTCGACGTCACCATCACCAATGCCGACACGAACGTCGGTGTGTCGCTCAAGTCCAACACGGCCGGTTACTACCGCGCTGTAGATCTGGTTCCGGGCAAATACACGGCTACATTTTCGGCTGCAGGTTTTGCGGCGACACGAATAACCGAGATTGAGCTGCCGGCCGGCGAGGTCATCCGCGTGGATGCCCAACTGAAGTTGAGCAGCACGCAGGAATCCGTTCAAGTGATCGCGGAAGCACCATTATTGGAAACCGCACCTTCGAATTTCAGTGCCAGAGTCG
>Ga0335077_10000687_pt1 | contig 38340 bp, 34 predicted proteins | sample Lox_Sample_31_FD_207151 | JGI IMG/M metagenome (GOLD analysis project Ga0335077, IMG submission 207151) | Soil microbial communities from Loxahatchee National Wildlife Refuge, Florida, United States - Lox_Sample_3.1 | ecosystem: Environmental > Terrestrial > Soil > Wetlands | place: USA... | reverse complement strand
AACGGTTCTCCTGGGCGAGGGAATTCTTTGGTCGGAAAACCCAATTCTCCCAAGAGAACCGTTGTTATTTATGGCAACACGCCGGGCGAGAACCTACCTGCCACCCAAAGGTTCTGAATAACATTCTTGGTTCGCGACTGGTTAATATCACGATTTACATAGCTCAGCAAGTTCTTCTTCAATAGATCTGATTTCACGATGCATCGGGAAAATCTTGTCATAAAGGCCATCGAGTATACAACCGATTTCGATCTGCCGGGCCATAATAGGGCGGCTAAGGTAGGTTGCGACGGACTTAAGTTTATCGGCATTTTTGTCGGCTTCTTTTTCTAGTTTAGCTGACTTTCGTTCCAGCTCGGCAACTTTAGCCCTGAGGTCAGCTAGCCGTTGCCGCTTCCTGTTAACTCTCTGGTCCCGCTCTTTTCTGGCTTCTTTTGTGGTGCCCATGCAATCCCCTAGGCTCTGACTCGAAGAATGGGAGAGCGGCCGATTTGTGACTCCAAATTTTTGGCTCGGATTACCTTGTCTTTTCGTTTGGCGCTGAAGCGCAAAGATTCGCCGCGCACGTTGTGAGGGGGCTTGGCTTCGGACCTGGCACCCTCGCCGCCAGGCTCGTTGGCGCTGGAATCTGTATCGAACAAGCAAGCGTATGAGAAGAGTTCTGCCTGGTCGAGACTAGAACGTAGGTTCGAGTTAGTCAAGGGCTTCCGGTAGATCATCAGAGCCGGTTAGAGCCAAGCCGCCAGCATCAGCAGCGCATCCGCCGATCAGGTCAGCGAGCCGGGACACGTGCAGCAGCAAGGTGCAGCAACCACGAGGGACATGGCAGGTCAGTGCCCCGTTCCGCTAACGCATCTGCTAACGAGGCCCCGTGGAACGCGTGAGACGTGGTGAAAGACCAAGGGCACGGGTCAAGTCAGTGTCCAGGTCGAGGGGGACGTACGGGAGCAGTAGAGACAAGGAAGAGGTGCGTCGTACTGCTCATAACCCAGAGGTCGCGGGTTCAAATCCCGCCCCCGCTACCAAATAAGTGCAGGTTAGAGGCCTGATCGCCGGAAGGCGGTCAGGCCTTTTTGATCTCCACGGCAGCGGGGTGGCAGCGGGATCGGGCCGCATTCGTGTGTGCGGTTCCGGCTGATCATGGACACATCGATTCCGGCTCCTAGGCGACAGTTTGGGGACGCGGCTTGGGTAGCTGGCTGAAAGTAGTTCCGGTTCCTGGGTGACACTCCGGACTGGTTTGCGGTTTTTCCGCATGCCTGGGGCTTCGCTGTGGTCAGCAAGCTGATCACGGCGGAGGGGGGCCGGGTGTGCTGGTGGAGCTGGGTGTCGTGGAGCAGCGGTACGTATGCGGCGGGCTCATCTGTCGTGGGGGCCTCGCGAATCTGGTGGGAGCTGGGGCGGGAGAGCCGCAAGCTGCTGCCTGGCCGCTCCAGCATCTGCCGGGCGCTGGTGCGGCACGGGCTGGTGGAGGCGAAGAAGGGCGGGCGGCGGCGGGAGGACTACGCCGCTGGGCGCGGGCGCGCGATGGAGCTGTGGCAGATAGACGTCATGGGAGGGGTATTCCTGGCCGGTGGCGGGGAAGTGAGGATCGTCACGGGGATCGATGACCATTCCCGGTTCATCGTGAGCGCCAGGGCCGTGCTGCGGGTCACCGCCCGGCCGGTATGCCAGGCCCTGCCCGCCGCGCTGGCCCGGCACGGCGTGCCGGAGCAGATCCTCACCGGCAACGGCAAGGTGTTCACGGCGCGGTTCGGGACCGGCCCAGGGCCGGTCATGTCCGGCCGCATCTGCACTGACAACGGGATCCGGCACATCCTGACCGCGCCGCCAGCCGGATTGGGCCGGTAGCGGCATGCTCTGTGGATGGCCCGGCGCCGTGACTGGTACCCACCATCGCGAGGACCCTCGTCCCGGCCGGCTACGGCCTCACGGATGGCTTCCAGAGCCATAAGCATCGCGACGATGTTTCACCGCGAACTGTGACTGTGCGGTTCTCTCCGTCGATCTTGTACCGGACACGAAACGTGCTCAGATGCGCAGAGTAAGTGCCAGCTAGTTCACCGCGCAGCGGAGCGCCTACCCTGCGGGGGTTTTCAAGCAGCGGCCTATTGATGAACTCGATGACGGCCCAGGCGATCCCCTCCGGGAGCTCTTCACTGATCACCCGGCCGACCGGGCCAGGAACCACGAGCTCGTAAGGCTCGCCATCGCCCGGAAGCTGGCTCACCGCTGGGGGCGGAGTGCGCGAACGGCCTCTTGGCCGCGGATGACATCACCACACGCAATCGCATCGTCGGAGGCCGCAAGCTCGGCCATCTCCTCAGGATCGGCGAGTATCTCTGCGGTTTCCCCCCACTGCCGCAGCACGGTCGCCAGCCGCTCCGGCGCCCGCTCGCCGCTGGCGGCAGCATCGATCAGATCGGAGGTGAGAAGGTTCAAGTCATCCGCAGAAAGCGATCCGGCCCACGGCATCGCCTGAAGCACAAGCCCGGGCAGGTTGCCAGCGGCCTGCGCGTTGCCCAGAAGCACGGCAAGTACGCGTAGTGCCTCGATGACAGATCCCGGGATGATCACCGGTATGCGCTCACCGTTGATGACGAGCTGGTTAACGACGCCGCGCAGCGCGTCTTCCACCTCCAGCTCAGACGCAGGCTCGCTCATCCCACCAGCATAAGCACCCGGGGCAGTATCCACCCCGGCTGCAGGCATGGACCGACCTGGTTATGCCACCTGGGGCGGTGTGCCGAGGCCTCGGCGAGGAGGCTTCTGGCTGGCCACGGATGACCCCGCCTGCGGCTTGTCGAAGGTCGGTCCAGGCCAGACTCTGCTGATTGGGGTTGAACAGTGCTGACTTGGCTCAATAACCCAGAGGTCGCGGGTCCCGCCCCCGCTACCAAGTGAGTGCAGGTCAGAGGCCTGATCGCCAGAACGGCGATCAGGCCTTTTTGATCGTTTGTCCGTGGCGCGTCCGCAGGATCGGGTCGCACTGCTCGGGTCGCACTGCTCGCCCCCGACCGGGGCATCGGCAGAGAGTGGCCTCTCCGGCCAGCTTCGATGGCTCATCCGGGCACGCCGTCAAGCCGGGAGCGGGCGATGCCTTTCCCGGCCAGGGGATCGGCCGTGGCAGTCAGGCTGGCCTTGCCTGCCTGATCTGGCCTGTCGTGTGGGTCGCGCTTGCGCCGAACAATCCTGCTTCGAGCCCAGCAGCAGTAGTCTCGATCGCCTTGTCCTGTGTCAAGCCCATTTCTTCTCGGAGGGCACGCCACGAGACATGGTTGGTCAGCACGAATGCGAACGCAACGGCTTGCCCAAGCGGCATCCGGGTAGCGCCGTTCGCCGATCGGAGGATCTCCTCGAGGCGGTCCCGGCGCCATGCTCGCATGTCACGCACCTGTGCACGGATGGCCGGTTCGTCGAGTTCGAGCAGGGTGGTCAGCGCCTCACCCTGTCGCTCGTACATGTTGAAGAGCACGGCGGCGAACTGTCGGAGACGGTCAGCCGGTTTGCCGGTCTTGGGCATGTCCAGCTGGAGTGTGTCGCGAAACGCTTGCAACAGGTGCGCCTGCACTGCGCCCAGGAGCTCCTGGCGCGTGGCGAAGTGGTTGTAGACGGTACGCGTGGCGGCGTCCGCCCGCTCGGCGACCATGTCCATCGTCAGGCGGTCAGCGCCCACCTCTCCCAGCACCTCAACGGCTGCCTCGATGAGGCGCCGTCGGCGTAGCGCAGCCGCTTCGCTGCGGGTCTCCATGGAGTACTTGCGGGGCATGGGACTCATATTACATGCAGACATGTCGGCAAGGAATCTCTTGACATGCAGGCTTTCATGCAAAATAATGCATACATGTCTGCACGCAATAGTTCGTCGGAGGAGGTCCCCGTGATCGTCATCTCCACTCCCACCGGCCAGATCGGCCGCCGAGCGCTCGACACCCCGGCTGCGGAGCTGGCCGAGCTGCGGCTGCTGATAGAGCTGCGCGCGCTGCGCCGGCTGGCCGATCGAGGGCTGTCCGATCAGGAGCTTGCACTCGTCAGGAAGCTGGCTGACGCCACCATGCGGCCAGCCCGCGGCGGGGACGTTCCTGGCTACCTGCGGGCGGATATGGTCTTCCACCTCTGCCTGCTGGAGCTGACGGGTGATGTGGCCGTTGCCGAAATCGCGCGGCCGCTGCTCGCCCCCGACCGAGGGTGCGCGCCGCGCCGTGCAGGACTGGGCTGTCTCATGGCAGCGGAGGCCCGAGAGCATCGCGAGCTGGCCGGCCTGCTCGCCGACGGCATGGTGAGCGCGGCAGATGACCTGCTCAGGCTTCATCTCTCCTGGCTATCAGCCGGTCGGCCACCGCCTGCGCGTCACGGCGGGCCGGAACCGAGCGGCTGCGCGGGAGGATGAAATGGCTCTTGACGGGGTGCCGGGCCTCGCGGACGCGAACCTAAGCGCCTTCTTCCGGCACCGGGCTGACGTGCCCACGGCATGCCGCGCCGCGTTGGTCGGCTCGCTGAGCCGGCTTCGCGGATCTGACGATCCGGTCGTCACGTTCGGGAGCCTGCCCAGGGCATGCGTTCCGGAGTTCGCCGACGGCTGCCAGGTCGAGCTGTCCGACGGCGCGGAACCGCCGTTCCTGGCCACCCACCCGGTCGGCCCGGCTGACGGTCCCGGGCCACGCGCAGCTCCCGCTGCGGACCCTGATCAGATGCTCGCCACCCCGTTCCGGGTAGTGTCCCGGACCGGTTACCCCTCGTATGCCGGGATAGTCGCGCACTGGTGGAGTGGCCGGACGCCGTCCGAAAGCGACGCAGTGATCGCGGACCTCATGGTCAGGCATCTGGTCGCGCTGGTGGATCACGAGCGGCTGATGGCGGCGGTGGCACGAGCGGAAGACCGGGCTGCGAGCCTGGCCTTGGAGGCAATCTGCGGCCGGACGATCAGTCTTGCCACCGGCATCGTCATGCACCAGGACGGGGTAGCGGCAGAGGGCGCCGAGGACCTGCTCCGGCAGTCTGCGGCGATGACTGAGGGGGGCCTTCATCAGGTAGCGGCCAGCGTGGTGCGGTCCGGGGCGCTTGACGTCGGCCGGGTAGCACGAAGCGGCGTTCGGTGTCGTGGTACGCGCCGGCCCGCACGGTAAGAGCACTGCACGTGGTCCGGGCAGATTGAAGAACCAGCGATGGTATGGTTCCATGAAGATATCTTCCATGGAATGTTTCTGGTAGGAGGTGGTTAGCGTGACCACGATCGGGATCATCGGCAGCGGGCACGTCGGTTCCAACCTCGGCAGGGGCTGCGATCGCTCATGGGTATGACGTGGTGCTCAGCGGCTCGGGCCAGCCGGACGCGGTGCAGGCACTAGCGGCCGAGCTGGGGCCTGAGGCCCGGGCGGCGACGGCCGGGGAAGCCGCCGAGGCGGGAGGCTTCGTGATCGTCGCGACGCCGATCACGGCCGTCGATTCGATCCCCGTGGAGCCGTTGCGGAACAAGGTAGTGATCGCGACGATCAACTACTTCCCGCAGCGGGACGGGCACATCGCCGAGATCGACGACGGGATCGTCACAGTACCCGGCGTGCTGCAGCGGCACCTGCCGGACAGCAGGGTGGTGCGGGCGTTCAGCATGCTCGACGCCGCGGACATGTCTGGCGACGGGCACCCGGCCGGTGACCCGAAGCGGCGGGCGATCGCGATCGCCGGTGACGACCCGGCGGCCAAGCAGCTGGTGGCCGGGCTGATCGACGAGTTCGGCTTCGATGTGGTGGATCTGGGCGGCCTGGCCGAGAGCTGGCGGGTCGACCCGGGCCAGAAGGCCTTCGTCACCCGGCAGACCGCTGATGAGCTGCGGGCCAACGCGGCCGCGGCGCGCCGCTCATGACGGTGGTCACCAGTGCCAGGGAACTCCTGGACGCGCTCACGGAAGCGGACGACATCGAGATCGATGGCTCCCTGTCGGGCATGCCGGCGATCACGCTGCGGCCCGGTGTGCGGCTGCGCGGCGGTACGCTCCGGTTCGGCGCGAGCGGGATACGGCTGACCTCGGACAATCAGCTCCAGGACGTGACCGTGATCGTCCCGGACAGCGAGGTCGCGATCAGGACCAGCGCCCCCGACCTCGGCCAGGCCACGCTGCGCAACGTGCGCACGAGAGGTCAGGTCCTGCTGACCCCCAGCCACGGGCGGGTCCAGGTCGACGGGCTGACGGTCGCCACGGCCGACCAGCGCGGCCGGGAGGAGCGGCCGCACGGGTTCGGCGTACACGTGCTGCAAGGCGCGTTTACCTTGTGGAACCGGTCAGTCGCGGTCGGCCTGACCGCCACGCTCGCCGGGATCAGCGCTGGCTCGGCCGATCGGCCGGTCCGGGGGAGCGGCGTCTTGGTGGCCGGTCCGGTGGAAGTCGACTTGCTCCGTACCGGGCCTATCTACACCGACAGTGGCATCGAGCCGGGCACGCCGGACCTGATCAGCGGCGGCGTGTACGTCATCACCGGTGCTCGCGTCCAGACGGTGATCAATGACGGTCCGGTCACCACCCATGGCGCCAACGACATGGCGCTGGGCAGCTGGGGGACCGTGGGCAGCTGGACCGCCCGCGCGCCGGTCACCACGCACGGCCCGAGCGGAATCGGGTACGTCAGTTTCGGCACGCTGGACCGGCTCGACATCCAGGCGGCGGTCACCACGCACGGCGCTGGCGCCCGCGGCTTCAACGTGTATGACGGCCACGTGGCGGTTGCGCGGTTCCAGAGCATCGCGACGTACGGCGACGGCGCGGTCGGGGCGCAGGTGAGCAAGGACCTGCCGGTTCTGGAAATCGTCGATGACGTAACGACTGCTGGCAGTGCGGGCCAAAGCCTGGTCCGCGGGGTCCAGGTCTGGCTGCGCGCTAATGCGGTCAGCGTCGAGGCCGGTGGCCGGATCGGGCGGCTGGCGGTCGGCGGGTCACTGCGAACCGATGGGGACGATGTGGTCACCCTGGAGGCGGCGGGCATTGTCGGCGAGTTGACGGCCGGGGAGATCGTGGCCCGCGGGGTCGGCTCGGCCGCGGTGCGCGTGTCTGGTTCTGGTTCGGTGGGCGGCCTGGACCCGGCGACGGTAACCGGGCCGGAACATAGGGAGGTGACAGTGGGATGAGCCTTGATCTGGCTCTGGCGGCGTGCGCGGTGGCGTCGGCGGGCGACGCGATCGTGACGGTCGACGGCACCGGCACGATGACATCATGGAATCACTCGGCCGAGCGGTTGCTCGGGTACAGCTGTCCGGACGCGGTGGGGCAGACGCTGGCGCTGATTATCCCGGCCGGGTACCGAGCCTGGCACCGGGCCGGTGCCGTGGCCGTACTCCGTCCGCTCGGTGCCGCCGTCCCCGGGTTCGTGCCCGCGCGGGGTGCGTGATGGATTACCGGTGGGTGGCTGTCGATTTCGGCGGGCCGGAGGTGCTGCGCCGTGTTGAGGTTGACGTGCCCGATCCGGGGCACGGGCAGGTGCGGATCAACGTGCGGGCCAGCGGCATGAACCCGGCCGACGCCAAGCACATTGCGCCAGGTCAGGACCGGTCGTTGCTGCCGCTCACGATCGGCTTCGAGGTGTCCGGGGTGGTGTCGGCGGCTGGCGGCGGCGCTGGCTTCGCGACCGGGGACGACGTGGTCACGCGGGTCAGCGGCGGGTACGCGACCGCGGTCACGGTGCCAGCCCCCGATGTATACCGCAAGCCCGCTGCGCTGACCTTCCCGGAGGCGGCCAACCTGCTGCTGGTCGCCACGACCGCGGCCGACCTGCTGCACACCTCGGGCGCGTCGGCCGGCCAGACCATACTGTTGCACGGCGCCGCGGGCGCGGTAGGTGTGAGCGTCCTGCAGCAGGCCCGGCTGCTCGGCGTCCAGGTGATCGGGACCGCGAGCCCGGCGAACTTCGCATTCGTGGAACGTTTCGGCGGGGTGCCCGTCGAGTACGGGCCGGGGCTGCTCGACCGGGTGCGGGGCGCCGCGCCGGAGGGAGTCGACGCGGCGCTGGACACGGTGGGCAGCGGTGAGGCTGGCGATGTCTCGCTCGTACTGGTCAAGGACCGGTCCCGGGTGGTGACGATTGCGGACGCGCCGCGGGCCAAGGCGGACGGATACGTGTTCGTCGGAGCGTCGAACCCGGCCAGCGCTCCGTTCCGTGCCCACGCGGCTCCCCGGATCGTCGCGATGGCGGCCGCCGGCGACCTTATCGTCCCGATGGCGGCCACGTTTGCCTTCCACGACGCCCCGGCCGCGTTCGCGATGCTGACCAGCCCGCACCCACCCGGCAAGATCGCGCTGACCCGAGAGTGATGGCCTGACGAATACCTTCCATGGAAGGTTGTGCGTTAGGGCTTACTCCAGTAACATTCCACAGAACTTGCTTCCATCTATCCGCATATCGTGGCTGGCGCCGGAGCTCCGGGGCGCCGGGCTGACGAAGGGCGGGGCAGGAATGAACGGCTGTCTGGCATCTCACTGGATCGCGGTCAGTCATGGTCCGGCTCGGTTATGACCGAGCCGGACCCAGGCAAGCCACCGCCGGAGTTCATGAGCGCGCTGGTCACCGAGCACTTCGTGCTCCAGGGCACGTCCAGTTCGACGGTCAGCGAGAGCGGGAGCCGGGTGAGCATTTACCTGTCTGCCCTGGCCAGCGGACTAGTGGCGATCGGCTTTGCGAGCGGTTCGCGGCACGCGCTGGAGGCGCTGGCGTTCACTGTCCTGCCGACGGTGTGGGTGCTCGGCGGGTTCACGATCGTGCGGCTGATCGACACCAGCGTGGCCAACGTCGTGTCGCAGCGCAGGATGGAACGGATCACTCGGTTCTACGCGTCCCTCTACCCGGCGGGAGCGCCTTTCTTTGACGTGGGCCCTCCCGCGGCGGGGAATGTGCACGGTGTCCAGTACGGACGCTGGTCGTTCCTGTTCACCATGGCCAGCATGGTCATCGTGGTCAACTCTGTGGTGGGTGGGGCTGCTGTCGCCCTGGTGTTCGCACTGGCCATCCACGCGACCGTGCCGATCCCAGTAGTCGTGGGTATCGCGGGGGGAGTCACCCTGCTCCTGCTCAGCCTGCTCTACGAGCATCGCCGGCTCACCCCGGTCGTGCTCAGCCACGCCACGCCGCTCGAAGCGTGAGGTGCTGCATCAAGCTGTCTTCTCCACCGCGTTTCCAGCCCGTATGGCGCCACGCAGCCTGGTCAAGGTCCTGGTCAGCTGGCTGAGAGTCCGGTCTGGAACGGCGCTGCCGAGCCGGCCACGCAGCTCGGCGTCGACCGCGGTGGTGAGCCTGGGCAGCAGCCGTTTCCCGGCGGGGGTCAGCTTGATGATCGAGGACCGCCGATCGCTGGGGTTGGCGTTACGGACGCAGTATCCGGAGGCCTCGATCCGGTCGACGATCTTGCTGGTGCCGCCGACGGTGATGCTGAGTTCTGCGGCGATGTCCTGCACCCGGCAGGCCGGAGTGCGGGAAATGACCTGCAGGAACTCGAACACGGGCAAGGTCACGCCGAAGTCAGCCCGGAGCCGACCCTCGACCGCGTTCCACAGCCCGGTCTCAAGCCGGACCAATTCGCTGAACAGGACCAGCAAGTCGAGGCCGGGTTCCGCCGCCTGCTGGCTGCTGGGAGACATGATCACAACGGTATCACATCGCCTTCCACGGAATATAAACGAGGGATTCGGGTGCCCGGTTGGGTACTGAGCTGGCCCGGCGAAGCGGCGGAGACAGCCGGGCCGGGGCTCGCCTTCCAGTTCGTCCTCGACGTGTCCCCGTCCTGGTCAGCGGCTTGGCCGTCCGGATCCACGAGCTCGCCGAGCCCAGCCTCGACACGGGGACACTTTCTATTCTATAGATCTAGCTTCTATGGAATACTATCGGAGAAGCAAGGAGGTAGCTGTATGACGAGCCTGGACGCTGGGATTGACGCGTCTGTGCCGCCGGGGGGAACCGGCTGCGCCGAATGCGTCAGCGGAGTGGCACGTGATGACTGAGACGATGCGCGCGGTCATGCTGGATGGCCCGGGTCCGCCCGACGCCCTGGTCATTCGCGATATCCCGGTGCCGGAACCTGTGGCCGGGTGGGTGCTGATCCGGGTCCGGGCTTTCGGGCTGAACCGCTCGGAGCTGCACATGCGGCTGGGCCTGGCGGAGGGCGTGACGTTCCCGCGGGTGCCGGGCATCGAGGCGACCGGCGTGGTAGCAGAGTGCCCGGGCGGGGAGTTCACGCCAGGGCAGCAGGTCGCCGCGCTCATGGGCGGCATGGGCCGCGCCTTCGACGGCGGGTACGCCGACTACACCTGCGTACCTGTCAGTCAGGTGGTGCCGTTCCGCAGTGGCCTGGACTGGGCGGTACTGGGTGCGGTACCGGAGATGCTGCAGACGGCTTACGGGTCGCTGGATGTGGGCCTTGACGCGCAGCCCGGGCAGTCCATTTTGGTCCGCGGCGGGACATCCTCGGTGGGGATGGCCACCGCGGTCCTGGCCAAGCAGCGCGGCATGAGCGTGCTGGCCACCACCCGCGACCCGGCCAAGCGCGCCGTGCTGACCGGTGCCGGGGCGGACTACGTGCTGATCGACGACGGCCACGTCGCGGCCCAGGTCCGCCAGTTCTTCCCCCACGGTGCCGACACCGCGCTCGAGCTGGTCGGCACGCCGACGCTGCCCGACACGCTGCGGTCGGTCCGGGTGCACGGGGTAGTGTGCTTCACCGGCATGTTGTCCAACCAGTGGACGGTTCGCGACTTCTATCCCATCGACTACCTGCCCAGAGGCGTCCGGCTGACCGCCTACGGCGGCGGCGCGGCCGATCTCCCGTCACGGCTGCTCCAGGGCTTCCTGGACAGCGTCGCCGCTAGAACCGCCGTCGTGCCGATCGGCCATGTCTACCGTTTTGACCAGATCGTCCAGGCGCATGCCGACATGGAAGCCAACCGTGTCAGCGGAAAGCTCGTGGTCCTGACCTGACTGATGCCGGAGTCGGCAGCTGCCGTGGAGGGGTAGGAATATGACCGACGAAGCCGAGATCCGCGTTCTGCTCGAGCGGTACCAGCAGGCGCTGAACAGCGGGGATGCCGACCTTGCAGCGTCGTGCTATGCGGCCGGCGCCATCTTCATGCCCACCACCCTTCCGACGGTGGCAGGCCCGGCCCTGCGCGGTTGGTACGCGAAGTTCTTCGAGGCCACCAAGATGGACGTGACGTTCACCATCGACGAGCTGGTGGTCAGCGGCACGCTGGCGTACGCGCTGACCCGGAGTGAGGGGACCCAGACCGTACTGGCTACGGACACGGCGAGCCCCGAGTCCAACCGGGAGGTCTTCCTCTTCGCCCGGGACGACGGCGCGTGGAAGATCTCCCGCTACCTGTTCAACAAGCCCCAGTGACGATTACCCGGCGGTCGGCCCGCCACCAGGTCGGGCGGTGAGCAGCGACCTATCGCGGCCGGCGGCCGGTGTCGTTCCCGGCCGCAAGCGGATGTGCTTGAACTCGACGAAGTCGTCCATCACCGCAAACCCACGCATCCGGCCCACGCCGCTGCCCTTGAAGCCGCCTTCCTCGAACTGGTCGTGCAGCTTAGCCCAGTCGTTTACCCAGACCGAGCCCGATTGGAGCGCGAGCGCGACCCGCAGCGGCACGTTGACATCTTGCGAGAACACGCTCGCGCTGAGCCCGTACTGCGAGTCGTTGGCCATCGCGATCGCCTCGGCCTCAGTGGTGAACGTCTGCATCGTCAGGACCGGGCCGAACACCTCGTCCTGGACGATCGGCATCGAGTTGTCATGGACCTCGAGCAGGACCGGGCGATAGAAAGCGCCGGCGGCCAGTGGCCCGTCGGTGACCCTGCCGCCGCGGACGATCACCGTCGCGCCCTGGCTAATGGCGTCTTCGACGATCTTGTCGATCCGCTCGACGTTGGGCTTGTCGATGATCGGTCCCATCTCGCTCGCGGGGTCCGACGCGGGGCCGACCTTCACGGCGCGCAGCCGCACCCCAAGGTCGGTACGGACCTGATCGGCGATGCGCTCGTGCACGAGCAGGCGGCTGCCGGTCATGCAGAACTGGCCGGAGAAGACAATCAGCGCGCTGACCACGATCGGGAGTGCCTGTTCGAGGTCGGCGTCCTCGAACAGGATCAGCGGCGTCTTGCCGCCGAGTTCCAGCCCGACGCGCTTGAGGTTCGCTGCGGCCGCCTCGCTAATCTGCTTGCCGGTGGCGGTGCTGCCGGTGAAGCTGATCGTCGGGATGTCGGGGGAGCGGACCAGTGCATCGCCGCTGACATGGCCCCCGGTGATCGTGTTCGCCACTCCGGGCGGGAGCCCGGACGTCTCGCCGATGACCTCGGCGATGAGGGAATTCGTCTGGGCCGTCTGCCACGGCAGGTTCATTACCGCCGGGCAGCCCGCCGCGAGCGCGGGAGCCAGCGAGCGGATGCCCAGTGCGACCGGCGAGTTCCATGGGGCGATGATCCCCGCCACCCCGACGGGCTGGCGGACCACCAGGCTGAGCTCGCCGTCGGTCACCTGGCTGTTGGTGCCGGTGTCGGTGAGCGCGAGCGCCGCGTTGAACCGCAGCGTCTCGGGCGCGAATGCCACCTCCAGCCGCCCCTGGTCGTGCGTCTTGCCGTTCTCAAGCCCGAGCACCTCGACGAGGTCGCCGGCCCGCTCCTCGAACCGGTCCGCCATCCGGTTCAGCACCTGCGCACGGAGCAGCCGGTTCGTGCGCCACGCGGGTTCGGCGAACGCGCGCTTGGCGGCCTCGATCGCGGCGTGTGCTTCCTTGGGGCCGGCCATCGCATACACGCCGATCCTGTCTCCGGTGGCGGGGTCGACTGAATCGCGGTGCTCATCGGAATCTGTCCAATGGCCATCGATCCAGTGCTTCGCGACCGATGTCTCTGTTGTACTCACGATCTCTCCAGAGGTAGCGCTACGCCAGACAACATATGTATAGCATGTAATTAGCTTCTATGGAATTTACTGTGGGGTGTTGGACGCTAGGGCCGCGCTGGCGTCGGCGATCCGCCGGCACTGGAGCCCGCTGCACGGGCACCGGCCGCGGGCCCTGACGTAGCGCCGGGCAGGGCGTCCCCGGCGGCGTCCATGGCCTTAGCCCGGCGGATCGACGCCGTCCCCCAAAGTTGCCGGGCGCGGCTAGCCCCACCGCAAACCTCGTCGCGGCCGACCGACTCGCGGCAAAGGCGACTGGTCGCGCTCGTCGTCAGGTGCCCGGGAAGCTGAGCACGAGGCGGCCGCGTCCGGTCCGCTCACCGAAAACCGCGTAGGCGGCGCGAGCGTTGTCGATGCTGCAGGTGTGTGCCACGGGGGTGTGCAGCCGGCCGGAGGTGGCCATGTTGGCCAGGGCGTGCAGCGCCGGGGCGTCCATGCGGCCGCCGGAGCGGAACACATCGATCCCGCGTTCAGCGGCCGGGAGCCCGGTGACGGTGACGTACTTCCCGCCGTCCCGGATGGCGGCCAGGGCAGGGCCGGCGATGGATGCCGTGTCGAGGAGGGCGTCAGCGCCTCGGGGGACGATCTCCCGGACGGCTGCCCCCAGGTCCACGGCGGCAGCACTCACCGCCGCCGTAGCGCCAAGCCCGAGGGCGTCTTGCTGTTGGCCTTCGCGGACAACGCCGATGATGGTGAAGCCGCGGGCGGCGGCCAGTTCGACGGCGAACCCGCCGACGCTGCCGGCGGCGCCAGTGACGACAACGGTCTCACCCTTGGCCAGCTTGAGATCGGCAAGACCGCGCCAGGCAGTGAGCCCGTTCAGGCCGACCGTGGTTAGCTGGGCGGAGGGCAGGCCGTCCGGGGCGGGGACTACGTTGCCGATGGGCAGGGCGACCAGGGCGGCCTGGGTGCCGCGGAGGCTCTCGAACCACAAGCTGAACCCGAGAACCCGTGACCCGACGACTGACGGAGCCACACCTTCGCCGGCCGCTACGACTCGGCCGACGAGATCCCACCCGGGCGTGTAGGGAGGAGCTGTCCCCCACGGCAAGCGCGCGGCGACAGCACCGGTGGCCAGGGCGAAGTCGGCGGGATTGATGGTGGCTGCTTCGGTAGCGATCAGGACTTCCCCCTGGCCCGGGCTGGGCTCCGCGACCACGGCGACCTGCATGTGCTCGACGCCGAACTCCGCTAGCTGTACCGCTTTCATCGAAGCTACTCCTCTACCTTCGTGCCGGTACTCATTGGTCCGCACTGGGCGGGCGCTGGCCCCCGCGTCGCCAGGTTGATTCTGTAGATTTGGATTACTGAGAATATTTGGCGTTGGCCGGCAGGCGTCCCCTGCGCGCCGCCTTCGCCGGTCTGCCGACCTGAGCCGTAAGGTGGCGTCGCTGACGGCGGCTAAGGCCCCCTTGGCCGAGGCGAGCGCAGCCCTGCGCTGGTGACGCCGTAGAACACGGGCAGAGTGCATGCGATGGCCAGCCCGGCAACGGGATACCAGATGGCGCACAGCCCGGATACGGCGTACAAGGTGATCCCGGCCACGGCCCGGTGCCGTTCCTGGGCGAAGAAGGCGGCCTGGGCTTCGTCCCCGAGCAGGCGAGGAGTGCGCGGCAGGAAGTGAAACAGCAGCAGCCACGTCGCTGCCGTCGTCGCTCCGGCGGCGGCGTAGAGGACCAGGGCGGCGCTCTCGTCGCCACGGTCCCCGAACTGGAATGCCGAGCCGACGACAGCGGTCGGAAACGGCAGCACCGACGTGGTGAGCAGCAGAGCAAGGTTGCGCCACAGCAGACCAGCGTTGACCCGGTCGATCCGGGTGAACATCTGGTGGTGGTTGACCCAGATGACGCCGACGTAGGCGAACGACGCCAGGTAGGCCACGTACGCGGGCCATTGGGCGAGCAGATCCCGCAGCACCGTCCCGCGGTGGTCCGGGGCCTTGAGATTGAGCACAAGTACCGTGATGACGATGGCGAAGATACCGTCGCTGAACGCCTCAACACGCGTGCTCTCGGCGAACAGGCCCCGGTGTGAGCCAGGTTCGGACGGCTCGCCCGGCAGTGTCTGCCCAGGGTCCGCGGGGCGATCTCTCACTGCTCATCCCTCCACCGAACACGAGCTACGCGAGAATAATAATTCTGTGGAACATACTTCTTCGTAGAAGAACTTACAACGTCCAGGGCCAGGTCTTATTCCTGCCTGAGGAGCGTCGAAACTGCGCGGTCATGGCACCCTGCACCCGGACTAGCAGGCCAGGGCTGAGGCAGGCCGGTTTCACGGCCGCCAGCCACCGTGGCTTCCACTCTCGATGTGGCCTGAGAGGATCACGGTGATCGCGGCATGGTACGACCACCAGGGACCGACGGCTGAGGTGTTGGGTCGGCGAGATGTCGGCGGTGGACCCCGCCCCAGGGAGGTGCGGGGCCAGGGTTCTCGATGGCCGTCGACCTTCCCGACGAGGTCGGCGACGAGATGGTGGCGTGCCTAGGTATCCTCGCTATCGGCGCGGCCTCTCAGACGTCAGGGGCGGCCGCTAGGCTTGCCCGACGGCCACTCCGTCCTGGAACAAGCTGAAGATGGCCAGTGGGTACTGCGCCGGGTTGAACAGTGCCGGCTTGGCTCATAACCCAGAGGTCGCGGGTTCAAATCCCGCCCCCGCTACTAGGAAGTCCAGGTCAGAGGCCTGACCGCCAGCGGCGGTCAGGCCTTCTTGATCGCTTGTCCGTGGTTCGTCCGCGGGATCTGGGTGCACTGCCTGTGCACTGCCTGGGCGCGATCGGACGAGACCGGCACCAGACGGCATCGTGGGTCGGCCCAGGCGGATCATTGGTGAGCCCATCCCGGCTGGCGAACGGCGAACGGCCTGGCCTGGACGGATCGGCCTTGCGCCGCGGCTGGGTGGGGCAGGCTTGTGCCCGCCCGGGTCACCAGGTGGGTGTCATGCCACTCCACCTGGGTCCTTGGTCCCGGGTGACGGCGGCGAGCCGTTGGGGTCGATCATCGGCAGTGCGCCACCTTCGGCGGCCGCCCGCTCCGACCGGTCCGGCAGCCCGCGCACCGCGGTAATGATCACCACGGCGATAACCGCGCCGATCACGGGCCCAGCCACGTAGACCCACCAGCCGGTGTAGTCGGTGCTGATGATGTCCGGGCCGAGCGAGCGCGCCGGGTTCATCGAGGCGCCGCTGATCGGGCTGGCGAACAGCCCCAGCAGCGCCACCGTCGAGCCGACGGCGATGGCGGCGTTGTGGCCGATACTCCGGCTGCCGGTCGCGGTGTTCAGGATGATGCTGACCAGGATCGCGGTCAGCACGATCTCCATCACCAGCGATCTCCAGTCCCCGCCGGGCTTGCTGATGGGGTAGTTCCCGCCGGTGGCCACATTCCCGAACATCACCTGCAGAAATAGCGCCGCGCAGATCGCCCCGGACAGCTGGGCCACCCAGTAGGGCAGCACCCACTTGGTGGGGAACACCCCGCGGGCGGTGAAGCCGAACGTCACGGCCGGGTTGATGTGCAGCCCGGACAGCGGGCCCCAGGCGTAGATCATCGCCATCACGACCGCGCCGGGCGCGATCACCGCCGCGGTCCGGCTGATCGGGCCGCCGCCGGCGTAATGGTTGATCACCCCGGCCCCGGCTGCGACCGTGACCAGGATGAACGTGCCCAGGAACTCGATGATCAGCCGGATCCACAACGGCCGCTGCCGAAGCGTGTCCTCCTCGAACCGGATCAGGTAGCGGCGCCCCAGCGACGCTGCGTGCTCAGCATCCATATCGTCGGTGGCAGTTGCCATAACGCCGCTCCTTTCCATGCCGGGCCAGGCCGTCCACGATGCGGACGGGCCGCCCGCAACACCACCGTCCAGTCAGGCCGGGGCTGGTCTTGAGCCGTCATGTACCCCCAACCGATCGCCTCCACGATGCGCCCGGGCGCTGGCCGCCAGCCAGGGCCTTTGGTCCAGAATGGGTCTCCTGCGTACCACCCGCCAAAGCGGCGGATAGCTGACCACAGCTGTGCGCATAGTCCACGCCTACAGCCAGGCGGCCGCACCAGCATCGGGCGGACGGGTGTGGGGCAACGCCGTCGCCGGAAGCTCCTTCGCCGCCATGAAGAACGAGATGTACTACCGCCCGGCCTGCCCCGGCCGGGATCGCGCCAGGTCCGCGGTCGCTGAGTACATCGGGACCTCTGCATCCACCAGCGATTGCCTCGGCTACGGCACACCGGCGGAGGTACTCGCCGATCTCCAGACCACAGCAACCGCTGAATGATCAACTTCCCGAGAAAGCCTCCAAGATCGTTGGCGCAGCTCACGGGACCGGCCAACCATCATGGAGGGCTTTTCGTAGCCGTTCTGCGTGGGACTGGGCGTTATCTGTGTCCAGTTCTGCGTCATCGGGCAGGGCCTGGAATGCGGCCGCGGCCGCGGCCTCGAGTTCGCGGCGGAGCAGCCTGGTGGGGCCGGTGGCCTCGAAACCCAGCGTCCACCAGGGCCTTCCGCATGTGTGGACCTCGGTGAGTTCCACTGAGCACGCGGGCTCCCCGCCTGGCCCCGGGCCACGCACCTGGATCTGCCCGCCAGCTAGCGAAAACCGGCTGATCCGCCTGTGCACCGGCATCCAGCTGCCCGGTGCAGCGTCCCCGAGGCTGACCGGGCTGCATGGAAAAGACCATTTCGGCCAGGACTCCATCCGGCCGCGGGCCCGGCCCGCAACATCGACGATTCCAGGGCTTCCCCGGTACACCTTCACCTCCAGGGTCTCGCCCCCGCGGAGCTTCACCGAAAGCCCGCACAGGTGCGGATGGAAGAGGTAGGTATCCTCGCGTGATTCCACCCCGGCCGGGAAGCGCTCCCACCACCACCCGGCCACCGCGTTGCCTGCCTGGCCCGGGAAGATCCAGCGCACCTCGAGGCTGCGGGCTCCTCCGGTCACCGGGTCGCCAGGCTGCGCAGCCGTCATAGTCCACCGCACCGGCCCGTTCCATCCGGCCAGGATGAGACTTTCACCGGTCCCTGGCGCACTGGCACCCAGCCCGGCTCACAGGGGCCATCCTGCTGCCCGCGGGCGGCCAGGCCGGGCTGGCCCGCGGCAGGACGCCACGTCATGTGGCTGGGCAGCGGAACGTACGCGTGCTCAGGTGGGTTCATGTGCTGGCGCGTGGGAGGATAGCTGCCATTGCCGGACACGGCCGTCGTCGGCGGTGGCACCGCTGTCTTGCGCGGCCCCGGCGTTGGCAAGCTGAGGGGCGGGTGGTGCGTGCCCCGCGATCGGAGCGGCCAGCCTCACGAGTCTCGGCTCGCGCGACGCGGGCGAGTTGCGCTCGACCGGGCGGCGGTGATACCCGCGAGTGTGTCAAGGGCAGGTGTTTCATCAGCCTCAAAGTCCCCCTCTGGTTGCCGGGAACGCGGCGGCTGGGCCGCCGGGCATGCCAGCAGTCCATCGCCGGTCCCAAGCCCAGGCATCACCCTGGAGGGGCTAATCCGCCGCGCACCGTGTTCGCGACCCATGGCAGATCTGCCTGCGGGCGGCAGCCTGCCCACCCCGGGGTGGCCAGTGATCTGCCCTGATGCGGCTGTGTCGCCGCCCGGCTGGAGGGACGTAGGTCCTGCCGGCCTGGGCCGGTCGGCCCGTGCAGTTGTGGGGGGTGGGAGGGAGGGTGGCATATGGTCAACGGCCCGGCACGGGTTGGGGTTGCTGGCCGACGGGCCGGGTGGCCGGATCCGGCTGGTTTCCGGCCGTGTGCTGGGGCCCATGTAATGGAGGGGTGCCTCATGGATGATCAGCGGGCCAAGCTGCTGGCAAAGTTCATTGCGCCGCTGCGGGTGGCGCCGGGCTCGAAGGTGAAGCTGGCGAGGGATTTCGACCCGGGGTACAAGGCGAGCTTCTTGAAGAAGAAGGAAGGCGCCACGATCTTGCAGGCCGGTGTCGATGTGCTGGCGGAGTACCAGGCACGGCTGGCCGCGCAGGACACCTGGGGAATGGTGGTGTGCCTGCAGGCGATGGATGCCGGCGGCAAGGACGGCACGATCAGGCACGTGATGAGCGGGGTGAACCCGCAGGGGGTGCAGGTACACGGGTTCAAGGTGCCCTCTGCGGAGGAGCTGGACCACGACTACCTGTGGCGGTACGCGCAGCGGCTGCCGCGCCGGGGACAGATCGGCATTTTCAACCGGTCCCATTACGAAGAGGTGCTGGTGGTGCGGGTCCACCCGGAGCTGCTGGACCGGCAGAGATTGCCCGAGCAGGCCAAGGGCAAGGGTGTTTGGGCGCGCCGGTACACCGAGATCAACGACTGGGAGCATTTCCTGGCCGATAACGGGTTCAAGGTGGTCAAGCTGTTCTTGAACCTGTCGAAGGAGGAGCAGCGGTGCCGGTTCCTCAAGCGGGTTGACCTGCCCGAGAAGAACTGGAAGTTCTCCGCGGCCGATGCCCGGGAACGCAAGTACTGGGACGACTACCAGGCCGCGTTCTCGGACATGCTGACCCACACCTCGACGGAGTGGGCGCCGTGGTATGTGATCCCGGCCGACCACAAGTGGTTCGCCCGAATCTGCGTGTCGGCGGTGCTGGCGCACACCCTGATGGACATCGATCCCCGCTACCCGAAGGTGGACGCGGCCAAGCAGCGGGACCTGGCGGAGACTAAGGCGCTGCTGGAAGCCGAGGCTCCCAAGGGTGCGGTGGCCGACCCCTTCGCCGCCGAGCTCGCGGCCGAGGCCAAGCAGGGGAAGGGCTCCAAGGAGTCCAAGCAGGCGCGCAAGCAGCACGAGGAGATGGCGAAGGTCAGGGCGAAGGTGGCCAAGGCGTAGCCGCCGGTCACCCGCATGCGGAGGGCACAAATCATGGCGATCAGTGACCAGGTCCGGGTGCCGCAAGGCACTACGGACACAAAGGCCAAGGCGTGGTATGCGCTGACGGGTGACGAGGCCGCGGCCAAGCTGGGGGTGGATCCCGGCTCAGGCCTGTCCGCTGCGGAGGCCGCAGACAGGCTGCGGCGTGACGGCCCGAACGCGCTGCCGGTGGAGAAGCCGCCGTCGGCGCTGCACCGCTTCCTGGCCGAGTACACCAGCTACATGCAGATCATCCTGGTGGCGGCGGCGGTCGTCTCGCTGGTGATCAAGCAGTGGGGCACAGCCATCGCGCTGATCATTATTACGCTGTTCAATGCCCTGGTCGGGCTGCGCCAGGAGGGCAAGGCCCAGAGCGCGATGAACGCGCTGCAGTCGATGATGAAGGCCACAGCGCGGGTGCGGCGCGACGGATCGGAATCCGAGATCGACGCCGAGCAGCTGGTCGCCGGTGACGTGGTGCTGATTGCGGCGGGCGATGAGGTCCCAGCGGACGGGCGGATCGTTACCTCCAGCGCGCTGCAGATCGATGAGTCGGCTTTGACCGGTGAGAGCGTCCCGGCGGCGAAGGACGCCGCTGCGCTGCCGGGCGGTGACGTGGAGCCCGGTGAGCAGTCGAATATGGCCTTCATGCACACCCCGGTCACCCATGGCAGCGCGGTGATGGTCGTCACCGCGACCGGGGGTGACACCCAGGTCGGGAAGATCGCGCACATGCTGTCGGCGACGGCGAAGGAAGAGACGCCGCTCACCAAGCAGATGAACACGCTGACGTTGTGGATCGTCGGCGCGGCCGGGCTGACGATGATCGTAATGTTCGCGCTCGGCCTGTACCGCGGGCAGCCGTGGAAGACCCTGTTCGACACCGCCGTGGCGCTGGCGATCGCGGCGATCCCGCTGGCGCTGCCGTTGGTGGTCCAGGTCGTCCTGTCGCTGGGCAGCGTGGAGCTGGCGAAGCAGAAGGCGATCGTGAAGGACCTGCCGTCGGTCGAGACGCTCGGGTTCACCTCGGCGATCAACTCGGACAAGACCGGGACGCTGACGATGAACCAGATGACGGCGGTCGAGGTCGTCGACCCGACCGACCGCTATGAGATCACGGGCACCGGTTACAGCCTGGACGGCAAGATCAGCCACCCGGCCGGCAAGACCGACACCATCGACGCCGCGATCCTTCCCTACGTGCTCGCGAGCGACGCCAAGCTGGTCGACGGCAAGGTGGTCGGCGATCCGACCGAGGGCGCGCTGCTCGTGCTGGCCCACAAGGCGAGCGTGTCCATCGACGCGACCCGCGAGGAATTGCCCCGCCTGGCGACGCTCCCGTTCGACCCCTCCTACAAGCTGATGGCCACCTTCAACCAGGCCAAGGACGCTTCCGGGAAGGACGTCGTGCGCTGCTTCGTCAAGGGAGCGGCCCCAGCGGTGATAGCCCGCGCAGCGACCGCCCTGGCCAACGGCAGCAGCGTCCCCTGGGACGACGCGCTCAAGCAGCGTGCCGAGCAGAACGTCAGGCGGATGGAAGAAGAAGGCCTGCGGGTCATGGCCGGCGCCTTCCGCGATCTCGACCCGGCGAGCTTCGACCCCCACGGCGACCTGCTCGCCTATGTCCAGGGACTGGAGATGACGAGTCTGGTCGGGATGGTCGACCCGCCCCGTGCAGAGTCGAAGGCCGCCGTCGCCGGCGCGCAGCAGGCGCACGTCCGGGTGCGGATGGTGACCGGCGATGATGTCGTCACCGGCGCCGCGATTGCCAGGCAGCTCAACATCCCTGGTGAAGCGATCCTCGGCGCTGACTTCGCCGCGCTGCCCGAGGCCGAGCGGCTCGAGCGGATCGACCACATCGGTGTCGTCGGCCGGGTCGCGCCCGAGCACAAGGTGCTGCTTGCCCAGACGCTCAAGAAAAAGGGCCACGTCGTGGCCATGACCGGCGACGGCGTCAACGACGCGCCCGCCATCAAAGCCGCCGACATCGGCATCGCCATCGGCAGCGGCACCGAGGTCGCCAAAAACGCCGGCCGCATGATCTTGTCCGACGACAACTTCGCCACGATCGTCTACGCGGTCGAACAAGGCCGCAAACTATATGACAACCTCAGCAAATACATCCGCTTCGTGCTGCTCGAGCTCATCGCGTTCGTCCTCACCTTCCTGGGGGCGACCCTGCTAAATATCGCCGCCGGCCAGCCGTTCACACCGGCGCAGATCCTGTGGGTCAACTTCCTCGTCAACGCCCCATTCGGCGTCGCGCTCGGCTTTGACCAGGAGTCCCCAGGCCTGATGGGCCGTCACCCCCGCCCACGCGGTGAGCCGGTCCTGACCCGCGGGGTGATGATCACCTGCGGGCTGGCCGGGCTGTTCATCGCCGTCGCCAACCTGGCATTGATCGCGACCGGGAAGAACCACTACGGCAGCCTCAAGACCGGCCAGTCGATGGGCCTGGTCGCGTTCTCCCTGATGCTCGTGGTCGCCGCCTTCGAGGCCCGCAGCCAGACCGGGACGGTCTTCACCACAGACACCTTCAACAGCTCGAAGATGAACTGGATCGCGGTGGCCGAAGTCGCGGGGGCGTTCCTCATCACCCAGGCGGACTTCATGCGGCGGCTGCTGGGTACCGCCCGGCTGACCGGCGGCCAGTGGGGGCTCGCCCTGCTCGCCGCCGTCGCGCTGCTCCTTTGCTGGGAAGCCGGCAAATGGATCGCCCGCCGCGGAGCGCATGCCAGACAGGCAGCCGCACCGGTCACCCCGGCTCAAAGAGCCACCACTACCTAGCCGGCCCCATGGACCCTGAACAGCTTCCTGGATTCAGGCCAGTGCGGCGCGTCAGCCTGGTCACCTGGGAAAAGGGAACGTCGCGGCCGGGTGGCAGTGGTCTGCCCTGACCGCCCCTGTTAAAGGTCATTATTTGGCGGAGGTACGGACAGGATGGGGGAAGCCCGGTGCTGGCGAGGCGGCCAGTGCCCTCAATCTATCGATCACCTCGGGGTCCTTCGGGCCAGATAATGCCTGATCGTGGAGGGGTCGCGTCCCAACCCCGGTGTAAATGACGACGGGCGTAGGTTCCTTCAAGAGCTACCAACTCAGCGAAGGAAGGACTACGCCCGTGCCTGTTCGAGTATCTCCTACTGACCGGATCCGCGCCGGGATCGACGCCCTGTTCGACGGGTCGCGTGATCTGAGTGAGGTGATCGAGGATGTTGCCCGGCTGGGTGCCCGGCTGATCATCCAGACCGCGGTGGAAGCCGAGGTCGAGGTGTTCTTGGGCCGGGCCCGCTACCAGCGCCCGGCTGCGGCGGAGGATGCCCGGCCAGGGATGCGTAACGGCTATTGCCCGGCGACGGTCAAGGCCACCGCCGGGCCGGTCACGGTGGCCCGGCCGAAGCTGCGCGGCACCACCGAGCGGTTCGCGTCAGCACTGTCCGGCAAGAGCATCGCCAGGTCCAATGCCCTGGAGTCGCTGGTGATCGCGGGGTTCGTGCGGGGCCTGCCGGTCCGTGACGTGGAGAACACCCTGGCCGACGCGCTCGGCGCCGAGGCGGCCCTGTCGAAGTCGACGGTCTCGCGGGTGTGCCAGGCGATCGGGGATGAGTTCACCGCCTGGCCGGGGCGGCGCCTGGACGGCCTGGAGCTGGACTACCTGTTCCTGGATGCTTCCATGTTCAAGATGCATCCCGGCGCCCGGGCCGAGCCGGTACTGGCGGCGTGGGGCATCACTACCGGCGGCAAGCCGGTGTTCGCCGCGCTGGCCGCCGGCGGCAGTGAGTCCACCGACGCCTGGTCCGGCTTCCTCGATGAGCTGCGCGGCCGGGGCCTGCGGCCGCCGCTGCTGGTCATCTCCGACGGCGCCGCCGGGCTGATCAGCGCCGCCGAAAGCGTGCTGGCCCGGTCGCTGCGGCAGAAATGCCTGATCCACCGATGCCGCAACGTTGTGGCGAAGGTCCCTGCCGCCGCGCACGACGAGGTCCGCGGCGCCTACTGGTCAATCTTTGACACCGAGGACCTGATCACCGCCGGCGCCGGGCCCGGGCAAGAACTCGCCGCCGCGGTGCAGGCCCGCATCGACGCCTTCGCTCAGCGATACGGCAAGCTCTACCCCGCCGCCGTCAAGTGCCTGCTCACCGACCGCGAGCAGCTCACCAGCTACCTGCGCTTCCCCGCCGGGCACCACAAGCGGATCCGCCACTCCAACTTCATCGAGCGCACCTTCGGCGAAACCCGCCGCCGGGTCAAGGTCATCGGCAGGCTCCCCGGCGAGGCCAGCTGCCTCACTCTCGTCTGGGCCGTCCTGGACCGCGCTTCCCGGGGATGGCGCGGCGTGAACACCACCAACACCGGGCTGCGCCTGCTCCACGACCTGCGCCACCAGCTCCTCGACCCGCCGACCCCGATCCGCCGAACCAGCCACCCCGCCGCGGGTGTGCGACACATATGTAGGGGTCCCACATCTGGGCTGGTTATGATGGGAGTCTGGTTGTGATGTCACAACCAGATGAGGAGTCTCATGACCGAGCCGTCGCTTCCGGAGCTGGAGGCCGAGCGGGACCGCTTGTTTGCGCAGCTCGCAGCGGTGGGCGATTTCCGCCGCGGGTCGGTGACCGAGAACTGGCGCAAGTGCGGCAAGCCGAACTGCGCGTGTGCGGCCCCGGATCATCGCGGGCACGGGCCGCGGTTCTTGTGGACCCGGTCGGCGGGACGGCGCAAGACGGTCGGCCGGCAGCTGGCGGCGGCGGAGGTGGGGAAGGTGCGCGCTGAGGTGGCCCGGCATGGCGAGTTCGCGGAGATCAGCGAGCAGATCGCGGTGGTGAACGAGAGGATCTGCGAGGTCAGGCCCGCTGCCGCGGTGGACGCGCCCCCGGTGCCGGAGGGTGAAAAAAAGGGCTCTGCGAGGCGCTCGCGCAGGAAAAGTCCGCCGAGATAGGCCGCCTGGCCGCGGAGGCGGCGAGGTCGCTGGGCTGTGGGGACGCCGGCCTGGAGGCTGCCGGGGCAGTGATCCGGGCCGGGATGCTGCAGGCGGGCTGCGGCATGCTGGGGCAGCTGCTGGCCGCCGATCCCGGCTACCGCGGCCCGCGGGTGCCCTGCGGGCAGGGGCATGAGGCGGGATTCGCCTCCTACCGGGACAAGGTCATCGACACCGTGCTCGGGCCGGTGACCCTCACCCGCGCCTGGTATCACTGCGGGGCCTGCGGGCACGGCTTCGCGCCGCGCGACTGCGAGCTGGGCGTGGCGGGCGTTTCCCTGTCGCCGGGACTTGCCGCGATGAACGACCGGGCCGCGGCCGCGGGGCCGTTCGCGGAGGCGGCCGGGCTGCTGGAGGAGCTGGCCCGGGGTGCGGCTGACCGCCAAGCGGGTCGAGCGGGCCGCCGAGGCCAGCGGCGCCGCGCAGGCTGCCGCCCTCCGGGACCGGGCCGCGCTCATCACCGCCCGGAAACTGGTGGCGCTGCCGCCGTCCCCGGTGCCGGACAAGCTGTATGCCGTCATCGACGGCACCGGCGTGCCCATGACATCGAAAGAGACCGCCGGGCGGCCCGGCAAGGGCGAAGACGGCCGCGCCCGCACCCGCGAGGTCAAGCTCGCCGTCTTCGTCACCCAGGACAAGACCGGCGCCAGGGGATATCCGGTCCGCGACCCTGGCTCCTCCAGCTACATCGCCACCTTCGAGCCCGCCGCCGTGTTCGCCGGCCTCGTGAAAGCCGAAGGCACCCGCCGCGGCGCGGACCATGTCCGCCAGCTCACGGTTCTCGGCGACGGCGCCGCCTGGATCTGGAACATTGCCAGCAGCAAGTTCCCCGGGGCCACCCAGATCGTCGACCTCTACCACGCCCGCGAGCACGTCCACGACCTCACCCGCCTCCTGGAGTTCATCCTGCTAGACTGGAAGGACGAATGGCTCGCCGCCCGGCTCGACGACCCCGGCTACGGCGACATCGACGGCATCTGCAAGGCCGCCCGCGCCTACCCCCTCCTGGGCGCCAAGAAGGATGAACTGGACACAGCCCTGGGCTACTTCGAGAACAACGCGCCCCGCATGCGCTACCACTGGTTCCGCCAGTGCGGCCTGTTCGCCGGCTCCGGTGCCGTGGAAGCAGGGTGCAAGCCGGTCATCGGCCAGCGGCTCAAACTCTCCGGCATGCACTGGACCGCCGCCGGCGCAGACGCCATCACCACGCTGCGCTGTCAGCAGGCCAGCAGGCCCGAAGACCGCATCTGGCCCTCGCCGCACAACCAGACACCAGCAGCCTGACCGCCCGCACCCACTAAACGATCTTGCTCACCTACAAAATTGACGCGCACCCCCCCGCCGCAAAACCCGAAGAAACTGTCACCGCCGTCGCCTAACATCCCCATCGAAGGAGCCCAGCCCACATCATTTACACCGCTCCTGGGACGCCACCCCTCGTGGAGGTGATCGAGGCGCAGCGCTCTTGGTCTGGGCGCCTCACGATCACCTCCGTATCAACCAGAATCGTGCACGGCTACTGTGGCCGTGTGGATGAGAGAGCCCTGGCTGCGACCGTGGCCTCGTGCAAGGACTTGATCGACTCGCGCTTTCCCGATGACGGGGATCACGGTGCTGCAGCGATGCTGCTCGGAGATGGGACCATCCTCACCGGTACCGCGCCGGATGCCGTGAATGCTTCTGTCGAGGTATGCCATGAGATCGAGCCCTACTGCGGGGCCTACCGCTTGAACCAGCGAGTCGTCGCGTCCGTCTGCCTGCATCGGCAGCTGGGCGGCCGCACCGTGGTTCTAAGTCCTTGCGGCGTGTGCAGAGAGCGTCTCGCTGTCTACGGCCCGGGCGTCCTCGTGGCCGTGGCTGATCGCCGCGATCCGACCGCCGTCGTGTGGAAGACCCTCAGGGACGTTCTACCCGACTACTGGATGACTGCATTCCCCGACGAGATCGACGCCGGCTGGACCACCTGATCAGAAGCGTGCTCATCGGCCCGACCGAGCATCAGGTGGTTGCGGGTGAGATCTACGACATGTCCTCGGCTCGAGTACGGGCCAGCTCCGGACCACCTCAACGACGGCTTCCCATCGGGCGAGGGCTTCGCGGCAGCCACGCCCGGCCGGTGACCTTGCCGTGCCGGATGATGGGTGTCCAGGCGAGCAGGGGCAGGTAGGCGCCGCTGGCGGCGACGCCGAACACCCACTTTGTTGTGCCTGGAGGGGTTGAACTGGCCGAGGTAGCGTCTGACGATCCACGACTTCGGCTTACCAGGGTGGCTGCGGCAGGCCAGCCACCGCCCGACCGGAGCACCCTGCACCTGCTCAAAAGGCAGCACGGCCGCTGCGCTCTGTGCGCGGACCTGCTCCTGCACGCCGACCGGGAGCCACACACTCCCGAGGAATGGCAGCAGTGGCACCGCACCACCCGTAAAGCGATCGCCAGGCAGCTCATCGTCGCACGCGAGCAGGGCACGCCGGATGAAACCCGTCTCGTCCACACCTACTGCCAGCGCCGGGCCACCGGCACAGGCAGCCAGGAACCGGCATCTTCACGCACCTGAACCGTCCTCTGGGGCTTGCCTGAGCCGGAGGCGGCTAGCACTGCACGTCCGGTTCTGAGGGGGCGGGGGGCTTTCCCCGGAGTTCAGCCCAACTGAAGGTTCTTCGCCGGGAACTCAAGGTTTTTCGCTGCCTGTGAGCGGTGTTTGTCCCTGGGTTGGTGCTGAACCCGTCTCATGTGCCTCGGCGGCGGTGTCCAGGATCTGGTGTGCGGGGGTCGCGTAGCGGATGGCGGTGGTGTCGTCGAGGCCGAACACGGCGGCGAGGTGGAGGGGGTCGGGGCCGCAGGCCAGGGCCTCGTCGAGCTGGCGGTCGATGCGCAGCCGCTCGAGGGTGGCGCCCCGGCCGTGGAACGCGGTGGTGAGCCAGTTCTGGCTGACCGGGCGGGTACTCATCGCGGTCTGGTTGTTGATGATCAGGTGAGGGCTGGCTGTGTGCGGCCAGCGCTCGCGCCGGTGATCGAGCCGGCCCAGCAGCACGTGGCGGGTGAGATCATCCAGGGGCCGGGATTGCCCGGCGATGGTGATCCGCCGGTTGCCCAGGTCGATGTCGCCGAGGCCGAGGTGGCGGATGGTCTCGGGCCGGGCGGCGTGGACGGCGGCCAGGGCCAGGGCGAGCCGGGCGGCTGGGGTGCTAGCCGCGGCGGTGGCCTCGCCGATCTGGCCGGGACCGAGCGGGATGATCATCGTGTCCGGCCGGCGGGCGGCGCGGACGCGGGCGGCCGGGCCGGCGAAGATGAGGCCGGTCTTCTTGCAGTGCCGGGTCAGCGACCGTAGCGCGGCAAGCACCTGGTGGCGCTGGTGGCCGCGCAGGGCGCCGATGGCCGTGGTGATATCGCTGGTGGTGATCTCGCGCAGATGGCCGTAGCGGGCGGACCAGTCCAGCAGAGCCGGGTGGATGCAGCGAAGGTAGCGGCGGATGGTGCCGGGCTTGCGGGGCCGGGTGCGCGGGCTGCCGTCCCGCAGGGCGTCCACCCAGCTGCGGGCGCAGGCTGCGATGCCCGGGGCCAGGCCGGCGAGCCTGGAGTTGATCCAGGTATCGAGGGCGGGGATGCGGTCATCGTCGAGCAGCCCGGCCAGGGTGAGGATCTCCGCGGTGCGCGAGATGCTCAGGTCGCGGCGGCCAAGCGCGGGGGCGAGGGCTGACCATGGGATCTTCTCCCCGGGAGCGTGAGCGGCGGGCATCACCGTCAGCGCCCGGTTGGTCTCGGCCTGGATGCGCGGGTTCCAGCCGCGGGCCTCGCCGAGCCGGGCCGCGATGGCCCGGGCTGTCTCCAGCTGCGGGCTGGTGATCGCCGAGGCGGCCCAGTGCCGGGCGTGAAAGCGCCGGGACTGGCCCGGGACAGACAGCTCCAGCTGCGTCCAGGCAGCCGCGGGCGGGCGCTGCGGCGGCAGGCCGGCAGCTGGCGGCGCCGGGCGCGGCCGGTGATTCATCTTGGCCAGGCCGGCGAAGAACAGCTGATGGCAGGTGACGGCGGCGAAATCAGCAGGACCGAGATCGGGTGCCCTTCTCGCCGTTCCCGCGGTGGCCGCGGCCTGCAGGGCCGCCTGCAGCCAGCAGGGACGGCAGTAGCCCTTCTTCAGCGGCAGGCCGCGCCGGCAGCAGGCGCAGTCCCCGGCCGGGTGGCGGCGGGTGAAGTCGTAGCAGCCCCGGCACAGCCCCGCATACAGCACTCCCCAGGCCAGGCACATCGGGCAGCTGGCGGCAGCGGCACTGTTGGCTGCGGCGCTCACGCGGGCGGCAGCGACCGGCCATCACGGCGGCGGGGCACCACGGCCTGCGCAGCGGCGGCCCGGCCGGCGCCTGGATCCGCAGCCAGTGTTTCCGGGACAGGCTCGCAGATCAGCAGTTCGCTGACCTCACAGCCGAGTACCGCGCAGATCACGTCCAGGTCGGCGAGCTTGACCGCGTTCGGGTGCCCCGACCACAGCCCGGACATCTTCCCCGCGCTGATCACCATGCCGCGATCGGCGAGCATGCGCTGCAGCTCGCTGGCTTTCCAGATACCGCGGCTGGCCGCAGCCAGCCGCAGATTCCACCTCATGACCGCTCCTCCCTGCGCCGCGCCGGGCTGGTGTTCACGGCGTCAGCCCGCCCAGCCGCATCGCGGCGCGCTCTTGCCCGGCGATCCAGGCGTCCTCGATATGAGTGGCATGGACGTGGACGTAGGCCATCGTGGCCGCGACCCAGGCATGACCAAGGGCCTGCTGGATCGCGAGCAGGTCCATACCGCCCAGGTAAAGCTGGGAGGCGCAGAAATGCCGCAGCACGTGCGGGGTCAGGGCCGCCTCCCACTCCGGCAGGTGGGCGGCTGCCGCCGCGGCCAGCCCCGCCCGCAACGTCTCCGCCCCGGCCCGGGCCGCGCTCCCATCAGCGTTATGCCGCTCGCTCGGCAGCAGCGGTGCACCATGGCGGGCGCAGTCATCACCGAACAAGCCGCGCACATCCTCGGCGAACCAGCGCAGCGTCCGCCCCGCACCATTGATCAGCGGCACCATCCGCGCCCGCGGGCCCGGCCCGCGGGCGCCCTTGCCGTGCCGGACGTGCAGTTTCCCGAACCGGCCCAGCTCCCACTTGATACCGGCCAGGTCCAGGCAGCGGGCCTCATTCACCCGCAGCCCGACATCGGCCATCAGCCTGGCCGCCGCGTAGTTCCTCGCGGCCGGCGCGAACTTCCGGCACGTCGCCAGCTCGCCCCGCCACCCGCCAAACAGCCGGGCCACCTGCTCCGCACTGGGCGGGATCCGCAGCAACCCCTGCGCCCGGCCGCCGCGGGGCCGGTTCATCTCATCGACCGGGCACTCAGCCACATGCCCGGTCATCTCGTAGACCGCAGCCTTATGACGCAGTTCCAGGAAGGCGAAATACGTCTTCAGCGACTGCGCCCTCGACAGCCGGGTGCCCTTCGCCGAACCCCGCAGCACTCTGCCGAAGTATTCGTCCGCGTCCGCGGGTGCCATCTCCCACAACGGCCGGCCGAACCACGCCCGCACCTGCTCCAGATGCGTCACGTCCAGGCTGATCGTCCGGTCTGACAACCCGGCCGCCGCCCGCGCCAGCACGAACCCCGCCAGCACATCCGTCTCGAACTCCGCGAGTTCTTCCGGTCCCGCCGGCGACCGCGCCTCGCGCAGGTCCCGCACCACCGCCAGGGTCATCCCCGCCCCCGTCCCCTGTCTTCACCGACCCCGCAAGAAGACCACCCGAAACGATAGGGTCTCACCCTCAGTGACGAAACGTCAACACACCGCGTCCGTGCCCGGGAACCCCCGGAAGCCTTATCCCAGGCCACATCCCGCTCACCGCATCCAGCCAGGACACCAGGGAACCCAGAGCTTGTTTCTTAGCAGCAATGCGTCCCGCCTACCCGACTTGCGAGACTCAGCCGATACGCTCGGCCAGTGAGACGATGATCCCTTCGGGTCCCCGGACGTAGGCCATCCGCCAAGCGCCCTCGTACTCACCGATGCCACCCACCAGTCCGTAGCCCTCGGTAGCGGCCCAATCGACAGCCGCCTGCAGGTCGCTGACCTCGAAGGCCACGTTGCGCAATCCCAGCTCGTTGGCCATGGCGGCCGGTGAGCCCGGCACGGAATCGGGTCGCACGAACCTCGAGAGCTCCAGGCGGGTGCCATCGCCGGGCGGCTTCAGCATGACGATCTCGGTGCGGGAGCCGGGAATGCCGCAGACGGTATCCAAGAACTCGCCCTCGACGAACGTCCTGCCCTCGACCTCCAGGCCCAGCGCCACGAAAAAGGCGGTCACGGCGTCGAGATCTGCGACCGTGAGGCCGACGTGGTCGAAGCGGCATACATGTGACATAGGCCCGTCCTCCCGTGGTCGTACCGGCCGTGCATCCGCCACGGTAAGGCGTTCTCAGTACCTCCCGTTACGGGACCTCCGCAACGCGGACTATGGCGCAGAAGAGGATGCTCAGGGACGGCCTCATGCCCAGATTTTCCAGCCATGCCGGCTCAACCAAGGGCTGGCTGATAATCGCAGGTCAGCTGGCTCACCCAGCTGACCTGTGGTTTCTCGGCGGTGTACAAGCAAATCTGCGCGCTAAAGGGGCCATCACGTGCCCGAACAACCCGCCAGCTCGTTCCCGCGATGAGTTCCGGGGGCAGCCACCGTCGTTAGGAGTGCGACGGACCAATCCTGAAGGCGGCATCGATGGCGGACCCCAAGACCACTCCACTGACGGCATCACAGGCGGGCGGTGTCAACCAGGACGACGAGTCGCGCATGCTCCTGAGCTTCCTGCAGCGCCAGCGCGACGCGGTGCTGAAGATCGTCGAGGGGCTGCCCGAGGAGGCCTGGCAGGCCCCGGTCGTGCCGTCCGGTTGGACGGTGGCCGGGATGCTCGCTCACCTCGGCGGCGCCGAGCACCACTGGTTCCAGGACGTGACCGCGGGCGGCGCGGAGGAACCGCCTTCGGACGGGGAAGAGGAGGAGGCAGGCGAATACGATCCCAGCGCCGCTTTCACGTGCGGCTGGCCGAGCGCCGACATCATCGCCGACTACCGCGCCGAGTGTGGGAAGTCTGATGAAGTGCTCGCCGTCACCCCGCTGTCCGCGGCCCCGCGCAGGCTCGACTTTCATCCTGACCCGGAGTACACCGCCCAGATCACCAGCGTCCGCTGGATCGTCCTGCACATGATCGAGGAAACGGCCACGCACTCCGGCCACCTCGAGATCGCACGCGAGCTGCTCGACGGGAAAACCGGGATTACCGGACGCTGATCCGCCCGCGCGGAACGGCTTGCACACAAGGTGAGTCAACTTCGGCCGTAGAGTGCCACGCCGTACAGCAGGTACGAGCGGACAGCGGCATGACCGGACGTTCATCCCCGTTCATCCCGAGGGCGGCACTGCATAGACATGCAGTCGGGCCGATCGTGGTTGGACTACGACAGGGCCGTGGGCGACACGAGGCCCGCTGGATAATCGCGCGCCGAGCCGCCGATCTGGACGGCCACTAGATCGTCGAGTCTGCTTGGCTGAGGCGCTCAGATGGGCTGATCTGGAGCGCAGTCCCAGTCCGGCCCCTTGGCCGTCATGACGGCAAACACTGGCATGACGGATCGGTTCCTCTCGATGGCGCTGCGGCTGGCGAGCGTTCTGCCATCCACGGTGTTGCATCATCGCCCGATCGCTGGGCCGGGTGGGGTGTTGCTGGCACGAGCGTGGGCGGGGCAGGCTGTCCTCCTTGGGCTATGCCGTCCGGGCGGTCAGACTGTTGGAGGTGGCTGTGGTCGGCCGCATGGGGGGTGGTCCGCGGTGGGCGGGCGGGTAGTGGCTGTTGTGTGGTACCGCTTTGCGGCTACTTTTGGCCGCCGGTGGGGCGGCTACCTCACGCTGGTGCTGCTGATCGGGTTGATCGGCGGCATTGGCATGGGCTCGGTGGCAGCCGCTAGGCGGACGCAGTCGTCTTTCGCCGCGTTTCTGGCCGCTACCCATCCCTCGGACCTGGGCCTGACCGTGCAGGGCCCGAACCTGATAAGGATGCTGGCGCGGCTGCCCGGCGTCCAGCGGGCTGACGCGGCGCTGTACTCCCTCAATGCCTTCCCGCTGACCCGGGCAGGCGTGCCGGTCATCCCGCCTGCGTTCCGTTATGGCGAGGCCTTCCCGGTCGGCAGCATCAACGGCGAGTATTTCGGCCAGGACCAGGTCACGGTGACGTCTGGGCGGCTGGCGCGCCCGGATCGCGCGGACGAGTTCGTCGCTACCGCGCAGGCGGCGCGGCTGCTCGGCTGGCACGCGGGCCAGGTCATCCCGATGGGCTTTTACACCAACGCCCAGGCACCGACGTCCAGGCCGCTGGTCCGGCTCAACATGCGGCTGACCGGGATCGTGGTGTTCAACGACGAGGTGGTGCTCGATGACGTCGACCGCTACCCGGCGTTCGTGCTGTTCACCCCGGCGCTGACGCGGCCGTTCAGCACCGGGCCGGAGAGTGTGTATTACGGGCTCAAGCTCAAAGATGGCGCCCGTGGGGTCCCGGCCGTCGAGCGGGAGATCATCCGGGCCCTGCCACGCGGCACCACGGCCAGCTTTCACCTCACCTCGGTGGTGGTGGGCCAGGTCGACCGCACCGTCGAGCCGGAGGCGATCGCCCTGGCCGTGTTCGGCGTGATCGCCCTGGCCGCGGCGGCGCTGATCGCGGCGCAGGTTATCGCCCGCCAGATCCAGGAAGCGGGTGAGGAGACCGCGGTGCTGCGGGCTCTGGGCGCAGGCCGACTGGCTGTCATGGGTGACACGCTGCTCGGCATCGCCGGCGCCGTCGTTGCTGGCTCGCTGGTGGCGGCCGGGGTGGCGATCGCGCTGTCGCCGCTGGCGCCGATCGGCCCGGTCCGGCCGGTCTATCCCTCACCAGGGCCGGCCGCCGACACCACCGTGCTCGGCGAGGGGATCCTTGCCCTGGTGGCCAGCGTCGGCGCCGTCGCCGTGGTGCTCGCCGCCCGGGCGTCAGCGGGCAGCGGCCGAACGGACGTGACAAGGGCGGCTTGGAGTTCGGGTATCGCGCGGCTGGCCGCCAACGGTGGCGCGCCGGTACCGATGGTCGCCGGTGCCCGGTTTGCGCTGGAACCTGGCCGCGGCCGCACCGCGGTGCCGGTCCGTGCGGTGCTGGTGGGCAACGCGCTTGCCGTCGCCATCATCGCCGCTACGCTCACCTTTGCCAGTGGGATGGCCACGCTGGTCTCCCATCCGCCGCTGTACGGCTGGAACTGGAACTACGCCCTTGAGGGCGGTCCGGTCCCCCCGCAGGCGCTGTCGCTGCTGCGGCATGACCGGCTGGTGGCGGCGTGGAGCGGCGTGTCGTTCCCCGACATCCAGATCGACGGCCAGACCGTGCCGGCCATCGCCACCGGCAGCCACGCCCCGGTGATGCCGCCGATCCTGTCCGGGAACCTGCCCACCGCGGGCAACCAGATCGTCTTGGGCGCCGCGACGGCCGACGAGTTGCACAAGCGGGTCGGTGACACCGTCGAGGTGAGTTACGGCGCGCCGCATGACGCACCGGTGTACATCCCGCCCAGGCGGCTGGTGATCGTGGGGACCGCGACGCTGCCCGCGGTCGGGGACCCACAGGCCCTGCATACCTCGATGGGAACCGGGGCGATCATCCCCGCCGGGTTCGAGCCGCCCGCCATGGCCAGGTTCTTCCGCAATCCCAATCCCACCCTGAACGGCCCGGGAGCGGTCTTCGTCCGGCTGAAAAACGGGGTCATGCCCGCCGCGGGCCTGGCCTCGCTGCAACAGATCGCCAACGCCGGAACCAGGGTATTCGAGCAACTGCCAGCCAGCCTCTACACCGGCCAGCACGTCCAGGTCCTGCCCGTGCAATACCCGGCCGAGATCGAGAACTACCGGTCCATCGGCGCCACCCCCGCCGTCGTTGCGGCCGGATTGGCCACCGGCGCGGCGGCGGCGCTCGGCCTGACCCTGCTCGCCTCGGTCCGCCGCCGCCGCGACCTCGCGCTGCTGAAGACCCTCGGCCTCACCCGCCGCCAGCTCCAGTCCTGCGTGGCATGGCAGTCCACGATTGCCGTGGCAGTGGGCATCGCCGCCGGAATCCCCCTGGGCGTAGCGCTCGGCCGCTGGCTGTGGACCTTGTTCGCCCACCAGATCTACGCCGTGCCCCAGCCCACCGTGCCCGCCCTTCCGCTCACCTACACCGGCCTCGGCGCGCTCCTGCTCGCCAACCTCATCGCCGCCCTACCCGCCCGGCACGCATCGCGCACACCCGCCGCGCTCATCCTGCGAGTCGAATAACCCCGCCCAACCACCGCCCATGGGCCCGCAGCGCGCGAGCGGACCTGCGGATTAAGGCCTGCTTCCGGCTCGCTCAGCGCGTCAGCGTGCTCCGCAAGCTGGACAGGTGGCCGCGCCGCCGCCTATGGCATGTCCGCTGGAAGGAATGGAAGACCACCGCCACCAAGCGACACAACCTGGCCGGTTGAGCGAGGTCGCCACGCGGTGGTCCAGATATCCGGTACCGAGCAGCGATGAACCCCTGCGCCCGCTTGAGCTCTGGCCGCCATCCAAAGGGGTGCGATCAGAACTCGCGAACAGCTGCGGTCGGTTCCCACGAACAGAACCAGGCGGGACGTCCTCGCCGCCGACACGGCATCCATACTCGGCGATCTGCCCGTCTCGGGGGCCTGTCATCAAGGGTGGGCAGATGCCCCGTCCGGGGTTACCGGGGAATGAACAATCATGCTGTGGCAGGATGCGACGGCGCAACACGCTCTGCCCGTGGTAGATGCTGCGGACTATCACCGTCAAGTCAGGCCCGTAACGTGCCCGGCGAACGTCCGCCACACGATCGTTGACGGCCCACTGATCTTCCCTCGCTGGCCGGTTGCCACTACGACGATCCCGAACCAGCGGGGCTTGATGATCCAGCCCTCGTCATCTGCCCGGTGCCGGCGAGACGCCGTCCGCAGCTGGCAACGCCTGCCAGCTCACTGCTGACGACTCCCGGTGCTGCCATCGCAGAGAGCCTGCGCACAGCGCTAGGGTCACGAGCTCCGGGACGCGCCCGTCGCGGCGGATCAGGGCGTCCGGTTCGGGTCAAATGAGCGTGTTCTCACTGACGTGACGGCGTATAGGTCTGCGACGTGCGGGTGGCTGAACACACGGCACACGTGTCCGGGGATCCGTTGGCCAGGGCGGCCGATTCCAGGTCCCCATGTACTTGGGGCCGGGACGGCGAGGCTGCTCTCCGGGACGGCCGCGGTCAGGGCCGGCGGGGCTGGCGGCGAGCGTAGGCAATGTTGATGACCGCAATGACGGCCCAGATCAGCGCGACCAAGACCAGCTGGCCAGTGCTCACCGAGCTGGTAGTCGTCATCACCGATCCATGCAAAGGCCCCAGATTGATCGATGCCTTGGGTGCGACTTTGCTGACCGAGTAGGCATGTAGCGTCACCGCGGTGGCGCCGATGCCCAGCCCGACCGAGCCCAAGCCCATAGCGACGTTCGCCCATGCGGCCCGGCTGGAAAGGATGCCATGCTCTGCCAGTCTGGCGTCTACTTGCTTGTCGATCTCCGAGCTGATCCTCTCGACCAGCCCCTCGGCCACGGCCCCGTCGTACGCTCGGCCAAGTTCGGTATGCACGGCTGCCGCTACAGCGACGTCCTCGTGCGCCCGCTCGTCCATGACGCCAAGCTATATTGCGATTGACCAGCCAGACAATGCGCTGCCGGCCTGCGCTGGCGCCGTGGCTTGGCCAGCCTTACCGGGACGGCCGGAGGCAGGCCCCGGCGGTCTGGTTGCCGAGGATAGGGAAGACGCTGCGGCAGAGCACTGGACTCACGCTCGGTCAACCGCTCATGGGCCATGCCGAACATCACCCCAGGCTCAGGCCAGAGGAGACGGGAGATGGGCTCGGTCGGGCGGCGGAAGTCATGTAGGCGGCCAGGACGTAGTTGGGTGGCCGAGGGTCTTGCGGGCCTGGTCACAACGCATCGTAGTGCCCGGATGGGCGTGGCGGTCGGCGATCCGGACGTCACGGAGGTCCACGCCCGCGTCCACCATGGTCGTGAACCGGCGGATCTCCTGCATCCACTGGATGTACAGCTCCGGGTGCGGGCGGCGGGCCGTGAGCGGTTCCAGGCCTCGTTCTGCGCACCAGTCTAGGTAGCAGCGCAGATCGGACTCGGTGTGATAGCGGGAGGAGCCCTTGAAACGGGCCAGGCAGGCAGCCGCCGCCAGCCGCAGCTGATCAGTGAAGGACGCCGGATGATTGGAGGGTCGGACCGGGTCGGACGGTAGTTCGGTGAAGGTCATCATGCCCAGACACTGCGTCCACTTCCGGCCGCCACGAAGCTTGCGAACGTGCCAGGTGCGGCAGAACAGGACGTCCGCACTTAGCGCGCGATGCATGGATATACGACCTGGCCACCTGTCCGCTGATCTGCAGTCGGATGTCGGATTGCCCGCGGTGGGAAAGGGGTTGATAACCGCGCGCATTTCCCTCGTTATGGGCGCACGCTGGGCCGGTCTGCTCGTGGCCGGGCCAACGGCAGATCCGGCTGATGTGCCCTGACCCCGGGCCACGCTGGAGCACGGCGGGCGCCGGATCTCCAACTTGCGGGCCCCGGCTGACGTCATAGAGATGACGGACGCTGGGATGAGCGAGGCAGTGAGATCTATGAGGCGATTGACCATAGCCGTGGCCGTCATGGCGTCGTTCGCCGCAGGGTGCACCAGCAGCCCTGGCAGGGCGCCCCACGGCCACCTCGCCCGGTGCGCCGCCCACGCCCTGGTGCTGCGCCCAGGCGCGCCCGTGTCGCCGATGACGGGCGAGCACGCCGTGCTGTATGTCCTGGTCAACCGCGGGCCGGCGGCCTGCACCGCACGCGGCTACCCGCAAGTCACCCTCTACGACGCCCGCGGCCGGGTGCTACCGTTCCGCTACGCCGCCGGTGGCGGTGCGTACGTCACTGCCCGCAAGCCGGTGACCGTCGTACTCGCGCACGGGGCCATGGCCTATGTACTGGTAGCCAAGTACCGCTGCGATCTGGGGATCGCGCAGGACGCGGCCACGATCCGGCTGGCCCTGCCCGTGGCCGGCGGCCAGGTGTTCAGCGCACGCCAGCCGGTCAGGGTGTCCGGCCCGCCGGGCTTGTCGTACTGCCGCGGCGGCCCGCGCCACCCCGGTCAACTGGTCACGATCTCGCCCATCGAAGGAACCCCGCAGGCGACCAGCAGCCTGCGCTGACCGCCGACCCGGCCAAGAGCCGGCCATTCTCCCCGACGCCCTGCCGTCAGCGCCGCCAGAAAAGCGGACAGCGGCCAGATCAGGATGTTCGCCGTGCTGCTCCGTGCATGATTATGCGGAAACAACGCAGGGTCGCGCGGACGGTGGAACCTGGATTAACGGATGCTCGACCTAACCCTGACTGCGCATGCCTACCCGCCATTCGGCGCGGCTTGCAGGGCGCGGCAGCACGGCTTGCGCTCGACGCCGACGTGGATGATCTGCGCGTCCGATTACACGGGCGGCTGGGGCTGCGGCATGCTGGAAGCGAGTGCCGAG
>Ga0335077_10000686_pt1 | contig 38404 bp, 28 predicted proteins | sample Lox_Sample_31_FD_207151 | JGI IMG/M metagenome (GOLD analysis project Ga0335077, IMG submission 207151) | Soil microbial communities from Loxahatchee National Wildlife Refuge, Florida, United States - Lox_Sample_3.1 | ecosystem: Environmental > Terrestrial > Soil > Wetlands | place: USA... | reverse complement strand
CTGGGACCTGAGCGAAGCAGCGCGACGAACGCTACGTCGCATGCGTCGCCGTCCGCGACTGATCACCGCCTTCTGGAAGCAATCTTCTTTGTGGTCAGAATGACTTTATATTATGCGGGAGTCAGTAGTGTAACGCAAGGGCCACTCGCAACGTGGTTGCAGCTTTGACGTTGGCACAAAGAAGTGCGATAAGTGAACTGATGGCGGATACGAGCAAGCCTCGATTCGCTCCCTCCCAAGAAACGCTGATCGCCGCTTTCACCCTTCTTGCAATAGCTTTGCACCTCATCTTTCGCTATGCGCTGCGCGTTCCTCCCTTACAAACCAACTTGCCCCTTTTCGCCGCGCTGCTCATCGGCGGCATCCCGATGGTCTGGGAACTCGCCAAAAAGCTATGGAAGCGCGAATTCGGCTCGGATCTACTCGCCGGCGTCTCGATCATCACCGCCATCCTGCTTCACGAATACCTGGTCGCCACCATCGTCGTGCTGATGCTCTCCGGCGGCGAAGCACTCGAAGACTACGCCACGGCGCGCGCCTCGTCCGTCCTGGACGCCCTTGCCCGCCGCGTGCCCAGCATCGCCCACCGCAAGGAGTCGCAGGGCCTCGTCGAGGTAAAACTCGCCGACATCCGCATCGGCGACGAACTCACCGTCCTCCCTCACGAAATCTGCCCCGTTGACGGCACCGTCCTCGAAGGCCACGGCGTGATGGATGAGGCGTACCTGACCGGCGAGCCTTACGAAATCTCAAAAACGCCTGGCTCGATGGTCATTTCCGGCGCCATCAACGGCGAAACGCTGCTCACCATTCGCGCCGAAAAACTGGCCGAAGATTCGCGCTACGCACGCATCATGAAAGTGATGCATCAGACCGAGGAGCAGCGCCCCAAGCTGCGTCGCCTCGGCGATCAACTCGGCGCCTGGTACACGCCCATCGCGCTGGGAGTCGCAATCGTTGCGGCCTTCGCCAGCGGTAACGCCGAGCGCTTCCTCTCCGTCGTGGTGATCGCCACACCCTGCCCCCTTCTTCTCGCCATTCCTACGGCCATCATCGGCGCCATCTCGCTGGCCGCGCGACGAGCCATCATCATCAAGAACCCCGCCGTGCTGGAACAAATCGAGAAGTGCCAGACGCTGATCTTTGACAAGACGGGCACGCTCACCTACGGCCGGCCCCACGTCACCAAGGTCATTTGCGCCGCAAATTTTGAGCGCGCCAATGTTCTGCAACTCGCGGCCAGTCTTGAGCAGTATTCCAAGCATCCCCTCGCCGCCGCCATCGTCACCGAAGCGAAAAATCAGGGCATCGCGATTCGGCCTGTCGATTACATCAGCGAGCGCCCCGGCGAGGGCTTGCGCGGAGCGATTGGCGGCCAGCGCGTTCAGATCACCGGCCGCAAGAAGGTTGAATCACTGAGACTCGAACTGCCTCCACTGGAAAGCGGCCTCGAATGCCTGGTGTTCATCGACGGTCACTACGCCGCCGCTGTCCGTTTTCACGACGCGCCACGCAAGGAAAGCGCTTCGTTTATCCAGCACCTTGAGCCCAAACATGGCGTCGGAAAAGTGATGCTGGTTTCCGGCGACCGAGAATCTGAAGTGAAGTACCTCGCCGAAAGCGTGGGTATCACGGAAGTGCACGCAGGGAAGAGCCCGGAAGAAAAAGTGGCCATTGTGAAGGAAGAAACCGCGAAGGCGCGCACTCTTTTTGTCGGCGATGGCATCAACGACGCTCCCGCGCTCATGGCCGCGACAGTCGGCGTAGCGTTCGGCTCGCAGAACGACATCACCACCGAAGCTGCGGACGCTGTGGTACTGGAAACCGCTCTGGCCAAAATCGATGAACTGATGCACATTGGCCGGCGTATGCGCCGCATCGCGCTGCAATCCGCGCTGGGTGGCATGGCTGCCAGCATCCTCGGCATAATCGCCGCGGCATTCGGTTATCTGCCGCCGATCTGGGGAGCCGTAGGGCAGGAATTGATCGATCTGCTCGCGGTCCTGAATGCAGTGCGCGTCGCGCTGCCGACGGATGACCTTCAGGATTTCTGAGCCGTACACGAAAAAAAGAGGCCGATCGCTCGGCCTCCCGTGTCGAATTGAATGGACCCGCCCTTCCCTTACGGCTTGCTGTAGCTGCCGCCCGACGGCTTCTGCGCCTGCTGCGGCTGTTGCTGCGCCGGAGGCTGCTGCGGTTGCTGTTGTGCCGGAGGCTGCGCGGTATTCAGGATGGAATTGAAGTCCGGATGATTCCCCGGCGCCTGGCCGCTGGTGCCGCCTGTGGCCGGGTGTCCCGGAGGCATGGTGCCCTGCGGCGGCATTTCGCCGGGCGCAGGGTGCTGCATTCCGCCGCTCGGTTGGCCCTTGACGACGACCCACTCGTTCCCCTGTTTCTGCATCTGATACACCAGCTGCATCGGGGGTGCGCTGGGGTCGCTGTTCTTCGCGCGAATATCCACGCTGGCCTGCGCGGTATCTCCGTTGAAAGTTGCTTGTGTCACAGTGACTGTCATGTTGTTGACGTTCAACCCGTTCATCGACGCGATGTGCTTTAACACTCCATCACGAATCGCGTCCTTATTATCGGTCTTCGACTTGCATGCGCCCGTGAATAGCAGCATAGCGCCCAGGGTAGTTGCAAGTAATACTCGGCTCATCCAAATGTCCTTTCAAAACCGGCAAATTGAGCTGGAATAGGGGTCAGATTTTATAGTAACGCACTGGCGGGCTGATTGCGACCCGGAGCAGTCCAATTGGTGTGACCGGAAACACAGCATTGCGCTGCCCATCGTGGAAAATGAGCAGAAAAACAGTACCTTTGCGACACAATGCCGCTGCCGTGTGACTCGCGTCACCCCTACCCGTGCCTGCTGTCCGAGCCTCTTTTGCCTTCTACCTCTATTCTTATCTCAGGGAAGTCTAGGACCTTCCGAAGGAGTCTTGTGGCCACATTACCGCTTACCTCCATCCCCACCGAAGATCAAACTTTCATCGATCAAGTGATTCGCAAACGCCTCGGGCGGCCCGGCGCGCTTCTGGGCATCCTGGAAGATGTGCAGGAGCACCAGCCCCACAAGTATCTTCCGCTCGACGTGTTGCGCTACATCGCGCTGAAGACCGAGATCACCTTCTCGAAAATTTACAGCGTCGCAACGTTCTACGCGCTGTTCAACCTCCAACCGCAAGGCGAGAACTCGGTTTGCATCTGCCGCGGCACAGCCTGCCACACGCGCGGCTCGCGCAATCTCCTGCAGGGTGTGCTCTTTGACCTCGGACTCGATCTGCCCTCCGAAGAGAACGGCAACAATGCCGACAAGGTTCTGCTCACCACGCAGGACGGCAGATTCACGGTGCGCACGGTCGCGTGCTTTGGCCAGTGCGCGCTCGCGCCGGTCGTCGAAGTGAATCACCACATTTGCGGCCATGTGACCGAACGGACGCTGCAGCGCGAAATCGAATCTGTTCGTGACGGAGAGTGATCCATGCCGCGAATTCAAGATATAGGTGCGTTTAGTTCCGTTCGCGAAGCCGGCATGGCCAAGTTGCAGCCGGCCGTGCCCCGCATCGCCGTAGGCATGGGCACATGTGGCCGCGGCAATGGTGCCGAGGCTCTGTTCCACGCATTTTCTGAACAGATTCGGAGCAGCGGGTCCAACGTCGTGTTGGTGCCGGTAGGCTGCTTCGGCGCCTGCTTCCAGGAGCCAATGGTAAACGTCCGCCTGCCGGGCTCACCGCTTCTCCTGCTGCGCAACGTGCAGGCGAATGATGCGCCGCGCATTCTGCAGGACTGCATCAGCGGCCAGTTCAACACCGGCCTGGTGGCCTGCAAGATCGAAGAGTGGGATCACATCACCGGCAAATTGAAGTATGGACAGGGCTTTCACGATGTTCCGCTCTGGGATGAAACCGCGTTCTTCAAGAAGCAGAAGAAAATCGTCCTGCGCAATTGCGGCATCATCAATCCCGACGACATCGAGGAATACATCGCCGTCGGTGGCTACCAGGCGCTCTACAAGGTGCTGATTGACAGCCGGCCCGACAATGTCATCGAAATGGTCAAGGCCGCGCGCTTGCGTGGCCGTGGCGGCGCGGGCTATCCCACCGGCAATAAATGGGAGTTCCTGGCCAAAGCGAAGTCCTCGCAGAAATACGTCATCTGCAATGCCGACGAGGGCGATCCCGGCGCATACATGAATCGCAACGAAATCGAAAGCGACCCGCATTCGCTGCTTGAGGGCATGTTGATCGGCGCCTATGCCATGGGCGCAACGCAGGGCATCATCTATGTGCGTGCGGAGTATCCGCTGGCAGTACATCGTCTGAACCGCGCACTCGAGCAGGCCCGCGAGTACGGCATGCTCGGCGAGAACATTCTCGGGCGCGGCTTCAATTTCGAAATCGAACTGGTGGAAGGCGCCGGCGCGTTTGTCTGCGGCGAAGAAACCGCGCTGATTGCCTCTCTCGAAGGCGAAGCAGGCCGCCCGCGGCCACGTCCACCATTCCCCGCGGAAAAAGGGCTCTTTGGCCATCCCACCAACATCAACAACGTGGAAACCTGGTACAACATCGCGCCCATCGTGATGCGCGGTCCGGCGTGGTTCACGGAGACGGGCAGCCCGAAGAGTTCCGGCACCAAGGTTTTCTCGCTCGTCGGCAAGGTCAACAACACCGGCCTCGTCGAAATGCCCCTTGGCACTTCACTGAAAACGTTCGTGTACGACATCGGTGAGGGCGCCGCCGCCGGCAAACAGGTCAAAGCCATTCAAACAGGTGGCCCCTCCGGCGGCTGCATCCCGCACGAGATGTTCGATACACCGGTGGACTACGAAAACCTGGCGCAGCTTGGTTCCATCATGGGCTCGGGCGGCATGGTCGTGATGGATGAAGACAACTGCATGGTCGACGTCGCTCGCTATTTCATCGAGTTCACACACTCCGAATCCTGCGGCAAATGTATTCCCTGCCGGGTTGGATTGAACAAGAGCCTGCGCATTCTGAACCGCATTACCGAAGGCGCGGGCACCGAGCACCACATGGAGCTTCTGGAAGAGTTGAGCCGCTACATACGCGACTGCTCGCTCTGCGGCCTCGGACAGACCGCGCCGAATCCGGTGCTCACCACCCTGCGCCACTTCCGCAACGAATTCGAAGACCATATCCTCTTGCATCGCTGCCCCGCGGGCGTTTGCGAAGAGCTGGCGCTTTCCCCTTGTGAAAACAGCTGTCCGCTGCACATGAACATCCCGCGTTTCCTCCAGCTGTTTAAAGAGGATCGCCTCGAGGAAGCTTTCCTTTCCATCATCATGGATAATCCGCTGCCCGCTTCCACGGGACGCGTCTGCCAGCATCCTTGTGACTCGCGCTGCCGCCGCCAGACGCTCGATCAAGCCGTGAACATGCGCGAAGTGCACCGCTACGTCGCCGACTCCATCTTCGGCTCTGATCGCTACGCAGCGATGGTTCAGGCCATTCTCGACCGCAAGCTGGAAGCCACCGGCAGAAAGATTGCCATCGTCGGCGCCGGGCCGGCCGGCCACACCGCCGCGTTTTACCTGGCCATGCTTGGCCACGACGTCACCGTCTTCGATAGCAACAGCGAAGCCGGCGGCATGCTGCGATTCGCGCTGCCCGAATACCGGCTGCCCAAGAGTGCTCTGCGCCGGGAAATCGAACTCGTCGAACGCCTGGGCGTGAAATATCGCTTCAACACCCGAGTCGGCGTCGACGTTCCTCTCAACGAGCTCGACGACAACTTCGATATGGTGTTCCTTGCCATCGGCACCTGGAAAGAATCCTGGGTCTACCAGCCCGGCACGGAGTTGAAGCAGGTCCTGCCGGCGTTGCACTTCCTGGAAGCGGTGGCCTCGGGACGCGAAGTTCCGCTGGGAAAACGCGTAGTGGTCATCGGTGGCGGAAACGCCGCGATCGATTCCGCGCGCACCGCGCTGCGCATGGGCTCCGAAGCCATCATCGTCTACCGCCGCGAACGCAAAGACATGCCTGCGATCGAGGAAGAAACGCGCGCCGCCCGGGAAGAAGGCGCAAAGTTTCTTTTCCTCTCCGCGCCGCATCGCGTGCTTGGCGACAACAAGGGCAATGTCAAAGCCATCGAAGTCGTCAAGACGCATCTCGGCGAATTCGACAAGTCCGGCCGCCGCAAGCCGATTCTTACCGATGAAATCCAGCGCATCGATTGCGACACCGTCATCCTGGCCATCGGCGAAACCGTCGATCTCGACTTCGCCCGCGCTTCCGGCCTCACCTTGAAAGAAAGCGGCACCATCGACGTCAATCGCTATACCTTGGAAACCAGCCGGCCTCATTTTTACGCCGGGGGCGACGTTGTCACGGGTGCCTCCAACGTGTCGAATGCCATGGCCTTCGGCAAGCAGGCCGCCCGCAACATCGACCGGCAGCTGATGGAAGCTGATCGCTGGAACAGTCTCTTCCCCGAATTTGACTACGAGCAGGCTGTCCCTGAAGAGCCCAGCCCCAGCCGCCGCCATACTGGCTCAACCCTCGCCACCAGCAGTTGCGTGCATTCGTTCGAGGAAGTGGTCACCGGCCTGACCAGCGAACAAACCCACGATGAGGCCTGCCGCTGCCTCCGCTGCGACGTAAAAACGGCCAACGTGAGCTGAGAAGGAGCGTCCTGTGCCTAAGAAAAAACTCTCGATTCGCATCGATGGACAACTGATCAGCGCCGACGAAGGCCAGACCATCTTGCAGGCAGCGCAAGCCAACGGAAAATTCATACCGACGCTGTGCGCGCTTGAGGGGCTGACCGCCGTGGGCGCCTGCCGCATCTGCCTGGTGGAAGTTGCGGGCAGCGAGCGGCTCTTCCCCGCCTGCACCACGCCAATCCAGGAAGGCATGTCCATTGTCACGAATTCCGCGAAATTGACGCGCTACCGCCGCATGACCCTGGAGCTGCTCTTCATCGAGCGCAATCACGTCTGCTCGGTTTGCGTTTCGAACGGCCACTGCGAGTTGCAGACCATGGCCACATCGGTCGGCATCGATACCGTCGGCTTCGCTTACAACTTCCCGCGCATGCCGCTCGACCTATCGCATCCGCGATTCATTTTCGACCACAACCGCTGCATTCTCTGCACCCGCTGCGTGCGCGTCTGCGCCGAACTCGAAGGCGCTCACGTTTGGGAGCTGACTTCGCGGGGCATTCATGCGCGCATCGTGAGCGACATGAACGACCGCTGGGCCCAGTCCACCAACTGTACTGCCTGCGGCAAGTGCGTACACGCCTGTCCCACGGGCGCGCTCGCCGAAAAAGGCTGGGGCGTGGAAGAGATGGTGAAGAAGGTCAACACAGTCACCACGCTGCTCCACAAACGGGGAGTACCCGCATGAACAAAGCAAAAGTAGCAACGGTTTGGTTGGACGGCTGCTCCGGTTGCCATATGTCGCTGCTCGACATGGATGCCGCCATTATTTCGCTGGCGAGAAAAATCGATATCGTCTACGGCCCGTTGGTCGACGCCCAGGAGTTTCCGGACGGTGTCGATGTGGTGCTGGTGGAAGGCGCGGTCAGCTCGCAGGATGATCTCAACAAGCTGCTGAAGATCCGTCAGCGCAGCCGTGTGCTGGTGTCGCTTGGCGATTGTGCCGTCACCGGCAACGTTCCGGCGATGCGCAATTCCGTTCCGGTGAACAAGCTGCTCCAGCGGATTTACGTGGATGGCGCGCAGGAAAAGAAAATCATTCCGATGGACCGCGTGCCCTCGCTGCTCAAGAACGCCCGTCCTCTCCGCGAATTCGTCAAGGTCGATTACTGCGTCCCGGGTTGCCCTCCGGCCTCCAAAACCATTCTCGCTCTCATCAACGATCTGCTCGAAGGGCGCAAGGTCGAAGCCAACCCCAAGGTCAAGTTCGGATAAGGAGCGCGCCATGAAGCGCATCACTATCGATCATGTGAGCCGCATCGAAGGCCACGCCAAAATCACCATCAACCTCGATGAGCAGGGCCAGGTGGCCGGCACGGAACTTCACGTCACCCAGGTGCGCGGCTTCGAAAAGTTCACGGAAGGCCGCCCCTTCTACGAAATGCCGGGAATCACCGCGCGGATTTGCGGCATCTGCCCGATTAGTCACTCGCTGGCCTCTTCGAAAGCCTGCGACGCGATCATGGCCGTACGCATTCCGCCGGCCGCGCGCAAACTCCGCGAACTGATCCATTTCGCGCAGATCGTACAGTCTCACGCGCTCAGCTTCTTCTATCTTTCCTCGCCAGACCTTCTCTTGGGCATGAATTCCGACCCCGCCGCGCGAAATGTTCTGGGCGTGATCGCGGAAAATCCGGAAATGGCGCGCGACGGAATCGAACTTCGCAAGTTTGGCCTGCAGCTGATCGAGGGCCTTGCTCAGGAACGAGTTCACCCCTCCTGGATCGTTCCGGGTGGGGTCGCCGCTCCATTTCCGATTCTCACGCGCGACCATATTCTGGCGGCGTTGCCAGCCGCCTCGGCCATCGCTGAACGCACCATTCGATTCTTTAAGTCTGTTCTCGACAACTACAAGGAAGAAATCGAGAACTTCGGTTCGTTCCCCACAATGTACGCGGGCCTTGTCGACGCCAATGGCAACTTGCAGCTGTACGATGGAGTGCTGCGTTTCCGGGGCGCGAATGGCGAAATCATCCAGGACCAAATCGCCGCCGATAACTACCCGCAGTGGATTGGCGAAGCCAGCGTCCGCGAATCCTACCTCAAGGCGCCGTACTTCAAACCGCAAGGCTACCCGAATGGCATTTATCGTGTTGGCCCGCTCGGCCGCCTGAACGCTTGTGACCGCTGTGGCACTCCCAAAGCCGACGCGGAACTCAATGAATTCCGCCAGCGCTTCGGCAACACGCCGCAAAGCGCGTTTCTCTATCACTACGCGCGGCTCATCGAAATTGTGTTCACGCTTGAGCGCATCGAGGCGTTGCTTCACGATCCGCAGATCCTCGACCTGCAAGTCCGCGCCACTGCCGGTGTAAACGCCACCGAAGGCGTTGGGATGATCGAAGCGCCGCGTGGCACGTTGATTCACCACTATAAAGTGGATGCGGAGGGCGCGATGACCTGGGCAAACCTGATCGTCGCCACCGGCCACAACAATTTGGCCATGGGTCAAAGCGTCCAACAGGTGGCGAAGCACTACGTCGACGGCAACAAGCTGACCGAGGGCATGTTGAACCACGTCTCCGCTGTCGTGCGCGCCTATGACCCGTGCCTAAGTTGCTCCACGCACGCGTTTGGCGTGCCAGCTCTGAAGATTCGCCTCGTCGATGCTCGCGGTAACATCCTAGACGAACTAACCACAGACTGATCATCCTCTTGGTAGGGGCCCAGCATGCTGGACCCCTAGCCTGCAAGATCTTCTGAACCGGCACGACTGCCGGGCACTGAGGGCAGCATCAGAGCTTCGAGCCGCTTTCGGTGTTAGTTTTCTTCACGAATTCTGGGAGGTCGGAACATGAGCCGAGTCATTGCTAAATGGAGGCTGGTTCCTGCGCTGACGTTAGCCGGATTCGTCTCAGCAATTTTCACTGAATTTATTTCATGGCCGTCAACTGTAGCAGGCAATAATAATGGGGTCTTGTTTGTAGTCTTGGGCAGCATTTCCTTTGGGCTGGCACTTGGCTCGGTCATTTGGTTTTACAGTCTTCTTCAGAGTTGGAAGATTCTCGCTTGTCTTGTGGCCGTGACGGTCTTCTCTCATTTGCTGGAACTGCACGCCGACGTACATGCGGGTGCACGGCTACGGGAATATATCGACATTCCCTTTGCCAGCAATATTGAGCCACTCGTGGCCGTAACGAGTTTCGGTGTTGCGGCCGTTTTATTTTTGGTCTGGATGTTCGTTACGCGTCCGCGATGCGCTTTCGCATCGGGTGTAGTGCTCGCTTTAGGGTCCGCCTTTCTCGCAGCCGTGACAATTACTGCAATACATGGAACGCAGAGAGGGGCTTGGATAAGTTTCTTGACTGGTAGACCCCTCGAACTGGTATGGCAAACGGTGTTGGCTTGCTTCCTAGGAATTGCGCTAGCGCTGAAGAGGCCAGCGACACGCCTTTCCCCTACGCTTGAAGCAGAGAAGCCGAGCCCCAGTTTGAAGGTGCGAATGGCAGTAGGTGGTGTATTGGTAGGATACTTCCTCGTAACGGGCGCCTGGGGCATCTCAGTTACGAAGCGCGAGGCAGAGAAAAGAGCACAGCTGCTCGCCAGTATGGAGGGGGAGGATGTCGCAAAACTCGCGCATGCCCCATCGTTTGACAATCTGCCCCCGCTTATCGTCAGGCCATTCGATGAGGTTCTGGTCTGGCAGAAGATCGGAGACTGGGCGCCGTCTGCTCCCGGCTCTTACGATTCACCCGTGGTGAGGAGCAACGCATCACCAAACCAACGTGCGCTCGTGGCTCCGCAACGAAGAACCTACTATCTGAATTACTCCCAATCGGGATTGCCCGCTGTACGAGCTGACGTTACTGTATTCCCCAACGAGCAATGGGCACGGTACGAAGTTGATATGCCGCCGATCACGCGACAGGCTCGCAACATCAAGTTGCTGCAGCGTTTTGGAAATAACATCTACCAGGACGGCGTCTACTTCTACTGGTCTAGTGGCGAAAAAGTCGTAAAACTGGAATGCCAGGGTGTGCTGCCCGATGTGATTGATGAATTCTTGAAGGCATATCTTCTGAAGTTCCCCAGCAACGTTTAGACCCCCGTAGTCACCAAGGGTTGGACGCAACGCGCATGGTTAACACTGTCGGCAGGTAGGGCATAGTACCAATGCGGTAGCGCAGAGCTTCCCGCAGCCCTCAACCCTTGAACGCTCTGACGGGCAACGAATCCTCTAGTGGTAGTCGTGCGACTCCGTCTCCGCCGCCGTGACGTTCACCGGCATGACGTGTACCGCCTTGATCGAAATCGTGCCCTGATTCTGCAGCACTCCATCGACCCGCAAAAACTTCTCCCGGTTCACGATCAGCCGGCATTTCTCGTATAAATCGGGTTGAATAATGATGTTGGCAATTCCCGTTTCGTCTTCCAGGCTCAGAAACACGAAACCCTTTGCCGTTCCCGGCCTCTGTCGCGCAATCACGCATCCAGCCACACGCGTGTAGGCACCATCCGCCAGTCGTTCCAGATCGCACGCGCGCTCGATCTTCATCGCTGCCAGGCGCTTCCGGCAATACGCCATCGGGTGAGGACCCGTGGTCATACCCGACGCATGAAAATCGGCCACCAGCCGTTCTTCGTTGGTCATTTTTTCGAGTGGCGAATCTTCGGATTCCTCCGCAATCGTATCCAGCAGCGGCCCCGCCGGGCGCGCCGCGCGCTCCACTTGCCACAAAGCGGTTCGCCGGTGCACTGCTTTGCCGAGCGAATTCAGCGCGCCGATCTCGCTCAGGCTGACTAGCTCCGCTTTCTGCAATTCCGGCACGCGTCGCGCCAGGTCCGAAATCCCGGAGAACTTCTCTACGTTTCTTTCGCGAATCAATTCTTCCGCCGCTTTTTCCCGCAGCCCGCGCACATAGCGCAGCCCGACGCGCAGGCAAGGCATCTCTTTTCCTTCCTTATTCACCGTGCGCTCGATGGTACACAGCCAAGCTGATTGCAAAATATCGATTGGCTTCACGCGCAAGCCATGCCGTTGCGCATCTTTCACAATCGTCGCTGGACTATAAAAACCCATCGGTTGATTGTTCAGCAGCGCCGCTGTGAACGCCGCCAGATAATGGCATTTCAGATACGCACTGGCGTAGGCAATCAACGCAAAACTGGCCGCGTGCGATTCCGGAAATCCATACCGCGCAAACGATGTAATTTGCGTGATGATTTCCTCCTGCACCGGCGGGGCAATCCCGTTGCGCTGCATGCCATTCCGCAATTTGATTTCGATTTCTTTCATGCGGGCTTCCGAGCGCTTGAAACCCATCGCTCGCCGAAGTTCTTCCGCCTCGCCGCCCGTGAAATCTGCGGCCACCATGGCCATGCGCAGCAGCTGCTCCTGGAACAGCGGCACACCCAGAGTGCGTTTCAGGATCGGCTCCAGCGACGGATGCGCGTATCTCACTGTCTCCAGTCCCTGCCGCCGCCGCATGTACGGATGCATCATCTTTCCCACAATCGGCCCGGGGCGGATGATCGCCACCTGCACAACTAAATCGTAAAATTTCACAGGCGCATTTCGTGGCAGCGACGCCATCTGCGCGCGGCTTTCCACCTGGAACATGCCCACCGTATCCGCGCGCCGCAGCGTTTCATACACAACCGGATCGTCCGCCGGCAGCTGCGCCAGGTCGACCGGGTGGTGGTAATGCCGCGGAATCAGTTCCAGGCACTCTTCCAGCACCGCCATCATGCCCAGGCCGAGCAGATCCACCTTGACGATTCCCATCTCGGCGCAATCGTCTTTGTCCCACTGCACCACCACGCGCCCGGGCATGGTGGCCGGCTCCAGCGGCACCACCGAATCCAGCTGCCCCTGGCAGACGACCATTCCGCCCGAATGCTGCCCCAGATGCCGCGGCAAATCCTGAATGTGGTTGCACAGCTCCAGGTACTTGCGGATCAGGAAATGATGCAGATCCAGGCCCGCATGTTCGAAATAGTTTTTCCAATTGTCTTGCGATCCCCGGAATTCGAACTGCCCCACAAGGCTCGACAAGCGGTCCAGTGTCTCCAGGTCGAATCCGAGTACCTTGCCGACTTCGCGCGCCGCCGAACGCCCGCGATAGGCAATTACGTTCGCGGTCATCGCCGCGCCCAACTGGCCGTAGCGCTGGTACACGTACTGAATTACTTTTTCGCGCTGATCACCGCTCGGCAGATCCAGATCGATATCCGGCCAGTCGTCGCGCTCCTCGGATAGAAAGCGTTCGAACAGCAGTTCCATTCCCACGGGGTCCACAGCCGTGATTCCCAGCGAATAACACACCGCGCTGTTGGCCGCCGAGCCGCGCCCCTGCACCAGAATTCCCTGCTCGCGGCAAAACCGCACCATGTCCCACACAATCAGGAAATATCCCGCGAGTTTCAGTTTCGCGATCAGTTGTAGTTCCCGTTGCACCTGCCGCGCCGCTTTTTCATAGAGCGGTTCATCGCCTTTCGAGGCATAGCGCGCGCGAAAGCCCTCTTCCGTGCGTTTTTTCAGGAACGAATCCATCGTTTCGCTCGGCGGAATCGGGTAACGCGGAAATTCGTAGCCCAAATCGGCCAGCGTGTATTCGAGTTGCGCGGACAGTTCCGCGGTATTCGCAATCGCTTCCGGAAGATCGGCGAACAACTGCGCCATTTCATCCGCGGAACGCAGATGCCGCTCCTCATTTCGCTCCAGCAGCCGTCCCGCGGTTGCTAACTGGCAATGGTTTCGAATGCAGGTGAACACATCCTGAATTTCGCGATGCTCCGCGTGGGCATAACGCACGCCATTGGTCGCCAGCAACGGCAGGTGCAAACTCTCCGCCAACCGCACTGCCGCCTGATTGCGCTGCTCCTCCAGCGGATCGAAATGCCGCTGCAGCTCGACGTATACATTCCTCTTTCCAAATAGCTGCACCAGCTTCTTCAGGTTTCCCCGTGCTTCTTCATATCCTTTACGAGCCAAGGAAGCCGCCAGAATTCCTTCTTCCCCGCCCGTCAGGCAAACTAACCCCTCGGCGTGTTCCGCAACTTCTTCGAGAGTCGCTGCACCCGTTCCTTTCTCTTTTTCCCGCAGCTTGTATTTCGTGATCAGCCGGCAAAGATTCTGGTAACCCGCCCGGTTTTTCACCAGTAGCGGCAGCCGCACGGGCCGCGCCGGAATCTGGTTGGGCAGCCACGACGGCAATCCTGCCTGAAATCCCAGATCGGCCACGGAAATCTCCGCGCCAATATGCGCGCGAATCCTGCATTTCTTTGCCGCCACATGGAATCGCGGCGCGCCATATACTCCATCGCGATCGAGCAACGCCACCGCGGGCATGCCGTGCTTCGCGGCCACGGCAATCAGATCTTCCGGCAGTGATGCGCCTTCCAGAAAGCTGAACGCCGAGCAGCAATGTAGTTCAATATACATCAGTCGTAAATCCCTTCCACAAACCAGCCATTCGAACGCAGGTCCAGATAAATGCGATAGAGTGCGGTTTCTTCTCTTTCGGTTTTGTTGATCGCAAACGATGGCTGGTATTTCGGCCGCAGCGTAGGAATCAGCACGTCCCACTCGTCGCGCGCCCATGGCGATTCCGACCACCATCCACCTTTCGCGCGAAAAGGGCCTGCAAGCGCCAGCACTGTTTTCCGCGCGCCTTTGCAGATCACCGCCGCCGGCCGCTTTTCACGGAGTTCCACCTTGGCTGGCAGCGGCGGCCGGAAAATCCGCAACGCGGCGCGTATAGGAACCTCGTTCATCGCCAGTTCGCTTTGTGCTTCGCGCAACACAAACCGGTTCTGCTGAAACGCGCCGGGACGGTGCGAATCGACCAGCGCCGGCGAGCCCACCCGCCCCTCCCCCACGGTGTTCTCGATGCGCGCCAAAGTAATTTCCAGCGCTTCGGGCTCCGGGCTCAGTGGCAGGAAGAGTCCAAGCTGCCGCGTGCGCGAACGCGTCGGCACCGCCACAATGTGAATCCTGGTCACTGGTGCGCCCGGCGGATGCGCTTGCAAGTCCAGTTGCAGCAGCTTGAGCAGAAATTTGGCCTCTTTTGCCGGCACGGGCAGGCGCAGTTTTCGAACGTGCTGCAGCGACTCTCTGCCGCGCGAATCGCCGGGCTGCAGCGTCAGCGTGACCGTCAACTCGCTCGTCGCCAACACGTGCATTTTCAGCCGCAAACATAATTGCTCCAGCAAACGATTCAGCACGAACAGAAGCGACTCCAGCAAATCCACCGGAAAATCCAGGTCCATATATTCTTCAAATTCCGAGGGAAATTCTTTTGCCAGCAGCGGGCGCACCTCTGTGCCGCGGGCCAGTCGTTGCCACTGCCTTCCCTGCTGCCCCAGCCGTTCGATCACCGCAATTTCCGGCAGCACCGCAAACTCCGCGCACGTATGCACGCCCCACCGATGCAGCGTTTCCAGAAGTTCGGCGGGCGGCAAGAGCGATGCCAACACAAGATGGCCGAGGATCTCCGTTTCTTTTCCCTCCGGGATCACCGTGGCTCCGGAAAAACCGCGTGCCGCACAGATCGCTGCTTCCGGATTCCCGGCAATCGCCACCTGCGTTTCGAAACCAACATCCGCTGCCACGCGTTTTAGATCGCTGACAATTTTTCCCGGTGAGCCAAACAGTTTTTCGCAGCCCGCAATATCCAGCACCACCGTATCCGGCAGATTCTCCTCCGCCCCTTTCGGTCCTTGCTCGATCCGCGGCGAAATCGTCCACGCGCAATCGAGCAGCGCCGCCTGCGCGCTGGCTTCCTGCGAAACAGACCGCCAGCGCCATTCAATCGGCCCACAGGCCTCCGCCTGCAGTTTCGTCATTTCCAGCTCTACGCCCAGATCCCGCGCCAACTGATTGGCGCTAAAAACTCGTGTGAGCGGCGCGGCGCCTTGAAAGATCACCACGGGCTTGCCGCGAAGATCGGGATCGAGCCGTACCACAGCTTGCACCGGAAAATCAGGGACGAAGATGCAAGCAAACGCCACGTGAGAACCCCTGGTTGTTGGAAGAGAAAAAAAGTAGGGGAAACCGGTTCTAAAAACTATTCGACCATAAACTTTTTGCTATCCATTGGGCGGAATCCATCAGTGGCAAGCCAATCCTCGAACTCAGAATCTGGCCCTCCATTTCAAAGCCTTGCAAAGTGGGAAGCTGCGAAAAATGGCCGGGCGCGCTCGCCGAACTCCAGCTTTCCGATTTGCGCTCGCACCGCAGCACCACCGAAGAGCAACTCTTCGCGCACGAATCCTCGCCCAGCAGCAACAAGATAGTGGAGGTATTCTCGATCGCCCGCCGGAAACGAAACCATGTGCTCAGTTCAATCCGCCGCGCATCCGCCCACGAAATGTTCCCCAGGTCGAACACCACCACGCCCCAACCACCGGCATGCAACAGCAGGTCGGTCACCTTTAGCGCTTGCTCCAGGGTTTTCCATGGCTTGTTCTTGCCGTTCGATTGCCGTAAAAAGTTGTTCCCATTCTGCGGCGCAGAGCTAGGTGGCAGCGTCAATTGTGGCGTATTATTCGGCGAAGCGGGTGCGGGCATTTTTGCATTCACTTTCAAAGAATATTTTTTGCTTTTGTCGGCATGCCCCATCACCTGCGGAATCGCATTCTCAACTCCGCGGATCTGATCGCGCGGATGCGTCCAACCTGCCATCCCGTGTTTTACTTTTTCCCTCGCCGTGGCGGGCGAAGACGGCATTTGCCGTTGCGGCGAAGAACAATTCTTCTTTGACGGAACACCCGCGGCGGCATTCCCGCAGCGGATCCACAACACGCGCGCAAGATCAACTCCCGCCGCCGCCAGCGACATCGGATCCAGCGAATCCGAAACATCCACGAACGCGCACGTCTCCTGCCTCGCCGTGGCCTGCGCCAGCAACGAAAAACTCACGCTGGTGCGCCCCGAAGAAGAAGTGCCACAAAGTTCGATAAGCGATCCGCGTGGGAATCCGCCCCGCAGCAACGCATCCAGTTCGGTAATGCCGGTGGATTGCAGTTCCGCCGGAATGCGGTGCCGGAAGCCGTCGAGGCCGCGGCCAAAGTCGGGAGAGACAAGTTGGAGTCGATGGAGAGCCGCGGTCATTGTTTTCGCTTTTTATTCACCTACGCAGAGAATAGGCTTCCGCCGCTCTCCTGTCAACTGTCCCCACCCAAAAAAATCCCACCTTCGTGTGATTCCCCTCTCTTTGTTCTTCTCGCGGCAAACTTGCGCTCACTCGCGCACCATCCACCCATTCCGCTGGCGAGAAACCGAACCTATGGCTTAGAATTGATTGTCAGTCTTGTCGGGGCGTAGCGCAGCCTGGTAGCGCGCCTGCCTTGGGCGCAGGAGGCCCCCGGTTCAAATCCGGGCGCCCCGACCAAAATATCTCTCCTTATTTCAGACATTCAAGCGAACCCTGGTTCATCTAAACCTCACCCTTGGAAAACAAGCACACAGGTGCAGGTCTCGCATCTGGTTCAGCGTAAGAAGGGTGACCACTCAGGATTTCGCACAGGAATCCAGACGCAGGCTCGCATCTGGAAAAAACGCAGCAAAAAACGCAGGAATTTTGAAGCAAAGAAAAGTGTGGTCGAGGGAAAGTTCGTTCTTGCCGACCATTCGGGAGATCGCAGGATCTAGATGGCCTGGCCCAGCGCACGGAGGAATATGGTCTGTCCGACAGCCAGTCGACCGATGCGAGTGACCGCGCCATAGATTCCCACGGTGTTCTGGTTGGCACGAACGATCGCCTTCATCACTTCTGGCGCAGGACTTGCCGAGTCGGGATCAAGGTTCACCATCGAGCAGCGGATATCGCGCATCGTGACGGCGATGGCTGGCGCGTCTTCTCCCTCTCCGAATGAGAGCTCATCGCCCAACCACTCGTCCTCCTGGAAGGGAACCGATCGCAGCAAGCGGACCACAACATTCGGGCGAAATCGTCGCACGTCCAGATCCCACCCTGCGAGCCGTCCGACCTCGCGCACCGTATCGGAGGCGATTACGGAGATGCTCGCTTCATCAAAGATACCGTGCCTCAATTGCATCATCTGCACAGGAGCACCGCACCGATGTGAGACCTCCGCGGCCAGATCCTCACCGAAGACAGGCATCTCTTCCCCGTCCGGCGTACGGATATGCGTAGGAAGTTCATCCGGAGCATTGCCTTCATGGCGATGCGGAGTAAACCGTAGCAGGTCGGGAAGTCTGCTTGCCGTGAGCCACGGCATCCCGCTGCGGTCATCCATCCGCCGGAACGCAAGTCGTCTATCACCATCGAGGCCGTACCAGCCTAGGTTGGCGACCTCGAGCCGTTCGCCAGCCATGGACTTCACGGGATACCGAAAGATTGCTTCCACATATCCGATTTCTACAGGCATGTTCGCTCCGAGTCCACCCGAACAGATGGGAATGATTAGATAACATGTGCCACGCCGGAGTTGCGGAATCGCCGACCAGGAGGGTTCAGCTTTCCACGCGCTTGACCCCCTTGACGGCTGACATGATCCCACGCTGCAACAGTGACCAGTCGAAGTCAACAACTAGCGCCTGGTAAACTCGCGCAATCATTTCGTTGGTTCGATCAGGCGTCGTGGTTACACCCCTTAGTATCATGGACTGTCGCGGATCGATTCCTCAAGCGTGGCGATAGCGGCAGTGACGTGATCCAGTCTACGCCGGCACGAGCCATAATCTGCACCGTCTGGACTGAAGGGATGGTTGCGATTGCCCTGTTCTGGCTGCCGATCGACATGGCCATCTCCGGTAGCGACACAGCGGTGCCCACCGAAAAACGCGAGTATGTGCAGGCGATTCGAGCGGAACCCGACGCCGCCGGGAAACTTCGGATCTACTCCGCGGCTCTTCGCAGTATTCAGGAAAGGCTCGCCCCACTCTTCCGAGGCGGACTTGGCTGCGACCGGACGTCTCCGGACGCATCTTACCCTTGTCAAAGCGGCGGACATTATTTGGAGCATGAATTCGCCTGAGTTCTATCTCCTCCTGGCTGAACAGTGCGGATGGTCACCCCACGAGTTCGAGGATTGGCTGGTGGACGCGTGGATTCAGCTATTGCTTAAGCCATGAGTAGATGGAAAAACCGTTCTAGCGAGGTCTTGTTGTCGAGCGCAAGAAGACGCGTGGGCCAACGTCGCGAAGTTACAGGCGCCGTCACAGCTGTTCGGTGAGCCGGTTCCCTTCCTCCCGACGCGCGGAGCCGCCTTGCTTGTCTGCAACCGCATCGCTTACGACCCGGCATAAAGCTGGAATGGCGCCCAATAAAACGGCTTGCGAAAAACACTGCCTGAATTGTTGTTCAGGATGAACAACTTCGCATTGCGCAGCGCCACCGCCGGTTCCTCGCCACGATCCAATCCCTCGTAAAGTTTATCCATCAGTTGCCCCGTCGAAGAGGCGTCGCTCACTTCCCACAGCGAAGCGATCACGTTGTGCGCGCCCGCGCGCAGAAACGCCCAGGAGAGTCCTACCAGCCCTTCGCCGGCATACGCGCGCGTGCCGGCTCCATTACACGCGGAAATCGTCACCAATCGCGCATCAAGTGGATGAGCCACAATCTCTCGCGCGTAAAGCTTGTAGGAATCACCCTCTCGGCTCAGAATCACCGCCGACTCCAGCGGCCTCGTGAGACTGGCGGTCCCATGCGCGACAAAATGCAAATAAGAAAACTGCTGCGGATCGCTTTGCAGATACGCTGAAGCCGTGGCCTGCCTTCCTTCAAGCACCTTACTCTGGTCATGCGCAAAGTGCGCGGAAACCTTTTGCATTTCCGATTGAGCCTGCGCCAGTGGGGGGAATTCCAGACTGGCCGCTTCCGGATTCCCAACTAGCAGCAGGCTTTTCTTCGCCACTGGAGATTTCGCCGCGGCGCCCGAGAGCAGCGTCAATGACGCCGTCTCCGACAACGTGACGTCCTCAATCCAATAGTGAGGAGCCGGGTCCGGCGCGATGAGCGTCTCGAAATTCAAGCCGTATAGACTCTCCGCCGGCAGCACGATCAAGTGTGAGTTTTTGGGAATGAGTCCCTGGGCCGGTCCAACCAGCATTTCATACAGTTTCTTGCCGTTGCTGTCGCTGGAGGCCAACACGTCTCCCCCGTTCACAATCGCTTTCCGATAGCTCTGCATGGCCGGATCGATATCTGATTGCTCCGCCAGCGCCACGCAGGCGACCTTCTGCGGCGTAATCACCCATAAGTAGGAATGCTTGGGTCCGATCCAATAAAACAGCAGGATAGAACGCAATTGTTTCGCCAGTCGTTGCGGATGGAAATTGCGCGGCGCATCCGGCTCGGAATCCTTTCGTCCAAGTCCCTCCGCCAACGTCCTCGCCCGGCTCAGTTCCGCGACGCGCAACGCTTCTTCGGTCCGCTTCCGCGCAACCAGGAAGTCGACGTAGTCGTCGTAGAACGCCATCACCGATGCGAGAAATGACAGGCGCAACTCCTCGGTCTGCACCGAGGAGCGCACTCCTTCAATAGTCCCCAGCAAGTGGCGATATTCGCGTTCGGCATCAATGGCCGCACCTTCCTTAACGTAGATCTGCGCCAGGTTTGCCTCCGCGCCCCACTTCTGGGAGGAGTCGCTATTCCCGTCTTGTGCGATGCGCTGGAACGTTCGCTTCGCGCCGGCAAAATCTCGATTCTCTTGCTGGACTCTCCCGCCTACGATCGCCAGGTCCTGCAACGCCACGGAGTCGGCGCCACTTCTTGCCAGGTTCTGCGCTTCCTGAAAGTATTTTCCCGCTGCAGTCGCCTGGCCATTGTCCACTGCAATTGCCGCCAAAGCGTTCAGGTACTGCAAAAGAATTGTCTTGTCATCCTGCTCGCGCGCCAAGCTCACGCCCTGAGCCAGGAATTCTTCCGCGTCTGCTAAATCGCCTTGTTCATAGTAGGTATTAGAGATCGCCGCCAGCCAGTAAATCTGGTCGCCGATAATCCGCGCTTGCCGAGACACTTCCTCGGCCTGCTTGTAAAGCGCCAGCGCGTTCTCATAATCACCCAGTTTGCGATAACACCACGCGGTGTTCCCCAGAATCTGCGCGAGCGAATAGCGCGCACCGGCGGATTGAGCCACATGCAGAGCCTTGCGGTCCCATTCAATTGCCTCGTCGTAGCGTTCCAGTCTGGTATAGACAATCCCCAACCCGCTCAGTGCCGCGGCTTCAAAGTAAGGATCGTTGTGCTCTCGTGCGCCTTCCAATCCTGCGCGGTAGGCAGTCTCGGCGCATCGAATATTGTTCGCAATGAAGCAAACGGTACCTCTGCGTAGCGCAACTTCGCCGATTAATTCCGGATGCTTCGTTTCCGCGAGGGTTTGCGCTTGAGAGATCAGTTCGGCAGCGTCCCTCGAGTGTTGCGTGTTCGCCAGTGACAACGCCTGCGTCAATTTCCGGCGAACGGCGAAATCGGAATCGCGGAATCTCGCCGGAAGTTCCGCACTCAGCAGCGCCAAGGACTCGTTGAATTTCCCTTGCAACTCAAAAATGTGTGCTTTGATTGCGGCAAACTTCCAGTGCCACTCGGATTCGTCCGATGCGTACTTCTTCAGCGTGTCGTCGGCAAGCACGGTGGCCGCGGGCAAATCGCCCTGCTTGACCTTTCGCCACGCATCTTCATATATGGCATTCGGGTCTTTGTGAAGTCCGCAGCCTGCAGCTGCCAGTAAGACAAAAACGCCGATTAGGGCGTGCCGGGCGGCCGGCCATTCGTTCCGGATTGCGAGACCGCGCCTCCGCCGCCGTTCGGTGATCCCAAATCGAAGCGAATCATCGTCAGCGTTTTCGTTCCATGCGAGATCACCAGCTCCGCAAGATGTATCTTGCCGAACTCCGGCACCACCAGAACGTGCCCGTTGTGCCCGAGACGCTTGATGCCCGGGCACTTCGCCGGCTTCAGTTCCTTGACGAGCGAGCAACAGATCACCCCTTGAGGGTCGATTTTCTTCGGCAGTTTCCAGGCGCCAAAAGGACTCTCCGCCATTTTCCTGAATTCCGCATTACTTTCATACTCATTCCTTGCGGCTTCAAACGTCTCCATCTTGAGCGCCAGTTCGTGATGCAGCTCCACATCGATCTTGCATCCCGCGATGTGCAGATTATCGAATCGGCTGCCCAGCACCACGCTGTGCGGTTCATCGCCGGATTCCCAGCTCGAGGCGATGCGCGACACCACGCGGTCCGCGGTGATGATATCCAGAATATTCAGCCCCTCCACCACGGCCGTCGCCAGCGTGGTATGAATGCACCTTTCCTTATCTCCGTCCTTCACGAACTTCTCGCTTCCGGATACCTGGGAGTATCCAGCTTTGAACGACACGGTTTCATTGAAACGGAAGTTTTCCACCCTGGCGCTGCCGTGCCCACCGTTGATCGGCAGCGAAATCCCTGCCTGCACCTCAACCAGATGGTCGACCGGCCGCGTGAAATGACCGCTGAACGCGTGCGCGCAGGCATGATATAGAAAAGGCGTTACGTGATGAGTCATGGGAGGACGCTCCACTCCGTCGATTGGCCTACGAGTTACCGGTGATGCTACTGATGAACTTCGACGGTGAACGGAATTCGTTGAACTTCAGCTGGCTGTGCGCCCTTCTCGTTCGACGCTCCCGTCACACCCTCAAAAACCAAGTCATACTTTCCAGACTGCACCTTCCCGCCGGGAATAGTCACGTGCAATGCCTTGTTCGCTAATTCGCCATTTACTCGGAAACTCAAAACGGCCTTTCCCGACGGGCCGATCAGGCGGCCAGTGTAACTCTGGTACGCTACCGCCGGAGTGAAGTCGAAGTCCAGCGCAAAAGTCTCGTTCGCGCCAACAGTGATTTGCGTACTACCACCTTCACCGCGCGTTGCCCCCAGGAGGTGATACGACGAACCGTAGACTTGTGCCGTGCCATCCGCCGCGCCGGGCTGCCGCAGCGCAGGAATAGTCACAGAATTCTGAAAAATCACGATCGCTGCCAACGCCGCCAACGCCGGTACCGCGATGATTGGCCGCAACCAGGAGAACCATCCCGGCTTGTCGGCTGGTTTCGCGCTCGCTGCTTCCTTCGCCTGTGGTTTCTCTTCCAGTATCATCCGGCTCGCAGTCATGAATGTCGCCAGATGCTGCACATCGCTTGCACACTCGGCGCAGTCGAAATAGTGCTCTTCGAACTCATCCCTGAGGTCTCCCGGTAATTCTCCCAAAACGTATTTTTCGGCGGCGTGCAGCCGTACTACGTCTGAATGTTCCATATTCCCTGTCCATCAAATAGTGCAGCGATAGGCCATTTCGTATCACCTCGCCGGCGTTTTTGTTGAAGAGAGCGATGTCTTTTCCGTCGCTGGAGCGAAACTAGAGCGAAAGCGCTCCTTGGCCCGGTGCAGTAACACCCTTAAATATTGCCGTTCCACGCCGAATTCCTGGCAAACTTCATCCTTTTCTTTATCTTCCAGAAAAATCGCTCGCAACAGTTGGCGGTCGCGCTCCTTCATCTCGCCTAGAATCTCCCGGACCTTTTCCTTGGTTTCCTGGGTAATGAGCGAGCGCTCGACGTCGATGGCTTTATCGGGAATTTCCAGGTGATCCGGTTGCAGCGCTTCGCTTCGCTGCCAATCTCGCGCACTTTCTCGTAACACATTCCTGCAAACCGAGTTGACGAACGCGCCGAAACGCTCCGGCTGCCGCACCCCTCCATCGCGCCGCAAAGTAGCAATGACGCGCGTCAGCGTCTCCTGCCGCACATCTTCCACTTTCTCCTGTGGCAGGTAGCGCGCACGAAGCATGATGCCAAGCATGTGCCCAAAATACTGCACAAAGTGCTGTTCGGTCGCTGGTTCCCCATCCCTCAACCGATCAACATAGGGCTTATCGAATGTAAAAAGCTCCAAAACTCCCTCTGGGACAGTCGGCGCGAGTATAACTTTGCCTACCGCAACGCGCAATCACCCATCGGTTTGTCGAGATGAAACGTTTTGTGCCCCTGCTGCACTACTTGCCATGGAGGAACCCTTTGCACAGAGGTTCCCTTGCCTGAGGACAGTCACCAACTCAGGTTCCCCAGGGCGCGTCCTTCGGACCCTGACCAAGACGCGCCCCCTCCCTTCCGCCAAAGGGAGAGCGGGAACAGTGGAGGATTCGTGGCCAGCCAAGTTCACATCGGTTCTTATCAAGATCGCATGTGCACCGACACGCCGTCGGAGAGACAAACCAATTCACTGGCGGCAAGACTGGAGCGCAGACCCAAGTACGACACTCGGCAAATCGTTGCTCACAGTCTCGAATTTGTAGCGCTACCCGGCCGAGCCGAAGGGATCCAAGCCGAGATTCCGATTGCCATGGGGCACGCTTTTAGCGGCATCGAAGGATTTGTGGGGTGTATGGTTCTTGTTTCAGAACAGGAAACTCGCCTCGTTACGGTGATCACTCTCTGGTCCGGATCGAACCGGGCAGAGTTGTCCAGTGAGTCCGGCGCGCGCCTCCAGAAATGGCTTTCACCTTATGTGGACCGCTGGCTCCGCACCAGAAGGTATGCCTCGTTCGTTACCGCGCCCGGCCGGTTCCTGACAGGCGGTGCCTTCCAGGAAGCCATCGTGGCAACCGCCGCGCCTCTCCAGTAAGCAGTTTCGATAGGTTCGCCCTTCAGAAAGTGAGTAAAGCTGTGCATCGTTCAGCAAATGGTTTGAATTCCGCAGCAACGGGAATGGCAAAAATGGAATCGGGCTCGGGTCAGGCATTCTGTGCGGCAAGCAATTGCGAAAGCAACAGCGCTGTTCTTCTGTCGGGCCAGAACTTGTGCTTGGAACATTTCTTCGTGAAATGCTACGAGCGGCTCGATTGGATTGAATCCATCGCTCGAACTCGCCGGCTGGAGACGGATGTCGCAGCCAAAGCGCGCGCGCTGTTGCAGGGATGCGCCAATCAAACTCTGCTCGTATGCCTGCGTGCACAATCGTTGAATAATCTGCAGCGCTCGCGCTTGCTGGAAATCCTTCTGCGATGCGGCGATCTGCAGATGCTGTTACACCGGCCGACGCTGCAACTGACTTAGTTTCATCGAACGCTGTTGCAGCTTCGCCGCACTAATTCAGTTTTTCGAGCTCTGCGCTCAAATGATTCGGTGTATTCGCCGCTACCTGGAAGTCCTGGGTCCATTCCTTGTAGCCATCCAGCGTGATCCTTACGCTATGCGGGCCCGGGCTCAGATGTAGCGTTGCGGGTGTGTCGGCCATGAACGTACCGTCTACAAAAACACTAGCTGCCGCCGGGGTGGATTGAATCTCCACGAGTCCGGTGGTTTCCGGCGGGACGTTCGCCGGATACGTGGTTGTCAGCGGAACCACCGGCGCGGGTGGTGTGGCTGGAGCCGGCGCCGTCGCCATGCCCGCCTTTGGCACAAACTTTGCCGCTGCCAATCTCCAGTCGCCATCCACGTACGCGACCACTTCCGCTCCCTCCGGCACCGTGATGTCCTTCCCCTTCATGAGCAGAAACAGTGGCGCTGCCGGAAAGAACAACAACCCTGTGGCAACGATTCCCACGGTCATCCCAACCGCGGCATTCTTTCCCTTAACCTCTTTTACAGCTCGAACCGGAACCGTCTCGGTATCCGCCAGCCGAACATACGTCAGCACAATTTCAAGTTTGCCCGCGCGCCCCATGCGGCGCTTCGGCTGCGCTTCTGTCACTTTGCCCATCGCCGCTGAGCCCTTAAGGAATCACGATCGTCCCGTTCACGGATACGTCTTCGGTCACCGTAAAGTCCACCGGTTGCCCTACTGACGCGTCCGCCGAAGACATCGTCCGATTTAGAGGGATCTTGATCGCCGTTCCGTCCATCAGCAGTATCTGCGCCCCCTCAGGAGTTGTTGCGGCTGGTGGCGCCGAGGAGGGTTCCTGCCCTGCCCAGGATTGTGTTGTCAGACAAAAACTGAGGCCCAGCGCCAATATTTGACCTTACCCAAAAGTGGCTTGTCCCAGAATTCCACGTGCATGGTGTGGCCACATTTGTGCGATTCATGGTTCGTCTCCAGTTTCCGCGTTCCAACCATCACCTTGCGATGCACTACCCAGGAACGCTCGGAACAGCCATGCCACGAGAGATATTACGCATGAGCGTGCAAGCGGTGACACGCGACACAACCACCTCGTCGCACGATGACCGTCTTTGTCGCAACCGTACCCTCCCGCCTGACGCCTGCAAAACTGCTCGAGCATTGACGCCCACCGGTATGCAGGGTATTTTCGAATTTCATGGTGATCCCGGCATGAAAACAAGCCTCCGCCCGTTGCGACGCATATGGCCAATAGCAGCCATGCTTCTGGCCTTGAACCTGTCCGCCGCAGATTCCGCCTATCAGCAGTCCGTGGAGAACTGGCGCAAAGATTACCAGGCCTATCTCACCTCAGACACGGGTTGGCTCACCGTGTCGGGCCTGTTCTGGCTGCGCGATGGAGCCAATCGCTTTGGTTCGGATGCTTCGAATGAAATCGTCCTGCCGGCAAGCGCCCCGGCCCATGCCGGAGTGTTCGAATTTCGCGCGGGCAAAACCGTCGCGCGCATCGAGCCCGGCGTGGTTGTCACTATGAATGGCCAGCCAGTCCAGGCGACGGAACTTCGCCCCGATGATCCCAGCGACCGTCTGGTGCTTGGTGATCTGACTCTCTACGTCCATGCCAGTGGCGATCGCCTCGCCATCCGCATGAAGGACAAAAACAGCAAGCTGCGCAAGGAATTCAGTGGCCTGCACTGGTTTCCCATCGACGAAAGTTATCGTGTCAATGCACGCTATGTGCCCTACGATGCGCCCAAGCAGCTCGATTCGCAAAACGTCCTCGGCGATCCCATCAAGCTCGATATCGTCGGCTATCTCGCCTTCACGCTTAGAGGTCAGGATTTCCGCCTCGAGGTCGAGTCTGAGAAGGATGGCGGTTTCTTTGTGGTTTTCCGCGACCTGACCGCTGGCAAAGAGACCTATCCTGCCTCGCGCTTCATCGATACCGAACCGCCGAAAGATGTCGCTGGGGTCAAAACCGTTGAAGTAGACTTCAACAAGGCCTATAACCCACCCTGCGCCTACAACCCGTATACCACCTGCCCGCTTCCATTGCCCGGCAACCGCATGAAGCTCGCCATCCCCGCCGGCGAGAAAATCTACAAGGAACACGGGCACTGAGCTTCGGCTGCACCCTTGCGAGCAGCTGGGTCCGTCATGAAATCTCTACTGAAAAAAAGTAAGGTTTGCACTAGAATACTCGCCGGACATCTTTAGCATAATTCCCTGTCACACTCGGAGATCTCGCCATGGCTATCGCCACGATCAATCCCGCCACCAATGAAGTGGTGAAAACTTTTGCCGCGCTCACCGAAGCGCAGGTCGACGAGAAGATCGACAAGGCCGCGAAAACCTTCCAGTCCTATCGCAAAACGCCGTTCGCTGATCGTGCCCGGTGGATGCGCAAAGCCGGTGACATTCTTGACGCCGAAAAGGAAGCCCTCGGCCGTTTGATGACGCTCGAAATGGGCAAAACCCTCGCCTCCGCCATTGCTGAAGCAGAAAAGTGCGCGGGCGCTTGCCGCTATTACGCCGAACACGCCGCAAAATTCATCGAAGACGAAGTCATCGAGACCTCCGCCGCCAAAAGCTACATTCGCTATCAGCCGCTCGGCATTGTCCTCGCCGTCATGCCCTGGAACTTTCCCTTTTGGCAGGTCTTTCGCTTCATCGCCCCGGGCCTGATGGCGGGAAACGTCGGCTTGCTGAAGCACGCTTCCAACGTGCCACAATGCGCCCTGAAGATTGAAGAAATCGTGACGCGTGCCGGCTTTCCCGACGGCGTTTTTCAAACGCTCCTGATTGGAGCAGCGCAGGTGGATCGTATACTTAACGATCCCCGGGTTGCCGCCGCAACACTCACCGGCAGCGAACAAGCCGGCATTCAGGTCGGCGTATCAGCCGCCAAGCGCATCAAGAAGGTTGTTCTCGAACTCGGCGGCAGCGACCCTTTCATCGTCATGCCCAGCGCGAACCTTGAAGATGCCATTGCCACCGCCGTGAAAGCCCGCATCAGCAACAATGGTCAATCCTGCATCGCCGCCAAGCGCTTCATCGTTCATGAGCAGATCGCCGATCAATTCGAAAAGGAATTCGTCAAGCGCATGCAATCACTGAAATTGGGCGACCCCTTCGATCCCAAAACCGAAGTCGGACCGCTGGCAAATCCCGACGCGGTCAAGGACCTCGACGCGGACGTGAAAAAAACTGTGCAGGCCGGCGCTAAGGTGCTCACTGGCGGTGCACCCGCTCCGGGTCCGGGCAACTTCTATCAGCCAACGGTCCTGACCAACATCCCCAGAGAATCCCCCGCCTATCGCGAAGAATTCTTCGGCCCTGTAGCCAGCGTCTTCCGCGTCGAAAGCATCGACCAGGCACTGAGCATTGCCAACGATTCGCGATTCGGCTTGGGCGCCAGCGCTTGGACCAACGATCCCGCCGAACGCGAACGCTTCGTCAACGATCTCGAAGCCGGCATGGTCTTCATCAACCAGATGGTCGCTTCCGATCCCCGCGTCCCCTTTGGCGGAGTGAAAGCCTCGGGCCATGGCCGAGAACTTGGACCTTACGGCATTCGCGAATTCACGAACGCAAAAACCGTCTGGATCCGCTGAGTGCAAGCCGTTTCGTGGCGGCGTTCATCGTCTATTCACATGCTTCGATTGCCCGTTTATTTTGCATTCGCTGCCGATTGACGAGCGAACTCCGGAAGGAGCATGATTTGTCCTCTGGGCCTGAACCAGGTGCCTTCCCGTGGCGCACTCCTTTGGAGCAGTGTGCCGCTTCGCGCGCACGGTTCAGGTAGCGTCTGCCGTCCATTCTCTTCATTGGAGTGATTGCCGTGCCGAAGACTCTTGAAAAGAAGCAAGCCGATCACAAGCCCCGTGAGGTACGCGCCAAGAAACACGGGCCGACTGAAGCGCAGATCGCAGTTCACTGGAAAGAAGAGGAATACATTCGGCCTCCGGCACGCTTCATCGCGCAAGCCAATTTGAACGACCCCCACATCCTCGAGCGCTTCAGCGAGAAGAATTTTCCCGAGTGTTTCCGTGAGTACGCCGAACTCCTCCACTGGGATCAGTATTGGCACACCACGCTCGACACCAATCACCCTCCCTTTTGGAAGTGGTTCGTCGGTGGCCGCCTCAATGCCTCTTACAACTGCGTCGACCGCCATCTTGCCAAGTGGAAGAACAAGGCTGCGCTGATTTTTGTCCCCGAACCCGAGGACGAGCACCATATCGTCATCACCTTTCAGGAACTGTATCGCCGCGTAAACGAAGTGGCTGCGATGCTCCGCGATTTTGCCGGCCTGCAAAAAGGCGACCGCGTCACAATTCATATGCCCATGGTGCCCGAGCTTCCCATCACCATGCTCGCTTGCGCGCGCCTCGGCGTGATTCACTCCGTCGTTTTTGGTGGATTCTCCGGCGAAGCCTGTGGCCTGCGTGCTGCCGACTCCGGCAGCCGCGTCCTCATCTACATGGACGGCTACCATCGTAACGGTCGCTGGGTCGACCACAAGGCTGGCGCCGACATCGCCGTCGATATTGCGAAAAAAGAGGGCCAGCACATCGACAAGGTCCTTGTCTGGAAGCGCTATCCGCACAAATACACTTCCGACTCGCCGATGATTATGGAACGCGACTACTTCGTCGATGAAGTTCTCAAGGATTACCGGAACCGCGTCGTCGAACCCGTGTCCATGGACTCGGAAGATCCCCTGTTCCTCATGTACACCAGCGGCACCACCGGCAAGCCCAAGGGCTGCCAGCACCGCACCGGCGGCTACCTCGCCTACGTCACCGGCACCGCCAAGTTCTATCAGGACATCCACCCCGAAGATGTCTATTGGTGCATGGCCGATATCGGCTGGATCACCGGCCACTCCTACATCGTCTATGGCCCGCTCGCTCTTGCCGCCACCAGCGTTCTCTACGAAGGCGTGCCGCAATTTCCCGATGCCGGTCGCCCCTGGCGCATCGCGGAACGCCTCGACGTGAACATTTTCCACACTTCACCCACCGCTATCCGCATGCTGCGCAAGGCTGGTGCCGAAGAACCCAAGAACCACAACTACCGCTTCAAGCACATGACCACCGTCGGCGAACCTATTGAGCCCGAAGTCTGGCGCTGGTATCACGAAGTGGTTGGCAAAGGGGAGGCCGTCATTGTCGATACCTGGTGGCAGACTGAAACCGGCGGTTTCCTCTGCACCACCAAGCCTGCTCTCGACAACATGAAACCCGGCAGCGCCGGCCCCGCCTGCCTCGGCATTTACCCTGTGATCTGGGACGAAGAAGGCAAGGAAGTCGCATCCGCCAATCACTCGGCGGCAGGCAACATCTGCATTCGCAACCCCTGGCCGGGCATCATGCAGACCATCTGGGGCGATCCGCAACGCTTCGTCAACAACTACTACAAGAAATACAATTCCAATCCGCACAGTAAAGATTGGCGGGATTGGCCCTACTACGCCGCCGACGGTGCCGTCCTTCCTCCCGACGGCTATTACCGCATCCTCGGCCGCGTCGACGACGTCATCAACGTCGCCGGCCACCGCCTCGGCACCAAGGAACTCGAGTCCGCTTGCCTTACGATTCACGAAATCGCAGAAGCGGCTGTCGTGCCTGTGGTCGACGAGGTCAAGGGACGCGTCCCCGAAATTTATGTCTCCCTGAAACCCGGCGTTCTGCCGAAGAAGGCCATCCTCGAGAAGATCACCGCTACCATCGAAACCATGATCGGCAAAATCGCGCGCCCCAAGCGCATTCACATCGTGCCCGATATGCCCAAAACGCGCTCCGGCAAAATCATGCGCCGCGTGCTTGCCGCCGTTTCCAATCATATGGACACCGGCGACATCACCACGCTCGCCAATCCGGATATCGTCGAGCAGATTCGCCAGCTGGTTCAGGGCCGCGAAATCATGCCCCTCAATGAAGGCCCCGAAGACATCAAGATGTTTGGCGACGAACGCTGACGTTCAATCCGTTTCCTGAAACGCCACTTTGCCGCCGACCATTGTCAGCTGCACTTTCGTCTTGCTGACCTGGTCGGCCGGCGCGGTGAAAACGTCCTGCGACAACACTGCCAGGTCCGCTTCCTTCCCCACTTCTAACGTTCCCAGTTTATCTTCGGAGAATCGCGCGTACGCCGAGCCCCATGTGTAGCCGCGCACCGCGGTCTCGACCGAAACACGTTCCGCCGGCACATAGGACAGCAGCGTGCCCACGGCACCCCCCTGATTCGCTCCATCCAGTACCGCGCCCGTCAAGCCCGAAATGGATGGCGCTCGCCACACCTGCCGCGTCACCATCTCCTGCATGCTTACAAAGGGGTCGGGCGGCCACGTGCACGGCCAATCGCTCCCAAACGCAAGCGACGCTCCCGTCTTCTCCAGGCTGTTCCAGCGATCGGTCGGCGTCTTATCTTGCGGATCGAAATTCGCGCCGCTGTCGCCGCAGCAGAAAGTCGGCTGCATGCTTACCATCACGCCTAACTTTTTGAACCGCGGAATGTCTTCGTCCCACACGATATCGGCGTGTTCCATGCGCAGCCTGCGGTCCCGCGCGCCGTTGGTTTTCTCCAGTTCTTCGTACGCGTCGAGGACCATGTGCGCCGTATCGGCTCGCAGCGAGTGCGTCATCAACTGATACCCTCGTTTGTCCAGCTCTAAAACAAGTTTTCTGAATTCTGGGGCGCTGTACGTCAACGGTGGAATCAACCCGCTGCCCCCGTCAGAGAAGAATTTCACCAGGTTCGCTGACACCCAGTCGTCGTGATACTGCGTCCGCGCCTTTTCCAAATCCGCCAGAAACTCCGGCGTCAGATGATGATTTACCGCCACCGCGCCAAATGAATTCCGCGTGCGTACTGTCAGTCCACCGCTATCGCGCAACGCACCATACAACTCAATCTCCGCCAGATTCCCTGTGGCATTCACCACGCTGGTAATTCCGTAACGATTCAAATACAACGAAGCATCGTGCAGCCAGGCCAGTTTCTCTTCGCGCGGCATCGCCGCAAACACCGCGCGTTCCATCACTTCCATCGCCGACTCCAATAACACGCCCGAGGGATGGCCGCTGGCATCGCGAATGATGTTGCGCTCCTCGTCGGGATTGGCTACCGGTTCGTCCGTGATTCCTGCAAGCGCCAGCGCCTTCGCGTTAACCCACAACGCGTGCTCGCTTGTATTGTGGATGATCACCGGCCGGTCACTCACCGCGCGATCCAGCAACTCGTGCGACGGCGCACCCGGTGGCGAAGTCCCGAAATCGGCTCGGCCGAACAGAATTTTCTCGTTAGAATGCTCTGTGGCAAACGCCTTGATCTTCTCCACCAATACGTCCGGCATATCCTGCGTGATCGTGGCCTCTGGAGTCGAAAGATTAAGGCCGTGCAGCGCCATGGCGCCAAACCACATGTGTGTGTGCGAATCGGAAATTCCTGGAATGACGGTTCGCCCGTGGAGATCAATCACCTGCGTGGCGGTCTGCTTCTTCGCCAGGATTTCTGCGTCGCTACCTACCGCCTCAATCTTTGTACCCGTCACTGCTAGCGCCTGTGCCCATAGCGCTTTCGCGTTCCCGGTATATATATGTCCGTGAATAAAGATGACATCCGCCGCGCTCACAAGGGCTGGCGCGCACATTGTGGCCAGGACACAGAAAATACCCACCACCACTCGAATCCGCCGCATTCTTCCCTCCCTCGAACGCAACGGATTCTACACTGAAACGCCCGCGGGACCTCGATGCCCAACCCCGCCCTCACTGCAAATCAGCGGACGGCCCGTTTAGGACCGCCTCCGCTTCCTGCAAGCGCCCTTCCGCTCTCAACGTCTTCGCCAGTTGCTCACGCGCCACTTCCAGGTCTGATGCTGTTCCAGCAGCTCTTGAAACTCTTTCCCCGCCGCTTCATATCGCTCCTGCGCCAGATAGGCATTTCCCAGCGCCAGCAGCACCTCCGGCCGATTCGGCGCCAACTCCTTTGCCAGTTTCAGTTCCGAAATCGCCTGGCGGTTGTATCCTTCCGCCAAGTAGAGCCGGGCAAGCTGAAAGTGGTAGCGGGGATCTTTGCCATCCACCTGAATCGCCCTCTCGAACGATTGCACGGCCTTTTCGTACTCGCCCACGGCCGCGTACACACGCCCGCGCGTCGCGTAAATCTCCGCATAACCGGCCTGCAGTTTTTCCGCCTGCGCTAAGACCGCGAGTGCCTCATCGAACTCACCTTCGGCTTCGCGCGCATGTCCCAGCGTGATGTAGCTTGCCGCATCCGAGGGCCGCAGTTCCACGAATAGTAACGCTTCCCGCGCGGCACAATCCGGCAGGTGCGCGTGGTAGCACACCGTCGAGCGCACTCCATGCCCGTAGGGTGACTGTGGCGCCAACGCCACCGCGCGCGTCGCCGCGCCAAATGCCGCAATCCAATCCTCTTCCACGCTCAACACGTGCGCGTACACGAGCTGCACGGTAGCGTCACGAGGCTGCCGCCGCGATTCGTTTTCCATCGTCAGGATCGCGTGCTCCCAATCGTTCCACATGATTGCACCAGCCATTTCGTACAGGTAGTCGGTCGGTTTCGGCAATCTCAGCGCGAGTCCCCACCGATTGCGCGGCCCCGGCGCGTGCTGCACTGCGCGAATCGTCTCCGTATCCGCGCCGGCCGCCGAAAGCGCGCTCAAAAACGCAATGTCGGGATAGGTGGTCAGACCGTGAGCGCCCACTTCCTCCCGGATTTCTTCCTGCGTCAGCCCTTCCAATTGCCACGCCAACACCTGCTCCGGCGCGACCGGGTTCTTCTCTTCATTTGTGTCGAGATTCTGCTGCGAACGGATCGTCAACGCTGCCAGCAGCACAAAGATAAGCACACGGGCCGCCTTACAGGCAGATCGGCACAATCTGCCTAACTCGTGTTTATCGGCAACTCCCGTTTCGTCTTGACGATAAGAATTCCTTCATCCGAGACGTAAGTAAATTTGAAGATTAGCGCGGCGTCGAAGGTGCCACACCGGGTGCACCGCAAGCCTGGTCTACCGCCGCCTTCACGTCCGCATCAAGTTGCGCGCCCTGCCAGCCCTGTGCGGAACAAACCTGCCACGCTTCCAACCCCAGTGCCCCGCGCAAGTCCGCACCCATCAGGTTCGCCCCATCCAGTTTCACCTGGCGCAGAATCGCCCCGGTAAACGTTCCACCGCGCAAATCCGCCTTCGAAAGATCGCCTTCCAGGAAGATTGTTCCCTTGGCCTGCACGCCGGTCAGGTTCACACCCACCATCTTTGCCGCGGAAAAATCGGTCTGCTCCAGCGTGGCGAGCGAAAGGTTGGCGCCTTCCAGTTTCGTGTCCCGCAAATCAGCGCGCGAAAGATCGGCTCGCAACAAGTTCGTATTGCGTAGATTCACCGAATACAGCGTCGCCCTCGACAGATTTGCCGTGGCCAGTGTCGCGCCCTCCAGGTTCGCGTAGGACATGTCAGCATTCTGGAAAGAGCCACTCGAAAACACCGCCCACCGCGCATCCGCGCTCACCAGGTTGGCCTTATCCGCCCGCAACCCATCCATTCGCGCGGACTTCAGATTGGCCTCGCGCAGGTTTGCTCCGCGAAAATCGCCTTCCACCAGGCTGGATCCTTCCAGGTTCGCTCGCCACAAGCGGGCATTACTAAACGCGGCGTGATATCCGCGCGCATAACGCAGATTAATCTCGTTCAACCGTGGCCCATTCGGTTCGCCGCTCGGAGCCGCATCCGCCGCCGGCGTCTTCTCGCGCCCCGTTGCCATGCGTTCGTCGGTCAGATCCGCGTATGGCCGGAATCCCAAAGCCTGAAATGCCGTCGACGCCCAACGGCGCGGATCGCCGCTGCCGACGTCAGGCCGTACCGTATTGTCGCCGGGCAGCCCTCGGATGACGCCAATCGAGAGTAGAAACATCGTGGCGCCAACGAGCACCGGGATCCGCGTAGCATGCAGCACGTCATGTAGAAACTGCGAAGTGGTCTCTTCCGCCCAGTCGCCCGGCCGCAGCACTCGCTTCACGATCCTCGGCATTCCACAGGCCGCGGCGCTCGCCAGCGTGAACAGAAACGCGTGCAGCAGCGTGCCGCGATAGTCCTGCATCACCAGGTATCGCAGCCAGAAAAAGAAAAGCGTCGCAGGCACGGCCCAATACGCCAGCCCTATCGCCACATAGCATTCCACCAGCCCAAGCGGCGACCGCGGATCGCGCGACCACCTCAGATGCGGACGGATCGGCCCCATCAGATACCAGCGCCCGTCTTTCTCCGGCGTCTGTCCGTCCGGAAAAACGGCCGGCAGCGCGCCCATGCTTCCCCACAGCCGCAACAGCAGGAACTGCAGGCGCAGGTAAAGCGCGGTGATCAGCAGCGGTCCGCCCAGGAAAAATCCCTGCAGCGGCAGAATATTCGGGATACGCGCCACGCGGATCGGCGATTCATCGAGCAACAGCCGCACATCGCTGGTCAACGCAATCAGCGTGCACGCTCCCATGCAAATGGCCATCAGCACAACGTAGAACCATCGCGCCGACCGCGTGAACTGCGCGATCGTCCGGCTGCCGTTCAGTGTCGCCACGGCTTCCGGCAACGTCGCATCGAACAAATTCGTTCCGCCCAACCGTCCGGCCCACAGCCCTTGCGCGCCATACAGATTCGCGCCCATCAGGTTTGCGCCGGAAAACTCCGTGCCCAGTAGATTCGCCTCGCGCAGATCCGCGTCCACCAGGTTGGCGTTACGCAGGTTCGCCATCGAAAGGTCGGCGCCGCGCAGATTCACTTTCTGCAGTTGTGCCCCCTGCAGGTTCGCGCCGGTTAAATCCGTATCCGACAGATTGGCCCCGGAAAATTCGCCACGCGAGCCGCTCCCGCCGTTCGTTTCCACCCACATGCGATGCTGATCCAGCATCTCCGCATATTCGAGCAGATAGCTGGAAGTGGCGTGGGATTCGGGAACCAGGTCAGTTTCTGCCGGCTCGTGCTCCGTCGCGTCCGGCTCCCATTCGTTGCCGGCCGGTCCAACGTGCACGGAAGGATCTGGCGGAGCCGCTTCCTCTCCTGCCGTCACCACTGGTTCCACCGCGACGGTCCCCACCGGCGCTGCGTCACTTGGCTCCACAGGTGCTTGCACCGCTGCCGCTTCGCTCTCTAGGCTCAATTCTACGCTCTCTTTTCGTTCGGGTTTTTCGACGGTCAGCTCTGGAACAGGCGCTCCAACCGTCTCTTTTGTAGCTTCCGCTATCGCCGTCGCGGGCGAGTTGCGCTTCACCAGGTCCTGTACCAGCTGTTCTTCGAACAGCGCCAGGATCTTCGCTTCCGTAGCGGGATCGGGCGCGATGGCGCCATACTCGGCAAGCTCTTCGGGTGTGGCGAGCCGTTCTTGTAGCTTTTCTGGGCTACCCCACGAGAATCCCAAAAATCGTTTGGCCGGTTGATCCGGCATGGCGGTCGTTCCAGTCGCTTCTCCACCGAGAAGCAGTGAATTCACACCCGTACTGGGGATGAGGCCATCTTGGCTGAAGGTTTTGGGAAAATCGCCTGCCCCAAAGGACAGGCGCTACCTGGTCGGCAACCGCCATGGGTTCGCTTAAACGCGGCTGCTAAACGGGCTCTGAGGGCTTTTGCGGGCCGTAATGGGCTAATCAGAAAGAGGCCGGGATGCTCCGCTGAGGGGCCGATGCATCCCGGCTATTTCCCGCCCGCCTCCGCAGTGAGCGAGCAAGGAACTTGTAGTTCGAATCTCGCCTGGTCCTCCGCGGCGACTATTGCTCTTCGCTGCCGCGCAGAAACTCGTACCGTTCGATCGCCGCCACCACTCCCACTGAACCCTCTTCGCGCGGTTCGGTACGCTGCACGCGCCCCAGGCAACGCACTTTCACCGGGCCGGCCAACGTAATTTCATTCGGAAGTGTCAACAAAATCTCGACGGGCGATCCTTCTTTCACATCCTTAGATAAGAAGAAATAAACCCCACGCGAACTGACATCGCGGGATTCGGTACTGGTTTCACCAACTGCAGCCCCGGTAGTCCAACGCACGGTAAGCGGCAGCCGCATGGAAAACCTCTGGGTTGTGCGGCGCTCTGAGCCGGTCAAGGCAGACCTCCCTGATTGAAGGATTGAGTCTATAGGGGCTTACGAGTTAGAACAATAGAACTGGGGATACAAAGATTTCGCCTATGGAAAAAGTACGAAAGTCCTAGGACCCACCCCTGCTCGCCTCTCCGCACCCGTCTGCCGTGACCTTGCCGCAAAGGATTTAGCCCGCGGCACTTCTCAGTGGAAGCCTCTAATCTAACAGGCTGATGAAAAATCTAGAAAATGTAGGGTTATTTTCCACTTTGACGTGATCTGAGCTGTTTTTCTTGAACACATTTTGCTGCCCTAGCTGTTTTTGCCGCTCGCTTTGAGCCGGGCAGCGACACTTCGCCCTACGCCTTCGCTTGCGCCAGCAGATTTCTTGCCCGCACCAGGTTGTACACCGCCGCAGTAAACGTAAACATCCACTCCACGCGCTCTTCGCCGCGATGCCGCAGCTTCCTCATCAGCCCGATGGTCTTCATCCATCCGAATATCTCTTCCACCCGTTTCCGTTTTCTCTGGCTGATCTGGTAACCCTCATGCCGTGTCGTCCGCTCATCGATCGCGCTGCCGCCTCTCCGCTCCTCATTCCGTGCCATGTGCGGCGTCACATTCTCTGTTCGCAACGCTTCCACCAACTTCTTCTGGTCGTACCCCTTGTCTCCACCCAGCGTCACGCGGCGTTCTCCGCTCACCTCTTCCACCATTTCCAGTGCTGCCGTGCACTCCGCTGTCCCCGTCGCTTTTGTCACCCGCGTCTTCACGATTAACCCGTTGCGGTTTTCCATCAGTACATGCCCCGCGTAACTCAGCTTCGCTTCCTTTCCCTTGGCCTTCTTCGTCAGCCGCGCATCGGGATCCGTTGTCGATTGATGCGTTTCGTTTGACCGTTTCTCCCCGTGAAAATTTACCGTGGGGTTGCTCCCGCCGTCTTCCGGCGGTTCACCCTTCCCATCCTTGCGCTTAAAACTCTTCGCTCCCGCCCACGCTTCCAGCAATGTCCCGTCCACCGTGAAGTGCTCGTCACTGAGCAGCCCGTGCGCACGGACCTTTTCCACCACCCCTTCGAAAAACGCTGCCGCTATATCGCCTTCCAGCAATCGGTCGCGGTTCTGGCTGAACACCGTCGGCACCCACACCGCATCGTCCATGTTCAGTCCCACAAACCAGCGGAATAGCAGGTTGTAATCCAACTGCTCCATCAGCAACCGCTCGCTGCGCACCGTGTACAGTACTTGCAGCAGCAGCGCCCGCAGCAACTTCTCCGGTGCTATCGACGGCCGCCCATTCGCCGAGTATAGCCGCGCAAACTCCGGCGACATCTCTTTCAACACCCCATCCACGATCTCGCGTATCGCTCGCAGCGGATGATCTTGTGGTACCCGCTGCTCCGGCGACAAATAACTGAACATCGCTCCCTGCTGCTGATCGTCTCCGCGCATCCTCATCCCTCCACTCTCTCTTTGACACACCGAATTCCCTCGTTGTATCACCTGCCCGGAGACTTTTTCAGCAACCTGCTAGTACTACTGTGTCATAAACGATGGATACAACAAAAAGGACAGCAAGGGAGCTGTTTGAGCAGAAATCTGGCGAGCTTGATCCGGAGGGTAGCG
>Ga0335077_10000685_pt1 | contig 38408 bp, 24 predicted proteins | sample Lox_Sample_31_FD_207151 | JGI IMG/M metagenome (GOLD analysis project Ga0335077, IMG submission 207151) | Soil microbial communities from Loxahatchee National Wildlife Refuge, Florida, United States - Lox_Sample_3.1 | ecosystem: Environmental > Terrestrial > Soil > Wetlands | place: USA... | reverse complement strand
GTTCCCGTGCTGTTTCGCGGGACGTTGTGGTTCGTCCGCGGCCGCCAGCCTCTGGACGTGCACAAGCTCGGCTATAGCGAGCTTACGCAGGCGCTGATTTTCGGGGCGCTGCTGTGTGCCGCGTTTCTGGTTTGACCGTGTCAAGTTAACGGTAGCGGAGATTGTTTTCTTCCAGCCAAGCGCGCGCCACGCGTTCGTAGGCCTTGTCGCGATAGCGCCGCCATTGCTCTTCCATGCCCAGGCGTTCGATGGTTCGCCGAAACAGCCGAAATGCGCCGCTGCCGTGAACCGCGTCTGACAGCTCTGCCTGGCAGTGACAGTTGTCCTGCTCTTCAGCGAAGTCCTGCATCATCCGCCATTCATCAATGTGTGCGCGGTCCGGCAGCGGCAACATGCGCTCATCTTCCAGCGCCCGTTTGATCTTGGGCAACATTCCGCGCATCCACTCTGGTGCCTTGCTCCAATCACCGCGCTCCGCGATGCCCGCCTCCTCCTGGTTGAAGGTCACAATCTCACCTGTGTCGGGATCAAGATAAGAATTCAGCTCGTCGCTCTGCAGGTCGAGTGCTTCAACGACATCGCGCAATGAGATGACAGCAGCCAGAAATCCTCCGAATGATTCTGACGATATTAGCTCCAACTCGCCGTCCAAGCCAGCAGATTGCTGCTTCCCGTACAATACTGCCGATGCCCGCAACCACCAGCGCTCCGGCAAGCTCCATCCTGAAGAACGTTCCCATCTTCTCCAGCCTAAGCGATCAGGAGTTCGCCTTCCTCACCGCGCGCGTCGTGCAGCGCAAGTTCAGCGCAGGCGAGATGATCTTTGACGAAGGCGAGCCGTGCGCAGGACTTTATGTCGTCGAAGCTGGACACGTCCGCATCTTCAAAAGCTCTGCCTGTGGACGCGAGCAGGTGCTCTCCATCGACGGCCCCGGCGGCTCGATCGCCGAGTTGCCCGTGTTCGACGACGGCCCTTATCCAGCATCGGCGCAAGCTGTGACCGATTGCAGCCTGCTGTTCTTCAGCAAGAAGGACTTTCAGGCGCTATGCGCGCAGCATCCCCAAGTTGCGCTTAAAGTGCTGCGTGTGGTCGGCGCCCGGTTGCGTCGCTTGGTAGGAATTATTGAGGAGCTGTCCTTTACTACTGTGCGCCATCGGCTGGCAGCTCTGCTGGTGCGACTGGCGAAGTCAAGTCGAGTGCTGAAAGGAAACAGCGTTACGATTACGCTGCCGGCCAATAACAACGAGTTGGCTGCGCAGATCGGAACTGTGCGCGAACTGGTGTCGCGCAACCTCAGCCGCCTTCAGTCCGAAGGGCTGATTGAAATGGACGGACGAACGGTCGTCATCCCGAACTTGAGCAGGCTGGAAGTCGAGCTGGATCCGAGCAACGGCGCAACTGAGGCGCAGCGATGAAAGCAAGCATACGAGCAATCCTGGCGGTTGTTCCGGTGTCCATCGCCGGTTTCACGGTTGCCCAGGGGTTGAACGAATTCGCAGGAGGTGCGGCGATGGCGTTTACCGTGAAAAGTTCCGCGTTCGGCATGGGCGCAGAAATCTCGAAGCAATTCACGTGTTCAGGAAATGATGTCTCGCCCGCTCTGAAATGGAGCAGTCCTCCCGCAAAGACCGCGAGTTTCGCGTTGATTGTGGACGATCCTGATGCTCCGGTTGGCACCTGGGTTCACTGGGTGCTATGGAACCTGCCGGCGAGCGCGCATACGCTCTCGGAGAACGTGCCAAAGCGCGAGCAACTGGATGACGGCTCGCTGCAGGGCACGAATGACTTCCGGAAAATGGGTTATAACGGGCCATGTCCGCCGCCTGGCAAGCCGCATCGCTACTTCTTCCGGCTCTACGCGCTGGATACCAAACTGAATCTCGCACCGGGCGCTACTCGCCAGGAACTTGACGCTGCGATGAAGGGCCACGTTCTGGGTCAAGCAGAGTACATGGGAACGTTCCGGCGATAACTTCACAGTAGATTGCTAGCGGGTCGCCGACTCAACACCTTTCGGCACAAGGCCGAATTGTTGTACCAGCATATCCACAATCTCTCTGCCGATTTCGAGAGAAGCGGTGGCCGCGGGCGAGGGTACGTTGCAGACGTGAATCATGCGGCCACGCTGCACAAAATGAAAGTCGTCGAGCAAGTTGCCGTTCTTGTCTACGGCCTGAGCGCGCACTCCCGAGCCGCCTGGCACAAGATCAGATTCCTCCAGCTCCGGAACCATCTTCTGCAGAGACTTCACGAAGGAGCTCTTCACCCACGAACGGTATTGTTCGGCCAGGCCCATTCGCCAATATCGACGCGCCATCTTCCAGAAGCCCGAAAAGCCCAGCGTTTCGGCGGCTTCGCGGAGGTCAACACTTGCGCCGGTGTATCCTTCGCGTCGCAATGCAAGCAGAGCATTCGGACCCGCCTCGATGCTGCCACTTATGCGCCGCGTAAAGTGGACACCGAGAAACGGGAACCGCGGATCGGGCACCGGATAGATGAGCGCTTTGACTAGACTTCGGCGCTCGGGCCTCACTTCGTAATACTCGCCGCGGAAAGGCACGATCTCCAACTCGGTTTGCGCACTTGCCATTCGCGCGACGGTATCGCTGTACAGCCCTGCGCAGTTGATGACATATTTTGCTCGGAAGTCTCCAGCGTCAGTCCGGGCGACATTGGCCTCGCCGTCTTCGTGCAACCCAGTTACCTTCGCGCCGAGCACGATCTCGCTTCCGCCACTCGCAATCAGTTCGGCATACTTCTTTGCCACTGCTGTGTAGTCAACGATGCCGGTCGTTGGAACCTGAAGCGCCCTAAGCCCGCTGCAGTGCGGCTCAATCTCGCGAAACTGCGCGGGTTCGAGTAGCCGCAGTCCCGGAACGCCGTTCGCCATTCCGCGCTGATGCAGTTGCTCAAGGCGCGGAACTTCTTCTGAAGTCGTTGCGACCACGAGCTTCCCGCATTCCTCGAAGGGAACTCCCTGCTCCTGGCAGAAGCGCTTCATGGACGCAGCACCAGCGACGCAGTTGCGTGCCTTCAGCGAACCGGTTCTGTAGTAGATCCCGGAATGAATGACGCCGCTGTTATGCCCAGTCTGGTGGGCCGCGACGCGATTTTCCTTGTCCAAAACAAGAACGCGCATTCCGGGCAGGCGTCGCGTCGTTTGCAAGGCGGCAGCCAGGCCGACAATCCCAGCGCCGATAATCAGGAGGTCTGCTTCGCGGTCGGCCATAGCTCCTGCAGTGTCCGATTGCTAAGCGATTATACGGATCGGTTTCCCCGGCAGCTATGACAGCGATCACAAGGGTTGCGGCAATTCTTGGCTGACAGTAGTCTAGGACTTCACTGAAAAGTGCGTCATGCGCGTACTCGTCACAGGCGGAGCGGGTTTCATCGGATCGCACTTATGCGATGCCCTGATAGCAGAGGGCAATCCCGTCATTTGCGCCGACAATCTCCTTACAGGACGTATGGAGAACATCGCGCAACTTCGCAATGAGCCGCGGTTCGACTTTGTCCAGCGGGATGTTTGCCGGCCGTTCGATTGCGGGAAGGTTGACTATGTCTTCCACTTTGCGTCACCCGCCAGCCCGGATGATTACATGAAGCATGGCATCGAGACCCTGCAGGCCGGCTCTCTGGGAACACTGAACTGTCTCGAGCTGGCGAAGCGGTACGAGGCGACGTTCCTGCTGGCATCCACCTCGGAGTGTTACGGCGACCCGCAGGAACATCCGCAGAAGGAAAGCTATTGGGGAAACGTTAATCCAATCGGGCCGCGCTCCGTGTATGACGAAGCCAAGCGCTTTGCCGAGGCGCTGACCATGGCGTATCGCCGCTATCGCAACGTGGACACACGCATTGTACGTATCTTCAACACCTACGGCCCGCGGCTGCAGTTGCACGATGGCCGCGTCGTCTCCAACTTCATGCGGCAGGCGCTGAGCGGCGAGGACCTCACGGTTTACGGCGACGGCTTGCAGACGCGGAGTTTTTGCTACGTGAGAGACGAGGTCGCGGGGATACTGGCGCTGGCGAAGTCCGGCGAGCACGAGCCGGTCAACATCGGCAATCCGTGCGAGTTCACGATCCTGGAGTGCGCGCAGGTGGTGCTGGAAGTGACAGGATCCGCGAGCAAGATTCGCTACCAAGTGCTGCCGCAGGACGATCCCAAACAGCGCTGTCCCGACATCAGCAGGGCGAGACGACTGCTGGGCTGGGAGCCGGTGGTCGATCTGCGGGCAGGCTTGGGCATGTCACTGGAGTACTTCAAAGCCGCGGTTCAGACAATCGGGGCCAAAGCGTAGCGATACTCCTGCTTGCGGCTAACTGCTTCCCGTACAATAAACCAGAGCACCGCCCGAGGTCTGCGCGATGGATACGCAACTCGAGTTCGAGGCACTACGCCGCGAGAGCTCTTCGTGGTGGTCCGTCACGCGGCGCAAGCTGCTGCGCGACACCGCAGTGCAGGCTACACGCGACAAACGTGAGGCGCGCATTCTCGACTTCGGCTGCGCCGCGCAGTTGGAGTTCGAGGATTCGCCGTTCGTGCGCGTCGTCAACGCGCACGGTTCCTTGCCTGCACTGGCTTTCCGGCAAATTGAAGGAGGCCGGAACCTGATCTGCACCCGCGCCGAAGAACTTGCGTTGGCATCGAACTCATTCGATGCAGTAGTTGCGGGCGATATTCTGCAGTCACTTCCCGATGACCTCATTGCCCTGCGCGAGCTGCGCCGTGTGCTGAAAGATGGCGGTTCACTGTGCCTCACCGTGCCGGCGTATCCCTGGCTTTGGGGCGAGAAAGATGAGGCGCGCGGCCATCAGCGGCGCTATACGGCCAGCGAACTGCGGCGCAAGCTGAACAACTGCGGCTTCGAGATCTCCCGAGTGTCGTACCTGGTCGCGGCGGGATTTCTGCCCTCCATCCTCGACCGAGTGGCCAAGAATATCTTCAAGAAGTCCATTGTGCTGCGCGCATCCGCCGAAGCGCCAACATGGGCAAATGCAGGAATGGTCGTGCTGCTCGACTGTGAGCGGCGGTTGATCCGCTACATCAACCTGCCGTTCGGCACACGGCTCGTCGGTTGGGCGCGCAAGCCTGCGCTAGTCGCCGAGCGAGTTACCGTTCCTGCGTGGGAGCGCCAATGGGCGCGGCGTCCGCTGCCCCAGGGAATGGGCTAATCCGCCCGCGCAACTTCTCTCCACGTTAGAATCAACTCGTGGCCCTTTTTCGCAGCATCGGCACGACCCTGGAGATGATCAAGTGGGAGCATTCGATCCTGACGCTCCCATTCGGCCTGACCGGCGCAGTGCTGGCGGCGCAAGGCATCCCCAGCCTGCACACTTCCATCTGGATCATCGTCGCGCTGGTGGCGGCGCGCTCGGCGGCGATGGCGTTCAACCGGCTCGCCGACGCGACGATTGACGCCGACAATCCTCGCACCCGAATTCGCGCCCTTCCCGCCGGCAAGCTGAGCAAGTCGTTCGTGGGCTGGTTCGTGGTGATTGCGTCGGCGATTTTGATCTTCGCCGCGTATCAGTTGAACCCGCTGGCGTTTTATCTGTCGCCGGTGGCGCTGGCCATCGTGTTCCTTTATTCCTTTACCAAGCGCTTCACGCGGTGGACACACGTGGTGCTGGGCATGGCGATGGGAACTGCGCCCGCCGCCGCGTGGATCGCGGTGCGCGGGTCGCTCGATCCGCGCATCCTGATACTCACAGCTGCGGTTGTCTTCTGGGGTGCGGGGTTCGACATCCTCTATAGCTGCCAGGATTACGAGCACGACCGCGCAACCAACATTTACTCCGTCCCAAAGGCTTTCGGAATTCGCACCGCGTTGGGAATCGCGCGGTTGTTTCACCTCATTACCGTCCTACTTCTGGCCTGGATGGTCGTGGCCTTCGGGCTGGGCAAGATCGCCGTTGCCGGCGTGGTCTTCGTGGCGTTGCTGCTCATCTACGAGCACTCGCTGGTGAAGCACAACGACCTCAGCCGCGTGAACGCCGCGTTCTTCACCATGAACGGCCTGGTTTCGATGGCGTTTTTGTTCTTCATTGCGGGGGATCTGCTCTTGGCGCGGTGAGCTACAATGACGCTATGACTGAAGAAGTTGCCGATCTTCTGAAGAAGGCTCTGGCGCTTCCGGTTGAGGCCCGAGCGGCGCTGGCTGGCTCGCTTTTGGATACCCTCGATGAAACCGTTGATGATGATGTCGAAGCATCTTGGGAGGCGGAGATAGCGTCGCGTATCGAGCAGTTGGATACCGGCAAGGCCAAGACCGTCCCGTGGACCGAAGTGCGCAGGCGACTGACCTCCAAGCTATCGCACGGTGGCTAAGCGAATCGAGTTCCACGCTGAAGCGTCCGCAGAGTTGGAAGCGGCTTTCGACTGGTATCTCGCCAGAGATCAACGAGTTGCCTGGGACTTCTTGGAGGAAGTGGATCGAGCTATCGAGAAGGTTGTGGAGAGTCCGACTCGCTGGCCCGCTGGCGCACGAAACACATGCAGGTATCTGTGTCGGCGATTCCCCTATGCCATCGTTTTCCGTGAACTTCCGTCGGCAATCCAAGTAGTAGCCGTTGCCCATGGACGCAGGCGAGCTGGCTACTGGAAAGCTCGGACGTAGGATGGCGCATCTTTAGTGCATTGTCCCCTCTCCATGATTACGCCCACCACCGTGCTATATGATTGAATGGATGTCCACCGCCCCGCCGACGCATGGCGCCAAGCGCCTCCACCCCTTCCAGACCGACGACCCGCGTCTTGTGCCCATTCACGACAAGGTCATGGCGCAAGAACGTCTCTCGGCGGACGATGCGCTGGCGCTCTATTGCTCGGGCGATATTCTGGCGATCGGATGGCTGGCGAACCACGTGCGCGAGGGCATGCACGGCGACATTGCCTACTTCAACGTCAATCGCCACCTCAACTACACCAATGTCTGCGTGGCTGCCTGCCGCCTGTGCGCCTTCGGCCGCAAGAAAGACGTGGCTGGCGCGTACACCATGGCGCTGGAAGAGGCCTTCGACACAGCCGCCAGCGGCTACACCGACGCGGTTACGGAGTTTCACATCGTCGGAGGCCTGCATCCAGACCTGCCGTTCCAGTACTACGTTGACCTGATCGCCGGCCTGAAGGAGCGCTTCCCGCAGGTGCACCTGAAGGCGTTCACCATGGTGGAGATCGCTTTCTTCTCCAAAATCGGCAAGATGACACCCCGCGAAGTGCTCGTCAAATTCAAAGACACGGGGCTCGATTCCATGCCCGGCGGCGGCGCGGAGATTTTCTCCGACCGCGTGCGGCACATCATCTGCGATCACAAGCTTGATGGCGACCAGTGGCTGGAGCTGGCGCGCACCGCGCACGAAGTCGGCCTGAAGTCGAACGCCACGATGCTATACGGCCACATCGAGAACGACGAAGACCGCGTCGATCACCTGCTCAAGCTGCGCGCGCTACAGGACGTCACGCACGGCTTCCAGACGTTTATCCCGTTGGCGTTTCATCCCGAAAACACGCCGCTGCAGCATGTGCCAAAGACCACTGGCATGAGTGACCTGAAGCAAATCGCGGTCTCGCGGCTGGTGCTCGACAACTTTCCGCACATCAAGTCGTACTGGCAGATGGTGACGCCGAAGATGGCTCAGATCACGCTGCGCTTCGGCGCCGACGACATTGACGGCACAGTGGTTGAGGAGAAGATCTATCACGACGCCGGGGCGACCACGCCGCAGATGCTGCGCCGCCAGGATTTGATTCGCCTCATCACCGAGGCCGGGCGCGTTCCCTTCGAGCGCGACACCCTGTACCGGCCCGTCACCCGCACCGAGACCACGTTTACCGTTGCGGTGTAGCGCCCCCCATCCCGGACGCCGTTTTCGGCGGCTCGTTCTTCACGGCCACACCCGCCCCTTCTTTCACCTCGTTGATCTTGTCCACGGCGACATTATCGAAGCGCTCTGTCAGCCCACGGGGCCAGCGGACTTCGACAGAGTCAAGCTTAGTGGCCGATTCCAGTCCAAAGTGTACCCGCATGTCGTTGTTTGAATCGTAACTCGAGCCGCTGCGCACTTCGTCAACCAGCAGGCGCTTGCCAGCACGGACTGTGATGCGGGCGCCGATACCGTCGCGGTTAGATGTGGTACCGATGGTCTTGAACGCAATCCAGTGGTTGGGATATTTGACTTGGTTGACCAGGAGCGAGTTACGGGCGTTCATGTTGCTAATAACAGCGGAGAGCCGTCCGTTGTCCCAGAGATCGCCGATGGCCAGCCCGCGGGACGACGACAGGGTGGTGATGGCGGCTCCAGCCTGCTCCGACACATCCGTAAATGTGCCGTTACCGTTGTTGTGGTACAGGATTCGCGGCTCCTGATAGCTGCTGCCTAGGTGATACTTGTCCACCTCGGGATAGACGTGGCCATTGACTAGCAACAGGTCAGGCCAGCCATCGTTGTCGAAGTCGAAGAACATTGCGCCCCAACCTAAATACTTAGTATGCAGCCCGAGACCGGCGGCAGTCGTTACGTCGCTAAAGGTGCCGTCGCCGTTGTTGCGATACAGCGTGGAGGTGTCGTCGGAGAAGTTGGTCTTGAAGATATCGAGCCAGCCGTCGCCATTGTAATCGGCGATGGTCGAGCCCATTCCGGCTTGCGCACGCCCATCCTCGTTAAACGCTGCGCCTGCAACGACAGCGACATCAGTGAAAGTGCCGTCGTGGTTATTGTGATAAAGAATGCTGGCAGTACTGTCGCAGGCGACGTAGATATCGGGCCAACCGTCGTTGTCGTAGTCGAAGGTGGAGACGCTCAGAGCGTAGTGGCCGTTAGTCTGATCTATGTGTGCCTTGGTAGTGACGTCTTCGAAGGTGCCATCGCCGCGATTGTGATACAGGACGTTTCTTGCCGGCGGCAGACCACGCGGGCCGCACATCACCGGCGCTCCCTTCCAGATGCAGTTAGGACGATCTCCCGGGGCGGGCGCCGTCGCGAGGTCGAAGTCAACATAGTTAGCGACGATGATGTCAAGCTTGCCATCGCGGTCGTAGTCAACGAAGGCGCAGCCGCTTCCCCACGCCTTGCCTGATCCGCCCACGCCAGCCTTATCGGTGACGTCGCGGAAGACCCCGTGGTCGTTGTGGTACAGGCGGTTCTTACCGTAGTACGTGATGTAAAGGTCTTCCCATCCGTCATTGTCATAGTCGCCGACGCACACGCCTTGTCCCCAGCCTGTCGCGCCGGCGAGGCCGGCTTTCTCAGTGACATCGGTGAATGTACCGTCGTGATTATTGCGATAGAGATGGTTGGTCGGACCCCTGCCCGCTTTCGCCGCTTCCAGGGTTGTGCCGTTGACGAAGAAGATGTCGGGCCAGCCGTCGTTGTCGTAATCGAAAATGGCGACTCCAGTGCCGGTAGTCTCGATGATGTACTTCTTGGCATCGATCCCGCCAAAAACAGTCGTCAGCGTGATGCCTGCCTTCTCGGCGATATCGACGAAGTTCGCGACGGGTGGCAGAGAGGGCTTCGGGGGTTGCTGCCCACAGAGAGGGCCAGCCATCGTCAGGACAGCCAGCAGGGAAGCCACAAACCGGCGAACACGATCCGGGAAAAGCTGCTGGGCGGAGACACGAAACATCTGATTTTCGATACTAGGAGTCGCTGATGCGTCAGGTCAAGGCGCGGGGCCAGATGGGTCATGTTCGCGTATAATCGCGCGCTGAAGCATTTACTCCGCAGTCTCGGGGCTGTCGTGATTCGAATCAAGCCATTTGCGTTTGTTCTGACCTTGCTCTGCATCGCCCGTTCTTCCATTGCACAAGCGCCCCAGCCGAACAACTACTCGGACTTGCTCGTCTATATTGACAAGGCCTGGGGCGAACTCACGCGCTCCATGACCGACTGCGACACGGTCATGGATAAACGCGTTCCGGAACATTCCGTGGTCTACCTGCCGGCCGGTTATCCGGAACCGGCGTCGCTCACCGCGCTGCAAAGCAAGTGTAAGGTTGCGGTGAAGAACCTTCCCGGGAAGATCACGAGTATTGGATCGTTCGACATGAGCAAGCTACAGGGGCAAGGCCTGCTCTATTTGCCCAACTCATACGTCGTGCCTGGCGGCTTTCTCAACGAAATGTATGGCTGGGACAGCTACTTCATCATCATTGGACTGCTGCGTGCTGGCCGATTCGATATGGCGCGCGGCATGGTGGAGAACTTCTTCTTTGAGATCGACCATTACGGCGGGATTCTTAACGCCAACCGGACGTACTTTCTGACCCGCTCGCAACCGCCGTTTCTCAGCTCAATGGTGATGGCGGTTTACGATGCCGAGCCCGATCCGCAGGCCAAGCGCGCTTGGCTGGAGAAGGCGTATCCGTACATTCAGCGTGACTACGAGATGTGGACCAGCGGAGAGAAGCTCGCCGGAAATACGGGTCTTTCGCGTTACTACGATTACGGGAACGGCCCGGTGCCGGAGATCGCCGACATGCATGACTCGTACTACCGCGACGTCTTCCGCTACCTGCAGGCCTCGCAGCAGAAAAACGAGTATCTCGGCGAACCGGGCAAGTCTTCCGCCGAACTCACCGGACCGTCGTTCACCTTCCAGGCCTGCCAACAGGACGCCGGAGCGGAGAAGTCGTGCGAGAACTCTCCAGCCTACGAGTACACTGCCGATTACTACAAGGGCGACCGAGCGATGCGCGAGTCGGGCTTCGACATCTCATTTCGGTTCGGCGACTTCAGCGGCAGCACCCATCACTATGCTGCCGTCTGCCTGAATAGCTTGCTCTACAAGACCGAAAAGGACATGGAAGAGATCGGCAAGCTGCTGGGAAGGCCAGCCGACGCAAAGATGTGGGCGGAGCACGCGCAGCATCGCAAAGAACTCATCAATCGCTATCTGTGGGACGCGGAGAGCGGAATGTTTCTCGACTACGACTTCGTTAAGGGCAAGCGGTCGAAATACCAGTACATAACGACCTTCTATCCGTTGTGGGCGGGATTGGCTACGCCGGATCAGGCGAAGGCAGTGATGGCTAACCTAAGAGCTTTCGAGCACACCGGCGGGCTGGCGATGAGTCCCTACGAGACCGGAGTGCAGTGGGACCTGCCGTACGGTTGGGCCCCGACGCAGCTGCTGGCGGTGGAAGGTATGCGTCGCTACGGCCACAAGGCCGAAGCTGACCGCGTGGCGCGCGAGTGGGTCAACACCGTGGCTGCCAATTTCCGGCAGGATGGAACCATTCGTGAAAAATATGATGTGGTATCACGCAGCAGCACGTTCACGGCAACGGCCGGATACAAAGAGAATGTAGTGGGATTTGGCTGGACGAATGCCGTAACGCTTCAGTTTGCGTACCAGTTGGGACTCGTGTCAGAAGCAAAAGCGACAGGGCACTAGAACGCGCCTCATCAGCGAAGCGTAATACAGCTTCATGCTTGTGCGAGGATTATTGGCCCATGACCGTATACCCAAGCCGCTTCTCGTGCTGGCTGCCGATCCAACTCATCGTTTTTCTCGCGGTCGCGCCAAGTCTCTTCGCGCAGGAGAAGCCCGACGACTGTCGTGCCGATGGCGGGCCGCTCACGCTCGTCCGTACCGCCGAGGACTGGCAGTTCCTCGACGCAGTCGGCCTTCATTCGGGGCTGCTGGGCAGGGAAGACGGCAACTTCGAAGCGTGGATTTATCCTCTGAAGCTGCTGCGTGATTTTCATCTTACGTTTCGTGCCGGAGAGCGGGTTATCGCCGGCAGCAGCGTCCCGCGAACGATCATCGCGCGACCGGAATCCACCTCTATTCGCTACGCTTACGATTCGTTCACTGTCTGCGAGACCTGGTTTGCTCCGACGAACGAGACCGGCGCGATTGTGACCATCCAACTGGAAAGCTCCGAGCCGGTGAGCGTAAAAGCAATGTTTGAACCCGACCTTGCCTGGATGTGGCCTGCTGGCATGGGGGCAGGTTACAGCGAGTGGATTGAGACGCTGCACGCATTCAGATTTGGCGAGGAGCAGCACCGCTTCTACGCTCTTGCAGGCTCACCGCAGGCGACGGATGTTGCCCAGGCCTATTCGATGAACTATTCCTCTTTGCCGTTCGACAGCTTCGTATTCGGACCCGCGGTCAAGGGCAAGGCGACCTACATCTTCGCGATGGCCGTGTCGTTCGAAGGCGAGAAGCAGGCGCAGGCACTTTACCAGAGGCTGTTGACGCAGTCGTCGCAACTTGAAGAGGAAGCTCGCCAGCACTACCGGCATTATCTTGACAGCACGGTGTCCCTCTCGCTTCCCGATCGCCAATTACAGAGGGCCTATGATTGGTCGCGCATCAGCATGCTGCAGGGACTGGTGGAAAACCCTTTTGCCGGGAAGGGGCTGATCGCTGGCTACAACATCTCCGGGCCGACGCACCGTCCGGGTTTCTCCTGGTTCTTCGGGCGCGACTCCATGTGGACCGCTCTTGCGCTGGATTCCATTGGTGACTTCCAGACCAGTCGTGCGGCGCTCGAATTCCTCGCTAAGTATCAACGGGACGATGGCAAGATTTCGCACGAAATTCCGCAGAGCGTCACTCTGCTGCCCGACTGGTTCAAGTCGTATCCATATCCGTGGGCGTCCGCCGATTCGTCGTCCCTTTACATCATCGCTTTTGATGATTATGTGCGCGCCAGCGGCGACGTAGCCTTCGCGAAAGAGAAGTGGGACAGTCTGTGGCGCGCCTATCAGTTCATCCACTCCACTTTTGGAGCGAACGGCCTGCCGCGCAACGAGGGCGCCGGGACTGGGTGGATAGAAGGTGGACCGCTGCTACCGGTATCGACCGAGCTGTACCAGGCGGGCGTGGTTGACGCCTCGTTGCAGGGGCTGGCCGATCTGGCGCAAATCCTGAAGAAGCCAGAAGCCGATGCACTGGCGAAAGAAGCTGCTGCGCTACACGACAAGATCGAAATCTTGTTCTGGTCTTCCGAGAAGAATCTCTATGGCTACGCGGTTGGGGAGAATGGCAAACTCGTCGACAAGCCGAGCGTTCTGGGCACCGTGCCGATGTGGTTTGGATTGCTGGATCCGAAAAGGAGCCAACTCTATCTCGACGTGCTAGCCGCACCCGATCAGCAGGCGGACTGGGGGATGCGGATCATCTCTGAAAAGGACCCGGTCTATTGGCCTTCGGGATATCACTTTGGCAGTGTGTGGCCGCTCTTCACAGGGTGGGCATCGGTTGCGGAGTACCGCTACCATCGCGCACTGCCGGCCTATGCGAACCTTCGCGCCAACGCTGAATTGCCTATCGACGGCTCGCCTGGTCGCGCGACGGAAGTGCTCTCCGGTCGCTACTACACGCCGCTGGCGACCAGCAGCTCACACCAGATTTGGTCGTCGGCGATGATCGTGAGCCCCATTCTGCGTGGCATGATGGGCCTGTCGGTGGATGCGCAGAACTCGACGGTCCGTCTGGAGCCGCACGTGCCATCCGACTGGACAGACTTTTCCATTCAGAATATCGCAGCAGGCGGCACGTCGCTCTCAGTGACTTATCACCGGACCGCGAACGAAATTGCGCTGCAGATTCAGCGGCGAGGGAGCCAACACATCCAATTCTCGTTCTCTCCGGCGTTCAGCCTGCGCGCAAAGATTCTAGGTGCGGAAGTGAACGGCAAGCGTACGGAACCTCTCGCCGAACCGACGAATACATTTGATCAGCATGTCTCAGTTTCCGTACCGATTAACTCTGACAGCACGACGGTTCGCATTCGCTACCGCAACGATTTCAGAATTGCTTATCCCTACGTTGCTCCGTCAATCGGTGCTACGAGTTCAAACATCAAGGTCATTTCACAGCAATGGAACGTAGGGCGCGACCGGCTCGAACTGCGTGTGGCCGGCGTGAACGGAGCGAAGTATGAGGTTCCGCTTTATGGAGATTTGGCTGGAATGACGGCCAGCGGCGCTGAAGTGAATCGCAGCTCGGCCGGCACAATGCTGGAAATCAGATTTCCATCGGGTGCCGCCGGCGCCTACTCCGAGCGCATGGTGGTGTTGCAGTTCCCCGCAGCACGCGGAGAGGGATAGAATGCCGCCGTGTGGACCCGGAATCACAAGAACGGGTTCGAGAAGGTAAACCTGAGGCTCTTGGAGCGTGACGAGAAGTTGTACGCTCACGACAAGAGTCTGCCGGCAATCCGAAACCTCCTCGGCACGACATGCGCATGCTGGTTGACATGGAAGGCAAGATGATTGCCCTGACAGACTCCCAGACCCCTTAACGGAACTATGCAGGAACTCGCTGAAGCACAGAACCGAACCGAGGAGTCGTTAAGAAGCATCGAGGAATCCATGAAGGGCTTTCTAGAGCGCGGCGGCGACGGCCGTACTCCTTAAGTCTTTCTTTGCCGTTCAAACGCAACCCTGCAGCTATAATGACCACACTATCTGCATTGCAGCCCAGGAGTTTTTCCGCGTGAGAGTCCTGCGCCGGCTTCTGCCAGGCGTGCTTGCCATTCTGGCTTCGGCAGGCACATTCGCGGCTCAACCCCAGCCGGGGGCCGTGCTGAACAATCTAGGCGTTGCCTACATGAACCAGCAGCGCATGGACAAGGCAGTGGAGGAATTCGACCTGGCGCTGAAGGCTGATCCTGGACTGACAGCTGCCGAATTGAACAAAGGAATAGCGCTGCTGAACTTGCAGAAGCTACCCGAAGCCGAGAAAGCACTGAACGCCGCTGCAGGCGCAGACGCAAACAATCCTCGTGTCTGGTACAACCTCGGCCTTTTACGGCGCGGTGAAGGGAATTCGGCCGCGGCGACCGAAGCCTTTCAGCGGGTTCTGGCGCTCGACCCCGACGATCCCGACACGCATTATTTCCTGGGCACGATGTATTCGCAGCGACAGCAGTACGACAAAGCCATTGCCGAGTTCGAAACCGTACTGCGCCTGAAACCCCTGCACGCCTCCGCTGAATTCGGACTCGCGCGGGCCCTGCAGCGTTCCGGCAAGACGGATGCTGCCCGCGAGCACCTGCAGACCTTTGAGCATCTGACCAAGACCAACATCTCGGCGCCCATCACGCTGGCTTACGGCGAGCAGGGAAAGTATTCGACCGCACAGGAAGTCATGACCGGCCAGCCCAAGGTCGGGCCGATGATCCCGATAAGTTTTGTCGCAGAGCCGATAGGAAAAGCCGATGAGATTGTGTCTACCGAATCCATGATCGGTGGAATATGTATGCTGGATGTTACCGGAAACGGGCACTACGACGTTGTGGCAGTAGGCGAGGGTTCTCCTGCGATACGTGTATACCACAATGTAGGAGGCAGCACGTGGAAGCAGATACCAACCAGGGAAACGGGACTTGACGTGACCGGCAACGGAGTGGCCTGCGCCGTAGGGGACTTCGATAACGATGGCAAGAATGATCTGGCAGTCGCACTGGAAGACCGCGTTGTCCTGTTTCGTAATCTGGGTGGCGGTAAGTTTGCTGATGTAACCAAGTCGGCCGGCATCACGCCCAAGGCGAACCAGCCCGCTGGCCTAACCTTCATCGATTTCGACCACGATGGCGATCTCGACCTGTTTGTGACAGGCAGGCGTTGGGTAAGTGCAAAGGGCTCAACCGACAATGTTCTCTGGCGCAACAACGGTAACGGCACCTTCACGAATTGGACCGCCGAAGCAGGATTTGACGGAGAGGGAGCAACCGCTGGTGCGACGCTGTCGGACATCAACAACGATCGCGCCGTGGACATTGTCGTGACGGGCTCGGGCCCGGCGACGACGGTGTACTTGAACCCGCGAGAAGGGAAATTCACGCCACTTCCACTTTACGACGCTTCTACCGGGTTGCCACCCACGCGAGGCGCTTACGTCTTTGACTTTGACAAAGATGGATGGATGGATGTGGCCGTCACCCACGCAGGCCCGCCCGGAGTGTCATTGTGGCGAAATGTTGAAGGCAAGCGTTTCGAGCGCGTGCCTCTGCCCATTCAGGATGCGACTTGGGGCCAGGGACTGACCGCGGTCGATATCGACAACGATGGGTGGTTGGACCTTGCGGTTGTTGTCGAAACCAAGAAGGGATCAGAGGTTCGGGTCTTCCGGAATCGTGGGCCGCAGGGGTTCGAGGACATCAGCGCGACGCTCGGACTCGACAAGATAGACAAGCGCATTCTCCCCAGACCCGTTTCCGTCATCGCTGCCGATGTTTACGGTCACAACGCCGCCGATCTCATCGTTTCGCAGGTCGCTGCTGATCCGGTCGTATTGCGCAATGACGGAGGCAACAAGAATCACGCGTTGCGCCTGAGCTTCAAGGGCCTGGCCGACAATAAGACTGCGCTAGGAACCAAAGTCGAAGTGTTCTCCGGCGACTTGTGGCAAAAATGGGAGATTGCCGGTGGCGCGGGTTTCTTTAGCCAAGGCCCGCCAGAAATTCTCGCCGGTCTTGGCAGCAATGATCATGCTGATATCGTCCGCATGCTTTGGCCAACCGGAGTTTTGCAGGATGAAATTGAAGTCGCGGCCAACAGACCGGTGACCTTCACGGAGATTGATCGCCGTGGCAGCTCATGCCCGATATTGTTCGCGTGGAACAGTGAAAAGTACGAATTCATCTCGGACGTGATCGGTGCTGCCGTCATCGGTCACTGGATCTCCCCGACGGCCAAGAACACTCCCCGCCCCGACGAATGGATCAAAATCGACGGTTCGCGGCTCAAGGTGCGGGACGGCTACTTTAGCGTTCGCTTTGGCGAGCCGATGGAGGAAGTCAATTTCATCGACCAGATCCGCCTTGTTGCAGTTGACCACCCTGCAGGCACGGACGTCTATCCGGATGAGCGCTTCCTTGACGACCCGCCATTCGCCTCGGGCCTCCCCATACTGACGTCAGCGCCACGTCCGCCGGCTGGCGCGTGGGACGACCAGGGCCGCGATATTCTGGAACTAATCGGCACGAGCGACCTTCACTATGTTCGCGATTTCACCGACCTGCAATTTGCTGGTTTTGCCAACATACACTCGCTGACCCTCGATCTTGGCACGTGGGCACCGCAAAATCCTCTCCGCCTTTTCTTGCATGGGTTCATCGAGTATTTCAGCGCCAGCTCGATGTACGCCGCGTGGCAGGCGGGGCTGCAACCGGTCTCGCCCTACATCGAGGCGCGGATGCCCGACGGCTCGTGGAGGCGAGTAGTGGATGATATGGGATTCCCCGCCGGCCTGCCGCGCACCATAACCGTGGACCTCAGCGGCAAGCTTTCTCCCGGAACGCGAATCATTCGCATCACAACCAATCTGCAAATCTATTGGGACCAGATCCTGGTGGACAACGGACCTGTGCAGCCTGACAGCATCCGGATGACTGAGCTCCCGCTGGCGTCGGCGACGCTGGCGTTCCGTGGCTATCCCCGTCAGGTGGATGGCGCGACTCCGGGCGACCTCACCTATTACTACGATCAAGCCAGCACGACGGGACCGTTCTCACAATTCAGGGGGAGCTACACCCGCTACGGAGATGTCGCTTCGCTTTTGCAGCATGTGGACGATCGCTTCGTGATCTTCGGCACCGGCGAAGATATCGATGCGGAATTCAGTGATGCCCCCTTGCCGCCGCTCGCCGAGGGATGGACACGCGATTATTTTTTCTATGCCAACGGATTCGTGAAGGACATGGACTTCTACGAAGCGACTCCGTTTACGGTAGCGGAAATGCCATTCCATACCATGACGGCTTATCCTTATCCCGTGGGGCAGCATTATCCTGATGATCCGAACGCTGTAGCCTATCGTCTCGAGTGGAATGACCGGTACCAGACAGGATCGAACAACGCGACAGGATATCGCTTTAACTATATTCCGCGAAGAATCGATCCCGAACCGTTGACGCCGCACCAACCGGCGTTGAGCAGCGAAGTTCAGCAACCGGGAGAGCAGCAGTGAAGAAGTTGGGCGCGCTCGCGGTTGCCGCGCTGACCATCTCATCCATTTACGTCTACGCTTGGCCAGCGGCCAATATTTTCTACGCCGCTGCCGTGCTCTTTCATGTTGGACTCGGAGTGGTGTTTTGCGTTGCGGGCCTGTTGTTGCTGAAAGACGTGCTGCGCGGACCTGCAGTCGTCAGGCTTGGAACCCTGATTCTCGCTGTCGGATCGATTCTTGGCCTCGCGCTCATCGCCACCGGCACATCGCGCTCGCATTGGAATCTGCTGTACGCGCACATCGCTCTGTGCGCGGTGGCGGTGGTGCTCCTGGCGGCGTGGTTTCTTAGCGGCAGGCGCGTTCTGCCCCACAACATATGGGCGACGATGGCCGCAGTGGTCGCCCTTGCTGTAGTCGTTGCAGGCGGTGCCTTCTACGCGCGCAGCTCATGGAGCAAGCGCTTCGCAATCCACAATCCTGCGGCGGCGCCGCTCTCCATGGACAGCGAAGGCGATGGAGCGAAGGGCCCGTTCTTTCCCAGCTCCGCCCAGGTCGCCGGCAATCGCAACATCCCGTCGAAATATTTCATGGAGTCAGACGCCTGCGAGCGCTGCCATCAGGACATTTACAGGCAGTGGCAGAGCTCGGCGCACCACTTCTCTTCGTTCAACAATCAGTGGTATCGCAAAAGCATTGAGTATATGCAGGAGGTCGAAGGCACTCATCCCTCGCGATGGTGCGGAGGTTGCCATGATCCGGCGCTGCTTTACAGCGGCATGATGGACACGCCCATCAAGCAGATCCTCGACCGCCCGGAGACACAGGCGGGGCTGGGCTGCATGATGTGCCACTCCATCGTCAAAGTAAAAAGCACCATGGGGCAAGGGGACTTCGTGCTCGACTACCCCGAGATGCACGAGTTGGCCGCCAGCAAGAACCCGGTCGTGCGCTGGCTTCACGATTTCAGTGTCAAGCTTAATCCCGAGCCGCATCGGCGGGTGTTCCTCAAGCCGTTCATGCGCGACCAGACGCCGGAATTCTGCTCCTCGTGCCACAAGGTGCACCTTGATGTGCCGGTGAACAACTATCGCTGGTTCCGCGGGTTCAACGAGTACGACAATTGGCAGGCTAGCGGAGTGTCTGGATTCGGCGCGCGGTCGTTCTATTACCCGTCTAAATCGCAGGGCTGTCAGGATTGCCACATGCCACTGACCGGTTCGCATGACTTCGGCAACATTGGTGGCAAGGTGCATTCCCATTCATTCCCCGGCGCCAACACAGCCTTGCCTTTCGCTAATCAGGACCAGCACCAGATGGAGTTGGAGCAGAACTTCCTGAAGAGCGGAGTGGTTTCGATTGACATCTTTGCGCTGTCAACCGCGGCGCCGGAACAGAGCCGTGCGGCGACCCAGCGCCCTGAGTTGCAGACGACCTTCGCTGTTGGCGAAGAAGCGGAGATGCAAACCACCGGTGCGACCACCGGACCCGCGGTGCCGGTGACGGCCCCGCTGGACCAGACGAATCCCGTGGTTCGCCGAGGAGATAACGTTCGCGTCGATGTCGTAGTGCGGACGCGCAAGGTCGGCCACTTCTTTCCTGGTGGCACGGTTGACGCATTCGATACCTGGGTCGAGCTGAAGGCCGTGGACGACAAGGGCCAGACGATTTTCTGGAGCGGCGGCGTGGCCGAAAATGGGAAGGGCCCGGTCGATCCGGGGGCGCACTTCTATCGCTCGCTGCAAGTGGACGAGCATGGCAACCCCATCAACAAGCGCAACGCCTGGGCGACGCGCGCGGTAGTGTACGTTCACCTTATTCCGCCGGGTGCAGCCGATACCGTGCATTACCGGCTGAAAATTCCACCGAATGCAGGCGACAAGATCACGCTCACAGCGCGCATGTGTTATCGCAAGTTCTCCTGGTGGAACACGCATTTCAGTTATGCCGGACAATCGAAGCAGGACGCGAACGGCCCGCAAACTACACGGTCCTATGACGACCGCCAGTTCACGTTTGACGGCGACACCTCGACGGTTTCCGGCGAAGTGAAAAAAGTACCGGATCTGCCCATCGTCGCTCTAGCCGAGGATTCTGTCGAAATGCGTGTACTCCCCAGCAATGCGCCCCCGCAGGCTCCAAAGGTGGTCACTGCGAAGGATGACTGGCAGCGCTGGAACGACTACGGCATCGGCTTGTTTCTCCAGGGAGACTTAAAGGGTGCTGCGGTGGCGTTCCAGCGTGTGACTGAAGCCGACCCTTCCAATCCTGACGGCTGGGTAAACCTCGGCCGCGTGGCTGTGCAGGAAGGCGACATGGAACGCGGACGAGTAGTCCTCCAACGAGCGCTCTCGCTAAATCCCAACTTGGCGCGGGCGAATTTCTTCTATGCGCGAGTCCTGCGCAGCGACGGAGACTACGACGGCGCGCTGCAGCATCTTCAAAGAGTCACAGAGGAATATCCCAAAGACCGCGTAGTGCGCAACGAGATGGGCCACATTCTCTTCCTGCAGCACAAATACAACGACGCCATGATGCAGTTGCGCGAGGTGATGACTGTCGATCCCGAAGACTTGCAGGCAAACTACCACATGATGCTGTGCTACAAGGGACTGGGAGATGAGCAGCAGGCCGGTGAATACCAGAAGCGCTATTTACGTTTCAAGGCGGATGAGTCGGCGCAAACCATTACCGGTCCTTATCGCCGCTTGCATCCCGAGGACAACAACGAGCGGCAGTCCATCCATGAGCACGTTTCCGCGCCTCTGGGCGCAGCTTCGCCGGTTGTCAATGTTCAGCTCAAGGCAGCCACTGCAGGTGGGGGCCATCGAACCATTCCATGACTTCACTCAGACGGGCGCCTCTCATCATATTGGTTGGAGTTTTCTTTGCCGGTCTCGCGGCCGCGCAGGTTACCTTTCGCGACATCACCAAACAGGTAGGCATCAACTTCGTGCACAACAATGGCGCGGCAGGGAAGAAGTGGCTGCCCGAAACCATGGGCCCAGGCTGTGCCTTCATTGATTACGACAACGACGGCTATCCCGACATTTTGCTGGTCAACGGCAAGAGCTGGTCGGCGAAGGGTACGCCATCCACGCTGAAGCTTTACCACAACAATGGCAACGGAACGTTTACCGATGTCACCGCTAAGGCGGGCCTGGCGATCAGCCTTTACGGGATGGGAGCTGCGGTCGGCGATTACGACAACGATGGCTACGATGACATCTTCGTAACCGCCCTCGGCCAGAGCCATCTGTTTCACAACAACGGCAACGGCACTTTCACGGACGTAACCCAGAAAGCAGGTCTTTGGGGCCCAAATGAGTTCAGCACCAGCGCTGCCTGGGTGGATTACGACCGCGATGGCAAGTTGGACCTGGTGGTCGCTAACTATGTTCAATGGACGCCGCAAACCGATATCTATTGCACGCTGGACGGGACGCACAAGTCCTATTGCACACCGGAGTCATACAAAGGTGCCTCGCTGCGACTGTGGCACAACCTCGGCAACGGGAAGTTCGAGGACGCCACGAAGCAGGCCGGCCTGCTCAATAACACTTCGAAGGCGCTGGGCATTGCAGTGCTGGACGTGAACGGCGACGGCTGGCCCGATCTCATCGTGGCCAACGACACCGAACCCAACAAGCTCTATATCAACACCGGCAAGGGAACGTTTGTTGAGTCGGGCGTTTCCGCAGGCATTGCTTTCAGTGAAGATGGTGTAGCGCGCGCTGGCATGGGTACGGACGCGGCGGACTACGATCGCTCTGGCCGGCCCAGCATCATCATCGGAAACTTCTCCAACCAGATGATGGCACTGTACCACAATGAGGGACACGGATTGTTCGTAGATGAAGCACCGCGCTCGGAAGTCGGGCGTAAGAGCCTCCTAACGCTCGGGTTCGCCTGCTTCTTCTTTGACTACGACCTCGACGGTTGGCAGGACATCTTCGTTGCCAACGGGCATATCGAGCCCGAGATCGAGCGTATCCAGAAGCGCGTGACCTATGCGCAGTCGCCGCACTTGTTTCACAACCAGGGCAATGGGAAATTCGTGGAGACGACGCAATCGGTTGGCCCCGATCTCGGCGTGGCTCGCGTGGGACGCGCGGCCGCCTATGCCGACATCGACAACGACGGCGACCTCGACATCCTAATGACCACCAATGGTGGGCCTGCCTTCCTGTTTCGCAATGAGGGCACGACCAACCACAGCCTGCGCATCAAGCTGGAGGGAACGCGGTCGAACCGCGACGGGATTGGCGCAGTAGTCGCGGTGACAGCGGGTGGTGAGAAGCAGTCGCTCATGCTGCGCAGTGGCTCCGGCTATCTTTCAGCCAGCGAACTGGTGCTGACCTTCGGCCTGGGTCAGCACCAACAGGCGGACGAGATCGAGCTCCGCTGGCCCAGCGGACAGGTGGACCATTTGTCGAAGGTCGCATCTGGACAGAGCATTACGGTGCGCGAAGGCGGAAGCATTGTGCAGCAGCGGCCGTACTCTGCGGCGCAGACCCGGCCAGATTCGACCAACGCCAACCGTAAAGGGGTAAAGTGAAGCCAGTTACACAGCAGTCTGCCGTAGAGCTGTTGGCGCTGCTTGGTGAATCAAAAATCTCCCCTTCAGAGCTGGCCAACGAATACATCACTCAAATCGAGCGGTTGAACCCGCGGCTCAATGCGGTGGTTGACTTTGAAGCCGAACGAGTGCGCGAACAGGCGCGGGCCTTACAGCAATCGACACCTCGCGGGCCGCTGTACGGGTTCCCGATCACAGTGAAGGCTTCGATTTCAGTCGCCGGTCATCGCTGTGAGCTTGGCAGCCTGATCAACCGCGGCACTGTGCCGACGGAAGACGCGGTGGTTGTGGCGAGGGCGCGCCAGGCTGGAGCGATCATCCTGGGCATCACCAATACGCCTGAATTTCTGATGGCGTATGAAAGCGACAACCGTCTTTACGGACGCGTCAATAGTCCCTGGAGCCTGGATTACACGCCGGGCGGATCGAGTGGGGGCGAGTCAGCAGCCATTGCGGCGGGTCTATCCGCCGGGGGCTTCGGCAGCGACAGCGGAGGCTCGGTGCGCGTGCCCGCACACTTCACTGGCATCTGCGCGCTGAAGCCGACACCCGGACGATTTCCCAGCCGTGGGCACTTGCCAGCATGCGTGGGACCGTTCTCCATCCTGGGCGCAATCGGCCCAATGGCGCGAACGGTGGACGATGTCAGCCTTCTCTTCAATGTCCTAGGCGGTCAGGACACAGCCGATCCAGTAAGCCCTCCTGTTCCACATCGTCAAATGTCGCTGGATGATTTGAAGCGCATGCGTATTGGCTACTTCGAGGACGACGGCTTGACCCCGGTTACTCCGGAAACGCGGCAAGCAGTACAGGACACAGTCCGCAGTTTGCAGAAACAAGGCTTCGACGCGCGTCCATTCCGGCCGAACGGACTGGAGCAGGCGCGAAAGCTGTGGTGGACATTCTTCGTCCGCTGCGGCGCGATGTTCTTCGAGCCCACAGTACGCGGCCACGAAGAACTACTGAGCCCGATCTTCCAGGAATTCCTGCAAATCGCACATTGCGAGCCCGCTCTGACCGCTGGTGAACTGCTGAATGCATGGGCAGAGTGCGACATCATCCGCAGCAGGCTGCTGGAGCAGATGCGGGAATTTCCTGTGCTACTGTGTCCGGTGTGTTCAATTCCAGCGTTCCGGCACGGTGAACGCAAGTGGAATGTGGATGGCCGGGAAATCGAGTATCTCGACGCAATGCGGTACACGCAATGGTTCAATCTGCTGGCAGCCCCGGCGGTGGTGGTGCCCGTTGGGCGTTCGCCGGAAGGATTGCCGATTGGTGTGCAAGTGGTAGCCCGTCCATACGAGGACGAAATCGCGCTGGCGATCGCCTCGGCAATTGATCGGGAGTTTGGATTTGTTGCGCCGCCGCTGACAAGCCAATGAGTCAGATCGAGAATCACGTTGTATCCTCTGTATCGAGTGCGTCGCCTCCAATCAAACCGATTACGGGCTGCGCTTGTCCTGCTGGCGTTGCTTCCCGCCCTCAACGCCGTTATCGGTCAGGCCCAGTCTCCCCCACCTACATCCGTCAAGCCTGACCCGAACGGCTACGCCGGCAACGAGGCCTGTGCCAAGTGTCATGCTTCCATCTTTGAGTCCTACAGGCACACGGCCATGGCGCATGCCAGCGGTCCCGCTTCAGAGGCTCCGATGATCGGCGATTTCCTCCATAAGAACTCGGGCGTGCATTACCGTATCTATAGCGAAGAGGGAAGGTTGTGGCTGACCTTCGAACGCCCCGGCGATCCATCGGTCCGAGGCAAGCACGAACTGCTTTACTACATTGGCCAGGGGCGCCGTGGTCGAACGTATCTGTTCTCGATCGATGGATTCCTGTTCGAGTCGCCGGTAAACTGGTATGCCGACAAACATATGTGGGACATGGCGCCGGCTTATGCCAGCGTACGCCAGGCGCCGATGAATCTGCCGGCGCTTACCTCTTGCCTGGATTGCCACGTCAGCGGCATTCAGCCACCCATCAGCGGCACGGAGAACCGCTACACGATGCCGGTGTTCGCCTACTCCGGCGTTACGTGCGAGCGCTGTCACGGGCCGGGAGCCGCACACGTGAACGGCGGCGCCGTCGTCAATCCTTCTAAGCTTCCCCCCGAGCGGCGCGATGCCATCTGCATGCAGTGTCATTTGGAAGGCAATGCCGCGATTGAGCGGCCAGGCAAGCACTTGTACCAATTCCGCCCCGGCGACGATCTCTCCGACTACACTCGTTATTACGTGCGTGTGGAGGAACCGGGCTCAGGCTTGCGGGCGGCAAGCCAATTTGAGGCGCTAGCGCAAAGCACGTGTAAGAAAAAGTCCGGTGCGGCAATGGCGTGCACTCATTGCCACGATCCGCATCGCTCGGTTCCCCCCGAGAAGCGAGTGTCATTCTATCGCGCGAAGTGCCTGGCCTGTCACACGGGGTTGAGCCCGAAACATCACGCCAACCAGCCGGATTGCACGTCGTGTCACATGCCCGCCAATGCGAGCACCGACGTCGCCCATACGGCAGTGACCGATCACCGCATCTTGCGGCGCCCTGATATGGGACCGGCGATGTCAAACGCACAGGTAACACCCGCGTCCCTGCCACGCTTGGTGCCCTTTCCAGCGTCGCCCGAGGCCGAACAAGATACCCGTGACTTGGCTCTCGCCTGGGCCTCAATGGCAGAGAACGGGAACGATGCGGTGCAAAAACCGGCCGAACAGCTGCTGCGCAAGGCCGTACAGGAATCGCCGAACGACGCCGCATTGCTGTCGTCCCTGGCCTATGTGGAGCAGAGACGTGGCGCGCTCAATGAGGCCCGTGAGTTATACCAGAGAGCGCTGGCGCAGGATCCGAACCTGCTCGACGCGTCGACGAACCTAGGTGTGATCGAGGCCAACAGCGGACACCTGCGCGAAGCGGTAAGGTTGTGGGAGCAGGCCTTTCGACGCGCACCCGGCCGTAGCAGCATCGGTATGAACATCGCGCGCGCGTTTTGCGGCGCTGGACAAGTGAACGAAGCACGCGACTTCACCCAGCGTGTTCTCCAGTTCAACCCGGATTTGGATGCGGCAAAGAATTTGATCAACGGCCTGAACACGACGCCCCCGAACTGCGGGCCATGATCCGGTTGCGGGCTCATGTACATTGTCGCGGACGGTGTTTAGAATTTGGAAAACAACCACTGTGATGTCTTCGATCGACAACGAGCGGCGACGCATGGCAACGGTTCTTCCGTGGGTGGTGACCTGGATTGCGACAATCGTGTTTGTTGCCTGCGTGTGCCCAACGATGGTCCGGGCTGCGACGCCCGCCACAGGAGTTGATCTGGCCGGCAAGCAAGTCGATCCACTGCACGCCAATCCTGGCAAGGCAGTCGTGCTGATCTTCATTCGCACAGACTGCCCGATCTCCAATCGCTACGCTCCCACGATTCAGCGCATCAGCGCGACCTACACTGACAAAGTAGCGTTCTGGATGGTTTATCCCGACAAGGCAGAATCCAGCGCTACGATTGAGCAGCACTTGCGCGAGTATGGCTACAAGCTTCCCGCATTGCGTGATCCGCAGCACGCGCTGGTCAAACTGGCCCAGGCGCAGGTCACCCCCGAGGCTGCAGTCTTCGACCCCAGCGGTCAACTCGTATATCACGGGCGCATCGACAACTGGTACGTCAGCTTCGGCCGCGCTCGCTCCGCGCCTACGTCGCACGAGCTGGATGATGCCATCCAGGCTGCACTGAAAGGTGTTAGGCCGCAGGTGGCAAATGCCGATGCAGTGGGTTGTTACATCTCGGACTTGGAATGATCTGCCGTCACAAGACATCAGGATTGGCAAAAACCTTCTTCGTGCTGGCTGCTGCAGTAGCTGGCAGCGGAGCCTTGGCATTCGCCGGACGCGTGACATCGAACGCCGCCGAGCCTGCGTCAAGTCGGGGAACCACCGGGCATGGAGTCACGTTCAATCGCGACATCGCCCCTATCATCTTTCAATACTGCTCCTCCTGCCATCGGCCGGGCGAAGCCGGCCCCTTCCCTCTTCTGACTTACGAGGACGTTAGGAAACACGGGCGCCAGATCGCAGCTGTCACGCAGACACGATTTATGCCGCCGTGGCTGCCCGAGCCTCAAGCCTTGAAATTCGCTGATACGCGTCGGCTGAGTAACGAGCAGATCGTCCTGGTTCAGAAATGGGTGGAGGAAGGCATGCCACAAGGCAATCCCGCCGACTTGCCACCCAAGCCACAGTTCGTGCAAGGATGGCAGCTAGGCAAACCTGATCTCATCGTGAAAGCCGCTCAGCCATTTACGTTGCCCGCGACTGGTATCGATACCTACTGGAATTTCGTTCTGCCCATCCCGGTTGACCAGACGCGCTGGGTGAAGGCCGTCGAGATTAGGCCGGGCGACAAGCGCCTCGTGCACCATGCCAACATTCTGGTGGATCGGCTCGAGCTGTCGCGGAAGCTGGAGACGGAACCGGGCGCGGGCTTCGGCGGAATGGAAATCAGGATTGAATCCGAGCTTTTCGATCCCGACAGCCACTTTCTCTTCTGGAAGCCAGGCACGGTTCCGTACGTCGAGCCCGACGGCATGGCGCTGCGAATCGACAAGGGCACCGATCTGGTGCTTAACACGCATTTGCAGCCGTCGGGTAAGCCTGAACCGATACAACCCAGCATCGGAATCTATTTCACCGACAAGCCCGCCACCGAGCATCCCATGCTGTTGCAGCTCGAGTGCGATAACCAACTCGACATCCCGCCGGGTGACGCCAACTTTGTTGTCAAGGATGACTTCACGCTGCCTGTTGATGTGGACGTGCTGGCGATTTATCCCCACGCGCACTATCTTGGCAAGGACCTCGAAGCCACTGCGACTCTGCCCGACGGTACGAGGCAAACGCTGATTCACATTAAGCACTGGGACCTGAATTGGCAGGCGGTTTACCGCTACGAAACGCCGGTGTCGCTGCCCAAGGGCACGGTCATCTCGATGCGCTACGTGTACGACAACTCGAGTGACAACACGGCCAACCCAAACCGTCCGCCTCAGCGTGTGAAGGCAGGAAACCGCTCGAGTGATGAGATGTCACACCTGTGGTTGCAGGTTCTGCCGAAGAATGCTGCGGACTCAAATCGTGATCCGCGCATGGTGATGCAGGAGGCGCTGGCGCAGCATCGTGTGGACCGGGATCCCGGCGATTTCGAATGGCGCTACAACCTCGGGGCGATGCTGCAGGCGAGGGGCAACGTCCAGGATGCAGAGGTGCAATACCGTGCCGCTCTGCGCCTTCGTCCTGACGATGCCACGGTGAACAATGCGCTGGGTACGGCCCTCATCGGCTTAGGGGAAGTGGATAATGCCATCATTTACTTCACCACTGCGTCGAAAGCCAGTCCCGACTACTACGATGCGCATTACAACCTGGGAAACGCACTGGCCGTGAAAGAGAAGTTCGCCGCTGCCGCTGAGCAGTTTCGCGAGGCTGCCCGGGTCAAGCCGGAGGACGCCGACGCCGAAGCCAACTTGGGAAGCGCATTAGCTCAGTTGGGCGAACTGCAGGAGGCGAAAGCCCACTTCGAACGAGCACTTCAACTCAACCCTAATCATGCGCTAGCGCGCGAGAATTTGCAGACTGTCGAGCAGATGATGGCAGAACAACACTAGTCCCTAATCCCAGCCCTTGTCTTTCATTGGCTCGCGTCCTGTCTTTGTTGCAGCTGTTCGGCCAGCTTCAGCTCGCGCTCTGCATTCTCCGTCTGGCCGAGGTCGCGATAAGTCTGTCCCAGCAGATGGTGGGTGATAGGGTTGTTCGGGTCCATGGCGGCTGCGCGCTGCAATGCGCGCACGGCTAGCACCGGCTCGCCTTTTTTCTCCAGCACCTTGCCGAGCAGGATGTAGGGCCCAGTTGAGGTTGCATCGAGCCAGATCGAGCGTTGCAGCAATCGCTCGGCCTCGTCGTTTTTCTGTATTCGCGAATACGCATCAGCCAGCTTGTAATAGGCGGCGGCATAACCAGGATTGATGGCGAGTTCCTGCTGCAGGTCGGTGATCGCCTCCGGAATCCGCGACTTATAAAGATGAAGCTCACCCAGCAGGTAGTGGGCCAGAGGCAGCTTGGGATCGAGCGCAACCGCCTTCCGAGCGTACTCCTCAGCAACCGGATCGAACTCCTGACGGAACAACATGCGGGCCGTGAAGAGATAGCTGGCCGCCGAGTCCGGCTTCACGTCGAACATCTTGGCGAACGCGGCGCGCGCCTGAGGGTAATTCTTAGACTGGATGTAACAAGTGCCGAGGATGTAGGACGCATCGACGTTAGCCCGTGGATACCAGGTCTGCACCTTTTCCAGGTAGGGAATCGCCTCGTTGGGTCTTCCGGCGAGATAGTACGAAAGCCCAAGCAACTGGACCGCCTCGTCGTCCTTCGGATTGTCCGCGAGGGCCTGCTTCAGGTACTCGGCCGCTTTCAGGTAGTCGGCTTTCTTGTAATTGGCCGTGCCCAATTCGTGCGCAAGTCCTGCCGGAGCCGGGTTGTGAGTCGCGAGGCTCTGCAACTCAGCGATGGCCTCGTCATACTTGCCTTGTTCGGAGAGATGGCGCGCTTCGGCGAAGGTCGCATCCGACGTGTTGGACTGCGCGGTGTTTCCTGTAGGTGTGGCGCCGGCCTGCGCGCGCAAAAGAATGGAAGCGCTCGTGAGGAACAGTAGTAACGGGAAAGCGAACACCAGCCTGGCGTGTGACATGGAAGCTCTCGTAGGTTCAATGGCACGATTAGAGCACAATCCGGCGCAGGCGCGGCCACATCTTGAAGGAACCATCCCGACCCGTTAGCCTTGGAGCACCATGGCTTCGCTGTTTTGGGCAAACCGTGCTCGCCGTGTGCTTTTCCATTGCGTACTACTCACAATTCTTTCGTCCTCCTGTGGTTTGGCCGCGCAGACGAAGGCCCACTCCAACAACGAAACAGCCGCAGCCGCCTATCAGCGCGGATTAACCTCGGCGCAGAATGGCGACCTCCCTGCGGCACGCTCCGCCCTCGAACAGGCGGTCAAGCTGAATCCAAAGAATCCCGATTACCAAAATGCTCTTGCCGAAGTGATGTTGCAACAGGGAGAAGTTGACGGCGCTGTGTCACACCTCCGCGTTGTAACGAGTCTGGCGCCCGATGCGGCGCTACCCCACGCCGAACTTGGCAATGCGCTGGCGGCAAAAGGCGCACTCGACGAAGCCGCCGCTGAGCTCACCGAAGCTGTCAAGCTTGCTCCCCAACAGCCGGAGGTGTACCGCCAGTTGGCGCACGTCTTGAGCCTGCAGGGAAAAACTGATGCTGCCATCGAAGAAGTAACCAGAGCGCTGGCCATGGCGCCCGATCGTCCCGAACTGCCCGACGACCTGGGAGTGTTGCTGGCGCAGAAGTCGCAGTTCGCGGCAGCGGAGGAGCAATTTCGAAGCGCACTGGCGTCAGATCCACACTACCAGCAGGCGCTGTTTCATCTTGGTGTCACGCTTCTGCGATCGGGTGACATCGACGGCGCCATCCCGTTGCTGACTCAGGCAACACAAGCTAATTCCAAGGACGGACTTGCCTATTACTACCTTGGTACGGCTTTTGAGGAAAAGCACGACACTGCGGGAGCTCTGCAAGCCTATCAGCAGGCGGCGCAAATCATTCCCGACATGGTTCCGCTGCAAACCCGGCTGGGATTACTGTTACAGCGCACGGGCGATCCGGAGGACGCTGCCACGGCCTTTCGCAAAGTCGTCACTCTCACGCCCAACGATCCCGAGGCCTACAACAACCTTGGCCTCGCGTTGATGCAGCACGGCGAAGGGGCGGCCGCGGTGGACGCGTTTCGCCACGCGTTGAGACTGCGGCCTAACGATGCTGACTTCATGGGCAATCTCGCGGTCACGCTGCTCCAACAGTCCGACTTCGAGGCCGCAGCCGAGCAACTCCAGGCTGCGCTGAAGATCGCTCCCGCAAGCGCGTCTCTCCACTACAATTTGGCGCTGGCATTGAAGCTGAAAGACAACTTGCCCGGTGCGATTGCGGAATTCCAGCAGGCGATTCGGTTGGATCCCACTCTGGTGGACGCTTACTACAGCCTCGGAGTTACGCTCTGGCAGAAGGGCGATTTTCCTGCGGCCGCTGAGCAGCTGCGGCGTGCCGTGCAAATCAAGCCGGATTACGCCGAGGCCTATTACACACTGGGCACAGTGTTGAAGCAGATGGATCAACTGCCGGAAGCAGCGCAGGCGCTACGGGAAGCCGTACGTCTCCAACCAAGTTTCATGGGTGCGCACACCACGCTGGCAGCGGTGTTACGGCAGATGGGAGACACGGCGGGCGCAGAATCGGAAGCTCGCGTCGGCGAGCAATTGAGCAAGCAGAAAACCAGCTTGCAAGCGGCGACCTTCGCTACGAATTCTGGTAACCGCTTGCTCAACGCAGGCGATGTGGATGGCGCGATCTCACAATTCCGTAATGCTATCAAACAGGCGCCTGACTATGCGCCGGCGCATCGCCAGCTTGCGGTGGCCTTGTCACGCAAGGGAGAAACCGACGCCGCAACGCAGGAATTCAAGAAAGCGGCAGAACTTGATCCGAGGCTGATACCGTCGAAGTGAAACGTACAACGCGGTCCCCTGCGGCACGTTCGTGCCTTTGCGCGGGCCCAGAAGGCCCTTTGCAGGCACGATCAACCGACACTTTGTGAAACACCAAGTCCTCGCCCTAAAGTACTGAAAAATCTCTTGACAAGAAGCATTTTCGCGCGATAAGTTTCTTGTCACTTCGTATTGTGACGAGCATCACGTGCTCATGTGACTTAGGTTTTGTGCGTGCCCTATGGTGACGGTCTGCTACAAATCGCAGATGTGGGCAACACTGGGACCATCTGCCCGATCCGGTCTTTTCTTTCTTTCTCTCCAACATTCAACACTTCGTCCTTATTGGGCGCAGTGGGTAACGCAAGTGCGGTAGAACAACTCGGGATCCGGCCAGAGTAGCCGGGTCAGCACGTGGGGGACACAATGACGAAGCGGCGTATCTGGTTTGCAGCGACAATTCTGGTTCTGCTGGTGCCAACTCTGTCCTTGGGGCAGGTGTCAAGCGGCAGCATCGCAGGCACGGTGACTGATCCGCAGGGCGCGGCGGTCGCGAACGCAACCGTCACGGTGACGGACGTGGCCAAAGGGACAACCGACACCGCGACCACCAACGATTCTGGAAACTACCGCGTCACTCACTTGATTCCGGATGCTTATACCGTTAAGGTAGAGGCCCAAGGCTTCAAGAGCTTCCAGCAGACAGGCGTTAACGTGGTGGCGGATGCCACCCAGCGAGTCGATGCCCAACTCCAGGTGGGGTCAGCCTCTGAGACCCTGGAGGTTACGGCGGAGGTGCCGCAACTGCAGACGGACAACGCGGACGTTGGCATCACCTATAACGACCGCTACGTCGAAGACCTGCCGATTCTGAACCGGAACTTCACGACCTTCGAATTGCTTTCGCCCGGTACCCAGAAGCTTGCGGGATGGAACCACGCGGCCACGGAGAACCCGCAAGGCGGCCAACAGATCATGGTACAGGGCCAGCACTTCAGCGGCACCGGCTTCCAGTTGGACGGCACCGACAATCAGGACCCGATTCTCGGCATCATCGTCATCAACCCCAACCTCGACGCGATTACCCAGGCCACCGTTGGCTCGCAGTTTTACGATGCTGAGCAGGGCAAAGCGGTCGCCGGACTCGTGACCGCCCAGACCAAGTCCGGTACGAATCAGTTACACGGCAGCGGTTTCTGGTTCCGCCGCACCGATGCCAACCTGGCCCGCGACCCCTTCACCCAATACGCACCGAACCCGACTACCGGCAGGTTCATTCCATCCGACAAGTGGAATCAATATGGTGGCACCATCGGTGGCCCCATCATCAAGAACAAGCTGTTCTTCTTCGGCGATTATCAGGGCACGAAGGAAACTACCGGCGTCACCAATAATCTGACGGTCCCGACCGCACAGGTGCTCAGCACGTGTACACAAGCTGTCGGCTTCTGCAACCTGAGCCAGTACTTGAGCTCGCAAATCGGCGGCGGCGGCCAGATTTACCAGCCGAATGTTAACAACCAATCAGGATTCAAGGGGGCCACCCCAGTTGCCAACAACATGATTCCGGTGGCCGATCTTTCGCCGCAGGCTGTGAATATCCTGAAACTGTTTCCGCAACCGACGAATAACAACCTTCTGGGCAACTACATCGCCTCCGGGGCAGGTTCTTTCAAACAGAATGCGTTCGATACGCGTATCGACTATACGTTGAACCAATCCAACAACATTTACGGCCGTTTTAGCTTAGCGTACTTCAACTTGACGGGAAATCCTTCGCTTGGCGCCCTCGGTGGCATCGGCTTTGGTCCGGGTCCAGGACTGGCTGGAAGTTCCAACGTCCACAATTACAGTCTGGCCAGCGGCTGGACGCATACCTTTAGCCCCAGCTTCCTGATGGATGTTCACTTTGGGTGGTTCAGGTACAACCCGCAAACCGCGTTCTGGGACCAAACCGCGACGCCAATGACTGGTTTCGGCATTCCTGGCCTTAACCTGCCTTCCCAACCATTGGCCACCGGGGGCCTGTCGTACTTCAATTTGGGAGGAAACAATCAGCAGGGCAACAACGGTCCCTCCGATTTTGGCAATGGCCTTGGTGTACAGCGTTGCAACTGTCCCCTGACGGAGAGGGAAAACCAATATCAATGGGTGGCAAACTTCACCAAGATTAAAGGCAACCACACTATTAAGTTTGGTGGTGACTTCCGCTATGCCACCAACCTGCGCGTGCCCAGCGACCAGAACCGCGCCGGCCAGTTGCAGTTTGATCAGAACGGCACCTCCAACGGCGGCTCGGGCGGCCTTGCGCTGGCAACCTTCCTGTACGGCGATGTGACGCAGTTCCAGCGTTACGCCAGCACCAGCCTGAATGCTTCTGAGCATCAGTACCGTTTCTTCACCTATGCGCAGGACACGTGGCGGGTCACCCCGAAACTGACTGTAAGCTATGGCCTACGCTGGGAGCTGTACACGCCGGAAGCTGTTAACGCAGCGCAGAACGGCGGCTTCTGCAATATTGTTCAGGGAAATTGCCGAGTTGCTGGTGTTGGACCTTATGGGCTGAACGGCAACATCGGCAACCAGTTGTATGATTTCGCGCCGCGCTTTGGTATCGCATATCAGATCTACGACAAAACAGTCATCCGCGCCGGGTTTGGCTTAAGCTATGACATTGGCGTATTTGGCTCTAACTTTGGACATACCGTCACGCAAAATTTGCCAGTGCTGGTCAAACAGCAGGTTAGCGCCACTACCTTCAACAACAACGTCAATTCCCAAAGCTTCGCTCCAGCCTTTACCCTCGGTCCCGGCGGCTATATAAGTACCTTGGGCCTCCTGGGGCAGGCGCCGGCGCCAAATTATTGCACGCCGGTTCCTTCCAGTGGCGTGCTCCCGTTGCAGGGTTGCACCGGCCAGACCGCTCCCAATGTACGCCCCGTAAACCAAAGGGTTCCCTACATCTACGCCTATAACCTGACAGTTCAGCAGCAGCTGGACAAGGCGACGACGCTGACTCTCAGCTATGTCGGGAATTTGGGCCGGCACGGTTTTGTGGGTGATGGTCCCAACTACAACGTCAATCAGCCGCAACTGAATGGCGTCCGGCCTCTGGGAAACGCGTTCAGCTATCCCGGCTACATCGATCCCAGCACGGGCAAAACCTTGGTCTGCTGCAACTCGGACATCGGCGAATATCTCGGCAACGATGCCAACTCCAACTACAACGCCTTACAAGCTGTCCTGGAAAGACAAATGACGAAAGGACTCCAATTCGTCACCCACTTCACCTGGTCGCGATCGCTGCATTATGACAGCAACTACTACGTGGACGTTCCTCGCGTAGCCTATGGTCCTTACGACCAAAACCGCACTCTGGTGTGGGTGTTCAATGCGGTATACGATCTGCCGTTCGGCAAGGGCAAACAGTTCGGCAGCAACGCCAGCGGCTGGGTGAACGAGGTAATTGGCGGCTGGCAAATCACTAACACCACCAACTGGAGCAGCGGTCTGCCCTGGACGCCCGCCTTAAACAACTGCAGCTCCGAGATCAACTCAGAGGCTCCGTGCCGTCCCAGCAAGGGAGTAGGCTCATTCAAGACCGGAGTCGGTGCGTTCGATCCAATCAATCACCTGGTTCGTTTCTTCACCCCAACCACGGTTGGTGGAGCGTTTATCAATCCCGGCGCCAACACGATCGGCAACGTCGGCTTCGATTCCTATTGGGGGCCACGCGCTTTCACCGACGACATGTCCATTGCCAAGAACTTCCAGCTCACCGAGCGGTTTAAGTTGCAGTTCCGCATGAACGCGTACAACATCTTCAACCATCCCGCTTTGAACTTCTCCAACACGCAAAGCGGGGGTGGAACCTGCGTGGCGTCAAGTGCCGCCACCGGTACCTGCGGTGCAAATAATGGCACCATCAACGACATTCTGTTTGGAACAACCATGCGGCAACTGGAGTTCGGCCTGCATTTGTTCTTCTAACAGGCGGTTTGGAAAACCATGTCAAAGGAGGGAGTCTTCGGACTCCCTCGTGGTTTTGGTCAACAGCTTCTTGGCAATTGCGGCGCGATGTTGGCGGTCAGCAGGCTTGCGCTTGTGGGTCAAAGTCCGGGAAATGTCGCCGCCCAATAAATAAGTCTTTTAGAATCAAGATTTTGATATCTAACTCCTTTGGATGCAAGATTTTACGCGGAACAAATGGTTCCGGTCCTTTTGGTTTCAATATTTTGCGAGCCATATGAGCATGGGGAGGAATCGTATTGATGCCATGTCTCCCGTGTTTCCAGCATACATTCCCAAGCTGAATTCATCCCAGTTACACAGAGTCGCTATACCCTTACATAAAGGCGAGAGCTGATGCCAAATGAAATGTCCGATGCTTTTGTGTTCTTCGGCGCTACCGGAGATTTGGCTTACAAGCAGATATTCCCTTCGCTGGAGAGACTGATTCACGATGAGGGATTCAGCCTGCCGATCATTGGTGTCGCCAAAGCCGGCTGGAATCTGGACCAGCTCAAGGCGAGGGCCAAAGACAGCCTTGAGCACAACAAGGTGTTCGATCAGGCGGCGTTCGACAAACTGTCCAGCCTTCTGCGGTATGTTGACGGCGATTACGCCGACACGGCGACCTTCACCGAACTGCGCAAGCAATTGGGGAAAGCTCAGCGGCCGCTGCATTATCTCGCCGTTCCGCCAAGCTTATTTGGAGTGGTCGCGCGGGGGCTCGCCGAGTCAGGCTGTGCGACCAATGCCAGGATCGTGGTAGAAAAACCCTTCGGCCACGATCTCGCCACTGCACAGGAGCTCAATCGCACCCTGCACCAGTTCTTCCCCGAAGAAAACATCTACCGCATCGATCACTATCTCGGCAAAGAGCCGGTGCAGAACATCCTGTACACGCGCTTCGCCAATCCAATCATCGAGCCCACCTGGAACCGTGAGTATGTGCGCAGCATCCAGATCACGATGGCGGAAAGTTTCGGTGTGCAGGACCGAGGCAGCTTTTACGACCAAACCGGCGCCCTGCGCGACGTGGTGCAGAACCACATGCTGCAAGTGCTGGGGAATCTGACTATGGACCCACCGACGGGCGAAGGCCACGAAGCGGAACGCGATCAGAAGGCGGCGCTGCTGAAGGCCGTCCGCCCGGTTAGTCCCGAGCACGTCGTGCGCGGGCAGTACAACGGCTATAAGTCGGTACCGGGAGTAGCTCCGGGTTCTACGGTTGAAACCTTCATCGCGATAAAGCTTTTCATCGATAGCTGGCGATGGGCGGGCGTTCCCATCTACATTCGCGCCGGCAAGGAAATGCCGGTGACGTGCATGCAGGCGTTCGTAGAGTTTAAGCGTCCGCCGATGGAGACGTTCCACGAGTTGGTGCCGCCGCGCTCGTCACACGTGCGCTTCCGGGTGAGCCCCGACATCACCATCGGATTGGGCGTGCGGGTCAAGGTTCCGGGGGAGCGCATGGTCGGAGAGGACGTGGAAATGGTCCTGAAAAGCCACCCTGCGTCCGACATGCCACCGTATGAACGGTTGTTGGGTGACGCAATGCGCGGGAACGGAGAGCTTTTTGCGCGCGAGGACCTGGTCGAGGCGCAATGGCGGGTCGTGCAGCCCATTCTTGATAACGTAACGCCGGTATATTCCTACGAGCCCGGCACGTGGGGACCCGATGAGTCGCAAGAGCTTATCGGATCGGATGGTCCCTGGATAGACCCGACGGCAGCGAAAGAGAGCCAATGAAAAAACGGCACGAGTTGGTGTTTCTGTTCGATGTTGACAACACGCTGCTCAACAACGATCGCGTTCAGGGCGACTTGTTTCAGCATCTCGCGCGCGAGTTTGGTCCCAAGGCTCGCGACCGCTACGTCGCCATCTTTGAGGAGCTGCGCACCAAACTGGGATACGCCGACTACCTCGGCGCGCTGGAGCGTTACCGGCTGGAGAATCTGCATGATCCTCGGTTGCTGCACATGGCAACCTGGCTGGTGGGTTACCCATTTGCGACGCGATTGTATCCGCGCGCGCTCGATGTGGTCAGAAGGTGCCGGCGTTGGGGCCAGGCAGCCATCCTTTCAGACGGCGACGCCGTCTTTCAGCCGATCAAGGTGGAACGTTCCGGACTATGGAAGGCGTTTACCGGTCACGTTCTGATCTTTGTCCATAAGGAACAGGAGCTGCCCGCGGTGGAGGGCTTCTATCCCGCAAAACATTACGTGATGGTTGACGATAAGTTACGCATCCTGCAGGCGATCAAGGACATCTGGAAAGAACGCGTCACCACGGTATTCGTCAAACAGGGCCACTACGCGAGAGACAAAAAGAGCAGCGCTCAATACCGGCCCGCCGACGTCAGCATCAAGCGCATCGGCGATCTGCTTGACTTCAAGCGGACCGCATTTACGGGCGAATGAGAAGGAGGAATTGACCATGACAGCCACGACGACGACGCCAGTCCAGAGACCAATTGACACCGCAGCCTGGAGCGCGCTGCAAGCGCATTACGAGAAGATCAAAGATGTCGACCTTCGCCAGTTGTTTGCCGACGATCCCCAGCGCGGTACCCGCCTGAGTGCCGAAGGCGCCGGCCTGTATCTGGATTACTCAAAGAACCGCGTCACCGATGAAACCATGCGCCTGCTCGTCCAACTGGCACGCGAACGTGGCGTAGTAGAGCGCCGCGACGCCATGTTTCGCGGAGAGAAGATCAACATCACGGAGAAGCGCGCTGTCCTGCATGTTGCGCTGCGCGCTCCGCGCGGGACAAAGATCGAGGTCGATGGCGTCGATGTTGTTCCCGATGTGCATGCCGTGCTCGACAAGATGACTGCCTTCTCCAACCGGGTGCGCAACGACGAATGGAAAGGTCACACCGGCAAGCCAATCCGGAACGTCATCAACATCGGCATCGGCGGGTCTTATCTCGGTCCGGAGATGGCCTACGACGCGCTGCGCGACCTGGCGGACCCCGCAATGAAATTCCGCTTCGTAGCAAATGTCGATGGCGCTGCGTTTGTTGACGCTACCCACGATCTCGATCCGGCTGAGACGCTCTTCATTCTCTCCTCCAAGACCTTTACCACGCTCGAGACCATGACCAACGCCGCCACCGCGCGTAAATGGATCGTGGACTCGTTGAAGAGCGAAGCTGCAGTAGCCAAGCATTTTGTCGCGGTCTCCACCAATGAGGAGGGCGTTGCCAAGTTCGGTATCGACACCGCCAACATGTTCGGCTTCTGGGATTGGGTGGGCGGCCGATACTCCATGGATTCGGCGATCGGCCTGTCCACCATGCTCGCCATCGGTCCGGAG